>ERZ1645187.850-NODE-850-length-29613-cov-156.523987_pt1 | contig 29613 bp, 23 predicted proteins | sample MGYA00575352_ERZ1645187 | MGnify/ENA primary metagenome ERZ1645187 (study PRJEB40837, sample SAMN11349314) | freshwater sediment metagenome | isolation source: river sediment | host: Sediment | place: India: Wazaribad , New Delhi | collected 2017-02-21 ...
GATGACCGAAGCCTCGCACGTCACCGAGATCCTGGTGCTGGCCGAGGCCAATCCGACCGCCAACGTCGTACGTTTCCGCTTCACCCCGGCTTCCGGCAAGGCCGACGTGTCGCTGCGGATCCGTCTCTCCGCGACCCAGAACGTCTGGGTGCTGGCCAAGACCAACACCGGCGAGGTCTATCTCGAGAAGAAGATGGTCAAGGTGACCATCGCCGGCTGCGGCTGATCGCGGCTGCGCCACGGGCGATGTCGCCCGCGGTTCTCTCCGCCGGTCGTCCACCGGCGGAGGTGCGGGCCACGGCGGCGGCCCGGCGAAGGACGACCGCCGACGTCACCGAACCACAATCGTGAACCGACACGGAACCCCGGTCCGAGACCATCGGACCGGCGAGAATTCCGGCGGATCCTCAGGGGGGATTACGATCCATGGAGAGTCTTCGCAGCCTGATCAGCGCCAACGCCGGCCTCGCCCTGGCGTGGGGCGGCCTCATCGTCGGCATCGTCTTCGGAGCGGTGGTCCAGCGGACCAACTTCTGCACCATGGGATCGTTGTCCGACATGCTGAACTTCGGCGACGGTCGCCGGTTCCGGTCGTGGTGGCTGGCGACGGCGACCGCCATCGTCGGTGTGGCGCTGCTGCGCGGGCCCGGCGCCGTCGACCTGTCGAAGACCATGTATCTCTCCACCACCCTCGACTGGGCGGGGGCGGTGATCGGTGGCCTGATGTTCGGCTTCGGCATGGTGTTCGGCGGCGGCTGCGCCAGCCGCAACCTCGTGCGGGTCGGCACCGGTGATCTGCGTTCGCTGGTCGTCCTCCTGGTGATCGCGATCTCCGGCTACATGGCGATCGGTGGTCTCGTCGGCCCGATCCGCGCGGCGATCGCCTCGGCGACCTCGATCGACCTCAAGAGCCTCGGCATGGCGAGCCAGAGCCTCGGTGCCGTCCTCGCCCGCTTCACCGGCACTGCGCCGGCGAGTGGCGACACGATCATGGCGCTGCTCGTGGCCGCGGCCATCGCGGTCTACTGCTTCGCCTACGCGCCGTTCCGTTCGTCGCCGATCCACATCGTCGGCGGCATCGGCGTCGGCCTGTGTGTCGTCGCCGGCTGGATGCTGACCGGCCTCGCCTTCGACGAGATGGCCGACACGCCGGTCGTCCCCGGTTCGCTCAGCTTCGTGCGGCCGACCGGCGATGCACTCGAGTGGATCCAGCGCTACACCGCCATTCCGATCCCCAACTTCGGCGTCACCACGGTGTTCGGCACCATCCTCGGTGCCTTCCTGATGGGCTCCGTGCAGGGCAAGGTCAAACTCGCCACCTTCTTCGACGTCTCCGACACGGTGCGCAATCTGTTCGGAGCGGTGCTGATGGGCATCGGCGGCGTGGTGGCGACCGGCTGCACCGTCGGCCAGGCGGTGACCGGCGCTTCGACGCTGGCGATCTCCTCCTTCATCGTCTTCGCCGGCCTGATCGTCGGCGGCATCGCCGGCATGAAGGTGCTCGAGCGGATGGACTGATCGGCGCCGGCGGAAGGTCGGGGGACCACCGCCGCCACCGCGTCGACGAGACCCGTCACACCGAGAGATCGGAGCAGCGGGTTTTTTCGTCGCGGCCGTTGTCGCGCATCAATGCGGTCGTGCCGGCGTCGTGCTCTCCTCATCGGACACCGGTGAGGAGAAGCCTCGATGTTCGACCGCCTCCCGGGCCGGATCGCCGTTCTCATCGTCACCCTCGGGGCGGTGCTGGGTGCTGCCGTGGGTTTCGCGGGGGCGTGCGGTGCGGCAGAGGCGGACGTCGCCGTCCACGTCTTCTGGCAGAAGGGCTGCCCCTATTGCACCGCCGCCAAGGCGGATCTGGCCGAGATCGCCGCCGAGTTGCCCGCGGTGCGGGTCGACGCCGTCGAACTCGGCGCGGGTGCGGACGACGACGCGCTGTTCGGGCGGGTGATCGAACAATTCGGCATCGTCCAGCCGGCGGTGCCGCTGGTGGTGGTCGGCGAAACGCTCTTCCTCGGCCATGCCGGCGACGGCCGTAGTGCCAGGGCCTATCGGGCCGCCGTGGTGCGTTGCGCAGGCGAGCCCTGTTTCGACACGGTCGCGGCGCTGCGCCGGGGCGAGAGCCCGCCGCGCCCGCCGCCGCAGGCGGAAGAAGAGAGCGCGAGTGCCTTCATCCCCGACATGGTCTCGATACCGTTCTTCGGCAGGGTCGCGACGCGCGACCTGTCGCTGCCGGCACTCACCGTGGTGCTCGCCGCCGTCGACGGGTTCAACCCCTGCGCCATGTGGGTGCTGGTCTTCCTGATCGGGCTGCTGCTCGGGCTCGAAGACGAGCGGCGGATGTGGTGGCTGGGCGGCGCCTTCCTGTTCGCCACGGCGGCGATGTATTTCGCGGTGATGGCGGCGTGGCTCGAGCTGGTGCTGGTGATCGGCGCGGCGGCGTGGCTGCGGATCGTCGTCGGCGTGATCGCCCTCGCCGCCGGCGGCTGGTTCCTCTGGGAGGTCCGTGCCGAAACCGCCGACGCCTGCCGGGTCACCGACCCCGAGGAACGGGTGCGGATCATGGCGCGATTCCGCCGGGTGGTGACCGAGAGCCGGCTGTTGCCGGCGATGCTCGGCATCATGGCGCTGGCGGTGTTGGTCAATTTCGTCGAACTGGTCTGTTCGGCCGGTGTGCCGGTGGTCTACGGTCAGATTCTGGCGATGTCGGATCTGTCGACGGCGGCACACTACGCCCATCTGGCGCTCTATCTGACGATCTTCATGTTCGACGACGTCGCCGTGTTCGTCACCGCCATGGTGGCGGCGCGGGTGAGCGGGATCACCGGGGCCTACGCCCACTGGTCGCGCCTCGTCGGCGGGGTGGTGCTGGTGGCGCTCGGGGCGACGATGATCCTCCGGCCGGAGTGGCTGGGCTGAGGACGAGGCTGCGACGTCGTGGCCGCGGTGGCGGTCGGCGCGGGCCATGGCGCAGCCACATCGGAGGCGGAGAATCGACAAGATCGAGCCTCCAGGATGGGCATCCCGGAGACGAAGAACCGAACGGCCGAAACCCGGCCAGCGGCACACAGGAGAAGCGACCATGGCGCCCGCCCTCGTCCACACGAACCCGTCGGCGCGCCGCGCGCCCCTCCCCGGCCGCGGCCCGCTTCTCGCCTCGGTCGTCTTCCTCGCCGGATCGCTCGGCGCCGGGGCGGCGGACATGCCGTTGAAGCGTGTGGTCCTCTCCACCTCGGGTCTCGCCCAGTTCACCCATGCCGGACCGGTGTCGGGCGGGTCGACGATCGATCTTCCGGTCCGCCTCGATCAGGTCGACGACATCCTCAAGAGTCTCACCGTGTTCGACGCGCTCGGCGCGGTCGGAACCGTGTCGCTGCCGGGGCGCGAGCCGCTCGACCAACTGTTCCGCGACCTGCCGTTCGACGCCAAGGCGCTCGACGGTCCGCTCAGTCTGCTCAACGCGCTGGTCGGCACCGAAATCGAGATCAAGGGACCGGTCGAGGCGCGTGGGCGGATCCTCAGGGTGACGCGCGAGACCATCCGGACGCCGGACGGGCACGACACCACGGCGAGGAACCGGCTGTCGCTGATCACCGACCGCGGCATCGTCCATGCGGTGTTCGAAGACATCACTTCCGTCACCTTCACCGATCCGCAGACGCGATCCCAGATCGATCGTGCCCTCACCGGCCTGATGGAGAACCGCGCCAAGGACCGGCGCTCCCTGTCGATCGGACTGACCGGCAAGGGCGAGCGCGAGGTCGCGGTCGGCTACGTCGTCTCCGCGCCGATCTGGAAGACCAGCTGGCGGCTGGTGCTGCCCAAGGACGACCCCAAGGGCGGCATGGGCGGTAAGGCACGGCTGCAGGGTTGGGCGGTGCTCGAGAACCTGACCGGCGGCGACTGGAAGGACGTCGATCTGACGCTCGTTTCGGGCAATCCGGTGGCGCTGACCCAACCGCTCTACACCTCGGTCTACGGCAGGCGCGAGGAGGTCCCGCTCGCCGGGACCACCGCCCCGTCGATCGTACCGCCGCCGGTGCCGCACATGGCGCGCAAGGCCAAGGCGGGGAGCCCTCCGGGAGGAATGCAGGACCTCGCCGGTCGGGCCCAGATGGCCCGGCCGGCGCCCCCTGCGACGGTGGCCGCGCCGATGGCGCCGATCGCCGAGGCGCTGACGACGGAGACGGAGGAAGCGGCGACGCAGTTGCTCTACCGCTTCCCCAATCGGATCTCGCTCGCCACGGGTCACACCATGATGGTGCCCTTCGTCGACCGCGAGATCGGGGTGGAACGGGTGTGGCTCTATCAGCCCGACCTACACGAGAAGCGGCCCTTCGCGGCGGCGCGGTTGATCAACGACGGTGACACCGGGCTGCCGCCCGGGATCGTCACCGCCTTCGAGATGGGCGGCGACGGTGTCGCCAATCATGTCGGCGACGCGTTGCTGCCGCTCCTGCCGCGCGGCAGTCAGAAGTTCGTCACCTTCGCCCTCGACGGCAAGACCGAGGTCCGTCGCGACGACCTGGGCGTGCGCCGCACCGTGCTCGGCACCGCGGTCGACGGCAAGCTCACCACCACGATCAGGTCGCGTCAGGTGATCGCCTACGAAGTGACGGCGCCGGCGGACGAGGACCGCGACGTGTTGGTCGAGGAGGAACGGCCGTCCGGCTGGGCACCGGCGGCCGACATCCCCGACGTCGAGACGACACCGACGGCGCTACGCCGGCACATCCGCGCCACCAAGGGCACCACCGCCAAGGCGGAACTGGCGCTCGAACGCATCGATCAGCAGATCGTCACCCTGACGACGCTGGCGCCGGAGGACATGCTGGCGCGGGTGAACGGCCTCGCCAACGAGGGGCCGGCACTCAAGGAGGCGATCGACCAGCTCACCGCCGTGGTCGCCGAAATCACCCGGGCACGGGCGCAGAAGACGCAGATCGACGCCGAACGCAAGAAGATCGCCGAGGATCAGGACCGGATCCGCAAAAATCTCGCCTCGGCCGGACAGTCGTCGGATCTCGGCCGGCGTTATCTCGACACGCTGCGGCGCCAGGAGGACCAGCTCGCCGAATTCGCCAAGACCGAGCAGGCACTCGACGACCAGATCGCCGAGAAGCGCAAAGCGGCGGCGGAGATCGCCCGCAAGATGAAGCTGTGACGACCGCGGCATCGCGACGGCGGTGACGACCGTATGAAAGGGTGGACGTAGCCGCCGGCTTCGCCCACCCTCGGCGTGCGATCGACCTGAGCGAGAGGACGTCGGAGATGACGGTTCGCACCATCGTGACACATCCCGATCCGCGGCTGCGGACGCGAGCGGTGGCGGTGGAGCGCTTCGACGAGGACCTTGCACGGCTGGTCGACGATCTCGTCGACACCATGCGAGCCGCCCCCGGCGTCGGCATCACCGGACCGCACATCGGCGAACCGCGCCGAGTGGTGGTGCTCGAACTCGACCCCCGGGACGGGATCCGCGTCTACGTCAATCCGGTGGTGGTGGAGGTGGGCGCCGAGACGCTCCGCCATGTCGAGGGCAGCGTGTCGATGCCGGGCATCGTCGAGGAGGTCGAACGCGCGGCGCGGCTGGGCGTCACCTACCAGGACCTCGCCGGCGCCCGTCACGAGGAGATGGCCGAGGGTTTCCTCGCCGTCTGCCTGCAGCACGAGATCGATCAGCTCGACGGCATCTTCTGGCTCGACCGCCTATCGCGACTGAAGCGGGAGCGGGCGAACAAGCGTTGGGACAAGGCGCGTCGCCGCGGTGGCGAGCGCCGATGACCGGCATCGACGGATTCGATGCCACGGCGAAGGAGAACCCCATGTCCGACGGCGACGCCCTCGCCCGCCGCCTCGAAGCGGTGGAGGCCGCCCTCGCCCACCAGGAGCGAACGGTCGGGGATCTCGACCGCGTGGTGCTCGATCAATGGCGGCGGATCGAAGACCTGAGCCGCCTGGTGACCAAGCTGACCGACCAGATGCGCGAGGCGGAGGGACGGCTCGAAGCGGTCGCACCACCGGAACCGCCACCCCCGCATTACTGACGATGACACGAACCACGAGGCGAAGACGGTCGCGATCCGCCACAATTCGCTCAACCTGTCGGAATTACGGCGACTTCCAGACTTCGAGCGCTCTGTGCAACTCCCTATCGACAAATGCCACCGGGTGGGCGGAGAATGATGCCGTCGCGGGAACCACAACGACAAGACGCGACACGTGGAAGGAGACGAAGATGCCCGAAGCGAAGCGCTCGTGGCGGGGCTCCACTTCCGCCGCAATCGAATCGATACAACGACGAGCGAGGCCGGCACTGGTCTCGTCCATCTCGCTCGCCGCGATCTGCCTCGCGGCCCCGGCCGTGTGGGCGCAGCAGGCTGCCATGCAGCCCGGTGAGGCCTATCTCACTCGTTTCTCCGGCGTCGCCGCCGGAGGCGCCGGACCGATGATCTCCACGCAGGGCACGGTCGGCAGCATCATCGACATCCGTTCGCCCGCCCGCCCGCCGCAGGGCGAGCACTGGGTGGACGAACCACAGCGCCGACCGATCACCGCCGGTGAAGTCGGCCAGGTCTTCGGTGTCGTCCTCGACGGTGCCGGCCCGCCCAACATCTACCTCTCGGCCACCTCGGCCTTCGGGCTGCACACGGTCCAGGGCCAGTGGATGCCCGGCATGTGGGGTCCGGGAGGCGGTCCGGGAACCATCTGGCGGATCGATGCCGCCAGCGGCCGCGCACAACCGCTCGCCGATGTCCGTCTCGACGGCCGTCCGAACAGCGGCGCGGCGCTCGGCAACATGGCCTTCGACAAGACCACCGCGACGATCTACGTCTCCGACATGGAGACGGGCATGATCCATCGCATCGACGCCACGTCGGGTGCCGACATGGGGCGGTGGGACCACGGGACGATGGGCCGAGCCAAGTTCGTCGACGCGGAGACCGGTCAGCCCGGCAACCTGCCGCCGATCGCCTTCGACCCGACCTCTCGGGCGCGGGTGACCGACTGCGCCGCCGGCCCGTTCGATCGTACGCCGGCGTGCTGGAACCTCGCTCCGGCCGGACGTCGGATCTGGGGTGTCGGTGTGCGCACCGAACCGGGTTCCACCAACCGCCGCCTCTACTATGCGGTGTGGAGTGGTCCGGGCACCTCGTCGAACTGGGACGCCGGCTCCGACGCCGACAAGCGCAGCTCGGTGTGGTCGATCGGTCTCGCCGCCGACGGCGCCTTCGATCCCGAGGACGTTCGTCGCGAATTCGTCCTGCCCGACTTCTTCGCCGAAGCCAAGGACGTGGCGAACGCCGGTTACAGCCGGCCGGTGGCCGACATCACCTTCGACGAATGTGCGAGTACGCCGGTGATGCTGGTCTCCGAACGCGGAGGCCATCGCAACCTCGGTCTCGGACCGCCGGAAGCCTTCGCCTTCCCGCACGAAGCGCGGACCCTGCGCTACGAGATGGACCAGGCCGGCAACTGGCAGCCCGTCGGCCGCTACGATGTCGGTTTCTATGATCGCCAGAAGGACGGGACGCCCTATCTCAGGGCGGGTGCCGCCGGTGGTGCCGCCTTCGGATACGGCTACAAGACCGACTACTCGACGATCGATCGCAATGCCCCCGGCCAGTTCGTGTGGATCACCGGCGATGCCCTGTGCTCGCCCGACGGTCCGTGCCGCGCGCCGGGTGCGCCGGAAGGGGCGGCGCAGAACGCCGCCGCCATCGAAGCCGGAGCCGATCCTTCGGAAGTCCACGGCCTGCAGGGCCTCTCCGAAGCCGCCGTCGCCGAACTGGCGCCGAGCGGAGCCTTCGCGGCCTATCCGCAGCAGGGTGAGCCCTATCCGGCCGCCGGCCCCGAACGATCCTACATGATCGATGCCGACCTCAACCTCGACGCCTCGGGCAATGCCATTCCCGAGGAGTTCACCCGCAACGACGCCACCCGCATCGGTGACGTGGCGATCTATGCCGTCTGCAACGCGCCGCGCGCTCCCAAGGCGGTGGAGCTGTTGCCGGTGATCCCGCGCCCGGAGATGGGCGTGGTGACGGTGATCGAAGGTCACGATCCGGTGCTCACCCATGCGACCATCGCGTCGCACGGGGCGCGGTCGAGCCACTTCCGCATCGGGTCGCACAATCCGTGGTGGAGCCACGATCGGCTGAGGAGCCACAATCGTTGGCGTTCCCACGACGTGTTCATGAGCCGGCCGCTGCATCGTCCGGTCGGATCGTGGCACAGGCCGATCGGGTCGATGCACCGGCCGATCGGGTCGCTGCACTTCCCGCGTGGTTCGGTCCATCGTCCGATCGGGTCGATCCATCGTCCGATCGGGTCGTGGCACAGGCCGATCGGATCGGTCCATCTGCCGCGCGGTTCGATCCATCGTCCGCTCGGGTCGGTCCATCGTCCGATCGGATCGGTCCATCTGCCGCGTGGTTCGATCCATCGTCCGATCGGATCGGTCCACGTGCCGCGTGGTTCGGTCCACAGCGTGCCCTGGTCGCCGCATCGCCCGATCGGGTCGACGCATCGGCCGCTCGGGTCGGTCCATCGTCCGGTCGGCTCGGTCCACCGGCCGCCGGGATCGATCGGCCACCGGCCCGCGGGTTCGATCGTCCACCGGCCGCCGGGTTCGCTCGGCCATCGGCCGCCGGGATCGATCGGCCACCGGCCCGCGGGTTCGATCGTCCATCGGCCTCCGGGTTCGCTCGGCCATCGGCCTCCGGGATCGATCGGTCACCGGCCCGCGGGTTCGATCGTCCATCGCCCCCCCGGTTCCACCATCCGGCCGATCCATCGGCCCCCCGGCTCCACCATTCGGCCGATCCATCGACCGGCCGGATCGGTGCAACGGGCGCCGGCAGCGGTTCACCGCCCGGCGGCGTTGCGAACCCAACCGGCCCGGATCCAGCGGCAGGTGCCGGCTCGCGCCCAGGTGCGCCAGCAGGGCATCCGCCGGCTGCAGCCTCAGTGATCCGGCTGCCGTGAACGGATGAGCGATCCGTTCACACCGATCGAGACGGCCGCGGGCCACCCACCCGCGGCCGTCGCTTTCCCGACCGACGGTCGGGCGCCGTTTCCCGTGAGGTACATCATGGCCGCCGCTCCGCGCTCCGCCCTTCTCGCTCTCGGCCTCCTGCTCGGGCTGGTGAGCAGCACCTCGACCGGAACCGCCGAGACGGCGACGCCGCCGCGGCTCATCCCGCACCAGGGTTTCGTCGAGGACGTACTGCGCTCCGGAGAGCTGCCGATCGGCAACCACCGTGCCATGTTCACCTGGGTGTTCTCGCAATTGCCGGAGCGGGTGAAGGTCTGGCCGACCGAGAGCTACTGGTACTTCTCGTTCTACCATCGCGGGGTGAAATACGCCGGCAACATCCGGCTCGACGCCAAGGACCGCGACGAGGGCAAGGTCCATTTCGCCTATTTCGAGGACCTCGCCGAGTGGCGCGAGGAACCGGAGATGCACTACCTGCTGCTCGACGAGAAACAGGGGGTGAAGCTCGAGAAGGTCGAGCCCTTCCTCTATCGCATGACCGTCGACGGCCGGTCGGTCCTGTTCGAGATCAACGACATGAAGGGCGTGAAGCCGCCGCCCGGAGCGGTGTTGGCGGAGGAGACCTACATCGGGCCGATCTTCGACGATTCGGCGGTGCGCTTCTTCCTGGTGTGGAACCCCGAGGCCAAGGTCTTCCACTACGTGCTCGACGAGTCCGGGCCGATGCTCGAGGACTTCCTCGGGATGCGCGAGAACGATCGCACGCTCATCTCCAAACGTACCGGCTTCGTCTACTACCTCGACAGGCGCACCGACCGGAAGATCCTGATCGGGGTGTTCGAGGGCAATTCGCGGGTGAACAACGCCTACGACGGCCCGTTCGACCAGTTGCCCGACGCCTTCATCGAAGGCGAGACGTTGCGCGATGCGCTCGTCGCCTACGATCCGAGCCTGAAGGGCCACACCGATCGTTACGGCGGGCTGGCCAACGGCACCGGCCGCTTCCTCATCGCGCCCTACACCTATTATCGCGACATCGACGATCTCCTGCCCTTCCACGAATGCGCCACCGATCCGGCGATCCCCAAGTCCGACTATGCCAAGTGTTTTTCGGTCGACTGGGATCGCGGCGGAGTACTCGCCGCCTACACGGCGCAGGCCGAGGCCGCGGCGAAGAAGCCGGCCAAGCCGAAGAAGAAGGGCAAGGCCACGCGCTGAGCGAGGTGAGCGCATCGCTCATGAAGCGCTTGCGAAAGCGCCTCGACTTCGGCCAATTTGCCGCGCACCGAGGCGAGGCGCGAACGATGCCGGTTCGGGGCGCGTGGTGCGCGGCGACAGAGGTCGCATCGCCGGAAAGTTCGGGAGTCGTCGATGGGTTCGAGGTCCGTGCGGTTCGCTCTCGCTCTGGCGATGGTCGCCGGGTCGGTTTCGGGAGCGCGGGCCGATGCGATCGATCGGCGGATCGACGCGCTGATGCGGCGCATGACGCTCGACGAGAAGATCGGGCAGGTGACGCTGGCCTCGATCGCCGAGGTCTTCGACTACGACAAGGTCGCTTCGGGCGCCTACGGCAACGTCATGAACTTCGGCACGGCGAAGGAATTCGCCAAGGTGCTGGCCGCGTGGCGCAAATCGCGGCTGAAGATACCCCTCCTCCACGGTACCGACATCATCTACGGCAACCGCACTCTGTTCGTGCCGCCGATCGGTCAGGCGTCCTCCTTCGACCTGGGGCTCAATCGGGCGGCGGCGGAACAGGCGGCACTCGAGTCGGTCGCCGCCGGTACCAACTGGACCTACGCGCCGATGGTCGACCTCAACCGTGATCCACGCTGGGGCCGGGTGGTGGAGGGTGCCGGCGAGGACGTCCAGCTCGCCGCCTGCATGGCCGGCGCGCGGGTCGCGGGCTTCCGCGCCGGCGGGCTCGTCGTTTCGGCGAAGCATTTCGTCGCCTACGGCTTCGGCGAGGGCGGGCGCGACTACGACGCGGTGGAGATGGGCGAGCCCTTCCTGCGCGATCGGGTGCTGCCGCCGTTCCGCGCCGCGATCGCCGCCGGTGCGGAGAGCGTGATGTCGTCGTTCAACGCCTTCAACGGCGTGCCGGCGACCGCCAACCCCCATCTGCTGACCGACATCCTGCGCCGCGACATGCGCTTCCGCGGCATCGTCACCTCCGACTGGGGGGCGATCGACCAACTCAAGAACCACGGGCTGTCGCCCGATCCGCTCGACCTCACCGTCGCGACCTTCAACGCCGGTGTCGATCTCGACATGGCCTCGGACTTCTTCCGCAAGTACCTGCCGATCGCACTCGCCCAGGGGCGGGTGTCGAAGGCACGGCTCGACGAGGCGGTCAGGCGGGTGCTGCGGGTCAAGTTCGAGACCGATCTCGGCAAGCGGATGCGCGTCGATGTCGAGGAGGCGAAGGCAACGCAGGCGACGCTCGATCCGCGCGGCCGCGCGATCGCCATCGAGATGGGACGGCGCACCACCCTGCTGTTGCACGATCCGAAGGAGCGGTTGCCGCTCGCCGACGTCAGCCGCATCGCCGTGGTCGGCGGCCTCGCCGACAGCCCGCGCGACCACATGGGGCCGCATCCGGCGCTGAGCCAGATGGGGGATATCGTCACCCTGCGCGCCGCGATCACGGAGCGCGCGGCGAAGGCGGGCGCGCGGGTCGATTATCTCGAGGCCTGCGGCGCCTGTCGCTTCCCCACCGACACCGACGAGACGGTGATCGCGGAGGCGGCGAAGGCGGCGGCGGCAGCCGACGTGATCGTCGCGGTGGTCGGTGAGACCTACGAGGAATCGGGAGAGGCGGCGGCGCGCGCCGATCTCGCCCTTTCGGCTCCGCAGGTGAAGCTGGTCGAAGCGCTGGCGGCGACCGGCCGGCCGGTGGTGGTGGTGCTCACCGGTGGCCGGCCGATGTTGGTGGAGAACATCCTCGACAAGGTCGATGCCATCGCCATGGTGTGGTTCCCCGGCACCTACGGGGCGATCGGTGCGGCGGAGGTGCTGTTCGGCGACGTGTCGCCGTCGGCGCGGCTGCCACTCACCTGGCCGCGCTCGACCGGGCAGTTGCCGCTATCCTACGACCGGCTGCCGACCGGACGGCCGGCGAGCGCCGACGACAAGTGGACCAACAAGTACATCGACGTCGCCTGGACGCCGCGCTTCCCCTTCGGTTACGGCCTCTCCTACGGCCGCACCACCCTCGCCGCGCCGCGCCTCGACAAGGCGAAAGCGAAGCCGGGCGACACGGTGACGGTGTCGGTGGCGGTGACCAATTCGGGGACGCGGGCGGTGCGCGAGACGGTGCAGGTCTATGTCCACGACGTCATCGCCTCGCGGTCGCGACCGTCTCGGGAGTTGAAGGGCTTCGCCCAGGTCGATCTCGCACCGGGGGAGACGCGCGACGTCGCCGTGCCGATCCGCGTCGCCACCCTCGGCTTCCACGTCGAGGACGGCTCCTACGTGGTCGAACCGGGGATGTTCCGCATCTTCGTCGGCAAGGACGCGACGACGGAGACCGCGGTCGAGCTCGAGGTGACCGGGGGTTCGCGCGTCGCGCCCTGGGACGCGCCGATCCCCTGCGTCGACCCGAAGACGACGAAGTCGGCGAAGCGTCGCTGAGAGCGGCGGCGGGCGGACCGGTCGCGCCGCCCGTCACGATCCGTCGACGGATCGCTCCCGTCCACTTTCGCCGTCCTCGACAAATCGGTCGCGGTGGGTAGGATCACGCCCTCGCGCCGGCTCTCCCACCCGGTCGGGACCTCCCGTCGGCGCCCGACGAACACGCAATCATCGAGGAAGCAGAATGAGCATCAACCGCATCGAGGTCGGCCCGCGCATGTCCCAGGCCGTGGTCCACGGCGACACCGTCTATCTCGCCGGCCAGGTCGCGGCGGCGCCGGAGGGCGCGTCGGTCGGCGAGCAGACCCGCCAGATCCTCGCCCAGATCGATGCCCTGCTCGCCAAGGCCGGCACCGACAAGTCGAAGCTGCTTTCCGCCACCATCTATCTGACCGACATCGCCACCTTCGGCGAGATGAACGCTCAGTGGGACGCTTGGATCGTCCCCGGCGCCACCCCGGCGCGCGCCACGGTCGAGGCGAACCTCGCGGCGCGGGTCTACAAGGTCGAGATCGCGGTGATCGCGGCGGTCTGATCTCCCTTCGCCACGGCCGATCGAGACCGGCCGTGGCCCCTCCTCGGAGACGCGGATGCAGCGCATCGTCTTCCTCGAACGCGACACGCTCGCCCCGGCGGTCCGGGTGCGCCGGCCGGATTTCGCCCACGACTGGGTCGAATTCCCGAAGACGAAGGCGAGCGAAGTGGTGGAGCGGGCGCGGGGCGCGACCATTCTGATCGTCAACAAGGTGAACATCGGCGCCGAGACCTTCGCGGCCCTACCCGATCTCCGCCTGATCGCGATGGCGGCGACCGGCACCGACTGCATCGACAAGCAGGCCGCTGCCGCCCATGGCGTTGCGGTCGCCAATATCCGTGGCTATGCGACGACGGCGGTGCCGGAACACACCTTCGCGCTGATCCTGGCGCTCGCCCGCTCGATCGGGCCCTACCGGGCCGGTGTCCTCGCCGGCGAATGGCAGCAGGCGGCGCAGTTCAGCTATTTCTCCTATCCGATCATCGATCTCGCAGGACGCCGCCTCGCCGTCTTCGGCTCGGGCTCGCTCGGCGGCCGAGTGGCCGAACTCGGCCGTGCTTTCGGCATGGACGTGGTCTTCGCCGAACGCAAGGGCGCGTGCGACGTCCGCCCCGGCCACCTCGCCTTCGACGAGGTGATCGAGACCGCCGACGTCCTCTCCCTCCACTGCCCGTTGACGGCCGAGACGCGCGGCATGATCGCCATACCGGAATTCCGGCGGATGACGCGCCGGCCGATCGTGGTCAACACCTCGCGCGGTGGTCTCGTCGACGAGGTCGATCTGGAGCACGCTCTCGACCAGGGGCTGGTCTCGGCTGCCGGGCTCGACGTCACCCTGCCGGAACCGCCGCCGCTCGACGCGCCGATCATGCGACTGGCGCGACGGCCGAACGTCATCGTCACGCCGCATGTGGCGTGGGCGTCGATCGAAGCGCAGCAGGTGCTCGCCGATCAGATGATCGGCAACATCGAGGCCTTCGTCGCCGGGAGCCCGCGCAATCTCGTCGTCGGGTGAGCCTACCCCCTTCTCGAGCTCGAGAGACGTCTCGACGGGAGCGGCGGTCGTGGAACGCGTCCGGCGGCCGACCGCGCCGCCTCTTCCCGTTCGCGGCGACGAGATCGTGCCCGGTGGCGGAACCGGGAGCGGATCAGTAGGTCCGTTCGCCGACGCTGCGCGCCAGATCGGCGATCGCAACGAACTGGTCGGCAAAGGGGGTGGTCCTGCGCCAGATCATGCCGATGGTCCGCGTCGGCCCCGGTTCGCCCAGGCGGACGACCGACACCGGCGCCGATCTCGTTTCGATCGGGACGGCCATCTCGGGGACCAGGGTCACGCCGATACCGACGGCCACCAGTTGGACCAGCGTCGCCAGCGAGCTGCCCTCGATCAGGCCACCCGACCGTATCGACGGCGTCCCGCAATAGGCGATCGCCTGATCGCGAAAGCAGTGCCCCTCCTCGAGCAGCATCAGCCGCATCTCCGAAAGTGCGCCCGCCGTCGGCACCGGATCGTCGGCCGCCGCGATCGGGCGGACCAACAGGAACTCTTCCGAGAAGAGCGGGTGTTCGACCAGCGACGGTTCCGAGATCGGCAGTGCGAGGATCGCCGCATCGAGACGCCCGTCCAGGAGGTCGGCGATCAACGTTCGCGTCATCGCTTCGCGCGGGCGCAGATCGACACCGGGATGACGCTCTGCCAGCGCTTTGACGAAGGCGGGCAACAGATAGGGCGCGATGGTGGGAATGACCCCCAGACGCAACCGACCGGTGAAAGGACCGCGCGAGAGCCGAGCCAGGTCGGCCAGTTCGTCGACCGACCGCAGGATCTCCCGTGCCCGCACGGCGAAGGCCTCGCCGAGGCTCGTCAGTCGAACATGACGCCCACCGCGTTCGACAAGAAGGGCGCCGAGCAGGTCCTCGAGCTCCTTGATCTGCAGCGACAGGGCCGGTTGCGAGATCGCACAATCCTCCGCGGCGCGGCCGAAGTGGCCGTGGCGGGCAAGGGCTTCGAAATAGCGGAGGTGCTTCATCGAAATCATCATCATAAGATATTCTTATCATCGCCTTTTGAAAACGGTATTTTTTCAAATTTTCCGACCGTGTTAGGGACTCCGACCAGGACGACGGACCGCCGTCCGCGACCGCTGCGCCACCCGGCCTTCCGGCGATGGGGCGACGCCTTCGCTTCGCGAATTCCAGAAACGGTGGAGAACATCATGAGTGGAAACGAATCCAGTTCGACCGGGAAATGCCCGGTCATGCACGGCGCGACGACAGTGGCCGCCAGATCGACCGCCGACTGGTGGCCCAATGCGCTCAACCTCGACATTCTCCATCAGCACGACCGCAAGAGCGATCCGATGGGCAAGGGGTTCGACTACGCGGCGGCGGTGAAGACCCTCGACTTCGACGCGGTGAAGACCGACGTCCGTGCGCTGATGACCGACAGTCAGGACTGGTGGCCGGCCGACTGGGGGCACTACGCCGGACTGATGGTGCGCATGGCCTGGCATTCGGCCGGCTCCTATCGCGCCGCGGACGGCCGCGGCGGCGGCAATTCCGGCAACATCCGCTTCGCGCCACTCAATTCGTGGCCCGACAACGGCAATCTCGACAAGGCTCGCCGTCTGCTGTGGCCGATCAAGAAGAAGTACGGCAACAAGCTCAGCTGGGCCGATCTGATCCTGCTCGCCGGAACGATGGCCTACGAAGCGGTGGGTCTGAAGACCTTCGGCTTCAGCTTCGGCCGACCGGACATCTGGCATCCGGAAAAGGACGTCTACTGGGGCGCCGAAAAGGAGTGGCTGGCGCCGAGCGACGAACGTTACGGCGACGTCGCCGACCCCTCGACGATGGAGAACCCGCTGGCCGCGGTGCAGATGGGTCTGATCTACGTCAACCCGGAAGGCGTCAACGGCAAACCCGACCCGCTGAAGACCGCGGCTCAGGTGCGTGAGACCTTCGCCCGCATGGGGATGGACGACGAGGAGACGGTGGCGCTCACCGCCGGCGGTCACACAATCGGCAAGGCCCACGGCAACGGCAGGGCGGAGGCTCTCGGGCCCGCCCCGGAAGGCGCCGACATCGCCGATCAGGGCCTCGGCTGGATCAATCACAGCGGTCGCGGCATCGGCCGCGACGCCGTCACCAGCGGCATCGAAGGCGCTTGGACCACCCATCCGACAAAGTGGGACAATGGCTATTTCGACCTGCTGTTCGGCTATGACTGGTGGCTGCAGAAGTCGCCGGCCGGCGCTTGGCAGTGGGAGCCGATCGGCATTCGCGACGAGGACATGCCGGTGGACGTGGAGGATCCCTCGATCCGCCGCAAGCCGATCATGACCGACGCCGACATGGCGATGCGGTTCGATCCGACCTATCGCGCCATCGCCGAGCGGTTCCGGCAGGATCACGCCCGGTTCAGCGAGGTGTTCGCCCGCGCCTGGTACAAGCTGACACATCGCGACATGGGGCCGAAGTCCCGCCACATCGGACCGGACGTTCCGAAGGAGGATCTGATCTGGCAGGATCCGGTCCCGGCCGGACGCACCGATTGGGACGTCGCCGCCGCCAAGGCGAAGATCGTGGCGAGCGGGCTCTCCGTCGGCGATCTGGTGGCGACCGCCTGGGACAGTGCCCGCACGTTCCGTGGCTCCGACTTCCGCGGCGGTGCCAACGGCGCGCGCATCCGCCTCGTCCCCCAGAAGGACTGGGAAGGCAACGAGCCGGCACGCCTCGCCAAGGTGTTGGTGGTCCTCGAAGCGATCGCTTCGAGCGTCGGGGCGAGCATCGCCGACATCATCGTGTTGGCCGGCAACGTCGGCGTGGAACTGGCGGCCGAGGCCGCGGGCTTCGACGTCGTCGTCCCCTTCGCGCCGGGTCGCGGCGACGCCGCCCAGGAGGCGACCGACGAGGGCTCCTTCGCCGTGCTCGAGCCGATCCACGACGGCTTCCGCAACTGGGTGAAGAAGGACTACGCCGTCAGCCCCGAGGAACTGCTGCTCGACCGGGCACAGCTCATGGGCCTGACGGCGCCGGAGATGACGGTGCTCGTCGGCGGTCTGCGTGTCGTCGGCGCCAACCACGGCGGCGCCGGGCACGGCGTCTTCACCGATCGCGTCGGGGCCTTGACCCCCGACTTCTTCACCAACCTGACGGACATGGCCAATGTCTGGGTTCCGGTCGGCAAGGGCCTCTACGAGATCCGTGATCGCCGGAGCAAGGCGGTGCGGTGGACGGCCACCCGGGTCGATCTGGTCTTCGGCTCCAACGCGATCCTGCGCGCCTACGCCGAGGTCCATGCCCAGGACGACAACGCGGAGAAGTTCGTCAGGGACTTCGTCGCGGCATGGGCGAAGGTGATGGACGCCGATCGCTTCGACATCGCCTGAGGCGTCCGTGGTCCCGCCCCGGCCTGAGACGGCGGGGCGGGCCGCGACGCTCCGACGAGAACCGGCACCGTTTCCGACGATGCACCTCGAGACGAAAACGCCCGCCGGACCGGGGCTTCGGCCTCGATCCGGCGGGCGAATCCCGTCCAACGGCGATCTCTCCGCGCCGCTGCGGCGACGGGGCGTCGCCGGACGCGCGCGCCGTCGCGTCGCGGCCGCCATTCCGTCGCGATCTCAGTCGTCGTCGCCGTCGAGGTCCGGATCGTAGCTCGAGGCGTCGAAGCCGAGCAGGTTCCACGACTGGCGCATGTGCGGGGGAAGCGGCGCGGTGACGTCGATCACGCCCTTGCCCTTCGGGTGCGGCAGGACGATGCGGCGGGCGAGCAGATGGAGCTTGTTCTGCATCCCGCCGGGCAACTCCCAGTCGCGCTTGTCGAAGTACTTCGGGTCGCCGACGATCGGGTGGCCGATGTGGGCGGTGTGGGCGCGCAGTTGGTGGGTGCGGCCGGTGACCGGCTTGAGGCTCAGCCACGACAGGGTCTGGCCGGCGACGTCGATCACCGAATAGTGGGTGAGCGCGTGGGAGGCGCCGTCCTCGCCGTGGCGAGCGACGCGCATCTTCTCGCCGTCCTTCTCCTCGTCGCGGGCGAGCCAGGTCGAGATCTTGCCCTGCTTGGGGTGGGGCACACCGGCGACGAGTGCCCAATAGGTCTTCTTGGCGTTGCGCGAGCGGAAGAGCGCCGCCAACTCCGCGGCGACCAGACGGCGCTTGGCGATGACCAGACAGCCGGCGGTGTCCTTGTCGAGGCGATGGACGAGGCGGGGGACGTTGCCGCGCTTGTCGACGAGGCTCTGCAGCATGGCGTCGACATGGCGGTGGACGCCCGAGCCGCCCTGCACCGACAGGCCGGCCGGCTTGTTCAGCACCATGACGTCGTCGTCCTCCCACAGCACCAGCGACTTGAGATACGCCGCATCGCCCTCGAGCGGCTTCTCCGGCTTCGGCTCGCGCTCGGGGACGTTCTTGGCGTCGGTGGCGAGCGGCGGGACGCGGACGACGTTGCCGGGCTCGATGCGGGTCGAGGTCTCGCAGCGCTTGCCGTCGAGGCGCACCTGACCGGTGCGCAGCAGCTTCTGCAGCGCGACATGGGAGAGACCGGGGTAATGGGCCTTGAACCAGCGGTCGAGGCGCATACCGGCCTCGTCTCCGCCGACGGTGATGTTCGCTACGCCTGCCATGGGGATCCTCGTGCGGCCTCGTCATGACGGAAAGCGGGCCGGGACGCAAGCGCGGCGGCGGATTTCCGAGGCGATCGCTCGAAGCGGTCGCGACCGGAACGCGCTCGGGAAGGCCCGCTTCGCCTTCTCGCCGTAAGGCGAGTAGGGATCTTCGCGGCGGCTCTCAGGTCTGCCGAGGCGTCTCGTGCCTCGAGCGATCGATCCCGGCCGGTGGCTGCCTCGGTCAGCTCGCCATCATCGCCTTCATCGTCGTCATCGCCGCCAGGAGGGCGAGGAGCGACAGCGCGAACGAGGCGAGAACGTAGCCGATCGCCGACATCGCCGCGCCGCGCTGCCACAGCACGACGACATCGAGAGAGAAGGCGGAGAAGGTGGTGAAGCCGCCGAGGATGCCGGTCATGAAGAAGAGGCGCAGCGCATCCGATCCGGTGCCCGGCTCGCGGGTGAGCAGCCAGCCGGCGAAAGCGCCCATGACGGCCGAGCCGACGACGTTGACCGTCAACGTCCCCCAGGGGAAGTGTGGCCCGAACCAAGCGACCGTCGCCAGATTGACGCCGTAGCGCATCGACGAGCCGATGCCGCCGCCGAGGAAGACGAGAAGAAGGAATTGGAAATGGAGCGGCACGGGCGATTCCATGTCGACATGAAGCGTCATTTCAATGCGCTCTTCCGATGCCGCTGTCATCACTCCGCGGCGCCGAATTCCGCGAATTCGACTTCGCTCATGTGTCGCCGACCGGCTTGACACCCCGGCCCTCCCCCTCCAAACATCGCGCGCCTCGCGGTCGGCCGAGAGTGGTCGGCGAAGGGAACGAGATGAGCGACACGAACCCGGAGCGCGCCGGGGGCGCGACCGGCGTCGACCCTCGAGCGCTCGCCCAGACCATCGTCTTCTCCGGCGTCACCGTCGTGCGCGACGGCCGCACCGCGCTCGACCGGGTGTCGATCGGCTTCGAGGAAGCCCGGATCGGGATCGTCGGACTCAACGGCTCGGGCAAGTCGACGCTGCTCAAGTGCATCATCGGGTTGGTGAAGCCGAGCGCCGGCAGTGTCAGCGTCGACGGGCGCGACGCGGTGGGCGAGGCGCGCGCCATCCGGCGGGCGACCGGCTTCCTGTTCCAGGATCCGGACAACCAGATCGTCTTCCCCGTCGTCGGCGAGGATCTCGGCTTCGGGCTGAAGAACCACGGTTACTCCAGGGCCGAGACCGCCGACCGCGTCGAGGCGGCGCTCACCCGCCTCGCCATCCGCCATCTCGCGAGCCGACGCATCCACGAACTTTCCGGCGGCGAGAAACAGTTGGTGGCGCTCGCCGGCGTGCTGGCACTCGCGCCCAAGACGGTGCTCTTCGACGAACCCACCGCGCACCTCGATCTCAAGAACCGGAATCGCTTACGCGATGTTCTTCAGGCACTTCCCGAACAGGCGATCGTCGTCAGCCACGATCTCGAGCTCGTCGCCGATTTCCCACGGGTGGTGATGATCGAGGCGGGGCGGATCGTCCGCGACGGACCGGCGGACGAGGTGCTCGACCATTATCGTGAGGCGAACCGATGATCGCGAGCCTCGCCCGCCCGGGGTCCTCCCCCCTTCATCGCCTCGCCGCCGCGCCGAAACTCGCCGGATTGGCGATCACGGCGACGGCCCTGTTCTTCGTCGACGATCCGCGCCTGCTCGCCACGGCCTTCGCCCTCGGGCTCACCGTCGCGCGCTCGACCGGCGCGCACTTCGCCGAAATCGGTCGCGATCTCGCCGGCGCGGCGATGGCGCTCGCCGTGCTCGGCCTCGCCGACTGGCTCCTGGTCGACGGCGCCACCGCGCTCGCCGTGGTGCTGCGGCTCGGGGCGATCGCGCTGCTCGCCCATGCGGTGACGATGACCACCACCACGGCGGAACTCTTCGAGGTGTTGGAACGGTTGTTCGGGCCGGCCGAGCGGCTCGGGCTCATCGACGCGGGCCGCGCCGCGCTCACTCTCACCCTCGCCATCCGCTTCGTGCCGCTGATCGTCGAGGAGGCGCAGGCGATCCGCGAGGCACAGGCGGCGCGCGGCCTCGACGGCTCGGTTCTCGCCCTGGCGGTGCCGCTGCTGGTGCGGGTGATCGTCCGCTCCGAAGCCGTCGCCGACGCGATCGACGCGCGCGGCTTTCCTCCCGAACGCGCCGCCACGGCGCCTCCCCGTCCGCCGGCGATCCGGCCCGAAATCGAGGCAGACACTCCATGACCACCCGTGATCTGGGCCTCGTCGCCCTGATGGCCGCCGTCATCGTCGCCCTCGGCGCCGTGCCGGCGATTCCACTCGCCGCCGGCGTGCCGATCACCCTGCAGTCGATGGGGGTGATGCTCGCTGCGCTGATTCTCGGGCCGCGCCGCGCCGCGGCCGCCGTATCGGTGGTGATCGCCCTGGTGGCACTCGGCCTGCCGGTGCTGGCGGGTGGTCGCGGCGGACTCGCCGTTTTCGCCGGGCCGACGGCCGGCTTCCTCTTCGGCTGGGTGCCGGCCGCCTTCGTCACCGGCTTCCTCGCCATGGTGCTCGAAGCGACGGAGAAGTCGACGCTCGTCCGCACGGCGCAACTCACCCTCGCCGCGATCGTCGGCGGCATCGTCGTGCTCTACGTCTGCGGCATCCCGTGGCTCGCCTTCGTCGTCGAGATTGGGCTCGCCAAGGCCTTCATGGCGTCGCTGCCCTTCGTCCCCGGCGACCTCGCCAAGGCGATCGTCGCGGCGGTGGTGACGGTGAAGGTGCGTCAGGCGGTGGCGATCGAGCGGAAGTGAGTGCTGCCGAGCAGCCTCACCCCCCTCCCCGCTCCCGTCTCAGCCGCGCCCAGTACTCCAGCCGCTTCCTGATCTCTCGTTCGAACCCACGTTCGGGCGGGTCGTAGAAGCGTCTGCGGCCGAGTTTTTCGGGGAAATAGTCCTGGCCGGAGAAGGCGTCGGGCTGATCGTGGTCGTAGAGGTAGCCCTCGGAGTAGCCCTCCGACTTCATCAGCTTGGTCGGCGCGTTGAGGATGTGCTTGGGCGGCGGCAGCGAGCCGGCTTCCTTGGCGAGCCGCGTCGCCGCCTTGAAGGCGGTGTAGACGGCGTTCGATTTCGGCGCGGTGGCGACGTAGACCAGTGCCTGGGCGATGGCGAGTTCGCCCTCCGGACTGCCGAGGAAATCGAAGGCATCCTTCGCCGCATTGGCCACCACCAGCGCCTGCGGGTCGGCGAGGCCGATGTCCTCCACCGCCATGCGGACGATGCGGCGGGCGATGTAGAGCGGCGCCTCGCCGGCATCGATCATGCGCGCCAGATAGTAGAGCGCCGCATCGGGATCGGAGCCGCGCACCGACTTGTGCAGCGCCGACATCAGATTGTAGTGACCGTCCTGGGACTTGTCGTAGATCGGCGCGCGCCGCTGGACGACCTCCTGTAGCGTCGCCGCATCGAAGATCTCGCCGTCGCGCGCCGCCCGGAGCACGTCCTCGGCGAGGGTCAGGGCGGCGCGGCCGTCGCCGTCGGCCATGCGGACGAGCACGGCGCGGGCCTCGGCGTCGAGCGGCAGGGGGCGACCGAGTTCGCTCTCGGCGCGATCGAGCAGTTTCTCGATCGCCGCCTCGTCGAGCGCCTTGAAGACCAGGACATGGGCGCGGGAGAGCAGCGCGGCGTTGAGTTCGAAGGACGGGTTCTCGGTGGTGGCGCCGACCAGCACGATGGTGCCGTCCTCCATCACGGGGAGGAAGCTGTCGAGTTGGGCGCGGTTGAAGCGATGGATCTCGTCGACGAAGAGCAGCGTGCCCTTGCCCATCGCGCGGCGGCCGCGCGCCGTCTCGAAGACCTTCTTGAGGTCGGCGACGCCGGTGAAGATCGCCGAGACCTGCTCGAATTCGAGGTCGGTCTCGTGCGCGAGCAGGCGCGCCACCGTCGTCTTGCCGGTTCCCGGCGGGCCCCAGAAGATCAGCGAGCCGAGCGAGCCGGAGCGCAGCATCCGGGTGATGGTGCCCTCGGGGCCGACGAGGTGATCCTGGCCGACGACGTCGGCGAGGGTCTTCGGCCGTAGCCGATCGGCGAGTGGCCGCGGCGCGGCGCGTTCGAGACCGGCGGCGGCGAAGAGATCGGACATCGTCGTCCCCGTTCACCCACGAAATGCGAGGCGCACCTGCTGGCCGTCGCGTTGGATCACCAGACGCCAGAGGAAGCTCTCGGTCTGGGCGGCACGCAGAAGGGTGCGGGTGTCGTCGATCTTCACGCCGTTGACCTCGAGGACCAGGTCGCCCTTCTGGAAACCGACCCGAGAGGCCGGCGAACCGGGCGTGACGTCGGCGACGGCGACACCGGTCAGGTCGAAGGGCAGGCGCAGATCCTCGGCGACCGCCGGTGACATGTTGACCACGGTCGTCCCGGCGAAGGGCGACGAGCCTTCGACGACGCGGGTGTCACGCGGTACCGTCTCGGGTGCGGCGACCGAGGCGATCTGAACCGCGGTGGGCGTCTTGCCGCGTCGCAGATCGACTTTGACCGCCCCGCCGAGCGGCCGGTTGCCGAAGCGGAAGCCGAAGCTGTCGGGATCGTCGACCTCGTGGCCGTCGACGGTGAGCAGCAGATCGCCGACCTTGAGGCCGGCCTGCGCCGCCGGACCGCCGGGGACGAGGCCGGCGACCAGCACCCCCTGCGGGCGGGACAGGCCGAGGCTCTCGGCGACGTCGGCGGTGACGCTCTCGAGCGTGGCGCCGAGCCAGGGGCGGCGTACCTTGTTGCCGGTCTTGGCCTGATCGACGACGAAACGGACGACGCTCGCGGGAATGGCGAAGCCGATGCCGATCGAGCCGCCGGACTTGGAATAGATCGCCGAGGGTACTCCGACGAGGCGGCCCTGGAGGTCGACCAACGCCCCACCCGAGTTGCCCGGGTTGATCGCCGCGTCGGTCTGAATGAAGAAGCGGTAGTCGGCCACCCCGACCTGGGTGCGGGCGAGCGCCGAGACGATGCCCTGGGTCACCGTCTGGCCGACGCCGAAGGGATTGCCGATGGCGAGCACCAGGTCGCCGACCAGCAGGCCCTCCGAGTCGCCGATCTCGGCGAAGGGATAATCGCCCTTGTCGCGGATGCGGATCACCGCGAGGTCGGTGCGCTCGTCCTTCAGCACTATGTCGGCCTCGAACTCGCGCTTGTCGGCGAGCGCCACCTTCACGTCGGTAGCGTCCTTGATGACGTGGAAGTTGGTGACGATGACACCGGAGCGGTCGACGATGGTGCCGGAACCGAGCGACGATTCCATTCGCGCTCGCGGCATACTGCCGCCACCGCCGCCGAAGAACTGGCGGAAAAGCGGGTCGTCGAAGAGCGGCGACATCGCCTGTTGTTGCACCTTGCGGGTGGCGTAGACGTTGACCACGGCCGGGGCGACCTTGCGCACGATCGGCGCGAAGGACAGCTGAACCTGGGCACGGCTCTCGGGAACGACGGTAGTCTGGGCGGCGGCCGTGAACGGCGCGGCGAAAAGTGCCGCGAACGCGAGGGAAACGAGGAACTTCGCCTTCATCGAACGATTCTCCGGATGGTCGTCGAGATGTAGGACGTCGGACGGCCGTCCGCCAGTCGCCGCGCTCGACCCCGGACTTCTCCTTGCTCCAACCTCGTGGCGAAAACGCGAAAGAGGGCGGTACGGCCGCCCTCCCCTGCTCGTCGGGTTCGCGTGCCGACATCTCGACGTGGTCGAACCGTCCGGCGCACGTCATCCCGTCCCGTCGTCACGGGTCATACCAGACGCACGAAGTTCCGACCTTTTGCAGGGCGGTTCCGTTCGGTAGATCGGTGGTCCGACGTTCCCTCCCCCACAAGGGGGGAGGGAACCGGATCCGACCATCTTTGCAAATTCCACGCCCACGGGAGTCGGAACTTCGTGCGTCTGATATCAGAAGTGCTCGGCGTTGAGCCCGGCGAAGACCGTGGCATAGGCGCCGTTCTCGGCGGCGTGGCGCAACGCCCGACAGCGCTCGACGATCACCTCCGCCGGGGTCGGCTCCTGCGCGAGGATCGCCATCACTTCGGCGACGAAGGCGGCGAGCGGCATGGCGTTCGGATCGGTCGCCTGGAACTCGCCGAGCAACATCGTCTGCACGTAGGGAGGCGCGAGTTCGACCACCTCGACCGAGGTCCCCGCCAGACGGTGGCGCAGCGACTGCGTATAGGAGTGCAGGGCCGCCTTGGTCGCCGAATAGGTCGGGGTCGCGGCGAGCGGCACGAAGGCGAGGCCGGAGGTGACGTTGATCACCGTCGCCCGCGGCCGGGTCAGGAGATGCGGCAGGAGATGGGCGGTCAACCGGATCGGGCCGAGCAGATTGGTGACGACCGTCGCCTCGGCATCGTCGAGATGGGCGGGCGTGGCGACGTCCTCCTTGCGCATGATGCCGGCGTTGTTGATCACCCCGTCGAGAACGGGGTGGGCGGCGATCAGGCGAGCGGCGAAATCGGCGATGGCGTCGGCCCGGGTCACGTCGACGACCATCGAAGCCATGCCGGGATTCGCCGCCGTCACCGCGGAGAGCAGATCGGCACGACGGCCGGCGACGATCACCTTCGCGCCGCGAGCATGGAGCGCTTCGGCGAGACCACGGCCGATGCCGCTGGCGCCGCCGGTGACGAGGAGAGTGCGGCCTTCGAACTTCATTGGGAGCCTCCGTTCTTCGCTTGCATGATGCGAAGATAGGAGCCATCCTCTCTTCTGGTAAGAAGGCACTCGAAATATCCATACTTACCAAGAAGAGAGTGTGAGATGGCGAACGAACCGGCGGGCGATTCCCTCTTCGCCGCGTCCTGCATCACCCCCTCCCCCGAAGACCCGGAGGTCGAGGCGCTGGTGACCGAGATCATCGGGCAGGTGGCGGACAAGTGGACGCTGCTGATCCTCGAGGCGCTGGCCGAGGGCGGCGTGATGCGCTTCGGGCGGATCGGCCGGGCGGTCGACGGCATCTCGCAGAAGATGCTGACCAAGACGCTGCGCGACATGGAACGGCTCGGGCTGGTGTCGCGCACCGTGCATCCGGTGGTGCCGCCGCATGTCGACTATGCGCTGACCGATCTCGGGCATTCGCTCGGGGCGGCCTTCTGCGGTGTCTGGCTGTGGGCGGCGGAGAACCGCGAGCGGATCAAAACGACGCGGGCGGCCTTCGACACGCGCGACCGGAAAGGGTGAACCGCCGCGGCCGACGACGGCATCGGCGCCGCGAAGCCGTTCCCGCCGCGGCATCACGGATCCGGCGCGTGAGCCGCGTAGCGAAATTTCGCGCCCACTTCCCGGACGCTCACCTGCAACTGTCACTGCCGGGGATCGGCTCAGCGGTCTCTTCCGAGAAGATGCAGGAATGACCGGCCGTGCCGTCGGGGACGGGAACTCCCTTCAGCAGCAGGAAGCGCGCGGAGTGGGCGCCGTACATGCCGCCGGGAAGGCGGATCTTGCGGCGGATGACGAACTCCCCGACATCGTTGCGCTCGAGTGCTCCCTCCTTCAACAACTGCGCGATCCCGGCGAGACCGGGCAGGACGTCGTAGGCGAAGACGGGACGGCTGGCGACGACGGTGGCGGGGTCGACGGCGACGATGCCGCCGGGGTAGGCGAACTCCAGCTGCTTCGCCAACGGCATGTCGGTGACGTCGAAGAGTCGGCCGCCGAAGCTCTTGTGAACCTGGGTCGGACTGGCCACGACGATGGTCGATTTGCCGCCGCGGGCCATGACGTCGAGGCCGGCGGAGGGGACGAGGAACTTCGACACCGCATAGGCCGCCGCCACCTTCGGGTCGCGGTCCGCTTGACGGCGCACCGCGGCGATGGTCTTGGCGCCGTCGACCGAATGGGCGTCGGTGAAAGCCTGCAGGCAGCGCGGCAGAAACGTGATCCTGTCCGCCGGTAGACCGATGGCGCCGGCCAGAGTGGCGTCGTCCTTCTCGCCGGCCGTCGCCGAAGACGAGACGATCGCGCGTTCGATCCGGTCGACCGCGCCGGTGAAGCGCCAGATCACCGGCTTGTGCGTCAGCAGAGTCAGCCAGATCGGCCCGGCGCCGGGCGCGACGTCGACGATGCCGTGGCCGACCGCGACCTCGCGCGTTCCGATCGCCGTCGAAGAAAGCGCCTGGCTCTCGTAGGCGGAGAGCAGCAGCACCTCCGCATCGGGCGTCGGCTTCGGCAGGTCGCAGGTTCGCGCCGCCTCGGCAGCGGCATCGCGCGCGGCGAGCTCCTGCTCCTTCTGGCGGAGCGCTGCCGCGGCGACACGCTGGCGCTCCTTGCGCCGCTGCGTCGACGCTACGACCTCGTCGTGCGAGAGCTTGCCGTCGCCGTCGGTGTCGATCTCCTTCATCCGCTCGGCCACCAGATCGATGAAGGCCTGTTCGGAGAGCCCGGTCGGCGCCCCGGCATAGTCGAGCAGTTCGGCGAAGATCGTCTCGGTGCCGGCGATCGACTTGGTCGCCTCGATCGCATTGCGCGCGGCGGTGTGGACCTCTTGAAGGGTGATCCGACCGTCGTGATCGCCGTCGGCGGCCATGAGACTGCGAACGCGTTCGTCGAACGCTGCCGGATTCGAGCCGGTGAGCGGCACCCGTTGGCCGGCGACGCGTTTCTCGAACGCCAGGATCGTGCGGATCTCCGCCTCGGTCACGACGCCGTCGCGATCGAGATCGAACTGGAGAACGTCCTTGAACCCGTCCGCCTGAACCTTGGTTCGCACGACCGCATCGGTCAGGCGTCCGTCGGCGATGGTCAGCACACCGTCACCATCGGTGTCGCTGCGATTGAAGATGATGCGAGCCCGATCGGTGGCGGCCGCCAACGTCGCCCCGGCGACGAGGAAACTCTCCAGATGTTTGGGCGGGTCGCGATCGAACCTGTCGACACCGGCGGCAGCGGCGGCGCCCGCCATCACCGACGCGAGCCCCGCCACCAGAGCCCCCGCCCGATTCATCCGTAGGTCACGCATCGCCGATCTCTCCGAACCCGAAAGTGCGGAGAAACTTCTCCCGTCCCGGTTACGGAAGCCTTACATGCGCGCGCTTCAGTCGATCGGCCGGAAAAGACAGAAAGGGCGGCCCCTCGCGGGACCGCCCTTGCCGAAATCACACCGGAACGCGTCGCTCACTCGGCCGCTTCTTCGGCCTCGCGACGGGCGCGGTCTTCGGCGCCCTTGGCGGAGACGTCGCGGTCGACGAACTCGATGACGCCGACGGCGGCGTTGTCACCGTGGCGGAAGCCGGCCTTGAGGACGCGGGTGTAGCCACCGGCGCGGTCCTTGTAGCGGGGGCCGAGCACCTCGAAGAGCTTCTTGACCGCCTTCTCGTCACGGATCTGGCCGACGGCCAGACGGCGGGAGTTGAGGTCGCCGCGCTTGGCGAGCGTCACCAGCTTCTCGACGATCGGACGCAGGTCCTTCGCCTTGGGCAGGGTGGTGACGATCTGCTCGTGGGTGATGAGCGAAGCGGCCATGTTGGCGAACATCGCCTTGCGATGTTCCCAGGTGCGGTTGAACTTGCGGCCAGCGTTGCCGTGACGCATCGGTCTTCTCCAGGTGCCGAGGGGATCACCCCTCTTCGCGGCGATCTCGCGATCGGCGCTTCGTTGTGGGCTCCCGTCACACGCCGGGAACCCCGGCTCGTCGCCGTGGCACCCCGGGTATTGTGCGTCCGGGCTTGGAAGTCTTTTTCCCGAACCCGGAGAGATCCGAGTTCGGCGGAAGTCCGTTTCTCACGACGGGAGCCGTGGCTCCCGCCGAGAATTCGAGAGGCGTCTTACCGCCTCGCAGGCCGCTCGAGAAGTCCCCTTTCGGGAAAAACTCAGAGCTGGTGATCCTCGTAGCGCTTGGCGAGCTCTTCGATGTTCTCCGGCGGCCAGTTGGTGACCTCCATGCCGAGATGGAGACCCATCTGGGCGAGAACTTCCTTGATCTCGTTGAGCGACTTGCGGCCGAAGTTCGGGGTGCGGAGCATCTCGGCTTCGGTCTTCTGGATGAGGTCGCCGATGTAGACGATGTTGTCGTTCTTCAGGCAGTTCGCCGAACGCACCGACAGCTCGAGCTCGTCGACCTTCTTGAGCAGCGCCGGGTTGAAGGCGAGCTCCGGGATCTTCTCCTCGATCTCGGCCTTCCGCGGCTCTTCGAAGTTGACGAAGATCGCCAGCTGATCCTGCAGGATACGGGCGGCGTAGGCGACCGCGTCCTCGGGCTTCACCGAACCGTCGGTCTCGAGCTGAAGGGTCAGCTTGTCGTAGTCGAGAACCTGACCCTCACGGGTGTTCTCGACCTTGTAGGAGACCTTCTTGACCGGCGAGTAGAGGCTGTCGACCGGGATCAGGCCGATCGGGGCATCCTCGGGACGGTTGCGGTCGGCCGGGACGTAGCCCTTGCCGGTGGCGACCGTCAGTTCCATGCGGATCTCGGCGCCCTCGTCGAGGGTGCAGATGACCAGCTCGGGATTGAGGATCTCGATGTCGCCGACGGTCTGGATGTCGCCGGCGGTGACGACGCCCGGGCCCTGCTTGCGCACGACCATGCGCTTCGGCCCCTCGCCCTGCATCTTGACCGAGATCTCCTTGATGTTGAGGACGATGTCGGTCACGTCCTCGCGGACGCCGGGAATCGAGGAGAACTCGTGGAGGACGCCGTCGATCTGCACGGCGGTCACCGCCGCACCCTGCAGCGAGGAGAGCAGCACGCGGCGCAGGGCATTGCCGAGCGTCAGACCGAAGCCGCGCTCCAGCGGCTCGGCGACCACGGTGGCGTTGCGCTTGGCATCGTCACCCGGCTTCACCTCGAGCTTGTTGGGGCGGATCAGCTCTTGCCAGTTCTTGTGGATGGTC
>ERZ1645187.851-NODE-851-length-29571-cov-6.930919_pt1 | contig 29571 bp, 29 predicted proteins | sample MGYA00575352_ERZ1645187 | MGnify/ENA primary metagenome ERZ1645187 (study PRJEB40837, sample SAMN11349314) | freshwater sediment metagenome | isolation source: river sediment | host: Sediment | place: India: Wazaribad , New Delhi | collected 2017-02-21 ...
GATCACAGCCAGCAGGCCTTCTTCATCGAAAGCTTCATCGACGAGGCCGCCCATGTCGCAGGCCGCGATCCGCTGGACTTCCGCCTGGCCATGCTGGGCCAGTCCCCGCGCCACAAGGCGGTGCTGGAAAAGGTCGCGGCCATGGCGGGGTGGGGAACCAAGCTCGCCGCCGGACAGGGCCGGGGCATTGCCCTGACCGAATCGTTCGGCACGATTGTGGCGGAAGTGGTGGAAGTTGACATGAGCAGTGGCAAGCCGCGCGTCGCCAAGGTCTGGTGCGCCGCCGATCCCGGTTTCGCGATGAACCCGGACGGGTTCCGCAACCAGATGGAGGGCGGGATCGTCTTCGGGCTGACCGCAGCCCTGCATGGGGAAATCTCGCTCAAGGACGGGGCGGTCGAGCAGAGCAATTTCCACGATTACCAGATGGTGCGGATGGACGAGTGCCCGGCCATCGCGGTCGAAATCATCAACGGCAATCACGAAAAGCTGGGCGGCGCGGGTGAGCCAGGGCTGCCTCCGGTGGCACCGGCACTCGCCAATGCGATCTTCGCCGCCACGGGCAAGCGCCTGCGCGCCCTGCCAATCGCCAAGCACTTCGCCTGAATCAGGAGCGAGACGCCATGCATCGATCCGCCGCCCTCGCCATGACTGCTGTGGCGCTACTCCTGACCGCTTGCGGTTCTGAGGTTGAAGGCCCGGTCGAACAGATCGTGGTGCGCCAGCCGGGTGCCTCTGCCAGCCCGGCCCCTGTGGCCGCTGGCGATATTGTGGCGGTCGGCAAGGCAGCCTTTGCTGCCTGCGCGGCGTGCCACTCGGCGGAGCCGGGCGGGGCATCGAGCGCTGGCCCGAACCTGCACGGCATAGTCGGCCGGGCGGCCGGATCGCTCACCGGTTTCAGCTATTCCGAGGCCATGGCAAAATCGGGCCTGACCTGGACCGAAAGCGAACTCGACGCCTTCATCGCCAATCCAGTCGGCAAGGTCCCCGGCACCGAGATGGTGGCCGGGCAAGTTGCCGATGCCCAGCGCCGCGCCGCAATCATCGCCTATCTTGCCAGCCTGAAGAATTGAGCCCTTCACCGGCATGGACCAGCGCCGGATATTCGAATTCCTGGCCGAGCGGATGGCGTCGGGCCAGCGCTGCGTGCTGGTCACCGTGCTGGTGGTGGAGGGCAGCGCGATGCGCAATCCGGGCACGCACATGGCCGTCTGCGAGGACGGCAGCTTTGTCGGCTCGCTATCGGGCGGCTGCATCGAGAATGCGGTGGTGGCAGAGGCCTGCGAAACGCTGGACGAAGGGCGCGCCCGGATTGTCCGGTTTGGCGCGGGTTCACCCTATCTCGACATCCGCCTGCCGTGCGGCGGCGGGCTAGACATTCATTTTCAGCCCCTGACCGACGGGGATCTGCCCCGCGCCTGCCTGGCCGCGATCGAGGCCCGGCAGCCCTATACGGTGGCGATTGGCGCGCAGGGCGTGCGCTGCATGGCGGGGTGGCATCCGGCCCCGTTCAGCCAAAGCAGCGCCACCGCAGGCTTCGGCCATTTCCCCCAGGCACGGCTCGTGCTGATCGGGCATGGCGAGGCGCTGTGCGCGCTGGCCCGGCTGGCGCGGACATTGGAACTGGATGTGGCTGTCCTGACCCCGGACGCGCGGGCGCTGGACCAGTTGCAGGGCCTCGGTTTCCCGGTCACGCAGCTGACCCGCGCCACCGATACCGCCCCGCTGCGCAGCGATCCGTGGACAGCGATTGCCTTCCTGTTCCATGACCACGACTGGGAGGTCGCATTGCTGCGGCGGGCGCTGGAATTACCCCACTTCTATGTCGGTGCAATGGGCGGGCGGCGCGCCCATGCCGCCCGGTGCGAAGCGCTGCTGGCGGCTGGCGTGCCGACCAGCGCGATCGCTACGCTGCACGCCCCGATCGGCCTGTTTCATTCCTCACGCGATCCGGAAACGCTGGCCTTGTCCGCTCTGGCGGAGATCGTCCGGGTCTATCAGGATACCGATTTCGGAGCTGGCTTTGCCTGAGCGCCCGCAGTTTGCTGTCGCCGTCCTCGCTGCCGGGCAATCGACCCGGTTCGGGCCGGATGACAAGCTGACGGCCCGGCTCCGGGGGCAGCGTCTTGGCGAACTGGCCTGCCAGACACTGGCCGGGATCGACTTCGCGCATCGCTGGGTCATTGCCGCGCGCGCGGACCATGCCTGCGCCGGGAACTGGCGTGCGAGTGGCTTCACGGTGGCCGTGAACGCGCAGGCCGTATCAGGCATGGGCACATCGGTCGCGCTTGCCGCCACGCTGGCGCGGGACGCGCAAGTGGATGCCCTGCTGATCGCCCTGGCCGACATGCCGCTGGTTCCCGCCGAACACTACCTCGCCCTGGTTGCTCGCGCCGCTGAATGTGGCGCTACTGCCCTGGTCGCCTCAGCCGCCGGCTGTGTCCGCTCTCCCCCGGCCGTGTTCGGACGGGATCACCTGATCGCGCTGGCCGCAATTCGTGGGGACGTGGGTGCGCGGGCGATGCTGGGCCAGGCTGAATTGATTGCCTGCGCACCGGAACTGCTGATCGACATTGACGACCAGCAGGCTCTGCACCAGGCGATGCGTCCCTGATGCTGTTGCCGATGGGGCCGCTGACCGATGCGGTAACCTGGTTACGGTTTCACCGCCACTCGGCCGAACCGCGCGGTGTCCATTTCGCCAGCGGCGCTTTCATGGCACTACTGTGCCGATGCGATACAATGGTCTTGATCTTAACTTGCTCTCCGCTTTGCAGGTCCTGCTGGAGGAGGGCGGTGTTTCCCGCGCGGCCCATCGGATGAACGTCAGCCAGCCCGCGATGAGCGCGGCGCTGGGCCGACTGCGCGAATTCTTTGATGATGAATTGCTGGTTCCGGTCGGTCGCCGCATGGTGCCAACCGCGTGTGCCGAAGGGTTGCGGCCGTTGTTGACCCAGTTTCTGGGCACTGCGGAAGAACTGATTGCCGCATCGAGCAAGTTCGAACCCGCCGTCGCCAGCCGCCGGTTCCGGATCAGCGCATCGGATTACATGGTCACTGTCCTGATCGGACCACTCCTGCAACGCCTCGCGGTCTGCGCGCCCGGTATCCAGCTGGACTTGTTCCCCACCGGTCCAGAGCAGACGCAGGGGCTGGAAAAGGGCGAGATCGATCTGGTGGTCAGCCCGGCGAACTTCCTGTCGCGCGCGCATCCCAGCGAGCTGCTGCTGGTGGACGAACATGTCGTGCTGGGTTGGAGCGGCAATCCCGCGCTGGCGCGTCCGCTCGACCGGGAGGCCTTTCTCGCGCTTGGCCAGGTGGTGACCCGCTTTGGTGGCGGGCGCGAAAAGTCGTTTGCCGAGCAGCAACTGGGCGAATTTGCCCGGCCACTGCGGATCGAAGTCACGACGACCAGTTTTTCCAGCGTGCCACGGTTGCTGGTCGGGACACAGCGTATCGCGGTGCTGCAAAAACGGCTGGCCGACGCGTTCCTGCCGACTTTGCCGATTGTGGCCCAGCCTTTGCCATTTGACCTGCCGCCATTGGCAATGATGGTGCAGTACCATTCCGCCCGCGCGTCCGATCCGGGCATCGCCTGGCTGGTGCGCCAGATGCAGGTCGTGCTGGCCGAGTGATTACAATCAGTTTTGGTTATGAAATTCTATTCGATTAATTCATTTTCCCTATGAAATACCGCAGGGCATAACCAGCGCGAAGTCAGGGCAACGATCCTGACGGCGTTTCTGGGGAGAGTGCAATGCGATCGAAGGCCATTCTGCGGGCGACTGTTCCGTTTTCCGCGATGTCTGCCGCGCTGTGTTTTGTCATGCCGGCGCAGGCGCAGGAAGCCGCAGCAGAGGATAACGTTGGCATCGCGGATATCGTGGTTACTGCGCAGCGGCGTGAGGAAAGCCTGCAGCGCGCCGCCGTGGCGGTAACCGCCGTCACCGGTGAAACGCTGAGCAATGCCGGCATTACCGACATCGCCGATCTGCAGAAACTTGTCCCCGCGCTTGCCATTTCGCCAACCGGGGGCACGACCAGCTTCTTCCTGCGCGGGGTTGGCACCAATTCGCAGAATTCGTTTTCCGAAAACGCGGTCGCGTTCAATTTCAACGGCGTCTATGTCGCCCGCCCGTCGGCGCCCGCCGGGGTGTTTTACGATCTGCAGCGCGTCGAAGTGGTCAAGGGGCCGCAAGGCACGCTGTATGGCCGCAATGCCACCGGCGGCGCGATCAACGTCCTGCCGCGCAAGCCTGAGCTGGGCGAAGTCAGCGGCAATGTCATGGCCGAAGTCGGCAATTACGACAGCCGCAAGCTGTCGGCCGCACTGAATGTTCCGCTGGGCGCTTCGGCGGCGCTGCGGGTGGCCGGGCAAGTGGTGAACCACGACGGTTACCTGTCCGATGGCTACGACGATGAAAAGGGCGAAGGGGCGCGCGCCTCGCTGCTGGTCGAGCCGGCGGATGGCTGGTCCGTGCTGGTGGTCGGCGATTACTTCAACCAGCACGGCAAGGGCGCCGGCGCGGTGCTGCTGCCGAATGCCGCGTTCGCGGTGCCTGCGCTGGAAGACCGGATCGGGATTTCCAGCGATCCGGCAAAGGCCGCGATCAGCGCCCTGGCCGCGACCCGCTTCGCGCCGCCGTTCTGCGGCGGAATGGGCGGGTTCGTCACCAGCGGTTGTATCGATTTGCCCGCGGACACGGGTTTTCTGGACAACGAATTCTACGGATTGAGCGCGACGGTCGAGGGCGACCTGGGCTTTGCCACGCTGACCGTTCAGCCGGCCTGGCGCAAATCGGACATCAATTTCGTCACGTATCTGCCGGGCTTCCGCGGCGAAGTGGTCGAACAGGCCGAACAGTTCTCGCTCGAAACGCGGCTGGCATCGAACGGCAGCGGGCCGCTGTCGTATGTGCTGGGGGCGTTTTATTTCAAGGAAGACCAGACCGCGCTGAACTTCTTCCGGCAGGGCGATCTCTCGACCACGCGGTTCACGCCCAACATCGCCACCGAAAGTATCGCGGCATTCGGCCAGTTGACCTACAGCCTGGGCGACAGCCTGCGCGCCGTGCTGGGCGGGCGTTATACCAGGGAAACCAAGGACCAGTTGACCGCCACGGTTTCGGGCGGTCGTCCCGGCCCGCTCAATCCGCCGCTGGGCGCACCGTTCACCGGCGCGCTGAAATTTGACAAGTTCACCTGGAAGGCCGGGCTGGAATGGGACGCGGGGCCAGCGTCGCTGGTCTATGCCAACGTGGCGACCGGCTTCAAATCGGGCGGGTTCTTTGTCGCCGCGCCGCCGGCCAACACGTTCGCGCCGGAAGTTCTGACGGCTTATACCGTCGGCACCAAGAACCGCTTTTTCGACAACAAGCTGCAGGTTAACCTGGAAGCGTTCTACTGGGATTACACCGACCAGCAGATCACGTTCGTGGGCGGGGTGGCGACCGGAGCCGGGGTTTTCGCGCAAGGATCGCGCACCGAAAACGCCGGAAAATCCCGCATCTATGGGGCAGAACTGGAAATCCGGTTCGCGCCGTCGCGCAACGATCAGTTCGACCTGAGCGTGCAGTACCTGAACGGCAAGTACAACAGCCTGCAAACCGCCAACTTTTCGGCCACGGGGGCGCCGGTGGCCACCGGCTGCACCGTACTGGGCAGCCGTCTGGCCAACCCCACCGTGTCCGGCAACACTGCCCGGTTCTATGACATCGACTGTTCCGGCAAACCCGCCGTGAACGCGCCTGAATGGGCCTTGTCGGCGGGCTATCAGCGCGGGTTCGACCTGACTGACAATGTCCGCCTGCTGCTGGGTGCGCGGACCACGATCGAGGCCGGGCGCTATCTCAACGCCAACTTCCGGCTGGATGAGCGGCAGGGCAGCTTCATGATGTCTGACGTCTATGCCACGATCGACGTCGGCGATGGCCAGTGGACGCTGACCGCGTTCGTCAACAATCTGGAAGACGCCGAAGTCCTGCAGCGGGCCGGCACGCGCCCGATCCTGGATTTCCCGGTCGGCAAACTGGCTCCACCGCGCACCTATGGGCTGCGCATGGGATATCGGTTCTGATGCGGCGGGCGGTCATTGGCCTGGGCACTGCCCTGACGCTGCTGGCCGCCGCGCTGCCGACAGCGGCACAATCGGGCGCCGGGGGCGGCACCTTTGTCACCTTGGGCACAATGGGCGGACCGGTGCCGGATGGCACGCGCTCACAGCCCGCCAATGTCCTGATCCATGCAGGCGGCGCCTATCTGATCGATGCAGGCGACGGGGCGGTGCAGCAACTGGCCAAGGCCGGGATTGCGCTGCCGCAAGTCAGGGCGGTGTTCCTCAGCCACTTGCACGCCGATCACACCGGCGGCCTGTCTGCGGTACTGGCGCTGCGCAACCAGACCAAGGTTGCCGGACAACTGATCGTCTATGGCCCGCCGGGGACGCGGGAACTGGTTGCGGGCATGGCGGCGTCGATGCAGCCCGCCGCGCGCGCGGGTTATGGCATACCGGGGCAGCCGTGGGCGGCGCCGGACAGCACCGTCACGGTGGTGGAACTGGTGGATGGCAGCATTGCCGAACTGGGGTTGATGCGTGTGCGGGCCGCCCAGAACACGCACTATGATTTCGCCCCCGGCAGCGCCGAGGACCGCGCGCACAAGTCGCTGTCCTATCGGTTCGACTTGCCGGGGCGCAGCATCGTCTACACCGGCGATACCGGGCCGAGCGTAGCGGTTGAGCAACTGGCCAGGGGCGCGGACCTGCTGGTCAGCGAAATGATCGATCTGGATGCGACCATGGCCACCGTTGCGCGCAATTCACCGAACATGCCCGAACCGGCGCGGCGCGATCTGCTGCAGCACCTGTCGACCCACCATCTGACGGCGATAGATGTCGGGCGGCTGGCCAGCCGGGCCGGGGTCCGCGCGGTGGTCATCACGCATTTCGCGGGCGGCACCGGGAAGGCCCGCAGGCCGAGCCGTTATGTGCGGCAAGTGCGGCAAAACTTCACCGGACCAGTGGCCATCGCCAACGACCTTGACCGCTTTTGAAAGGGGGTTGCAGGACTATCATGCAAGATCTCGATATTCTGATTATCGGCGGCGGCATCGGCGGCCTGACATCGGCCATTGCCCTGCGCCAACGCGGCTTCTCGGTGACGGTGATCGAACGCGATCCGGACTGGACCGTGTACGGCGTGGGGATCATCCAGCAGGGCAACGTGCTGCGCGCGGCGGAAACGCTGGGCATCCTGGGCAGCTATGCGGCTGCCGGGGTCGGATTTGACGCGGTGGAAGTCTATGCCCCCAATGGCGCGATGGTGGCGCGTGTGCCATCGCCGCGCCTGCTGCCCGATTATCCCGCCAACCTTGGCGTTGGCCGCCGCCAGTTGCAGAAAGTGCTGGCGGATGCCGCCCGTGATGCCGGGACCGTGATCCGGCTGGGGCTGACGGCGAGCGCGATCGATGACGATGGGGAAGCGGTGCAGGTCACGTTCTCGGATGGCAGCACCGGCCGGTTCGACATCGTGATCGGCGCGGACGGGGTCTATTCCCAGACCCGCGCCATGATCCTGCCCGATGCGGAGCAGCCGCAGTTCACCGGACAGGCGGTGTGGCGCTACAACCTGCCGCGTCCGGCCAACCTGGATGCGCTCAACGTCTATAACGGGCCGACCGGTGTCGGGCTGGTGCCGATCAGTGACGATCTGATGTATATCTATGTGACCACCCCCGAACCCGGAAATCCGCGCTATCCGCGTGAAGGGCTGGCCGCCGCGATGCGCTCCAGAATGGCTGGCTGCGCCCCCGCCATCCGCGAACTGGGCGAACTGATCACCGATGACGACGGCGTGGTGTATCGCCCGCTGGAAGGCATGCTGGTCGAAGGGCCGTGGCATAGCGGCCGCGTAGTGCTGCTGGGCGATGCGGTCCATGCCACTACGCCGCATCTGGGGCAGGGCGCGGGCATGGCGATCGAGGACAGCATCGTGCTGGCCGAGGAACTGGCCCGCCATGAAACCGTGGCCGACGCCTTTGCCGCCTATCGCACCCGCCGGTTTGACCGCTGTGCCTATATCGTCCGGTCCAGCCTGGCGATCTGCATGGGCCAGTTGGGCAAGGGCCCGCCGGTCGACAACGCCCAGGCCACCGCCGAAATGTTCGCGCTGACCGCGCAGCCCATCTGAAAAGGACGCACCCCATGATCCGCGTGAATGAAATCCGTTATGTCGGGTATGCCGTGACCGACCTTGCGGCGGAGCAGAATTACTACCAGGAAAAGTGGGGCCTGGACCTTGTCCCGTCGGACGACGGCATGGTCCGGTTCAAGGCTCCCGGCCATAATGAGCACCACGTCGTGCGTCTGCGCCAGGCCGACGAAAACCGCATTGACGTGATCGCGCTGGCCGCCGCCAGCCGCGCCGATGTCGATACATTGTGCGAGCGAGTCCGTGCGTCCGGCGCAAAAGTCGTCAGCGAACCGGCCGAGCTGACCACGCCCGGTGGCGGCTATGGCTTCCGGTTCTTCACGCCCGATGGAATGCTGCTGGAAATCTCGTCAGACGTGGCCCGCGGCAACGCGCGCGCCATCGGCCGGTGGGAAGGCGTTCCGGTCAAGATCAGCCATATCGTGCTGCATTCGCCCGATCACCCGGCGCTGGTGCGGTTCTTCACCGATGTGCTGGGCTTCAAGGTGTCGGACTGGTTGGGGGATTTCATGTGCTTCCTGCGCTGCAATTCGGCCCATCACCGGATTGCGATCCTGCCGGGGCCGCCGTGCCTGAACCATGTGGCCTATGACATGACCGGCGTGGACGGCATGATGGCCGGGATCAACCGGCTGAAACTGAAGCAGGTTGATATCCGCTGGGGTCCGGGCCGCCATACGGCGGGTGACAACACGTTCAGCTATTTCGTCACGCCGTGCGGGTTTGTCACCGAATACACCGCTGAACTGGAGGAAGTGGATTTCGACGCGCATCAGGCCACGGTCTATGCTCCGGCGCCCAAGGTGATGGACCAGTGGGGCATCGGCATTGGCGGGCCGCAAACCATGCCGCACGCTGCGGCCAACCCCGGCCTGTTCGTCGCGGTAGAGGGCTGAGCCATGGCGCTGTTCGAATATTTTCCGAACTATATCTGGAACCTGTCAGTCGCGATTGCGCTGGAAAGTGGCGGGCGCATCGGTGAAATCGTCGATATGTGCCAGCCGATCCGCGATGCGGCGGCGGGCGGCGCGGATGCCGGAACGCCGCAGTTCATGGCGCAATGGGTGCGCGTGGCCGATACGCTGATCGAACTGGCCGATGAAGACAGCGCGCGCGGCCGCAGCTTTTCCGCGTCGGACAAGCTGGAGCGCGCATCGCTGTATCTGCTGGTGGCGGAACGGATGCAGGCGCATGGATCGCCGGGGCGTGAACAGACGTATGCCCGCGCGCTGGATTGCTTTGCCCGCTCTACCACGCTGGGCCGGATCAACCGTCAACGGGTGGATATCCCGCTGTCCACCGGCACGATGGCGGCGCTTTACACCCGCGCGCCGGGGCCGGGGCCGCACCCGGTGGTCGTCTATTGCAACGGCCTCGATAGCTGCAAGGAACTGCTCTATTGGTCGCGCCTCCCGCAAGCGCTGGCCCGGCGCGGCATTTCCACGCTGTGCGTTGATCAGCCGGGCACAGGTGAAGCCCTGCGCCTGCACGGCCTGCCGGTCGATCCACATAGCGAGACCTGGGCATCGCGGGCGGTCGACTGGCTGGAAGATCAGCCCGATGTCGATCCGGCCCGCGTCGGCATGACCGGCATTTCGCTGGGCGGCCACTTCGCGCCGCGCGCCGTGGCTTATGAACCGCGCTTTGCCAGCGGGGCGTGCTGGGGGGCCAACCACAACTGGCGCGAGGTTCAGGACAAGCGGATGCGCCGCGAAGGGGAAAACCCCGTGCCGCATTATTGGGCGCACGTGTTCTGGGCCTTTGGCGCGGCCGACATGGATGATTTTCTGGCGAAGTCGGCCGACATGAACCTGAACGGGCACATGGACCGCATCCGGGTGCCGTTCCTCGTCACGCACGGCGCGCAGGACCGCCAGATCAGCGTTGAATATGCCCATCAGGCTTATGCCCAGCTGGTCAACAGCCCCAGGGCCGAACTCAAGATCTTCACGCCGCGCGAAGGCGGGGTGGAACATGTCGGCGCGGACAATATGTCCTATGGCTGTGATTATCTGGCTGACTGGTTCGCTGAAACACTGGGCGGGCAGATCGGGTGACCAAACCCGTCCGCGCTGTTGGGAGAGTATAATGACGATGCAGGAAACCCCCGTTCGCCGGATTGTAACCGGACACGATGCGCAGGGCCGCGCGATCATTCAGGAGGAAGGGCCGGTGCCCCGCGTGCAGCGGATCGGCGGCGAAACCGGGCCGCTGTTCCACGAAGTCTGGAACACCACCGCCACGCCGGCGCCGATCGATGCTGCATCGGGTGAGCCGGAAGAGGCTGGCATCCGGCTGGCCCCGCCAACCAACGGCACCCGCATTCGCGTGCTGGATATCCCGCCCGAAGGTGACCAGCTGGAAGGCATTTCCGAAGCTGAACGCCGCGCCCATTTTGCCGAAGTCGGGGCCGCCGATGCTGTCGCCGACAGCAACCGCCATGCTTATATGCACCGCACGGAAACCATCGATTACGGCATCGTGCTGGACGGTGAAATCACGCTGGTGATGGATGAAGGCGAAACCCTGTGCCGCGCCGGTGACATTATCGTGCAGCGCGGCACGAATCATGGCTGGGCCAACCGGTCGAACGCCAATTGCCGGATCGCGTTTGTGCTGATCGACGGCCGCTACACCGGCGATCTGGCGGGTTGAGCGGGCGGCCCTTGTCGCCCATGCACTGGAGCTATCCTGATGAAACTTGCCACACTGCGCGACGGGACGAAGGATGGCCGCCTGGTGGTCGTGTCTCCCGCCGGAACCCGCTTTGCGGATGCGCCCGTCGGCACGCTGCAACACCTGCTGGAAGACTGGGATGCGCTCGCACCAGTAGTGGCCAGGGTTGCCGAATTTCCGCACGCACTCGATCCGGCGCAGTGCATGGCACCCATGCCGCGTGCGTGGCAGTGGCTTGATGGATCGGCCTTTGCAGCCCATGCACGGCTGATGGAAGTCGCCTTCGGGACTGACCCAATCGCGACCGACAAGCCGCTGATGTATCAGGGCCTGTCCGACCGGTTCTATGGTCCGTTTGACGACATCCCGTTTCGCAGCGAGGCCGATGGCATCGATTTCGAAGGGGAATTTGCCGTCATTGTCGACCATGTTCCGATGGGTACCAGCGCGTCCGAGGCGATGCATCACATCCGGCTGGTGGTCCAGGTGAACGACTGGTCGCTTCGCGCGCTGGCCGTGCCAGAAATGAACACCGGCTTTGGCTGGGTCCAGGCCAAACCGGCCTGTTCGATGGCCCAGTTTGCCGTGACGCCAGACGAACTGGGCGCCGGCTGGCATGATGGCCGCGTCTGCCTTGATCTGCTGGTCGCTTGGAATGACCAGCACTTCGGCCACGCCAATGGCGCGCAAATGGCCTATGGCTTCCACGAATTGATTGCCCATGCCGCCGCCACCCGCGATCTTGTCGCGGGCACGATCATCGGTTCCGGCACGGTCGCCAACGATGACTACGCCGTGGTTGGTTCAAGCTGCATTTCCGAGCGCCGCGCAATTGAGATCATCGCATCCGGTCAGCCGCAGACCACCTTCATGCACTTTGGCGACCGCGTGAAAATGGAGGCACGTTCAGCCGACGGCACCAGCCCGTTCGGCGTGCTGCATCATACGGTGCGGTCAGTCTAAGCCCACCTGGGCTGTACTTGGCGCAGCTTTGGTCGCAGGTGTCAGTCTGATGCGAAACGTTCCCTGTCGGTCAGACGCCGTCTTAACCGCGAAGCACTTCAGGCGATGAGTGGAAATACCGGAGCGGATTGGCGGGCGCGGGGCATAGCCTTTTACTACCCGCTGCGCCGATCCATCGCTGGCGGTGCAATCCTTTTGATACTGCTGGCCCTGATGGCAACCGTTCTGACTCCAACGAAAACGGGCTCCGCGATTGCTCCCGAAGCCCGTCATGCCGGTGCCGGAAGGCAGGCCTAGAACTTAAAGCCCAGCGTGACACCAAATTCGCGCGGGTTCATCACGTTGACCGGGCGATAACCGGAGTCATAGACACCGCCGCCCACCCCGGCGAGGATCGAACTGATCGTCTGGGTGCCCAGCGTGATGTTCGTGATCTTCTGCTGGTTGAGCAGGTTGCGGGCAAACACGGTGAGCGACCACTTGTTATCCGGTCCGCGAACGCCGACGAAGGCGTTCAGCTGTGTGCGTGCGGCATAGTCATACTGCACCGTCTCCGAGAAGAAGCCGGGTCGATACGACAGCATCGCCGAAGCGAATGGCGTGACCATGCCGACGGGGAAGCGGACTTCGGTATTGGCGGTCAGGCCAAAGTCGGGCGTATCCGAAATCCGCCCGTTGTTGAGGCAATAGCTGACATTGCCGGTACCCGTCACGCTGGGTGATCCAGTCTGGTTCGGCGTTCCGGTCCCTGCGTAATCGTTACACGGCAGCAGGGCTTTCTTGTAACGCGCCTTGGCATAGGACGCGCTGAGGCCGATGTCCCAGTTGTCTGTCAGGCGCCCGTCAAGCGAGGCCTCGATGCCCTTGATCTCGGCATCCCCGTTGTAGTTGAAGCCGAAAAAGCCTTGTCCCTGAGGGTCGGCGGCGGACGTCCAGTAAATGTCCTCAAAGCGGCGAATGTATCCGTCAAACTTCTGGTAAAATCCGGCAACGCTATAGTTGAGGCGGCCGAACAGCTTACCCTTGACGCCGACTTCAAACGAGTCGGTCTTTTCGTCCTGGGTCCGCACCAGATCCGCAGTAATGCCCACAGGCAGCGAAACCCCGGTCGTGGGGGCGCGATATGAATGCCCATAGGCCGCATAAACAGTGACGGTATCAGAAACATCGTAGCTGACGTTTGCACCGCCAGTCCAAGCCTTTGACGTGGAGCGTTGCAGGGCGACCGGGATAACCTCGGTCGGACCGCTATTCTGGAACCCGGTTGTGGTAATTTGCGTGGTCTGATTGATGCGGCGAATGGAATACCGCAAGCCTGCCTCGACCCGGAGCTGGCCTGACGTGTAGCGCAAATTGCCGGCGAACGACCACACATTGTTGCGCACTGGCACGACTACGTGGACGAACAGCGGCAGTTTGTTGGGTACGGTGATGAACGACCCGCCAGCGCCCAGCGGTGCCTGTACGAACCCGTTGGGGTCGGTGTTGTAAACGAACAGGTCGTTGTAGAGGTCGTTGATGACATCGCCGGTGCGGTTGTAGTGGAATGCACTGACGCTCCAGCCGAACCCTTCGGTGTTGTTGGAGTGGAGCCGCAGTTCCTGCGTGTCGAACTTGCTGGGTACGTCGACGAAATTCATCTGAGCATAGCCGGGAATGGCATTCCCCAGATCTTCGTCACGGTCGGTCCGGATACGACTGAACTGATGCGCCCCGACGAACGACAGCGTTGCCGGGCCAAGATCGTAATCGGCCGCCAGGTTGACGATGTGCGTCGTGTTGCGGTTGCGATATCCACTGTCGGATACAGCGGCATAATCGCCTGCGGCGAGAGTCGGGCCCGATCGCACGCTGGTATCGGTAGCGAACGGTCCACCGCCGTACGCAGGTGGCATGAAGATGCTGGGAACACCGAAGATTTCTGAATAGACCCGCTGCGGCGTATTTCCGGTGCCAATGACCTGCTGGTAAGATTTCACGTCGGAGTTGAGGTATTGGTAGCTGAGATAGGCGGTGAAATCCGCGCTCGGCTGGAAGCCTAGCGTGACGCGTCCGCTGAGCGTGTGGCTATAGCCCCGCTTGTTACCCAGCGTCAGGTTGCGGACATGATTGACGCGATTGCCATCATATAGCCCCGCCACCCGCAGCGACAGGATGTCCGAAAGCGGTAGTGTCACCCCGCCTTGCACGTTAACGCCGCCGCGATTGGTTGCGCTGGCCTGGGCATAGCCTTCCACTTCGCCAAAGCCGGGGCGGCGAGTAGCGATCGTGATGGAGCCAGCCGGCGCGGAAAGGCCGCGCAGCAGGCCCTGCGGCCCGCGCAGCACTTCGATCTGCGCAATGTCATACATCGCAGTATAGACGGTCTGCGCGTCGGTCGGGATTTCGTTGTAATAGACTTCGACCGCCGGGGTAGTGCCCTGGTCAGGGTCGAACGAGATGCCGCGCAGCGTGGTGGTGTTCTTGCGCGGATCGTTGTTGTTGAGATCGAGGCCGGGCGCGAGCTGCGAAATGTCCTTGATGTCGAACAGGCTCAGCTTTTCCAGCTGTTCGCCGGTGGCCACGTTTACCTGCATTGCCACTTCCTGCAGGCTGCGGGAATCACGGGTGGCCGTGACGATGATGTCGGTGCTGCTGTCGCCGCTGTCATCGGCGGCTTCCGCCTGCGCATGGCCGGAAAATGCCAGCGCGGATGACCCGCAAGCCAGAATGGCCAGACGACGAAGCTCTGTGATGCGCATGCATTTCCTCCCCATTTCAGGCTTTTTGAGCCAGATCGCTTGCGGTGTCGCCGATGACCGAGATCCTTGGAAACCTGCGCAGCAGCGGCCCGATTGGGGCAGGTGCTTCATCACTCTCCGGATCACGAGTCGGCCCGTCGCCCGCTTGTTTGTGAGTATATACTTACGCAACGACGGCGGGGCCGTCAACGGGGGCGATGCTCCGGTCGAAAATGTCCCATGCCGTTCGATCAATGACGCATTCAGGGGCTTGCAGTCCATTCGGCAATATGTGAGTAAACACTCACAATAGTGAATCGGAAAGATGGGAGTCCGCGATGTCGCAAGTGCTGAACCCTGCCGCGAGCCTGCCGCTCGCAGATTCGCCAGAGCTGCAACAGGCTCTGGCCGAAGCCAATCTGCCAACCTTGCTGGCGGTCTATGCGCACCTGTCGCACGATACGGCCATGCTGGACCGCTTTGCGGATTGCATCCGGCCCGCCTTCGCTCCGGTGCCGACGGCCATTCCCGACGATCTGGCGGCGGACTTGCGCAGCAAGCTGCACCACCTGCTGACCACGGGCGAAGGGCTGGGCGCCGGCGCGCCGGACGATGCCCTGTTCCAGCGCATCATGACGGTGATGGTGGGCGAGCCGGTTGAGCAGGAATTCATCGAACTGGCCTTCGATCAGTGCGGCTTCCGCCCGTGGATCGACCGTTCGGCACTGCCCGGTCGGGCCAGCCGCCCCGCCGCCTTCAAGGTGCTGGTGATCGGCGCCGGGATGACCGGAATGGCCGCCGCGCCCAAGCTGGAAGAAGCGGGCTATGACTATGTGGTGATCGAGAAGAACGCCGATGTTGGCGGTACCTGGTACGAAAACCGTTATCCCGGTGTCGGGGTCGACACGCCCAGCCACTTCTACAGCTTCAGCTGGGAAATCTGGCCGGACTGGCACCACTATCACCCGCAGGGCGCGGACATGCAGCGCTATATGGTGCAAGTCGCCGACAAATACGGGCTGCGCCACAACGTGCGCTTCAACACCTGCGTCGAAACGCTGGTCTATGACGAGGCGAGCGGCATGTGGACTGTCACGGTCCGCCGCAAGGACGGTCGGACGGAGGACATCGTCGTCAATGCGGTGATCAACGGGCACGGCCCGGTCAACCGCTTCAAGTGGCCCGACATTCCCGGCCTTGCGGACTTCAACGGTCCGGTGGTCCACACGGCCGACTGGCCCGCCGACCTTGACCTGAAGGGCAAGCGCGTCGCGGTGATCGGCACGGCCGCCAGCGCCGCGCAACTGGTCGGCGCGATCGCGCCCGAAGTGGCCAGCCTCACCGTCTATCAGCGCACCCCGCACTGGGTAATCCACAACCCGGAAATCGCCGACGAAGTGAGCGAAGGGATGCAGTGGGCGCTGCGCAACATTCCCAGCTTCAAGGAGTGGTTCCGCTTTAAGGTCTACTGGGCGGCGGCGGACGGCCTGTTCGCCAACGTGCTGCAGGACCCGGCCTGGGCCGGCAACGACCTGGCGGTGTCGGAGCTGAACGAGATGACCCGGCAATATGCCCTGTCCTACCTGCATCAGAAGTTCGCCGACCGGCCCGACCTGATCGAGAAGCTGACGCCCGACTTCCCGATCTTTTCGAAGCGGATCGTGCTGGACAACGGCTGGTTCGACGCGCTGCTGCGGCCCAACGTCACGCTGGAGAACAAGGGTATTGCGCGGATCTTGCCGAACGGGATCGAGGCGAAGGACGGCAGCCTGTTCGAATGTGACGTCATCGTCTGCGCCACCGGGTTCAACGTGGCGAAGATGCTCGGCAACCTGACGATCAAAGGGATCGGCGGGCGCGATCTGGGCACGGAATGGGGCGAGGAAGATGCGCGGTCCTACATGGGCATGTGCGTGCCGGGTTATCCCAACTACTTTCACACCGTCGGCCCCAACAGCGCCCCCAATCACGCCGCCGGGCAGAACCTGATTTCCGAATGTCAGGTCAACTGGATCATCGAGGCGCTGGATCGCGTGACCGAAGCCGGCGCGAAGTCGTTCGAAGTGGCCCAGCAGGCCTATGACGACTGGAACCGCAAGGTCGAGGCGCGGATGCCGCAGATGATCTGGTCGCACCCGCGCGCCAGCAGCTATTACATGAACAGCAAACGCCGCATCTTCCTGTCGTGGCCGTGGCGACTGGTGGACTTCTTCAACGAAACCCGCGCTCCGGCCGATGGCAGCTACGTGCTGCATCGCTGACGCACGGAACCGGCGGGGCGAATCCTCTCAGCGCCCCGCCGGATACCCCAGCGGTCGGGTGACCGTCAGTCGACCAGTTCGCGCACGGCCTCGTTCATCACGGGCGGCTGCTGGCTGTTGAAGAAGGCGATGCGGCTTTCAATCGCGGACATCGTCATGTCGGGTTGGGTATGAACCCAGAACCGGCCTTCCGCCACCTGCTCCATGATGCGCTGGCACCCTTCGGCCAGGTCCATGCCGTAATCGCGCATCATCTCGAACATCCTGCGGCGATGCGTGGCGGCGGCAGGCGGTTCGCCCGCACCGGCGCTGGCTTCGAAGATGCTGGTCTTGAGCATGCCGGGCATGATCGAGCAGACATGGATCGGCGCGCCTTTCAGCTGCATTTCCAGATAGAGGCATTCGCTGAACGCCTGCACCGCGTGCTTGGTCATGATGTAGGCCGTCTGGCACGGCATCACGCTGAACGCCCCCATCGAGGCAAGGTTGGCAATCCACGCTTCCTGCCCGCTGGCCAGCATCCGGGGGGCAAAGGCACGCACGCCGTGGACCACTCCGTGAATATTGATGTCCAGCGTCGCATCCCAGCGCTCCGCCGGGATTTCCCAGCTATAGCCGATCGTTTCGATCCCGGCGTTGTTGACCAGCAGGCGCACGTCGCCATGCCGGGCGTGGACTGTCTCAGCAAGCCGGTCGAGCTCCTCGGCGCGGGACACGTCGACGCGGATGGGATCGGCCAGGCCGCCCGCCGCGCGGATTTCGCCGGCAATGGCCTCCGCCCGGTTCAGATCGACATCGGCGACGACCACCGTCATGCCCAACGCGCCCACCCGCCGGGCCAGCCCCGCGCCGATGCCCGCGCCCGCCCCGGTGATTACTGCCACACCGTGGCTGAAAACTTCCGCATCCCGGCCCATGTCAATCCTCCAAGTGTTGTTTCAGAAAGGCCGCCGCGTCTTGCAGCACATTCCGCGCGCCCGGCAGGAAGCCGACCCACGAGGCAAAGCCATGGACCATGCCGGGATAGCGCTTCACGGTCACCGGCACGCCTGCGGCTGCCAGCTTGGCGCCAAAGGCTTCGGCATCATCGCGCGAGGGATCGCACTCCGCCGTGCCGACGAACGTTGGCGGCAGGTTCGCATGGCTGGCGGCGCGCACCGGGGAGGCCTGCGGATCGTGCTGCTGCACAGCCGGGTCGGGCAGGTACTGTTCATAGAACCACGCGATGTCGTCCTGCCGAAGCAGCGGACCGGCGGCAAATTCGCGCGCGGATGCGGTCAGTTCCGATGGGTAATTGCATGAGCCATAGATGTTGACCTGTGCCCGCAGCGCCGGCCCGCCCTGGTCGCGCGCGCGCAAAGCCGCTGCGGCAATCAGGTTGCCGCCCGCGCTATCGCCCGCCACGGCCAGCCGGGCCGGATCTCCGCCGATCTCTCCGGCATGGCTAGCCACCCATTGCAGCGCGGCGAAAGTATCGTCAGGTGCGGCAGGGAAGGGGTGTTCCGGGGCGAGCCGGTAGTCGACCGACACGACGATGGCGCCGCTCCACGCGCAGAGCGCGCGGGCGATCATATCCTGCGTATCGAGATCGCCCACGACATAGCCGCCGCCGTGGCAATAGACGACGACCGCGAAGGGGCCGGTCCCTTCGGGCGTGTAAAGGCGCAGCCCCAGCGGGCCGCCTGGGCCGTCGATGGTGCGGTCCTCCACCGCTGCCACCGGGGCATCGGGCGGCGGCGGCAGCATGACCGAACTGTCACGCACGGCCTGCCGCAAGGTGGCCAGGTCCATGTTGCGCACCCCCGGCCAGGGCGGGGCGGCAGACAGCATGGCTTCGATCTGGGGGTCTATCGGCATGGCACCAGCCCTTTCAACTGAGCACAGGCGCGCCGAATGCGGCGAAGCTGTGGCACAGGTGGGTGTTCACGATCCAGTCGGGGCATTCGGGATCGAACCAGCGGTCGATCACCGCCCAGTGATAGGGGTGCAGCATATACGGCCCCATCAGCCCGCCGATGTCGGCGTATTCCTGTTCCCACACGTGGGTCCAAGGCAGATCACCGCCGGATTCGATAGTGGGCGCCAGCCGCCAGTTGCGGATGGCGGGAATGTATTTGGGCATCAGCACCATCTCGGCCTCGAACTCGGCCAGACGGCTTGCGGTTTGCGGCCGGTCGGCGCAGAGCAGCAGGCCGCGCCAGACGCCATCGGCCAGGCCGGGCGCACTGGCGGCGCTCTGGCCGTTGCCGAACAAGGCCCAGTTGCATTGCTTGGCACCGGCAGCGGCAATGGCGGCGTCGATCGCGGGGCGAGCTGCGCGATAGGCAGCCTCGTCAGCGAAGGTAAAGCGGGCCGCCACATCGCCGCCGTTGAAGTTCCCTTCCATCACCGGCGCGACGGCACCGTTCAGTGCCTTCAGGGCTGCGGTCAGGTCAGCGCGCGCGGCTTCATCGGCGCTGACCAGGCAGATCAGGTTAACCATGGCTGAGTGCCTCCACGTCGGCCTCGGCCGATCCGAAATAGCGTGCACGCGAGGCGATCAGCGGGGCGGCTTCGGCCCAGAACGCCTCGACCGCCGGGTCATAGCGCGATTGCGCCGCCTGCCCCCACCAGCCACCGGGGCCGGTGACCGTCCAGGTGATCAGCAGGCGATTGGACAGCTCGTCCAGCCACATCGGCGGCGCGACGATTTCGCGGTCCAGCACCATGCCCCGCGCCTGCGCGGCGGGGGCGTAGCGTGTGCGATACAGCTCCAGCAGTTCCCGCGCGCGTCCCGGCGCGGCGACGATATCGTCAACGATGAAGATGGTCTGGTCCATGGCTTACAATCCGTCGAGGCTGGTAGCGGGGTGGGAATAGAGCGGCAGTTCCGCACGCGGCAGTTCGGCCGTGCCGTCCAGCGTGCGCACCGGGAAGCCCATGGCATGGGGGAAATGCATGGAGAATGCGACCAGCCCGGTCCGTTCAGCGGCGGGCAGATGGCACATTTCCAGCACGGTTTGGGCCAGATAGGCCGGATCTTCGCACGGATAATCCGCCGGGATCAGGGCATCCGCGCCGGGGGTGCGGATCGCGGTGGACGGGCCGACCACGTTGACCGCGATGTTGCTGTCCACCAGTTCGGCGGCCATCCCTTGGCTAAGCCGGTGCAGCGCCGCCTTGCTGGCCGCATAGACCGAATCCCCGCCCGCCTTGGCATAGTCCAGATAAGGGCGAACCGGCGGATAGGCCGTGATCGAGCCGATGTTGACGATCCACCCCGCGCCCGCCTGCAGCATGTGCGGGATCGCCGCCTGCGCCAGCCGGAACGGCACGCGCAAGTAATGGTCGAACGTGCGGTCGAACGTGTGCAGCGCCATCTGATCGACCCGCGCATAGTCGGCGAAGCCGGCATTATTGACCAGGATGTCCAACCCGCCGGCCAACTTGGCCGCACGGTCGATCAGCGAATCGCGCTGGTCCGCATCTTCCAGATCGGCCGCCAGCGCGATAGCCTTGCCGCCCGCAGCCTCGATCAGTGCGACCGTTTCGGCCAGCGTGCCGGGCACGATCTGCTGCATGCCAAAGCGCACGCCGCCAGCCGGTTTGTCAGCCGAACGGCCGGTCACCACCACGGTCGCGCCCGCACTTGCCAGCCGCTGCGCCACCGCGCGGCCGATCCCCCGGCTGCTGCCGGTTACCAGCGCAACCTTGCCCGCCAGCTTCTGTTCCTGATCCATTGAACTGCCTCTCCCCTTGCAGATTCCTGCATAATGAGTGTTTACTTACTTGCATAGGCAAATTAGGAATCGAGTCAATCGACGTGGGGAGAGAAACGACAATGCAAGCGATGGTGCTCGATCAATTCGGCGGGCCAGAGGTCCTCCACATGGCCGAGATCGAGCGGCCGGAAGCGACGCCCGGTCAGGTCGTGATTCAGGTCGCCTATACCAGCGTCAATCCGGCCGACTGGAAAGCGCGTGAAGGCTGGCTGGCGCAGTATTTCCAGTATCAGTTCCCGTTCGTGGTCGGCTTCGATGCCGCTGGCTTGGTGGCCGCTGTGGGTGATGGGGTGACCGGGCTGGCCGTGGGCGACCGGGTGGTGACGCCGGGAAACCAGGGCCTGGGTGAGCGCGGGTCCTACGCCGAATACGTGCGCAGCGCGGCCGAGCGGGTGATCCCGCTGCCCGCCAATGTCAGCTTTGCCCAAGCCGCCACGCTGCCGACGGCCGGGATGACCGCGTGGAAGGCCGTGTTCGACAATGGCCGCGCCGGTCCGGGGCAAAAGGTCGTGGTCAATGGCGGGGCGGGGGGCACCGGCAGCTTCGCGATCCAGCTGGCGCGGATGGCCGGGGCGGAAGTGGCGGCCACCTGCTCGGCGGGCAATTTCGACTATGTCCGCAGTCTTGGATCCAGCCACGCCATCGATTACCGCGCGGGCAACGTAGCTGACGCGATCCGCGCCTGGGCGCCGGAGGGCGTGGACCTGATCGTCGACACGGTCGGGCAGGGCACCTTTGTCGACACTATCGAAACCGTTCGGCACGGGGGCGTGATCTGCCCGATCGGCACGTTGATCGCCGACGAAGCGCCCTATGATCCGGCCCGCCTGACCGCCGCCGGGGTCAGCGTGATCCCGACCATTTCCGATTTCGACAGCCAGCCCCGCCAGCTCGCCGGATTGGTCGAGGCGCTGTCTGCCGGGCGCATCCGCGTGCCGGATCACGTCATCATGCCGCTGGCCGAAGCGGGCCGCGCCCACGCGCTGGTCCAGGCCGGGCACGTGCGCGGCAAGATCCTGCTTGAAGTCAATCCTGCTCTGGAGAACTGAACCATGAATCCTGAAATCATCGCCAAGTTCCGTCCGGTCGCGCCGCCCCGGATCATCGAGGACGCCTATACCGCCGATCAGTTCGAGCGGCTGGTCGGCGTCGTGACCGAGAACGGACCGTGGAGCCTGATCCTGGCCCAGCACTTCAAGACGCCCGAAGAAGTGATCGCCACGACGACCGGCTCCGTGCCCGAAGGGTTCAAGCCGACCTGGGACATGTTCCTGTCCCCGGTGTTCCGCGGCTACCTCGCCAAGGGCTCTACCAGCCTCTACCCGGAAATCGAGGACTGCTTCCTCAACATCAAGTTCCTGGACCTGGCGCGCGAATACTGGGGGGCGAAGTATGCCCAGCCGGAATCGATGCTGTTCAACATCCAGGGCCCCTGCCCGATGGGCGGGATGCCGCACATCGACGGCACCCGCTTTCGCGGCATCGACATGGACAACACCCCGCCGTGGCTGATGAACACGATGTGCAAATCGACCCTGTTCCAGCGCTGGCAGGCCAAGAAGGCGCAGGTCATCGCGTGGTATTACAAGGGCAGCGTGGGCGGCGGGTTCCATTACTGGCCCGATGGCCCGACCAATCCGTTCAAGACCGTGCCCGCCCCGATGTGGGGCCGCGCCGTGGTGGTCGAGAACGAGATGATGTACCACACCGCCGAAGCCAACGGTCCGGAAGGCATGCGCCGTCCGGCCGGGCTGGACATTACCTCGCTGATCGAACCTGACCGGGCGCATCCCGGCGGCTGGCAGATCACCACCGATGGCCAGGTGATCCAGCAGATCCCGGTCGAGGAAATGCGCTATCTGTTCCACTGGAACGCGCAGATGTTCATGGACCTCGACGAGCTCAAGCTGACGCTGGATCACAAGGACGACCTGACCCACGATCAGGTGTTCGATACGTTCATTGCCGACTTGCGCCAGCGCGGCCACACCTTCGAAGTGCCGAGCGACCCGATGTACGATCCCGCTTTCATCGGCCTGCTGACGCGGGTTTATGACCACGGCTATCCGACGCACATGCCGACCGAGCCGCTTTCGCCGCTGGCGGCCTGATCACCTTGGGGGCGCCTGCGGTAAGCGGGCGCCCCGACAGGTAAGTGAGCGCCGCCGCCACAAGGCAGGATTATCCAGCGTTCGCCGGTTGACGTAAGCTGCAATCGGGGTAAGTGAGCGCTTATCATGGCTGGCAAACGCATCCCCGGTGCCGAGCGCCGCGACCTCATCCTGGCCGCCGCGCGGCGCGTGTTTTCCCGCAGCGGCTTTCATGGCGCCAAGACCCTGCAAATCGCGCGCGAGGCGGGCGTGTCGGAAGCGCTGGTCTATCGGCACTTTCCGTCCAAGCTGTCGCTCTACCGCGCGGTGCTGCGCCAGATCTTTCGCGAGCAGGACGAGAACTATGCCGAAGTCGGCGTGGTCGAACCCAGCACGGCGGGGCTGATCAGCTCGCTGGACCGCTATTTCCGCAGCATCATCATGGACCCGCACGGGCCGGGGCGCGAAGGCTATCGGCTGACGCTGGCCAGCCTGTCGGGTGATGGCTATTTCGCCAGCCTGATCTATCGCCGCGCGCAGCGCCGCTCGCTGGGGGCGATCCGGGCCGCGCACGATGCCGCGCGGGCCGCTGGCGACGTGACGGGCGAACCGCTGACCATCGCCAACACCAACATGTTCATCGAACACATCGGCACTATGATCAACGCGATCGCGGTGCTGGATCCGGCCTCGCGCCCCTATGCCAACGATGGCGATGCGCTGGTGCGCGAGGCGCTGTGGTTCTGCTGCCGGGGGCTGGGCCTGACCGACGAAGCGATCAGGCGGCACCTGGACGGCTGATTTCCGTTATGCGTCGATTTACTGGCCGATCATCTCGATAACTTCGATGACGTGTCCTTCGGGGTCGAGGATGAAGGCGACCTTGATGCCGTATTCCGGCACCTCGCGGATCGGCTGGGGCACCGTGCCGCCATGCGCGATGGCCCGTTCGCACGTGGCGGCAAGGTCCGTCGCGACGAAGCCCTGCACCGCTTCACCCGGCGGCGGCGGGTTGCCATCGGTATAGCTGATCATGGTGAAGGCCGGGCCGCCCGGATAACTGGCCTGGTACATGATTTCCGAAATCGGGCGGCCCAGCATAATGTCCTGGTGGCGGGCAAAGGGGATCAGGCCTAGCACCGCTTCATAGAATTGCGCCATTGCCTCCAGATCGGCGACGAACGTCTTGGCGAACATGTAGGTCATGCCAAAGTTGGAGCCAGCGGGGCGGAGATCGGTCATTGCAGGTTCCTTGTCAGGGTGGGAAGTCAACGGGGCGGCCAGCGCAGCCACAGGCTGTCAAAGCCCATGACCGAGCCGCCAAACGCGGCGCCCGGCGGCTGGGCCGGGTCAAGTTCGAAGTCCGGGATGCGCCGCAGCCATTCCTGCATCGATACCATCACCTCGCGCTTGGCGAGGTGGGAGCCGATGCAGCGATGCGGGCCGACCCCGAAAGTGACATGGACGTTGACCGCGCGGTCAAGGTCGATCGCCTGCGGGTTCTCGAACACGCGCGGATCGCGGTTGGCGATGGTGTTGGGCAGCACCACGCGGTCGTTACGGCGCAGCTGCACGCCGCGAAATTCGCAGTCGTGCGTTACCCGCCGGAACAGGTTCGACACCGCGTTGATCCGCATCAGTTCCTCGATCCCGCACCGGTGCATATCTCCCGATCGCGTAGTAAGTTGACACTCACATATCAAGCGTCCACTCACAAGCGGGAATTACCAGTCGCGCGTAGGGGCGGCCTGCGCGGTGAAAAATGGCACAAACGGAGGGGCTTCGATGTCTGGACTGGACTTCGATTTTGTCATTGTCGGCGGCGGCGTGGCGGGCTGCGTGCTGGCCGACCGGCTGAGCGAGGACCCGGCAAACCGGGTGCTGCTGCTGGAAGCGGGCGGGACGGATTCCAGCCCGCTGATCGCCGCACCGGGCGGGCTGCTGCCGATCATGATGTCGGGCCGGTTCGCCTGGCCCTATGTTTCCGCCCCGCAGGCGCATCTGGACCGACGCGTGCTCTATGTCCCGCGCGGCAAGGTGCTGGGCGGCGGGTCGTCGATCAACGGCATGGTCTATGACCGGGGCTTTCACAGCGATTACGACCGGTGGGCGGCAGAGGGAAACCCTGGCTGGTCGTTTGCCGACGTGCTGCCCTATTTTCGCAAGCTGGAAAGCTATGCCCCCAGCCGGGATGCCTGGCATGGCACGGACGGCCCGATCGCAGTCACGCGCGCGGGGCAGGACCACCCCTTTGCCAAGGCATTCATCGCCGCCGGGCAACAGGCGGGCTATCCTATTTGCGCGGACTTCAACGGCGCGCAGCGCGACGGGTTCGGGCCGGTGGACCTGACCGTGGGCCGGGGCCGCCGGTCCAGCGCGGCCAGTGCCTACTTGCGTCCGGTGCGCCGCCGCGCGAACCTGACCGTGCTGACTGGCGCGCACAGCCGGAAGCTATGTTTCGCCGGGGAGCGCGCGAGCGGGGTGGAGTTCCGCCAGGGCCGGGAAACCCGCATCGCCACCGCGCGGCGCGAGGTGATCCTCTCGGCCGGGGCGATCAACACGCCGCAACTGATGATGCTGTCCGGGCTGGGGCCAGCCGCGCATCTGGCCGGGCATGGCATTGCCGTGCGCGCCGACTTGCCGGGCGTGGGGCAGAACCTGCAGGACCATCTGGCCGCCCATGTCCGTTACCGGTCAACCAAGCCGTGGTCGATGCTGCGCTATCTCAACCCGCTGCGCGGGGCGGTGGCGATGGGTCAATACCTGCTGACCCGCAGCGGACCGCTAGCCGATCCGGGGATGTCGGCGGCGTGCTTTGTCCGCTCCGATCCGGCATTGGCGGAACCGGACCTCAAGATGCTGCTGGTTTCGGCACTGTTCAGCCACAACGGCAGCCGCATGGTGCCGATGCACGGGTTCTATGCCCACATCAACGTGGCCCGCCCGCAGGCGCGCGGGGCGGTGACGCTGGCGGGGCCAGACCCGGATCAGCCGCCGGTAATCGACCAGAACTACAACGGCACCGACGCAGACCGGATTGCACTGCGCGCAGGGGTGCGGATCGCACGGCGGATCTTCGCCCAAGCTGCCTTCGACCCGATGCGCGGCGAGGAATTGGGGCCGGGCAGCGCCGTACAGGACGATGCCGCGATCGACGCCTATATCCGCGCCAGTGCCGAGGCAGACTATCACTCGGTCGGCACCGCGCGCATGGGCCGCGATCCGTTGGCCGTGGTCGACCCGGAACTGCGCGTGCACCGCATCGCCGGGCTGCGGGTGGTCGATGCCTCGGTCATGCCGCACCTGCCCGGCGGCAACACCGCGATCCCGGTGGCGATGATCGCGGAAAAGGCAGCCGACCTGATCCTGGGCCGCACGCCGCTTCCGCCCGCGGCGCTGCCAGAGGTGCAGCCATGAAGGTTCCGGCGATGGTCTGCCACGCGCCCGGCACCCCGCTGGTGCTGGAGGAGCTGGACCTCGATCCGCCCGCCGCCGGCGAAGTGCTGATCGAGATCATGGCCAGCGGCCTGTGCCACAGCGATCTGGGCCAGATCGAGGGCACCGCCGCACCGTTCCCGTTCCCGGTGGTGGTCGGGCACGAGGGTGCTGGGATTGTCCGCGCGCTGGGGCCGGGGGTGACCGGGCTGGCGGTGGGCGATCACGTGGTCCCGCTGTCGCTGGCGGAATGCGGCGAATGCGCCGCGTGCCAGTCCGGGCGCACCAACCTGTGCGACCGGTTCATGGCCGAACTCGGCACGCAGGTTCCGCGCTTTCGCCTCAACGGGCATCCAGTGGCGACTTATGCCGGCGTCGGATCGCTGGCACAGTTCATCGTCATGCCAGTGCGCAATGTCGCCCGGATACGCGCCGACGTGCCGTTCCATCTGGCCTGCACGGTCGGCTGCGCGGTCGCCACCGGGGTCGGGGCGGTGCGGAACACGGCGCGGGTCACACCGGGCGCCAGCGTGGCGGTGTTCGGGCTGGGCGGGATCGGGCTGAACGTGGTGCAGGGCGCGCGGCTGGCCGGGGCAGAGATCATCATCGGGGTTGACCGCAACCCGGCGCGCGAGGCCAGCGCCGCCGCGTTCGGCCTGACGCACTTCATCCCCGCCGATGGGTCGGACCCGGTCGCCGCGATCCGGACGCTGACCGGGGGCGGGGCAGACTACAGCTTCGAATGCGTGGGTAGCACGCGGACCATGCAACAGGCGCTGTCCGCCACGCGTCCTGGCTGGGGTTGCTGCACTGTGCTGGGCGTCCCACCCGATGGCGAGGCACTGGCCATCACCCCGTTCGAACTGCAACTGGGACGAACCTTGCTCGGCTCGTTCATGGGCAACATCAAGGGCCGCAGCGAGTTGCCTGCCCTGCTTGACCTGTTCGCATCAGGGCAGCTCAACCTGACCGACCTGGTCACCCATCGTCTGCCCATGGCCGAAGTCAACGCCGGATTCACTCTGATGAAAAGCGGCGGCGCGCTGCGGGTTGTGGTCAGCTTTCATCCATGACTGCCGCTCGGACCACGGGGCAAAGCCCGTCCCAAGAGCATGCACCGCGTTACACGGATGTTAAGAAAACTGCGCTGACCGAACTTATCGCCACCAAGTTGCTTAAGGTCGGTGCCTTAACGGCATTTCACCCGGTCCTGCCTTCATTCGCGCTACTGTGCGTTCAACCAGCACCCAGCCATGCGTCCACACCCTCAGGCCTGAAGCCAGCGCTTCAGATCGTCGTCCTTGGGCAGGCCGCCGGCGTGCACCACCTTGCCGTCGATGACGATTCCGGGGGTCGAGGCGATGCCGTATCGAGCGATTTGGGCGTAATCGGTGATCTTCTCGACCGAGACTGCGATGCCGAGTTCGCTGGCCGCCGCCTTCACCATGTCTTCTGTCGTCTGGCACCGCTTGCAGCCAGGGCCGAGCACTTTGATGTCTTTCATGGGATCTGCCCTTTCAGGAAAACAGTGCGTTGAACAGAAAGCCGACGCCAAGGATCCCGCTGCCGACCACGGCAATGAATACGGCGATCAGTTTCAGGCTGAGCACCTTGCGCAGGATGATCATTTCGGGAAGCGACAGTGCGATCACCGACATCATGAAGGCAAGGACCGTACCGAGTGCCGCGCCCTTGCCCAGCAGCGCTTCGATCACCGGAATGATCCCGGCGGCGTTGGAATACATCGGGATGCCCAGCAGCACCGCGGCAGGCACCGACCACCAGCTATTCCCCCCCATGATGCTGGAGAGCAGTTCAGCGGGGACATAGCCATGAATGAAAGCCCCGGCGGCAATCCCCGCGATGATCCAGTACCAGACCTTGCCGACGATCTCCTTGACCGCGTCCCAACCGGCCTCGAACCGGTCAACCCAGGTCAGATGTTCGTCTTCCAGATCAACTGCGCCCGCGCGGACTTCACGCACCCAGGGTTCGAGCCAGCCTTCCAGATGTAGGCGGCTAATGATCCAGCCCGAAACTATCGCAATGGCCAGCCCGAAGGCGAGGTAGGTCAGCGCGACCTTCCAGCCCAGCAGTGCGAACAGCAGGCCGAGCGCGATCTCGTTGACCATCGGTGCGGCAATGAGGAACGAAAAGGTTACCCCAAGCGGCACGCCTGCAGAGACAAAGCCGACGAACAGCGGCACCGCCGAACATGAACAGAACGGCGTGACGATGCCGAGGTGGGCAGCGGCGATATTGCCCAGCCCTTCGCGCTTGCCCGCCAGCAGTGCGCGGGTGCGCTCTGGCGAGAAGAACGTGCGCACCACGCCCATCGCGAACACCACCAGCGTCAGCAGCATCAACACCTTGGGCGTATCGTAAAAGAAGAATTCGACTGACGATGCGAGATGGCTGCCAGGCTTGATCGGCGTCTGTGCCACCAGCCACTGCGCAAACGGCAGTAGCTGGCCATAGGCGGCGAACCACAGGGCGACGGCAATTGCCAAACCGGCAAACCATGCACTTTGCGACTTGCGAGCGGCGCATAGCGATGCAGCAATCGTATTCATGTCAGGCAGCCTTTTTCTGGCATTGCGTAGCGGGAAGCGGGGGCAAGGCAGCAAGCACGGCATCTACAATCGCCATCATGGCCGGTGGCAAGTCAGACGCCCGGCGATAGCGAACCCACTGCGCATCGCGTCGATCGATCAGCAGGCCGGCCGTCTTCAGTCGCGTCATGTGGCGCGACATCCGCGATTGAGTGGCACCTAGCCGGTCCATCAGTTCACACACGCAATGCTCGTCACCGTCCCACAGGACCTGCAGGGCACGAAGGCGCGTAGGCTCTGAGAGCGCGGGGAGCAGATCATTGATTCGCCTATCCATGGTCGTCACTCATGCGGACAGGAGCATATGCGCTTTGATGCAAATCAACCGTTTGCAGTCAATTTGATAATGTTCGAAACATCGATTGACTCAGGCTTGGATACCAGTATTTCGATCATTCTCGAAAGGTAGGGCTAATGACCGATCTCAACGCACAAGTCTGGGCGGTGGATGCCCTCGGCGCGCTGGCGCACGAAACTCGGCTGTCGGTGTTCCGCGTGCTGGTGAAGGCAGGTCCCGACGGGATGATTGCGGGCGCTATTGCAGAGCACCAGAAGGTGCCACCGTCCACCATGTCGCACCATCTGGCAACATTGGAACGCGCTGGCCTGGTCCATTCAGAGCGAGAAAGCCGCCTGGTTCACTACCGCGCCGATTTCGGTGGCATGCGCCGCCTGCTCACCTTCCTGATGCAGGATTGCTGCCAGGGCGCACCTGAAATGTGCGCCGACCTGCTTGGCGAATTAAACTGCACCACCGGACAGTCCCTGAACGTTTGAGGTTTCGCATGTCTGACAAGATCTACAACGTCCTGTTCCTTTGCACCGGTAACAGCGCGCGCTCGATCC
>ERZ1645187.852-NODE-852-length-29543-cov-139.882088_pt1 | contig 29543 bp, 24 predicted proteins | sample MGYA00575352_ERZ1645187 | MGnify/ENA primary metagenome ERZ1645187 (study PRJEB40837, sample SAMN11349314) | freshwater sediment metagenome | isolation source: river sediment | host: Sediment | place: India: Wazaribad , New Delhi | collected 2017-02-21 ...
GACTCTGCGCGACGGCGCCCAGACCTCCGGCGTCGACTTCACCCTCGACGACAAGATGCGCATCGCTCGCCTGCTCGACGACCTCGGCGTCGACTACGTCGAGGGCGGCTATCCCGGGGCGAACCCGACCGATAGCGCCTTCTTCGAGGAGAAGCGGACCAAGCGCGCCAAGTTCGTCGCCTTCGGCATGACCAAGCGTGCCGGGGTCTCGGTGTCGAACGACGCGGGGCTGCGCGCCATCCTCGCGGCGCAAGCCGATGCCGACTGTTTCGTCGCCAAGTCCTGGGACTACCACGTCCACGTGGCGCTCGGCACGACGCTCGAGGAGAACCTCGACGGCGTCCGCCTCACCGTCGAGGCGGCGGTCGCCGAAGGCCGCGAGGCGATGATCGACTGCGAGCACTTCTTCGACGGCTACAAGGCCAATCCGGACTACGCCGTCGCCGTCGCCCGCACCGCCTACGAGGCCGGCGCCCGCTGGGTGGTGCTGTGCGACACCAACGGCGGCACCCTGCCGCACGAGATCGACGAGATCGTGAGGACCGTGGCGCAAGTCGTTCCCGGGACTCACCTCGGCATCCACGCCCACGACGACACCGGACAGGCGGTGGCCAATTCGCTGACCGCGGTGCGCGCCGGCGTCCGCCAGATCCAGGGCACCCTCAACGGCATCGGCGAGCGCTGCGGCAACGCCAATCTCGTCACCATCATCGGCACTCTGGCGATGAAGCCGGAATACGCCGACCGCTTCGAGACCGGCATCGCCAGCGAGAAGCTGAAGGAACTGACCCACGTCTCCCGCGCCTTCGACGACGTGCTCAACCGTTCGCCCAACCGCCACGCCCCCTACGTCGGCGCCAATGCCTTCGCCACCAAGGCCGGCATCCACGCCTCGGCGATCGTCAAAGACCCCAAGACCTACGAGCACGTCACGCCCGAGAGCGTCGGCAACCGCCGTCGCGTCCTGGTCTCCGATCAGGCCGGAAAGTCGAACCTTCTCGCCGAACTCGCGCGCTTCGGCATCGAGGTCGACAAGTCGGATCGCCGCCTCGACACCCTCCTCGCGGAGGTCAAGGACCGCGAGGCCCGCGGCTTCTCCTACGAGGCGGCGGACGCCTCGCTGGAACTGCTCGCCCGCCGCACCCTCGGCCACGTTCCGCGCTTCTTCGAGGTCCAGAGCTTCCGCGTCATCGTCGGCCGTCGCATCGAGACGAGCGGCGAGACGGTGAACCAGTCGGAAGCGATCGTGAAGGTGAAGATCGGCGACGAGATGTTCCTCTCGGTGGCGGAAGGCAACGGCCCGGTCAACGCGCTGGACGCCGCGCTGCGCAAGGACCTCGGCCCCTACCAGAAGATGATCGCCGACCTCGAGCTGGTCGACTTCAAGGTCCGCATCCTCAACGGCGGCACCGGCGCCACCACCCGCGTGCTGATCGAGAGCCGCGACGCCGCCAAGAACCATTGGACGACGATCGGCGTCTCCGAGAACATCATCGACGCCTCGTTCCAGGCGCTGATGGACTCGATCTTCTACAAGCTGGTGAAGAACGGCGCGGCGAAGGTGGTGTGAAGGAGGATCCTCCGTTCAACGATCCTGTATTCCCGGCGTTCCGAGTTCGATCGGGGAAATCAGCCGGCGGATCGGATGACGGCGCGCCGAAATCTGCATGACGTCTTCCGGCGTGCCCGCCTCGGGACCACCGGCTTCGAGTTCTTTCGCGACGGCATCCAATTCGCTGGGCAGGCCGGGATCGTCGTAGCGGTCGTCGAACCGGACGAAAGTCTGGCCGGGGCGAACCACCTGAATGCAGTGATCGGTGACCCGACACTTCGACCCGGACGCGAGTGTGTCCCACGACGGGCCGAAGTTGTAGACCGCGTAATACATCAATGCAGCGCGTTTTCGACCGACGCCAGAGGCGAGAAGCGCATCGTAGAACATGCGATGCGTCGTCTGCCAGGACCGAACATTATGGGCTTTGACCACGTCGCAATAGCGATCATGGATCACGGCCGCCCGGATGTATCGCTCGTCCCAATTGTCACCGATGACCGGATGAAAGAACCGTGGGATCGATGCGCCATTGGTCACGTCGTCGCGTCGTGTCTCCCACCCGACGCCTATGCTGTCCTTGAAGCCGAAATCGTGCGCGAGGCGCTTCTCCGAGTTGCTCCCGGGAATGTCCAACAAGCCGAATTCGCCTGTGAAGCAGTTCGTCTTAAGTGACTGGTCGCAACGAGGCTCCTGCGCCTGCGCCGCCGAAGCGACCAACGTGGCGAGTATGACGAAGATGGCCGGCACACGCATGGCAACCTCCACGAGAAGGGTGCGCCATTCAATACTCCCGGAGATCAACCGGCAAGATTGTGAATTATAACGATTGAATCCACCAAATGTCACATCTTCCCCAGATCCACCGCCCCCGTTTCCTTCGCCCGCGCCTCGAGCTGCGTCAGCCGCTTCCTCATCTTCGGCAGGATTTCGTCGATCGTGTCGGCGACGCCGTAGGAGAGGTCGAAGCCCGGGCGGATGAAGGCCGAGTCCTTCATGTGGTGGAGGAGCGTCACCAAGGGGTCCCAGAAGCCGGCGACGTTGGCCAGCATGATCGGCTTCGTGTGGCGCCCGAGCTGCGCCCAGGTCATCTGCTCGACCACCTCCTCGAGCGTGCCGATGCCGCCCGGCAGCGCCACGAAGGCGTCGGAATGCTCGAACATCAGCCGCTTGCGCTCGTGCATGTCGGCGGTGACGATCAGCTCGGTGACGTCGGCGAGCATCAGCTCGCGGTCGACCAGGAACTGCGGGATGATGCCGGTGACCTTGCCGCCGGCCTCGAGACAGGCCCGCGCCGCCGCCCCCATCAGGCCGAGCGAGCCGCCGCCGTAGACGAGGCGGATGCCCTCGCGGGCGAGCAGCCGGCCGAGATCGATCGCCGCGCCCTCGAAGGCCGGATCGGCGCCGGCGCCGGAGCCGCAGTAGATGCAGATGGCGGAGAGCTTCGACACGCGGTTCGTCCTCGTTTCGGATCGCGCAAGGGGAATCCCTGCCGCGATGCAGCATGATCCCTCCACTCTATCGCTTTCATGCGCGGGGGGAAGGACCGGTCGGACATCGCCGTCGTCGGGAATGTCGGCCATGCATGGTTTGAATTCTTCGAGAGAGCCTATATCTGAGAGGAACGCGGCCGCCCGCCGGCCCTCCTTCCGCTTCCCCCTGCCCGAGTGATCGCCCCATGTCGCGCATCCATCGTCCCGTCGGCCCCGTCACGGCCGACGAAGGCAAGACGCTCGAGACGCTGAAGAACCTGTGGCCGCATCTGTGGCCCGCCGACCGTCCCGAGCTGAAGCGCGCGGTGATGCTGGCGCTCGCCGCCCTGGTTCTGGGCAAGGTGCTCACCGTCTTCCTGCCGTTCGTCTACAAGTGGTCGACCGATCTCCTCGCCGTCGGCCCCGACCCGCAGAAGGCCCAGCTCCTCGCCGTGCCGATCCTGCTGGTGGTCGCCTGGGGTGTGGTGCGCATCGCCTCGGTCGGCTTCAACCAGCTGCGCGACGCCCTCTTCGCCGGCGTCGGCCAGCACGCGGTGCGCGGTCTCGCCACCCAGACCTTTCGCCACCTCCATGCTCTGTCGCTGCGCTATCACTTGACGCGCCGCACCGGCGGGCTCTCCCGCGTCGTCGAGCGCGGCGCCAAGGGCATCGAGACCATCGTCCGCATTTCGATTCTCGCCGGCGTGCCGACGCTGGTCGAATTCGCGCTGATGGCGGCGGTGATCCTGTGGGAGTTCGACTGGATCTACGTCGGCGTCATCGTCGTCACCACCTGGCTCTACGTCTGGTTCTCGGTGAAGGCCTCGGAATGGCGCATCGGCATCCGCCGCGACATGAACGACGCCGATACCGACTCGATGTCCAAGGCGGTCGACAGTCTCCTCAACTTCGAGACGGTGAAGTACTTCACCGCGGAAGAGCTCGAGGCGGCGCGCTACGACCGCGCCATGGCCAAGTACGAGAAGGCGGCGATCCGCACCTACACCTCGCTCTCCTGGCTGAACTTCGGCCAGGGCGTGATCTTCTCCGCCGGCATGGCCGCCTGCATGGCGCTCTCCGCCTGGAGCGTGATGAAGGGCGAGCAGACCGTCGGCCACTTCGTCATGATCAACGCGCTGATGATCCAGCTGTCGGTGCCGCTCAACTTCATCGGCACGCTCTACCGCGACATCAAGCAGTCCCTCGTCGACATCGAGAGCCTGTTCAAGGTGCTCGACCAGCCGGCCGAGGTCTCCGACAAGGCCGGCGCCGGTCCGCTGAAGGTCGCGAAGGCCGCCGTCCGCTTCGAAGACGTCACCTTCGCCTACGATCCCGAGCGGCAGATCCTCAAGGGCGTCTCCTTCGAGGTGCCGGCCGGCAAGACGGTGGCGATCGTCGGCCCCTCCGGCGCCGGCAAGTCGACGATCTCGCGCCTGCTCTTCCGCTTCTACGACGTCTCCGGCGGTCGCATCACCATCGACGGCCAGGACATCCGCGACGTCACCCAGACGAGCCTGCGCAAGTCGATCGGCATGGTCCCGCAGGACACCGTGCTGTTCAACGACACGGTCGCCTACAACATCCGCTACGGCCGCCCCGACGCCTCGGAAGAGGACGTCATGGAGGCGGCCCGCCTCGCCCAGATCTCCGACTTCATCGAGCGCCTGCCCAAGCGCTACGAAACGGAAGTCGGCGAACGCGGCCTGAAACTCTCCGGCGGCGAGAAGCAGCGCGTCGCCATCGCCCGCACCATCCTCAAGGCCCCCCCGATCCTGATGCTCGACGAGGCGACATCGGCGCTCGACACCCACACCGAGCGCGAGATCCAGGAGGCGCTCGACGGCGTTTCGCGCAATCGCACCACGCTGGTCATCGCCCATCGCCTGTCGACGGTGGTCAACGCCGACGAGATCCTGGTCCTCGACCAGGGCGTCGTCGCCGAGCGCGGCCGCCACGACGAGCTCCTGGAGAAGGGCGGCCTCTACGCCTCGATGTGGGCCCGGCAGCGCGCCGCCGACGAGGCCCGCGAACAGCTCGAGAAGACCGAGGCCGAGGATCCCTTCGGCGTGGTCCGTCGCGGAGTGCCGGCGGCGGAGTGACGCCGCCCCTTCCGCCTTCCCATCGCCATCGATCCCGTATAGGTCCTTGGAGAAACCGACATCCCGCGCCGCCACACGCCGGCCTGCGCGAAAGACACGAGACGCCCCATGGACAGCCTCCTCTCCACCATCACCAAGGCCTTCCCGCCGATCAACCGCGAAGGCTGGCCCTTCGTCGCCATCTCGGCCGTGCTCACCCTGGTGATCGGCGCCTTCTGGCAGCCGCTCTTCTGGATTCTGCTCGGCCTGACCATCTGGGTCGCCGCCTTCTTCCGCGATCCCACCCGCGTCACGCCGGAAGCCGAAGGCTTGGTGATCGCTCCCGCCGACGGCCGCATCTCCCATCTGGTCGAGGTGCTGCCGCCGCCGGAACTCGGCCTGCCGGCCGAGCCGATGCTGCGCATCTCGATCTTCATGAACGTCTTCAACGTTCACGTGAACCGCATGCCGATCACCGGCGAGATCGAGAAGATCGTCTACACGCCGGGCAAGTTCCTCAACGCCGAACTCGACAAGGCCTCGCTCGACAACGAGCGCAACGCCCTGGTGATCAAGCATTCGCTCGGCACCATCGCCTGCGTCCAGATCGCCGGCCTCGTCGCCCGCCGCATCGTCTCGTGGACGACCGAAGGCTCGCACCTGACGGTCGGCAACCGCTTCGGTATGATCCGCTTCGGCTCGCGCCTCGACGTCTTCCTGCCGCTCGGCACCGTGCCGCTGGTGGCGCTGGGCCAGACCACGCTCGCCGGCGAGACGCCGCTCGCCGACCTGACCCGTACCGGCGCCACCCCGCTGCGCACCCACGCCTCGTGACCCCCTCGGGGGATCCGCGGCGGCCGACAGGAGGCCTAGGCCGATGAGCGATCTCTTCCCGCCCGTCGAACACCAGTCGATGAAGACCGGCCACCGCTTCAAGCGGCTGCGCTCGGTGCCGTTCCGGGTGGTGCTGCCCAATCTGGTGACGCTCCTGGCGCTCTGCGCCGGCCTCACCGGCATCCGCATGGGGCTCGAGGGGCGGTTCGAATGGGCGGTCGGCGCGGTGGCGCTCGCCGCGCTGCTCGACGCCGTCGACGGCCGCATGGCGCGCTGGCTCAAGGGCACCTCGCGCTTCGGCGCCGAACTCGACAGCCTCGCCGACTTCGTCAACTTCGGCGTCGTGCCCGGCCTCTTGCTGCACATCTGGGTGCTGAAACTCGCACCGTCCTTCGGCTGGCTGGCGGTGCTCGCCTACGTCATCGCCGCGGTGCTGCGCCTCGCCCGCTTCAACGTCATGCTGGAGACGCCCAAGCCGGCGTGGCAGGCGAACTTCTTCGTCGGCATGCCCGCCCCGGCCGGAGCCCTGGCGGCGCTGTTGCCGCTCTATCTCCACCAGATCTTCGCCTTCGGTCTCGATCGCCGCGTCGCCGTCCTGGTGGCGGTCTACAGCCTGTTCGTCGCCTTCATGATGGTCTCGACCATCCCGACCTGGTCCGGGAAGAAGATGGGCACCCGGGTGCCGCGCGAACAGATCATTCCGCTCTCGGTCGGCGTGGTGCTGTGCATCGCCGCGCTGGTGAGCTTCCCCTTCGAGATTCTGGCGGCGGTGACGCTCGCTTATCTGGCGTTGATCCCCTTCGGCTGGCGCCGCTTCCGCGCACTCGCCGCCGCCGATGCGGCCGCCGCACCGGTGGTCGCGCCCGAAGAAGCTGCGAGCGACGACGGGGCCTGACGGGGCCGCGTCGCCGACCGCGCCTCAACTCGTTCGGCCGACGACACCGGACAGCACCGCCACCCGTTCCGACAGGCTCGCCTCGGGGAAGGCGTCGCGCAGAGCCTTCAGCGCCTCGGCATCACTGCCCGGACGCGTCCGCGTCAGCATGGCGTGCATCGCCGCGACGCGGTCCTCGAGCGCCGGGTCGTAGCTTCGCCGTCCGCTCTGCGGCGGGACGTCCCCCATCAGCATGTCGCAAGTCTTTCCTCCGAGCGGCGCCATCCTCGTCGTCCTCCGTCGCCTCCGCGTCGCATCGTCGCGGGTGCGGAGGGGAAAGCACGCGACGTGCCAGATGGCTGCCGTTTTCGCATGAGACTTTCGTCGGGACCGGCCTCCCCCGTCGATCGGCCACTTTCCGTTCGCCGCTCATGCTCTATGTTGGAGGATATCGAGAGGAGGGCCGGCGATGACCAAGGACGAACGCTACGACGACTTCGATCCCGCCGATCCGCGCTTGGCCACCGCCGAGGGCCCGCGTCGTCTGCGTGACGATCCGCTCCTGCGTCTGCTCGGCATCAATTGGCTGATCGGCGCCGCCGTCGCCGCCGCCCTTGCCGCCGTGGTGCTGATCACCGACACGGCGCGTCTGCGCACCCTGATGTTCGCCTCCGGCGAGCCGTGGATTCCGATCCTGCTGCTGTTCTTCGGCTTCATGGTCACCATGTGCTCGGTCGCCATGGGCACCGCGGTCATGTTCCTGCCGAGCGACGACGACGACGACGAACCGAAGGGTGGCATGAAGCTCGAGGTGCTGAAGTTGCCCTCGCTCACCCCCGCGCCGGTTCCCGTCCGCGCCGGACAGACCCGCCGCCGCCCGAGCCGCTGATCCGTCGTTCGGCAATCGCCTCCTTTTGCGGCAGTGTCCCTGCCGCGAACCGGACTCGACGTCTGCGTCGATCGGTCGGAGTCGTTGATTCGGCAGAACCTTTCACCCTGCCGCGGCATGCGCCTCACACGTTGGACGAAGCACCCGACTCGATGTGCGAAGTCGTGGAATCGATGTTTGAGCACCACCGTCGCGGGTCGTTGAGCCACCCTCTCGGGGTCTCTTCTGGTGGAATCGGAACATGAGCCGCGCGCGCCCTTGAATTCGCCCCATCTACCGTCGCACTCTCCCTTCGACCCCACGTCGGAGAGCCGAGGCATGGCCGATCCAATCTATCCCCGCGATCTCATCGGCTACGGCCGCACGCCACCCCATCCCCGTTGGCCGGGCGAGGCGCGGGTCGCGGTGCAGTTCGTCGTCAACTACGAAGAGGGCGGCGAGAACTGTCTGTTGCACGGCGACGCCGCCTCGGAGGCCTTCCTCTCCGACGTGCTCGGCGCGCAGCCCTGGCCGGGCAAGCGCCACATGAACGTCGAGAGCATGTACGAATACGGCTCGCGCGCCGGTTTCTGGCGGCTCTGGCGGCTGTTCACCGAACGCGACATGCCCGTCACCGTCTTCGGCGTCGCCGGCGCGCTCGCCCGCAACCCGCCCGTCGTCGCCGCCATGCAGGAAGCCGGTTGGGAGATCGCCTCCCACGGACTCAAGTGGATCGACTACCGCGACTTCACGCCGGAGGACGAGCAGGCCCACCTCGACGAGGCGATCCGCATCCACACCGAGGTCACCGGCTCCCGCCCCCTCGGCTGGTATACCGGCCGTACCTCGATGCACACCCGCGATCTGGTCAAGGCCGAGGGTGGTTTCCTCTACGACAGCGACAGTTACGCCGACGATCTGCCCTATTGGGAGAGCGGACCGAAGGGCCCGCATCTGGTGATCCCCTACAGCCTCGAGACCAACGACATGCGGTTCTCGAACGCCCCCGGCTTCACCGAGAGCGAGCAGTTCTTCACCTACCTGAAGGACACGTTCGACATCCTCTATGAAGAGGGTGAGACCGCGCCGAAGATGATGTCGATCGGCCTCCATTGCCGCTTGGCCGGCCGTCCCGGCCGCGTCGCCGGCCTGAAGCGCTTCCTCGACCACATCGCCGCCCACGACCGGGTGTGGGTCGCCCGCCGCATCGACATCGCCTGGCACTGGCATGCCCATCACCGCCCGGCATGATCTGCCGAGAGTGAACTGCCGACCGGAACGACCGAGGCCGCCCCGAGAGGCGGCCTCGTGCATTCGGCCATGGGGCGGCCTCAGGCGGCGGCGACGTCGGTGAGGAAGCGGCGGATGCGTTCGTCGAGCGAGATCGCCGCCTCGGAGAGATCCTTCGCCACGGTGGTGACTTCGTCGGCGACGCGCGACGTGTCGGCCACCGCGCCGGCGACCGTCGAGATCGACCGGGTGAGCCCCTCGGTGTCCTGTGCCACCTGCTTGCCGCGGTTCGAGATCTCCGACGTCATCGCCGACTGCTCCTCCACCGCCTGAGCGATGGCCGCGCTCGACTTCTCGATCGTCTCGAGCGTCTCGGTGACGCTGCCGATCTGGCGCACCGCTTCGCGGGTCGCCCCCTGGATGGCGCCGACGTTGCCGGCGATCTCCTCCGTCGCCTTGGTCGTCTGGGTGGCGAGCTGTTTGACCTCCTGCGCCACGACGGCGAAACCGCGGCCCGCCTCGCCGGCCCGTGCCGCCTCGATCGTGGCGTTGAGCGCCAGCAGGTTGGTCTGGTCGGCGATGGCGCGGATCAGATCGACCACCGCGCCGATCTTCTCGGCGGTCTCGGCGAGCGCCGCCACCGAATGGCGCGCCTCGCGGCCGAGCTCGGCGCCGGCGGCGGTCACCCGCCCGGCTTCGCCGATCCGGCGGCCGACGCCCAGGACAGTCTCGGACAGGTCGCTGGTCGCCTGCGCCACCGCGCCGACGTGTTCGGCGTCCTCGTAGGCCAGCCGTTCGGCGTCGCGCATCGACTTGCCGGTCGCCTCGGCGCTGCGGATCAGCGTCTCGGCCGAGGTGTTCATGTCGTCGGCGGTGGTCCGTACGAAGCCGACGATCTGCGCCGCCTCCTCGCGGAAGGCGGCGACGACCTTCTCCACCCGCGCCGAGCGGGCGTGACGCTCCTCGGCGATGCGGCTCTCTTCGCTCTTCAGCCGGTCGCGCTCGATCATCGACTGGCGGAACACCTCGACGGCGCGGCCGATCTGGCCGACCTCGTCGTTGCGCTGGGTATAGGGAACGTGCAGCTCGGTCTCGCCCGCCGCCATCGATCCCATCACGGTGTTGAGGCGGTAGACCGGTCGGGTGACGCCGCGCCCCAGCCACAACGCGAAGAGCACGAAGGCGACCATCGGCGGGGTGCAGCCGAAGGAGATCCACACCACGGTGCGGAAGATCACGCCGTCGACGTCGGCGACGTGGGTGCCGGATCCGACCATCCAGTCCCATCCGGCGATCTTGGTGGCGTAGGTGATCTTGCGCGACGGCGCCGTGTCGCCGGGGCGGGTCCACAGGTAGTCGATGAAGCCGCCGCCGGTCGACGCCACGGCGATCATCTCGCGCATCAGCTGCTTCCCGTCGGCGGTGACGAAGCCGCTCATGTCGGTGCCCACCGGGAGTTTCGGATTGCCGCTCGCCAACACCCGGCCGTTGCGGTCATAGGCGAAGACGTAGTTGTCGCCCTCGAATCGGACCGTTGAGAGTGCATCGAGAGCCAGTTTCTCAGCCGTGGCTTCCGCGATGTCGCCGGAAGAGACCTTTCCGCGCAGGCCCTGGATGTAAGACGTCGTCGTGTCGACGACACTCTTAACTTGGTCCTCACGCATGTCCAGCATGGCGTTGCGGAACTGCCAGATCGCATAGACCGTGCCGCCACTCATGATGACCACCGCGATGGCGATCACCGTGAGGAAGCGCATTCCGATGTTCATTCGAAGACCGGCGGTCGTCTGCATGGCGTTGGTCTCTGGGCAATTATGGGCATGAGCGGTGAGACGACACTAGGGGTGGTTGGTTAATGAATCGATTTCAACACGAGGAATTCTGTAGAAGGACGCAGAGGGACAGGTTGTCGCAGTTCGGATGCGACGGTTACACATGTGCCGCTGCGAACATTACTCAACGTAAATTGCCGGGTTCCGGATCGAGGCCGGCCGCCCTGGGCGCCGCCGGTTCGCCGCGGACCACCGGCGATCGGCCCACCGTTCGGCTCCACCACCTCGGCGCGATCGCTCGGGAACCGGCCCACCGGGAGGGGGCGAGTGATGGCCGAAGTGGAATCGGAACTTCAGGAGATGGAAGTGGAATCGGAACGTGAGGTCGGTCCGGGCTCCGACCGCGCCTCGGCCGGTCGCGCCGACCGATTGGCGTGATTGAGGAATCGCCGCGCCTTCAAGTGACGATGGTGAGGCGCTCGGCGGCGCGGGTGACGCCGGTGTAGAGCCAGCGGGCGCGGTGTTCGCGGAAGGCGAAGCTCTCGTCGAACAGCACCACGTCGTCCCACTGCGAGCCCTGGGCCTTGTGGACGGTGAGGGCGTAGCCGTAGTCGAACTCGTCCGACTTGCGCCGCACCGCCCAGGGCAGTGCCTCGCCGCCGCCCTCGAAGAAGGCCGGCCACACCGAGGCGGAGATCCGCCGCCGCTCGAACGTGTCCTCGGGCGCCAGGTCGTACTTGAGGAAACCGCCCTTCGGATCCTTGGCACGGGTGACGCGGAAGATGCCGCCGTTCTGTAGGCCCTTGGTCTTGTCGTTCCTGAGACACACCAACTTCTCGCCGACCTCCGGGGTCGGCGAAGTATGGCCGCGCAACTCGCGGATCCGCCCGTTGTAGAGCTGGCGCGTCTTGTTGCGCCCGACCAGCACCTGATCGGCGGCGAGGATGCGGTCGGCGGTGATGTCGCGCCGCCGGATCACCCTGGTCTCGCCGTAGTCGCCGACCGCCGGCTCGCGCCCCTCGCGGATGTCCATCGACAGGCGGATGATCGGGTTGTCCGCCGCCTGCCGGTGGACCTGGGTCAGCATGATGTCGGGTTCGGCCTCGGTGAAGAAGCCGCCGCCCTTGACCGGCGGCAGCTGCGCCGGATCGCCGAGCACCAGCGTCGGCCGCCCGAAGGAGAGCAGGTCGCGCCCCAGCTCCTCGTCGACCATCGAGCACTCGTCGATGACGATCAGCGCCGCCTTGGCGGCCTCGGCCCGCCGATTGAGCGCGAAGGACGGCGCCTCCTCTTCCTCTTCGTCCTCGGCCGGGCGCTTCGGCCGATAGATCATCGAATGGATGGTGGAGGCCCCTTCGCAGCCCTTGGAGCGCATCACCAGCGCCGCCTTGCCGGTGAAGGCACCGAAACAGACGTCGCCGTCGAGCCCCTCGGCGAGGTGGCGGGCGAGCGTCGTCTTGCCCGTCCCGGCGTAGCCGAAGAGGCGGAAGACCTGCGGCTCACCGGCCTCGAGCCAGCGCGCGATCTCCTTCAGTGCCCGATCCTGTTCGCTCGACCAGTCCATGCCGTTCCGTCGCCCGTGCGCCACCGATGGCGCTGCGGTCGTCCTCGATTCTCGCGCCGCGCGCGGGGACTGTGCCAGATGAAGAACAAAAAAGAAACAGAGACCCGTGCGTCGCGCAGTGACGCCGCCGCCGCCTCAGCGGGGCCCGAGGATCTCCCAGGCGATCGCCCCCCAGGTGCCGAGTGCCACCAGAACCGAGGTGGTCACCGCCGCCGAACCGAGGTCCTTGACGATCTTGATCACCGGATCGATGTCCGGCTGCACCTTGTCGGCGAGCTTCTCGACCGAGGTGTTGAGCAGTTCCACCGCCAGAACGAAGAGCAGCGACCCGATCAACGCCACGAAGCGTGTCGGCGTGTCGGCGAGCTTCGCCGCCACCGGCAGCGCCACCACGATCACTACCGCCTCGGTCTTCACCGCGGCTTCCGTCCGCAGAGCATGGACGATGCCGTCCCAGGAATTCACACAGGCGCGGATCAGTCTCGAGGCTTCGTTCACGGCGGGCGTCCTTCGGGGAGACTCGCGAGGCGCGAGCGACGGGGCGACACTCTGCCCGAAACGAGGGTCCGGTTTCCAGAGCGGGGAGGGTGCTTTTCTCGCGCGGCCGGGCGCGCACGGCCGCGTCCCGCATCTTCCACTGGTTTCCAGCCCCCGAAACCGCTATGTCGATTGCCCTGATCGAAGACCGCGACGACGGCCCCGGCCGCCGCCTGAGAGGGACCGACCCCATGCCCGCCTATCGTTCTCGCACCTCCACCCACGGCCGCAACATGGCCGGCGCCCGGGGCCTCTGGCGCGCCACCGGCATGAAGGAGAGCGACTTCGGCAAGCCGATCATCGCGGTGGTGAACTCCTTCACCCAGTTCGTCCCCGGCCACGTCCACCTGAAGGACCTCGGCCAGTTGGTGGCGCGCGAGATCGAGAAGGCCGGCGGCGTCGCCAAGGAGATGAACACCATCGCCATCGACGACGGCATCGCCATGGGCCACGACGGCATGCTCTATTCGCTGCCCTCGCGCGACCTCATCGCCGACAGCGTCGAGTACATGGTCAACGCCCACTGCGCCGACGCCATGGTCTGCATCTCCAACTGCGACAAGATCACCCCCGGCATGCTGATGGCGTCGCTGCGCCTGAACATCCCGACGGTCTTCGTCTCCGGCGGCCCGATGGAGGCCGGCAAGGTCATTCTCTCGACCGGCGACACCAAATCGGTCGACCTGATCGACGCGATGATCGCCGCCGCCGACGACAAGGTCTCCGACGAGGACGTGAAGTCCTACGAGCGCAACGCCTGCCCGACCTGCGGCTCCTGCTCCGGCATGTTCACCGCCAACTCGATGAACTGCCTGACCGAGGCGCTCGGCCTGTCGCTGCCCGGCAACGGCTCGATGCTCGCCACCCACGCCGACCGCAAGGCGCTGTTCCTCGAGGCCGGCCGGCTGATCGTCGACCTCTGCAAGCGCTACTATGAAGGCAACGACGAGAGCGTCCTGCCGCGCTCGATCGCCGGCAAGGCGGCGTTCGAGAACGCCATGACCCTCGACATCGCCATGGGCGGCTCGACCAACACCGTGCTGCATCTCCTCGCCGCGGCGCAGGAGGCGGGCGTCGACTTCCAGATGGCCGACATCGACCGTCTGTCGCGCCGCGTGCCGTGCCTGTCCAAGGTCGCCCCGGCGGTCGCGAACATCCACATGGAGGACGTCCACCGCGCCGGCGGCATCTTCGCCATCCTCGGCGAACTCGACCGCGCCGGCCTGCTGACGACCGACCTGCCGACCGTCCACACCGCGACCCTGAAGCAGGCGCTCGCCCAGTGGGACATCATGCAGACCAACTCGATCGCGGTGCGCACCTTCTATGCCGCCGCACCGGGTGGCGTGCCCTCGATCGAGGCCTTCAGCCAGGATCGCCGTTGGGACGAACTCGACGTCGACCGGAAGAAGGGCGTCATCCGCTCGCTCGACAACGCCTATTCCAAGGACGGTGGCCTCGCGGTCCTCTACGGCAACATCGCCCTCGACGGCTGCATCGTGAAGACCGCCGGCGTCGACGAGTCGATCCTGACCTTCGAGGGTCCGGTGAAGCTGTTCGAGAGCCAGGACGCGGCGGTTTCCGGCATCCTCGGCGGCCAGGTCGTCGCCGGTGACGTCGTCGTCATCACCTACGAAGGCCCCAAGGGCGGCCCCGGCATGCAGGAGATGCTCTATCCGACGAGCTATCTGAAGTCGAAGGGGCTGGGCAAGGCCTGCGCCCTCCTCACCGACGGCCGCTTCTCCGGCGGCACCTCGGGCCTCTCCATCGGCCATGCCTCGCCGGAAGCGGCGGAAGGCGGCAACATCGGCCTCGTCGAGGCCGGCGACCGCATCCGCATCGACATCCCCAACCGGACGATCGATCTCCTGATCTCCGACGAGGAGATGGCGGCGCGCCGGGCCGGGATGGAAGCCAAGGGCAAGGCCGCCTGGAAGCCGACGGCGCCGCGCGCCCGCAAGGTCTCCGCCGCGCTCCGCGCCTACGCCGCCATGGCGACCTCGGCCGCCAAGGGCGCGGTGCGCGACGTGACGCAGATCGAGCGCTGACGCGGGACGAGGTCCGCCCGCGCCCCCCGTCTCCGTCTCAAACACGGGGGAGGGGACCGCTCCGGGACTTCCACCCGCGCCGATGGACGACATTCGAACCGATGAACCGAGGGCGGGCGACCGGAAGGTCCCCGCCCTTCGGCGTTCGAATCGATGCAAGGCGAAGTCGCTTCGTCTTCACACGCCGAGCGCGAGCGCCATGCGAATTCGACCGATCGGCGTAACCGATGGTAAACCCTGTCTCTTCATTCGATCTTTCGACTTGTCTGTAATATTCGCCGCACCAAGTTTCAGACGAGGGGGATCGTCATGGGTGCTCAGATCCGCGAACTCATTGGTAGTCACAAGATTTTGCCGGTTCCCGTCGATCGCGTCGGCGACGAGGACGATCTCTACGAACTCGGCATGACCTCCTTCGCCTCGGTGCAGCTGATGCTGGCGCTGGAAGAGGCGTTCGACGTCGAGTTCCCCGAGCGCATGCTCAACCGCAAGACCTTCGCGTCGATCGCCTCGATCGACCGGTCCGTCGCCGAACTCACCGGAAAGGCCTGATCCCATGAGTGCCGCGCTCGACCTCACCACCTTCGCGCCTTCGCCGATGGAACGCATGGCCCGCGTCGCCGACGACGTGGCGGCGAAGTTCGCCGCCGACGTCGACGCGGCCGGTCGCTTCCCCGCCGAGACCTTCGAGGCCCTGAAGCGCGAGCGCCTGCTCGGTGTCTGGATCCCGCGGGACTACGGCGGCGAGGGCGTGTCGCTCACCGAGATGGCCGGCCTCATCGCCCGACTGGGGCAGGCCTGCGGCTCCTCGGCGATGATCTACGGCATGCATCAGATCAAGATGTCGAGCCTGATCCGCCATTCCGACGGCAGCCCCTGGCATCAGGACTACATGCGCGAGTGCGCCCGCGATCAGCTCCTGCTCGGCTCGGCGACGACCGAGGGCGGCATCGGCGGCGACCTGCGCAATTCGATCTGCGCCGTCGAGGTCGAGGGCGATCGCTATCGCCTCACCAAGCAGGCGACCTGCATCTCCTACGGCCGCGCCGCCGACGCCATCCTCGCCACCTGCCGCCGCAACCCGGACGCCGCCTCGTCGGATCAGGTCATGGTGGTCTGCAAGAGGGGCGACTACACCCTGCGCGAGACCGTCGATTGGGACACGATGGGCATGCGCGGCACCCGCTCGGAGGGCTTCGAACTGGTGTCGTCGGGTGACGCCCGTCAGGTCTTCGTCCAGCCCTTCTCCGAGATCGCCGCCCAGTCGATGCTCGCCATGGCGCACATCATCTGGACCGCCACCTGGTACGGCATCGCCGCCGACACCGTGGTCAAGGCCCAGGCCTTCGTGAAGGCCGAGGCCAAGAAGAAGCCGGGCACCGTGCCGCCGGGCGCGCTGCGCCTCGCCGAGGTCTCCGCCTCGCTGCAGCAGATGAAGTCGCTGCTCGTCGCCGGCATCGCCCGCTACGAGGAGGCGCTCGCCGACGAGAGCCTGATGAACACCCTGTCGTTCATCGCCGAGCTCAACACCATCAAGGTGTCGGCGTCGCAGTTGGGCATCGCCATCGCGCAACAGTCGCTGATGATCCTCGGCCTCGCCGGCTATCGCAACGCCGGCCCGTGGACCATCGCCCGCAACTACCGCGATCTGCTCTCCGCCGCGATCATGATCAACAACGATCGCATTCTCGGAAACACGTCGAACCTGCTCCTGATGAGCAAGGTCGACACGTCGATCGGATGAGGTGGGGATGAACGCCGTTGCTCCGGAGATCCGCGCGACCGAGGCCGGCGCCGATGCGCCCGCCGCGACCTTCCTCGATCGCCTGTTCGAGGACGGTGTCCTGGTGCCGACCGGCGTCGACGGCCTCTACGGCCGCTCGGGCGCCTTCGAAGAGGTGATCGACGGCTTCGAGCGTCTGGTCGAGCGGTACGCCCGCGAAGACGGCGCGGTGAAGATCCATTTCCCCCCGGCGATGCCGCGGGTGAACATGGAGAAGTCGGGCTACCTCAAGAGCTTCCCGCAGCTCGCCGGCTCGATCCACTCCTTCATGGGCAACGACGCCGATCACTGCCAGCTGATCGCGGCGATGACCGAGGGCCGCGACTGGAGCGAGTTCCAGTCGCCGACCGACGTCGTCCTGACGCCCGCCGCCTGCTACCCGCTCTATCCGACGGTGGCGGCGAAGGGTGCGGTGCCGATGACGGGGCTGCTCTTCGACCTGAAGAGCTACTGCTTCCGCCACGAGCCGTCGAAGGAACCGACCCGCATGCAGCTCTTCCGCATGCGCGAGAACGTCTGCATCGGCACGCCGGAGCAGGTGACCGAGTTCCGCGAGCGCTGGCTGGAACGTGGCCCGAAGATGATCGCCTCGCTCGGCCTTCCCTGCGAACTCGACGTCGCCAACGACCCGTTCTTCGGCCGCGGCGGCAAGCTGATGGCGCGCAACCAGCGCGACCAGCAGCTCAAGTTCGAACTCCTGGTGCCGGTGAACGACGGGGCGGAGCCCACCGCCTGTCTGTCGTTCAACTACCACCAGGACCACTTCGGCACCCTCTGGGGCATGGCCCGCGCCGACGGCGCCAAGGCGCATTCCGCCTGCGTCGGCTTCGGTCTCGAGCGCATCGCCCTCGCCCTCTTCCGCCACCACGGCAACGACGTGGCGAAGTGGCCGGAGAGCGTGCGCGAGGTGTTGTTCGGGTGAGCCCACCTCGGCGCCGCGAGGACTCTCCCGCGCCGAAAGGCGCGGAACCCTTCTCCCCTCGCGGGAGAAGGTGGCCGAAGGCCGGATGAGGGGGCTGGGCCTCTCCTCCGGCACGGTGATCACGGGAACCACCCGGTCGCGCGCCGAGGCGCGCGCGCCCTCGTCCGCCCCTTCGGGGCACCTTCCCCCGCGAGGGGGGAAGGGGGCACCCGGAGCGTCGCCTCGATCTCCGGAGACCCACGCATGCGCCTCCCCGATCCCTCCTCCCATCGCCCCCATGCGCTGCATGCGACCGATCGGCGTTGGCCGGAGACCAACTGCTGGACCGATCTGTGGATCGAGATCGTCGCCGCCCTCGGCCACGAGCCGCTGGCGATGCTCGGCTTCACCGTGACCCAATCCTACGAGGGCGATCAGGCGACCTTCTTCAAGGTGCCGACCGCCGATCTCGAACGCCTATACGGCCTCGAACTCCTGGAGCTGTCGATCTTCGATCGGCTCGAGACCCACGTCGCCGAGCAGGTCGACCGCGGCCGCATCGTCCTGGTCGAGGCCGACGCCCATTTCCTCCCCGACACGCTCGGCATCACCTATCGGCAGGGGCACTCCAAGACGACGATCGGCATCACCGGCATCGACCCCGCCGCCCGCCGCCTCGACTACTTCCACAATGCCGGCTTCTTCCGCCTGGAGGGCGACGACTACGACGGCATCTTCGGCGCGCCCGGTGCGATCCGCGATCCGGCGATCCTCTTCCCCTACGTCGAGTTCCTGAAGATCCCGGCTGCCCCGCCGCAGGTCGATCTCGTCCGCGAGGCGGTGGCGCTCCTGAAGCACCACCTCGCCCGCCGTCCGGCCGAGAACCCCTTCGCCGCCTGGAGCGCCGACTTCGCCCGCCACGTCGCCGATCTCGCCACCCGGCCGCCGGAGTGGTTCCACACCTACGCCTTCAACCTGATGCGCCAGTACGGCGCGAACTTCGAACTGCTGTCGAGCCACCTCGCCTGGCTGGAAGGCCAGGGCGAGACCGGCCTCGAGGCACCGCGTCTGGCGGCCGAAGAGATCGCCGAGACCATGAAGGTGATGCAGTTCAAGCTCGCCCGCGCCATGGCCAAGAAGCGCTTCGACGGCCTCGCCGAGATGATCGACGGCTGCGCGAGCGCCTGGGAACGCTGCATGGCCGAGCTCGACACGGCGTTCGCGGACCGTCGTGTCTGCGATGCGGCGTGAGACGGCGGCTCCGCTGGGCGGCGATATCAGCGCCGGCCGAAGCTGGTGTAGCGGATGACGCAGTTGGAGGCGCGGCAGCCGACCGCGGTCAGCTCGATGCTGGCCTTCTCGGTCGCCATCGGCATGTGGGACAGTGCCGTCGAGGTGCCGACCGTCTGGCCCTGACCGAGAACGGCGCCGCGCGAATCGAGGAGACGCATCCGAACCCCGCCGCTGCAGGCATCGCAGATCGCCGCGAAGGCGACGGGGGTATCCTGCGTGAGCCCGGCTCCCCAACGCTTCGGCGTATTGGCCGGGGCGAGGAAATTGTAGCCTTCGGTGTGGAACGGTTTCCATCCGTTGCCCATCCACCGGCGCAGCACGCTCTGCCAACCGTCGTCCATCGCGGCGACGACCGGGCTGCCCGCCGCCTCCGCTCCGACGACTGCCCCGGCGAGGCTCGCAAGGGCGAGGCCGACCACCACGAAAGACCGAACACCATGCCTCATCACGCCCCCCCGATGGTTCCGATCGTTCTGGACCGACCGGATCACGTCCGGCGGTTTCCTCGATCGAACCGCCCCGACATCTGGAATAATACTTAGGGCGAGGCGGTTCGGCAACCCGCGTGCCGCCATCGCCTGCGGTAATCTGATCGCCGAGTTCCCCGAGTCGTCGGAGCCCGCTCTTGCCCATCCGCCTCATCGAGCCCGTGACCCACGCCCTGCCGATCGATGCCTCCCGCCGCGCGCTCGAGACCGGATGGCGCATGGCCTCGACCGCGCCCGGCGCCTGGGCCGGCCCCGCCGACATCGACCCCGCCGCCGACTGGCTCGACGCGATCGTCCCCGGCACCGTCGCCGCGACGCTCCGCGCGCATGGCCGATGGTCCGACGCCGCCCCGACGCCGCTCCACGACCGCGACCATTGGTATCGCCTGACCCTCGACGTCGCCGGCCGCCGCCGCCTGCGCTTCGACGGGCTCGCCACCGTCGCCGAGGTGTTCCTCGACGGCGTCGAGATCATGGCGAGCCGCTCGATGTTCCTCGCCCACGAGGTCGACGTCGACCTGCGGCCGGGCATGGACCTGGCGATCGTCTTTCGCTCGCTCACCCGCGCCCTCGATGGCCTCAAGCCGAAGCGCGCCCGCTGGCGCCCGCGCCTGATCCCCGATCAACGGCTGCGCGCCGTGCGCACCACGCTGCTCGGCCACATGCCGGGCTGGTGTCCGCCGATCGACATGGTCGGCCCCTTCCGCCCGATCACGCTCGCCGATCCGGCGACCGACCCGATCCGCTCCGCCCGCCTCGATGCGATATACGACGGCCTCGACGGCCACCTCGCCGCCCGCCTCGTCTTCGAGGAGCCGACGGTGCCGGCGGTGGCCCGCCTGCTCTGCGCCGGCTGCGAAACGCCGCTGCGGCTCGGTCCGGACGGCGCCCTCGTCGGTGAACTGGCGCTGGCCGGCATCGAGCCCTGGTGGCCGGCGACCCACGGCAGCCCCACCCTCCACGTGGTCGAGGCCGAGATCGACGGCGTCCGCTTCGATCTCGGTCGGGTCGGCTTCCGCGCGCTCGCCGTCGACCGCGGCACCGACGGCCAGGGCTTCGGCCTCGTCGTCAACGGCGTCCCGGTCTTCGCCCGCGGCTCGGTGTGGATCCCGACCGACATGGTCGGCCTCGCCGGCGACCGCGGCGCTTACGAACCCGAACTGACCCGCATGCGCGACGCCGGGCTGAACATCGTCCGCGTCCCCGGCATCGCCACCTACGAGGCGGACGCCTTCCACGACCTCTGCGACGAACTCGGCCTGCTGGTCTGGCAGGATCTGATGTTCGCCAATTTCGACTATCCCGCCGCCGATCCCGAATTCGTCGCGCTCGCCCGCGCCGAGGCCGAGGCGGTGGCCGATCGCCTCGCCCGCCATCCCTCGAGCGCCGTGGTCTGCGGCGGCTCGGAGATCACCCAGCAGGCGGCGATGATGGGTCTGCCGCCGGCGATGTGGGCGAATGCCCTCTTCGATGCGGTCCTGCCCGAGGCGGTGGCGGCGCGGGCGCCCGGCCTCGCCTGGGTCCGCTCCACCCCCGACGGCGGCGCCATGCCCTTCGCCGCGCGGGCCGGCGTCAGCCATTATTACGGCGTCGGCGCCTACGGCCGCCCGCTCGACGACGCCCGTCGGGCGAACGTCCGCTTCGCCGCCGAATGCCTCGCCTTCGCCTGCGTGCCCGAGGACCGGACGCTCGCCGAACGCCTCGCCGTGCCGCCGGTCCATTCGCCCGCCTGGAAGGCCGGCGTGCCGCGCGACCTCGGCGTGGGCTGGGACTTCGACGACGTCCGCGAGATCTACGAGCGGATGATCTTCGGCGTCGACCCCGCGCGGCTGCGCTACGCCGACCCCGAGCGATATCTCGACGTCGCCCGCGCCACCGTCGCCCACGTCATCGAGGAGACGGTCCGCGAATGGCGCCGTCCCGGCTCGACCTGTCGCGGTGCCCTGGTCTTCACCCAACGCGACCCGAAGATCGGCGCCGGCTGGGGTCTCGTCGACGCCCTCGGTCGGCCGAAGTCGGCCTTCCATGCGCTCGCCCGCGCCAGCGCCCCGCTGCTGCTGATCCTCACCGACGAGGGCGTCGACGGCCTCGACGTCCATCTCGTCAACGACACCGCCGCCACCGTCGCCGGCCGGCTCGAACTCGTCGCCCTCGCCGACGGCCGCCGCCCGGCGGTCTCCGGCGCCCGCGACGTCGAGATCCCGCCGCGGGGCTCGCAGAGCCTCGCCGCCACCGATCTCTTCGGCGCCTTCTTCGACACCACCCGGGCCTACCGCTTCGGCCCGCCGGCCCACGACCTGACCCACGCCCGCCTCGTCGCGCCCGACGGCGAGGTGCTGGCCGAGGCCTTCCACTGGCCGCTCGGCCGCCCGACGACGCCGAAGCGCAGCGGCCTCACCGCCCGCGTCGAGCCGGTCGGCGACGACTGGGATCTGATCGTCGCCTGTGAGGAGGCGGTGACGTCGGTGGTGGTCTCGGACGAGAACTTCACCGCCGCCGACGGCTTCCACATGGCCCCCGGCGAGACGCGCCTGAGGCTCCTCCGCCGTCCGGAGGCCGCCCCGGACGCACGTCCCGAAGGCCACGTCCGCGCGCTGGATGCGCGCGAGCGGGCGACTTACCGGGGGTGAGGATCGGCGAGATCCCGGACGTCGTGACCGGGGAGCCGCTCCGCCGAGTCGGCCCGTCCGACCATCGGAGACAGGGTCTCAGAGCGGGAATTCGTAGTGCAATTGGCGGGTGCATTCCCGCATCAGGATCTGCTTGTGTCCGGCGGCGACCGGCGAGCGGACACGGAATTGGGCGTCCGACGTCCGCATGCAGAAATTGTAGTACTTCACTTCGTTGCCGCCGAGATTGCCGCGGATCGCCTTGACCCGGCAACCGCGCGAGGCGGCTTCGCGATCGTAGGTCGCGGCGGCCTTGGCGTAGCTGGAACAGATCGGGTGCCGGCTCATGTCCAGCGCGGCCGCCGGCAGAGCCATACCGCAGAGCAGAACGAATCCGAGGGCACCGGCCGGGAACGTGGGACGCATGGTGTGCTTCTCTCTTTCGGCGAGATCCGGCGAGCAGCGCCGAATGCCACCCGCCCGGCGTCGCACTGTGCCGGGCCGATGCGGCCTCGGCAAGTCGGCGAGAGTGGCGCCGGCCGCCGTCTGCTCGTCCGGCGCGAAGGCGGACCCGAACGGGAGACGGCCGGTCGGGTCATGGCGCCGGTGAAAGTCGGACGTGTCCGAATTTCACCGGCCCGCAATCAATAGAGCAGCCGCGCCCGGATCGTTCCCGGGATGGCCCGCATCGCCTCGAGCAGGTCGTCGGCGAAGTCACCGGCGCCTTCCGCCTCGATCACCACGTAACCGACGTCGCCCTCGGTCTGGAGGAACTCCGACCCGATGTTGAGGCCGCGATCCGAGATCAGGTTGTTGAGCTTGTTGAGCATGCCCGGCCGGTTCTCGTGGACGTGGATGAAGCGCGTGCCGTTGGGGCGCGGCGGCAGCTGCACCTGCGGGAAGTTGACCGCGCCGACCGTCGAGCCGATGTCGGAATAGTCGACCAGCTTGCGCGCCACCTCCGAGCCGATGCGCTCCTGCGCCTCCTCGGTCGAGCCACCGACGTGCGGGGTGAGGAGGACGTTCGGCAGGCCCTGGAGCGGCGTGACGAATTTCTCGGCGTTCGACTTCGGCTCCTTCGGGAACACGTCGACCGCCGCGCCGGCGAGATGCCCGCTCTTCAGCGCCTCGGCCAGCGCCTCGAGATCGACCACCGTGCCGCGGGCGTTGTTGATGAAGTAGGCGCCCTTCTTCATCGCCGCGAATTCGGCCGCGCCGATCATGTTGGCGGTCTGCGGCGTCTCCGGCACGTGCATCGACACCACGTCGGACGTCGCGAGCAGCGTGGCGAGCGAGTCCGCCGGCTCGGTGTTGCCGTGGCGGAGCTTGTCGGTGTGGTCGTGATAGATCACCCGCATGCCCATGCTCTCGGCGAGGTTGGAGAGCTGCGAGCCGATGTTGCCGTAGCCGACGATGCCGAGCGTCTTGCCGCGCACCTCGAAGGAGCGGTCGGCCGACTTGTCCCAGCCGCCCTGATGCGCCGAGACCGAGCGATCGAAGATGCGCCGCAGCAGCATGACGATCTCGCCGATCACCAGTTCGGCGACCGAGCGGGTGTTGGAGAACGGCGCGTTGAACACCGGGATGCCGCGCATCCGCGCCGCCGAGAGATCGACCTGATTGGTGCCGACCGAGAAGCAGCCGACCGCCATCAGCCGTTCCGCCGCCTCGAACACCTCCTCGGTGAGCTGGGTGCGCGAGCGGATGCCGATCATGTGGACGCCGCGGATCGCCTCCTTCAGCGCCTCGCCCTCGAGCGCCTTGGGCAGATGCACCAGATTGGTGTAGCCGGCCGCCTTCATCAGATCGACCGCCGTCGTCGAAATGCCCTCGAGGAGCAGAACGGAAATGCGGTCGCGCGGCAGCGAGAGACGAACGGTCATGGCGGAACCCCGTTGAATGAGGCGTCGACCTCTAAGGCCCCCGTGGCTCCGGTTCAATCCATTCGGGTTCGAGAAGCCGCCCCTGCGTCGCTTTATCCGGTGTCCTGTCGCCGATCCGACACGCCGCGACCCGGGTCGCGGTCTCACGACCCTGCATCGCGGCCACGATTTCACCACCTTGAACCGCTTGAAGAGGCCTTTCCGATCCCTGCCGAGCGTGGCACACGTGCGGGGAACGCGTGCCGATCCGGCCCTTCCCGGCGCGCCGACCCCCGTCGCCGCCCGGTGTGAGGCACCCTTCGGCGATCGCCATGGCGGTGCGCGGCGACGAATCCAGACCCCGGGCCCGGCCCAACGAGATCCGCGATCGGCGGGTCGAACCGACGAAGAGCGGCATGACGGATCAGACCACCATCGCGGCCGGCGGGCCGCAGCATCTCGAACGTCCGAGCCGCCGGCCGGAGCTCACCCGCCTCGGCCTCAATCTGATCGTCGCCACCTACCTGATGGCGGTGATGAACGCCACCTTCTGGCACAAGGTCACCGCAGCCTTCGCCGGTGACCCGCGCCACGTGATCGTCTTCGGCACCGTGGTGTGGCTGCTGACGCTGATCATCCTGTCGGCGGTGTCGGTGCGCTGGCTGCATCGGCCGATGCTGGCGCTCCTGATCGTCGTCTCCGCCGCCGCCTCCTTCTTCCAGGATCGTCTCGGCGTGATCATCGATCGTGAGATGATCCAGAACACCATGCTGACGACGGTGAACGAATCGAAGCACCTGATCACTTTCGATCTGGTTCTCCACGTCGCCGGTCTCGGCCTGTTGCCCGCCGCGGTGGTCTTCTGGCCGCGTCTGCGCCCGCGCTCGTTCCGCGCCGCGGCCTGGCGCTGGCCGGCGACGCTGGTCGTGACCTTCCTCGTCGGCCTCGGTCTGATCCTCACCGACTTCAAGGCCTATTCCGCCGCCGTGCGCGAGCATCGCGCCATGCTCGGCACCTATCAACCCGGCGCCACCATCGGCGCCCTGTCGCGCTACGTCGACATGCGCATGGCGAGCGTCAATCAGGTCGTCCGTCCGCTCGGCACCGACGCGAAGAAGGGGGAGGCGATCGCCGCGGCGAAGAAGCCGGTGCTCACCGTCTTCTTCGTCGGCGAGACCGTCCGCGCCGCCAACTGGGGTCTCGCCGGCTACGAACGCGACACCACCCCGGAACTGCGCCGCCGCGACGTCATCGACTTCACCGCCGCCACCTCCTGCGGCACCAACACCGCCGTGTCCGTGCCCTGCATGTTCTCCAACCTGACGGCGGCCGGCTATTCTCGGCCGAAGTTCACCGGCCAGGAGAACCTGCTCGACGTCCTCGCCCATGCCGGCGTGGCGACCGACTGGTGGGACAACAACACCGGCGACCAGGGCATAGCCGCCCGCGTCGGCGCCCACCGCATCGACGTGACCTACGACGCCGAGGCCTGCGCCGCCGGCGAATGCACCGATCGGGTGTTGCTGAAGCGCCTCGAACAGGTGCTCGCCGCCATCGACCGCGACACCGTCCTGGTGCTGCACATGATCGGCAGCCACGGCCCGAGCTATTTCCTGCGCTATCCGCCGGAGTTCGAGCGCTTCATACCGACCTGCCGCACCCCCGACTTCGCCAAGTGCAGCCGCGAGGAGATCGTCAACGCCTACGACGACACCATCCTCTACACCGACCACGTGCTGTCGCGGGCGATCGACATGATGAGTGCCCAGGATCGGGCGATCCCGGCGATGCTGTTCTTCTCCGACCACGGCGAATCGCTCGGCGAGAACGGGCTCTACCTGCACGGCGCGCCGCTGTTCATGGCGCCCGAGACCCAGCGCCGCGTCCCCTTCGTCATGTGGCTGTCGCCGGCCTATCGCGAGGCCCTGCGGGTCGACGCCGCCTGCGTCGCCGCCCGCGCCGGCGAGCCGACCAGCCACGACAACGTCTTCCACACCGTCCTCGGACTGATGAACGTCGAGACCTCGGTCCGCGTCCCCGCGCTCGATCTCGTCTCCGGCTGCCGCCGCTGACCGAGGGGAGGGGGCGGGAGCAATCGATCGGCCGACGCGACGGGCGAAGGCGCGCGAGAAAAAAGGCCCGGGCGAGGGATGCGTTCCCCCGCCCGGGCCTTCTTTCGTTCATCTCGGGATCAGCAGCACTTGAAGACGCCGCCGGTCCCGCCGCCGTAGCGGCGGTCCTGTCGATCGCGGAAGAACTCCGCTCGGCTCATCACCGGTTGGTCCGGGTGGGTGTCGCGCCGGTGCGCCACGTAGGTGTCGTAGTCCGGCACGCCCACCATCAACCGCGCGGTGCGGCCGAGGAACCGACCGACCTCGCCGCCGTCAGGCAGCGTCAGCCCGCAGAACCGGCATGTCATCGCCGACCTCCCTGGTGGTCACGCCCTCGGCCCGCATCGCCGTGAAGATCGCCTTCAGACCGAAACCGAGCATGGCGATCACCACCACCATGAAGAGGGCGGTGAGGCCGGCATCGATGCGGTTGTTGACGATGATCTGCGTCATCTGCTCGACCGACTTGGCCGGCGCCAGGATCTTGCCCTCGGCGGCCGCCGCGGCGAAGCGATCGGCCTGAGCGAGGAAGCCCACCGACGGACGGGCGTCGAACAGCTTCTGCCAACCGGCGGTCAGCGTGCAGATGGTGAGCCAGCCGAGCGGCAGGATGGTGACCCAGGCATAGGCCTGACGCTTCATCTTGAACAGCATGACGGTGACGAAGGCGAGTGCGATCGCCGCCAGCATCTGATTGGCGATGCCGAACAGCGGCCACAGCGTGTTGATGCCGCCGAGCGGATCGACCACGCCCTGGTAGAGGAAGTAGCCCCAGCTCGCCACCGCGATGGCGGTCGCCGCCAGATTGGCTCCCCACGACTTGGTGGCGCGGAAGGCCGGGAAGGCGGTGCCGATCAGGTCCTGGATCATGAAGCGGGCGACACGGGTGCCGGCGTCGACCGTGGTCAGGATGAACAGGGCCTCGAACAGGATGGCGAAGTGATACCAGAAGGCCATCATCGCCTTGCCGCCGATGACGCTCGACAGGATCTGCGCCATGCCGACCGCGAGCGTCGGCGCGCCGCCGGCGCGGCTGAGGATGGTGGTCTCGCCGACGTTCTTGGCCATCTCGGTGAGCATGTCCGGAGAGACGACGAAGCCGAAGTTGGCGATCGCCGCCGCGGCGGTCTGCGCCGTGGTGCCGAGGATCGCCGGAGCGGTGTTCATGGCGAAGTAGACGCCCGGATCGAGCACACTCGCCGCCACCATCGCCATCACGCCGACGAAGCTCTCCATCAGCATCGCGCCGTAGCCGATCAGCCGCAGCTGGCTCTCGTTCTCGACCATCTTCGGGGTGGTGCCCGACGAAATCAGCGCGTGGAAGCCGGAGATGGCGCCACAGGCGATGGTGATGAACAGGAACGGGAACAGGTTGCCGGAGAACACCGGGCCGGTTCCATCGACGAAGCGGGTGACCGCCGGCATCTGCAGCTCGGGCCGCACCCAGACGATGCCGAGCGCCAGGCCGACGATGGTGCCGATCTTCAGGAAGGTCGACAGATAGTCGCGCGGGGCGAGCAGCAGCCACACCGGCAGCACCGAAGCGATGAAGCCGTAGCCGATCAGGATCAGCGCCAGCGCCTCGCCCTTGTAGGTGAAGAGCGGCGCCAGGGTGGCCGAATGCGCCACGTCGCGACCGTAGACGATCGAGGCGAGCAGCAGCACGAGACCGATGATGCTCATCTCGCCGATCCGGCCCGGCCGGATGAAGCGGCCGTAGACGCCCATCACCAGCGCGATCGGGATGGTGGCGAAGACGGTGAAGGTGCCCCACGGGCTGCCCGCCAGCGCCTTGACCACGATCAGCGCCAACACCGCCAGCAGGATGATCATGATCATCAGGATGCCGAAGGAGGCGACGATGCCCGGCACCGGGCCGAGCTCGGTCTTGATCATGTCGCCGAGCGAGCGGCCGTCGCGCCGCGTCGAGGCGAAGAGCACCACGAAGTCCTGCACCGCGCCGGCGAAGACGACGCCCGCCAGGAGCCACATCGTGCCCGGCAGATAGCCCATCTGTGCCGCGAGCACCGGACCGACCAGCGGACCGGCGCCGGCGATGGCCGCGAAGTGATGGCCGAACAGCACCCACTTGTCGGTGGGCACGTAGTCGAGACCGTCGTTGTGACGATGCGCCGGCGTGACCCGCGCCGGGTCGGCGCCGAGCATGCGCTTTTCGATGAACTGGGCATAGAAACGGAAGGCGACCAGATAGACCGCCACCGCCGCCGTCACCAGCCACAGGGCATTGATGGTCTCGCCGCGATGGAGCGCCACGAAGGCGAGCGACCCCGCCCCGAGCAACGAGACGGCGAGCCACGCCAGCCACTCGACCGGCGAACGATATCGAACTGCCGCATCGGACATCTTTCTTCTCCCCCGATTGTCGACGGTGCGTCTTCCCACACGGGTCCGAGGGAGAAAGCAGTATTCACACCTACACACCATGCATTGGATGCCGCAGGGCGTCGCGACGATCCGATCGAGGTACGAAAGGGTGTGTCTCCTCTCGAGTATTCGTCATCGAATTCGGTTGAAGGGTGTCAGTGAAAGACGGTCGCGACGGTGGCCGTGTGACTGATATGCGAGACGTCGGCGGTCCGTTGCATGTCTATGGCGGAAGCGAAGACAGGAGCGGTGCGGCAGCGCGGTGGCCGTGGCCGGTTCCGGACGTGCCCGTCCCGATCCCTGCTCTTTTGCGGCGCGATGTTCGACGTTCGAATGAGGACGGCGGAGCGCCGCCTAAACTTTCAGCGAGGAGGGCAGTCGTTGGGCGCATGGCTGTGCAAGCCAGCCATGCATCCCGCGGTGATCCGGTTCATCCCGCCCTTCGGCGTGGCTTGCGACGGGTGGAGTCGTCGCAGCGATGTCGGGAAGGTGCGCGCCGCGGCCCGATTCAAACCAAGGGCCGCCTGGGCTGATTCTCCGGGGCTTTTCGGCGGCTCTGATCACTGATTCCATGGTGCGGGGAGGATTCGCGCCATGGCCGCTGCTGTGAAGCTTCGGACGGACTACTCGGCTTCGGACCTGCGGCGGCTCGCCGCCGCCTCGAAGCACGCGACCAGAGCCGACGGTTGCTGTCGTTGGCGGCCGTGCTCGACGGGATGGACCGTGAGCAAGCGGCGCGGATCGGCGGGATGGATCGCCAGACGCTGCGCGACTGGGTTCACTGCTTCAACCAACAGGGTCCCGACGGCCTGCGCGACATCCGCTCGAACTGGCTCTCCAACCGCGTCTTCGAGACCTACGCCGAGATCGTCGACGCCGCCTGCGATGCTTGGCGCAGGCTCGTCGACAGGCCCGAGGTCATCACCTCGATCGCAATGCGCGAGTGGGCACACATCGGTCAGAGATGAGGACCGTTGGTATCACTTCTTCTTCTTCGGCTCGGGCTTCGGCTCCGGCGGGGCGAAGGTCCTGACGTAGGCGACGACGCTGTCGATCTCGGCTGCACCGAGGATGTATTTGAACTGCGGCATGACGATCGCCGGCTCGTCGAAGCGGGCGAGGCCGTTGCGGATGTTCTCCTTCAACTCCTCGTCTCGACCGGTGAGGAAGCCCTCCGTCGTCAGGTCCGGGATGTACTGGCTCTCGCCGAAGAAGGCGGAGCGCGGTCCGTCGCCCTTGCCGTGGAGCCCGTGGCAGACGGCGCAGTATTCGACGAAGACCT
>ERZ1645187.853-NODE-853-length-29541-cov-12.901818_pt1 | contig 29541 bp, 25 predicted proteins | sample MGYA00575352_ERZ1645187 | MGnify/ENA primary metagenome ERZ1645187 (study PRJEB40837, sample SAMN11349314) | freshwater sediment metagenome | isolation source: river sediment | host: Sediment | place: India: Wazaribad , New Delhi | collected 2017-02-21 ...
GATAGAAAATGTCAACAGGTGCATTGACCACAAAGTCAACAAAATTGTACAGGTTTGTCCAGTCGGTTAGTTCTTCAGGATGCTTATACTCAAAACCATCCCAAAACAAGGTGTCATTATTGAAAGGTGTAACGGCCGTATAAGTGACAGCACCTCCCCACTCGGTTGCCTTGTAAAGTTCGCCCCTGATGCTTCCATTGAACTTCTTCAATTTCAGTTGTTTGCGGTTTACTTTCTCACCCAGGCTATAAACTCCCATGTATTGCCCGTTCAGAAAGAGCTCAACATACTTCATCCTCACTCCGTTGATGGCATCAGGCTCCTGACTTTGGTAGTGCAGCGTATTGATTTTTCTCCAAAGTTCATTGTTTGTCATGGTTCTGACACGGAGAGGCTCGTTATACATGGCATTGAGGTTCCAGTCATCATCAGACGTCAGGCCAAGCAAAGAGTAATCAACAGTTTCTGTTCCGGTGGTATCTGTCCAAAACTCAATCTCCATTGATTTTTTCGGATAAAATTGTGACCAGCCTCCGCGGTACTGAATTCCAACATACGATTCGAGATAGTGGTGATCTGTTTCAACAATAGAAAAATGGGCAAGCACATTGGGCTCGTCGGGAATCACATAATTTGTCCGGATGTTGACAACCGGTAATGCGGTAAAGTAAACAGAGCAAGTCTAACGCTTGTTTTCAGCCATCACTTCGTATCCTACTCCTTTTTCGATAAGATTAACCGGATTTGTGAAAACAAAGAGGCTGTCGCTACCCGGCATACGCAGATGTGTTTTGAAGCCCGGCCAGGTGGTATTGATAAAATCACAATCGGTGTTGGACAGAATTATTTGCTTTTCGATATCCCTGAAGAACTGATTGGCCGGAAGCTGAATCGTATCACCTGCCATTAATGATGTTGAGAAAACAATTATACCCAAGATTATGATTGCAAATTGCTTGAGAAGCGTAATTTCAGGTGATTTATACAATAAAGGAGCGAATAAAAATAACTTTTTATTCAAACGAAAGTTCTCAATGGTTAGCTTGTGCGTTTTGTCTAATTGCTTCATTACTAAATAAATTCTCCTCAATGGCTGTCTGAGCCTGGCGGGAACTATAATGCGTAAAGTTAAATTAATTAACATTACTTTAACATTTCCGAGATGTTAAGTACGATTTAATCGTTGCATTTATTTGACGAAATCAACAAAAAAGCCATGTCCGATTAGTGCGAGAATCAGAACATAATGCATTGTGCGTTCGAATTTATTATATGGTTTAAACGCGATAATGTATTGATATTTTGTATCTTATACATTATAAAGGATCATCTGTTAGGACATCGCGCAAACAACGGAGAGGTTTAAAAAAAAAGAAGCAACCGATGCCGTAGGTTTGCATCAGTTGCTTCGGGAAAGTTTTGAAAAAACGGCTAATCCACCTTTTTATTAAAGAATTTGGTGGCATAGGTTTTAACTGCAATGCCCACCGACCATTCAAAGTAATTGTTTCCAAGCGCAGGATGCACTATTTTATAATCAACAAATCCATAAGCAGCTGTTGCAAACACCGAAATGTAGTTATAGTTGTTCATGGGAAAATATTTGTTTAGCGTAGTACCAACAATCAGCCCCCCGGTTTTGCGGATGTTGAACTTTTGATCCAGTTCAGTCTCGTTGATGACATTAAAGGATGACCTGTTATAGCCGATATATGGTTCAACGGAAAAACGTTTTTCAAAATCAAACGAATAGCCAGCTACATAGTCCATTTTAATAACATTCATCCTGGCTGTTACCGGAACTGTTTCACCCGATGGCGACAGTTCTTTCAGCGGACTGATTGTCCAGGGCTTAAAGCGCATACCGGCGTTTATTTTGTCATAAACCAAAATAAATCCAAAAGCTGGAGACCCGTGTTGTCCAATCCATTCGGCTGTTTCGTCTTTGTAGCGATAGCCTGAGACAGCAAAATCGAGGCGAAAACCCACCTCAGAGCGGGTTCGGCATTGCACAATTCTGTAGGGATATTTGACTTCAGATGAAACTTTGTCCGGAGCCTCTTTCATTGACCGAAGCGGTTCAACCACCAACGTATCTGTTGCGCAAATGATTTCAGGTACCCACTTTTGACCAAATGCAAGCTGGCTACCAAGCACAAAAGCTGTAATTGCTAAAATACGCAGGGTTTTCATGCACAGTAAATTATTCTTTCACAATGGTTGCGCTCAGCTCTTTTCCGGCGGTTACAACGCGAACAGTATATACACCTGAAGGAAGTTTTTCGACATTCAATTTGCTGTTTTGCTGCACTTTACTCCACTGCTTCACAAGTCGTCCTTCGGTATTGAACAGCTGAATCTCATCAAAAATACCTGTGCCGGCATGTGTGACTATCATGCTCGTTTTCACTGGATTTGGTGCGATCTGAAGCGCTTCTGCTTTTGTCAGCTCCTCCAGCTTAACCGTTGCACTCACTTCTATATCAGTTAGATAAAGCGGGTTTCCATAACCACTATATGACTCAAAAGCAATCCTGACATTGTCTTTTCCGGCCCAGTTGCTCAGATCGAGTTCAATGCATGGGGCTCCATATCCTGCACCACACCAGTCTTCGCGTGTTTGCGGCACAAAACCCTCGGACTGAGGATGCGTTGCAAAGTTTCCGCTTCCGTTTTCGGCATCAGCAAAAAGTCTGGTCCAGCTTTGTCCGCAGTTGTCTGAAATCAGGACGATGAGTGAGTCGCTGATTTGCGGGATTCGTTTTGCGTGTGCATGTTTGAATCCAAGACTCATCTGATTGAAATTCCGCAGGTCGAGCGGCGGACTTATAAGCCTGTCTCTTTCACCGATGGCATAATAAGTAAGAAAGTCTAAGCGGGCGGCTTTGGTTGTCTCGTTGAGCCCTTCAACTTCCACAATATCCCATGTCTTTTTAAGGTCAGGATTTTGGATTTTCCATTGCTGATCGTCGAAGCCATTCACATCAAAACGCTCAACAAGCGGCACATCCCTACCCCCTGCTCTCACCATGTCGAACACAGTACTCTGGGCACTGCCGTTCAAATTTGCTGCTGTCAGGGTAACAGAATAGCTGTTGCTTTCTTCAAAAACGACTTGTGGATTTTGCGAGAACTGGTCTGTCCCATTGACAAAGCTTACTGTTGAAGGGGTGAATTGCCATTCCCAATTGTTTGGCATATATTGTGTTGCGTCAGAAAAACTGACTATTTCACCGGTACAAACAATATTCTTATCAGCTGAGAAAGAAACTGCCGGGAGAAGACTTGCACTCACTGTGATATAGTCTTCCATAAGGATGGTATTTGAGCCGAAATCATTTGAAACGGTAAGGCTTACATCAAAAGTTCCCTCGGCGGGATAAGTTACTCCAGCAGGGTTCTGCGATGTGCTAGATGTTGGTTGCGCGCCCTCAAATGTCCATTGCCAGCTGCCCGGAACACCCACGCTAAGGTCAGTGAAATTGATTTGTTCGCCGAGCGGTATCAGTGTTTCATTGGCCTTAAACGAAGCTACGGGTGCAAAAGGAATGCGAACGTATGCCCACCAGGTGCCCCATCTGTCGCCACCCGAAGGCAGCTCGGCATATTCCTGCAATACCCAAAAGTCAACACTGTTCACAGGGTCGAGCATTGTTGCAGTATAATCACCCCATCGGTTACGGCCGCCTCCAAAGGTTTTGTAATAGGGTGCGCGGCCATCTTTGTATTGATAAGGTGCACGGGTCTGATTAAGGGGATCGCCGGTGGCGCGGAACGAATAGCCTGCGCCAGCATATTGGTTTTGGGAGAAGATACCATGCCCGATTAGCATATCGTTGAAACTGTTAACAGCGATGGTTGCAAAAGCGTATGACATCACGCCGCTGGGATCGTCAACCCTGCCGCGCTGTATGATGCTACCTGTGGGGGTAATGTTCCACCACTGAACTGCAGTGCGTGTTGGGTTGTTTGCCGGCAAAAACACGTGATGTACAGCCCAAAGGCTTCCGTTGCGCATGATCACGTTTTCCATGCGGTGATCCACTGCATTGAGCAACTCGTTCGATCCAAGCTGAGGGAGGAAGTCGCCGCTGCCGCTTACATTGCCGGCCCATGTCTGGTTGGTTCCAATTTGTCCGACAAGGCTAAACTGTGGGCTTGAGAGCTCACCGGTGACCTTGAAAAGTGTGATGTAACCGTTTCCACCCTGGTTTCCGTTGCCGGCAGCAATCAGGTAGATGTTTTCTTCATTGTCGTCATAAGTGATTGAAGGCACCAGCGTAAATCCCTGTGTGGTCGTAAAGCGCGTGTATTGTGGCTCAGCTTCGGCATTGTACATGGCATGTTTATCAAAAACATAAACTGTCCTGTAACTGCCATTGCCAAACATATTTCCGGAAACCACTATCCATTTGTCATTGAATCCCATACTCGGATAGTCGAACCATACCTGGTTTTGGGGGTCTGTGATGTAGGAATACAAATACCAGTCGCCCATGGGATCAGAATTTGCTGAAACTCCCATATACAGACGCGAATTGCCTGCTTCACTACCGGCACAGGTAACGAATATCCAGCGATCTTCGGTAAAATCATACAATATCTTCGGGTCAAAAGTGCCTGAGCCCGGCAGGCTGTTCCAGAATAGCCCAAGCGAAAGCGTTTTAAGCGGATTTCCCAGTCTGTCCTGAATGCGTACCTCTGTGTTAAGCGTAACCATCAGGTGATCAGGCCCCGGCGCACCATTCACATCGGGAGGAATGCTGTTGCCTGAATCATACAAACCTTCGAAGGTTGTATCAGGCAGTGGTGAGACAGCCTGAATACGGTATTGAGGTTCGCCCGAAAGAATCTCACGATCGGTCACAATTGTTGTATCAACAGGAATATTTGTGTCAATGAGATTTGGATTTGGGCGCTTAATTCCTTCATTGTATAGACTCCGCCAGGTATCTTCCTCGGCCATCATACTGTTTATACTTTTACGTGAAAAGGCTTCAGCACGGCCTTTATAAACGCTTTGATTCTGGGCTAAAGTGCTGCCATACAGGAGCACTGCAAAAAAGAATATGGAAATTTTTTTCATCTGTGTGTGTAAAGATTGCAACAAAAATACAAATTACTGTTTAGATTGTTCACTTAAAGGTTTGGCTTTGAGAATTTTCAGAAAAAAAATGCTTCACAAAAAAAAAAGCAGGAATTTTTCCTGCTTTTTTGATTGTAGGATTTACAAATTTTATTGTTTTATAAAACGTGCGCCTGCCTCTGTTCCCTGAATCTGAAGGTAATAGACACCTCCGGGAAGTTTTTGCAGGTCATATTCAAAGTTGTTTTGCAACACCTGAATAACATCAACCGTTTTACCCCAAACATCTGTTACAAGGATGATTTTTCCTGTGAATTGATCTTCAATCTGAACAAACATCTTGTCCCTTGCCGGATTTGGATATACCGACAGCGCCTGAGGCTTCCTATCATTTTCAGCATTTGTAAGCAGGGCACTCACGAAAATATTGTCAATATACAGGTTGTTACCATATTGATTGAATGTTTCGAAACGTATTTTGACGCCTTTCATATTTGTAAAAGGGTTCAGATCAATGACAGGGCAGCTTGCCCAATCCATATCACCCACACACCATTCGTTGAGCGAGGCAGGTTCAAAAGAAGCAGTACTTGGAGGAGCTGTTTCAAATGCGCCGTTTCCATCGGGTCCATTGGCATAAACGCGTTGCCATGTGCTTCCACAATCTGTTGATACACTGATGATAAGACTGTCAATCTGAGCAAATCTCTGTGCATAGGCGTATTCAAACGATAACTTTACTTCCTCCATTCCGGTCAAATCCATAGGCGGAGAAATTAGGTAATCGCGTTGATTGAATGCAGTGTAATTGAAAAAGTTCATCCATGCCACCCCGTTTCCGGTTGCAAGTGTCTTAAGCGCCCATGTTTTGCCATTGTCCGGATTTTGAAAAGTCCATCCGGCATTGCTGAATGCAGCAGACTCAAAGTTTTCTGAGAAGTTGAGACCATTTCCACCAACATTGATAAAGGATGATTTGAGCAAAGATCCTACTCCATTTGCGTTGGTAGCGGTGAGCCGGATGTTGTAATGGCTGTATTCATTAAACTGTATTACAGGATTTTGCGACAGGTTATTTGTACCCTGCAGGTAAGTGTAACTCGAAGGAGTGATATCCCATATCCACATATTCGGGCAATTATCAGTTAAATCGGTAAAAGTTACAACCACACCCGGGCATCCAACTGTTGCTGATGCAGCAAAATCAACTTCAGGCAAAGCTGACGGCCCAACGGTGACACAGTTTTCCCATGTGTAGGTATGGCTGCCGTTAGGGTTGGTTACTGTCAGGCTCACATCAAAAACTCCCTCTTCCGGATAGCTCACCGCCGTTGGATTTTGTAATGTGCTTGTTGAAGGATTACCGCCTTCGAAAGTCCATTCCCAGGTATAGGGTGTTCCGGCTGTTTTGTCAATGAAATCAATGGTACAGCCAGCTGCAATGGTGTTGTCAGAAACAACAAAGTCGGCACTTAATGTTCCAAAATAAGGCGTAGCGCCCCAAAGGCCGCGGCCATAGGTGCCGGCTCTTAGCAAATCATTTGCCGGACTTATGGGATCGTAATAAATTTCAACTTCGGTCACTTTAACGCTGGCCGGTAAGCCCTCGCTGTAATACATCCAGTCAGTCATTTCAGGTTCGCGGTAAAAGACACCAATATCAGTTCCAATGTAAAGTCCGCCGGCGCTATTGCGATAATATGCGATGCTGTTGATCTGAATACCTGATAAATTTGCTGTAATCTCGCTCCAGTTCAGCCCTTTGTCCGATGAGCGGAATATCCTTGTTTGCTGGGCAATGTAAACGACATTCTCATCAAAGGGATGTGTTGTGATTGCGGTGATGGTTGAAGTTGAAGGCAGCTGAGTGGTTCTCGTTGTCCATAATACTGTGGCATCTTTTGCATTTTCAGTTACAAAAAACTTATTTCCTGTCGAGGCATACAGTATATTTGTGTTGGCTGCGGATTGTGCTAACTGTTCGAGGTCAGAATTACCAAACGAGCTGATTTTCTGCCATTGAACATTGCCGGTGCTGCTGGCTTTTATATTCGTGCTGCGCCACACATTTTTAAAACCAATGAACATCGTATTTCCATCGTTGTGGTCAATAAGATAAGGTGTCACCCAGCCACCGCTTTCGGTGATACCATTTGTTCCTTCACCGGCTATTGATCCCTGGCCCACATTGTTGAACTGTCTTTCAATAGCACCATAATACAGAGAAGAATAACTGTAGCGGTGGTCGGTTGGATCATAGACGCACTCCATACCATCGCCTCCACCAACAGCAAGCCAGGTGGTTTCGTTCATTACCGAGCTGCCGTTGTCCTGGTAACCGTTGATCACATGATTGGGTTTTGTGCGGCTTTGACCAATCTTATAGGCTTGACTGATCACCAGGCCATTTGAAATTTCAGTCCAGTTGACGCCACCATTGGCAGTCCAATAGAATCCTCCGTCGTTTCCGACATACAGCCTGTTGTTGAGCGGGTTATATTCGAGCACATGCAAGTCGGCGTGCACCGACTGAACGCCACAGCCACCATACCAATGTGAACGGATGGTCCAGCTGGAACCGCCATCGAGTGAACGAAAACTATTTACGCCTCCGGCAAGCAGGTTATCTGCATTCAGGGGATCAACAGCTATATCGAGGTCATACCATGCCTGGCCTCCGCTTCCCCCATTGCAATCCCATGACATGATGTTGGGCGATGTGGAGCGCTCCGAAAAACTAAGGCCGGCATCTTCCGACCTGTATAGGCCTTTGAAAGAATCAGAATTGGTTATAAGACAATAAACAACATCAGGCGAAGCCGCTGATACACCTATCACAGCGCGTGAACCGCCGGGAAGTCCGTTGGTGGTTTGCGTAAAAGTTTGTCCGTTGTCGGCCGACCGGTAGAAACTTGCACCGGCTGCCGCATAAACGATCTGATTGTTTGTAGGATGTTGCACCACTTCTCTGAAATTACCGGTGCGGATTCGTGTCCAGATTGCACCTCCATCAGCAGAGCGGTAAAGTCCGTTGCTTGTGGCAGCAAAAAACACGAGCGGGTCAATAGCGTCCTGAACAAGACGGCCAACAGTTGCATTGCCCATGCCTGTGCTCCATTGCTCCCAGTTGGTGCCCCCGTCGGCACTGCGCCAGACACCCATGCCTGGTGCATCGCCGGCATCACGGTCGCCGGTACCAATAAAGATCACCTGGGGATTTGTGCGGTCAACAGCAATTGCTGAAACACCAAGCGTTGGCAGATGATCGGTGAGTACCTGCCAGTTAGCTCCATGGTTTTGGCTCATCCATAAACCGCCGGCCGGGGCTCCAATGTACAATTTGTACGGATCAACGGGATCGAAACCGATAGCGTTGACACGACCCAATCCACGGTATCCGTTATATCCTGACGGGACGGTTACAGGGCCTAATTGCGACCAATTACTGATTGGATTACGGAGAATGTTACCCGAAGCAATCACCTTATTGTATGCCTTTAATTCGCGGTCGGGTGCGGGTCGGTTTCCCGATGCATCAACGCGCTGCTGCATCATGTATTCCCATCTTTTGAATGGCTTAAAACCACTGCCCCTTGTGACAGGTCTGTCCTTCCAGTAGGTATTAAAGGCTCGTTGCGTTGTGAAAAAATTGGCATCCTCCTGTTGCATCATTTCGATCCAATAAGGATATGCAGCAGTGTCAGCAATCTGGGCTCCGGCCCCGTTCGACACAAAAAAGAGGGCCACTGATGCAAGCCCTGCTAAAACAAGCTTCTTCATATTGAAAGATATAAATGAGATATGGCAAAAAAAATCGTTATCAAAATTCTAACTTAAAAACATTGACAACCTAACTTATAAGTGAGGTGTCACTTCCGGAAAGTATTCGGTAAAATTATTCAAATTAACGGCAAAAGGAAGCCTCCTTTGCATTACTTCAGGAAAAAAAATCATAGAAGCAAAGATTTTTTACCTTTGACCGCTTTTTCAAGCTTCGCTTCACAACCGAAAACTTGTTAAAGCATAATATCACAGCAAATTAAACACAAACACACAATATGACTCAATTTCTAAACACGGTAATCACCGGAACAGGAAGCTATATTCCGCCCAGGGTGATTAGCAATGCTGATTTTGCAAAGCAGGTTTTTTTTGAAAAGGATCACAGCGTGATAGACAGCCCGGGAGAAGAAGTCACGAGAAAATTTAAGGATATCACGGGCATCTATGAGCGTCGGTGGGTTGATAATAATATTGTTAATTCTGACATGGCTTCTATGGCCGCACGGGATGCCATCCGCGACAGTGGTGTTGATCCTGAAACCATTGACCAGATTATTGTGGCACACAACTTTGGTAATGTGATGCGCGACAGCATTCAAACAGATATCCTGCCCAGTATCGCTTCGCGTGTTAAAAGTGCACTCGGAATAAAAAACCCCGCCTGCATACCTTACGACATTATCTTCGGCTGTCCGGGTTGGGTTCAAGGGATGATACAAGCTTATTCCTTTATTCAGTCAGGTATGGCAAAACGCTGTCTGGTGATAGGCAGCGAAACGCTGAGCCGCGTGGTTGATCCATACGACCGCGACACCATGATTTTCAGCGATGGTGCCGGTGCCGTGGTTGTCGAAGGAAAAAGTGAGGATTTTAAAAGAGGTATCCTCTCCTACTCCTTTGCTTCCCATACTGAAGAAGAAGTTGGCTATCTCTATTTCGGCAAATCCAATTCGCCTGATCACGATCCAAATATCAGGTATATCAAAATGCTTGGTCGCAAAATTTATGAGTACTCACTCACACATGTACCACTTGCAATGAAATTAGCCTTAGACAGATCAGGCATGGAAATCGGTGAAATAAAGAAAATTCTGATTCATCAGGCAAACGAAAAAATGGATGAAGCCATCGTACAAAGATTTTACCGCCAATATCACCTCAAAGTGGACACTGCACAGTTGATGCCAATGAATATTCAAACACTTGGAAACAGCTCAGTCGGCACAGTGCCAATTCTTTACGATATGATTCTGAAAAACAAACTCCAGAATCATCAGATCAATGCGGGCGATCTGTTACTTTTTGCATCTGTAGGTGCCGGAATGAACATCAATGCTTTTGTTTACCGTCAATAGCTGAGCCATGAAAGCATCTGTTCTGGTACTTGGCGCAAGCAACAAACCATCGCGTTACTCCTATATGGCTGTCAAAAAACTATTAGCCAACGGATATAAGGTTCTTGCTGTTGGAAACCGTGAAGTTCCGGATTTTGACGTCCCAATTCTTAGCTCGTTTCCTACAGATCAAACTGTTGATACGGTGACTCTTTACCTTAATCCCGAACGACAGAAACTCTACCAGGATTTGATTCTGGGTCTTGCTCCAAGGCGAATAATCTTCAATCCGGGCACAGAAAATCCTGATTTCGCGCAGTTGGCACAACAAAATGGCATTCAAACCGTTGAAGATTGTACATTGGTAATGTTAGGCAACGGATCGTTTTAATCGTACCAACATTCTCTTAACTTTGCGTATTGAATCAAGATGGAGCTTTTTGACAACATGATTTCAACATTTTCATTTAAAAAATTAAACCCATTCGGTTTATTGTTGCTTTTCTTTGTTTTGCCGGCCGCTAACCTCAGGTCGCAACCAAATTGCACGATAACCAGCAATCAAGTTATGCCTGTTTGCAAGGGCAGCGGTATTGTGCTTTCGGTTGCCGAAGGACCAAACCTTACCTATGAGTGGATGCCCGGTGGATTGACATCGCCGGTCTTCACATTCGATGCCACTGAAAATAAAACCATTACAGTCAAAGTAACGAACACATTGACGCTTGAGGAATGCACCAGTGCTCCCTATGAGGTAATTCTTTATCCGGAAATCAATGTTGATTTTGAACAAATGCAGCTCACCTGCACCAACGGCGATAACGACAATGGAAACACAGCCATGGTGCGCGCCATTGCAACAGGACAAAGCGGGCCGTATGTTTATGACTGGCAGGTGCGGCCCATTCAGATTGCTCCGGGAAATCCCTCGATGGCGATTGGCTTGAAAGCACATCTTTGGTACCATATTTTTGTGAAAGACCAAAACAATTGTATGGTTGCCGATTCGTTTTATACCCGAGCCTATTCCAACCCTGTGATTGAAATCACGAGCACCCCCGACACGGCTTTTATCCAAAAACCGAATATTACCTTTGAATTTCTCAATAAATCAATTGATACTGTTCAGGTCACAAGTCATTATTGGGAAATGGGCGATGAATCAGGTCGCGTTGACCTCGAAAAACCACTGCATATCTACACTGAAATTGGTGATTACACAGCAGCTCTCACCGTCTTTAACCAATATGGTTGCGATACGGTGTATTTTAAAACCGTTAAGGTGCTGCCGATAAAGCTGAGCATTCCAAACGTGATCACACCCAACGGAGACAATATCAACGATGTGTTGATCATCACCGAAGGAAGTGACGAAGAAGAAGGTAATGGTTTGAAATCCACTACAGCTGATGGAGGCATCAGGCCTTTGTCCGCCTATTACAAAAAGACCTCCCTTACGATTTTCAACAGACAAGGCCGCATTTTGTACGAGTCAGCTGACTACAACAATGACTGGGGCGGCGAGGGATTGAGCGATGGTGTTTACTTCTATGTGCTTAAATGCGAAGGCTTTAAAAGCGATGAAGTGTACAAAGGCTCCATCACAATTTTTGGAAGTGGTAATTAATCAAATCCGTCATCACCTTTTTTATTAACTTTGCTGCGTTTCAGCGACAGCATTGCAATTATAGGTCGTCTGCTGATTGCTTTCATTTTAAATTAGTTTATACGAATGCTTGTTCTATCGCGTAATACCCTTATGGTTCTAATGATTGCATTGCTTGCGCTCACAGCATGCAACCAGCCGAAAGGCAAGGATACTTCGCTTGTCAACAATCCAAAAACGGCTTCGGGTCAGGCAGTGGGCAAGGTTGCCGGAATCAGCTTCACAAAAACCGAACATGACTTTGGCAAGCTCATACAGGGCGAAAAGGTGGTGCATGTATTTCATTTTAAAAATACTGGCACATCCGACCTTATTATCAGCCAGGTGAGTGTTAGTTGTGGTTGCACGGCAAGTAAATACACAAAAGAAGCCATTAAACCCGGTGCTGAAGGCAAAATTGAAGTTACCCTCGATACAGAAGGTCAGAAAGGAATCCAAAACAAATCCATTACCGTGATTAGCAATGGAATACCTCAAAGTACTACCCTGTGGCTTAAGGCACAGGTAGCAATTCCGTCATCCTATTAATATACAATAAATATGAATTATCTGAACATTTTACTTTTTGCACCCCCGGCCGAAGGCCAGGAAGGCGGCGGACTTATGTCTTTTCTGCCTTTGGTACTGATTATGGTTGTCTTTTATTTTTTCTTCATCCGTCCTCAGATGAAGAAAGCCAAAGATCAGCGTAAATTCCGTGAAGCCCTCAAAAAAGGCGATAAAGTTGTTACCATTGGCGGAATTCATGGAAAAATCGCCAGCATGGACGATACAACAGTTATGTTGGAAGTGGAAGGCGGCGTTAAACTCCAGATCGAGAAAAGTGCCATCCTCTCTGATGCTACACAAGTCGGCATGACGAAATAATTATTTTCCGGCAGTTTGCTCAAATCAAACTGCCGGGTATTTTTTCTGTTATGCAAAAACAAACGGAAACAGACAGCAATCAAAAAGCTGATAAGCCCAGAAAAAGAAGGCTTTATGCTTTCACATTTTTTTTGATCATCTCATCGGTATTGTGGCTGTTCGTTAAACTGGCTGATACCTATTCCGTGGTTTTACCACTCAAAATTCAACTCACCGACCCACAACCCGAATACTGGATTTCTGAACAACAAGCCGGACAGCTTGTTAACGCAACTGTTTCGTCGAAAGGGTTTAAACTGCTCACATTTTATGCCTCCGGTTTCAACAATCAGCACATCAATGTGCCATTGGGTCAGGTGACGCTCCGCAAACAAAACCATAACACATTTTATATCACCTCGCTTAGCCTTAAGTCTTACCTCGCCAGCGTTCTTGGATTAGATGAAGATGAGATAATGCTTGCCGATGGCGATCTCTATTTCAACATGGAAACACTCACCGAGAAGAAAGTTCCTGTTGTTGTTAACCATTCCATCCAATTTATTGAACAGTTTAGTTTGTACGGAAGAATCCGAACGAATCCCGACAGTGTTCTTGTACTCGCCCCTTCGCCAGTGCTCGACACCATCCGATTTGTAGCAACCGAATCATACTCAGCCACAGGCATCTCTTCCACTTTTACCAAAACCATTCCTCTTACTTACGATCAGACCCTGTTGCATCTGAAACAAACCACTGTGGATGCTACTTTTGAGGTGGAAAGATTTACCGAATCAGTTGCTTCTATCAAAATAAACAAACCCGGAAGCCTGCGTATGCGTCTTTTTCCTTCGGAAACCAAGATAACCTTCTCTGTTGCGATGAAGGATTTTCATAGCATCAGTCCTGAACAGTTTTATCTTGAACCTGATACTACAGGCCTTTCTACACGTATAAAATTTCTGGGCATAAAAATTATTCAAAAGCCGGAAAAGGTCAGCATAACGCGTATCGAACCCGACCAATTGGAATACATCCTCGTGAAATGAACATGAAAGTAGCTGTAACCGGCAATATGGGAAGCGGAAAGACAACGGTCTGTCAGCTTTTCGCACAGCTTGGTGTTCCGGTCTTTTATGCCGACAAAGAAGCTAAAAAACTCTATAACAGAGAAGATGTCCGTAGTGTTGTGGTGGCGCGTTTTGGACCAAAGACCTATGACAGTGACGGTGTGTTACGTTCTGATCTGCTTGCTTCGCTTCTGTTTTCTGACAAGGAGGCTCTTACCTTTATTGAAGCGCTTATTCATCCCCTGGTTCATGAAACCTACCTTTTATGGCATGAGCAAAACAACAGCTTTCCCTATACCATTTATGAAGCCGCTATTCTTTTCGAGAAAAACCGTGCCAACGATTTTGATCAAATTATTTATGTCGCTGCTTCCGAAGCAGTGAGGCTTCAACGTTTGCTTGCACGCGATAAATCCACTGCTTCGCTGCTGAGCGAGCGCATGAAGCTGCAATGGCCTGATGAGGTAAAAGCCAGTCAAAGTCATTTTGTAATCCATAACAATGATAATTTGCCACTGACCGAACAAGTCAATTCCATCCATCTCCGGCTTTTATCACTCATTAAAGGATAATACCCGGCAAAACCCAATTTCGATTTGCAACTCATATTAGGAAAAGTTTTCCATAAATTGGAAGAAAACCGCTTTATAAAATTTCAAAAAAAAAATCATACAGCTTCATTTCCAGTATCTAACTGAAATTACGTATTTTACGGTACGATTATTGTGGTTTAAATACGGATAAATAGTGTTTTATAGAAAAACATTTGCTTAATGAGCATATTTTTACGAAGTATAATGATTTTGCTTTTCCTTATCCTCACTGGGTTTGAGGGCTTTACCACTGTTGGTAGCGACCGGGAAATGCCCATTAACTGCGTAAACAATCATTCTTGGTTTGAATCTTATTCCCAAAAATGGAATCAAGGGCTACCGTCCAATTTCTTTCTAGCAAACGACCACCAACGCGTCAATGCATTCAACGGCCACTCTTCACCATCAGGCAGACAAACCGACTTTAATCCGGACACGATACTTTTGTACTCTCTGGGAGATAACCCGCTGCGTTACACTTACTTATATAATAACAACGGCAAACTGCTGATTACTTTTGTAAAAGAGTTTGTCAATAGCCAATGGGTCAATGTCGCGATGGAAAACAAAACCTGGGACAACCAGGGCAATGAGCTTGTTTCTCTCTGGCAAACATGGCAAGGCGGAAACTGGACCAACAACCTGAAAACCACAACTACCTATGTGAACAATCAGGCCGAAACAGTGACCACCCAAATCTGGTCGGCAGGGCAATGGCTCAACCAAAAGAGGGTTACAAATACCTATGACGTTGCTTTCAACCTTGTTTCGCGCTTCACGGAAGTATGGGGAGCAGGCAGCTGGAACAACAGCGCCATTGAACTTTTTCAATATGATGATAACAACAACCTGCTGAACCAAACCGGCCAAGTTTGGAATGCCGTATATTGGCTCAATGACTACCAGGTTGAGTTTACTTATAATGGTAATAATAAACTTGCTACGGCTGAATTCCGCCAGTGGTTCGCTGATGCATGGCTTAACAATTACCGTGAAGAGTATGTGTATGACAACCTTCAGAATCTTATCCAATATACCGGTAAAATCTGGCTGGGAAACGGTTGGATATTCGCTGACAAATACGCTTACACTTATGTACCTGAAGGATGGGTTGAAACAGCATCTTATCAGCAATGGCAAACAAACCAATGGATAAACAGCCAAAAGTCAAACTTTGTTTATCATGGTTTTGGAGGCATTCAGTCTGCTCTTTATCAGCAGTGGACTGCGAATCAGTGGGCGAATGACGGATTGACCAATTGCAGCTACGATTCGGACGGAAATGCCAGCCAGTGCGCGTTCTTCAATTGGAACGGAACAACCTGGGAACAAAACGAAAACGCTGTTTTGGAACTTACCTATTCAAATGGTGTAAAAATCAAAAGGCTGAGCGGTTATGAAGCAAGAGCTTCCTATGTTTCTTACCTTGTTGGTCAGAACGAAGTGAATAGAACCAATAATATTACCCTGAGCCCAAATCCTGCAACAGATCATCTTAACATCGTGGTCAATGAAGCAATTGATTATCAATGGAGAATTTATTCTGTTTCAGGGCAGCTTTTGCTTGAGGGCAGGCACAATTCAGCACATAGCATAAATCTGACTTCATTCGAGAATGGCTTATATATTCTTTCAGTCAATTACGGAAGAGAAAACATTAATCAGAAATTTATTAAAAAATAGAAATAACACTAATACTCAACCTATGAAACAACTCTTACATTCTGCAAAATCTCTGCTCCTGGGTCTTTTAATCCTTGCGGGCAGTGTGGCTTCAGCGCAACCATTTGTTGAAGTTTTACAACCTCAGCTTGGTGATACCTGGGTAATCGGAACCACCAAACTTATTTCGTGGAACACAAACTTCACACAGCCGGTGAAAATTGATCTGGTAGATTATACCAACCCGCTCTTGCCTGTTGTAACACCCATCGTTGCATCAACGGTTAATTCGACTTACAGTTGGTTGATTGACGGTGGTACCTTTGTTGCCGGAACACAGTACAAGGTGAAGGTTACGAGCACAGTAACGAGTATGTATTCCGATGAAAGCGATTTCTTCACGCTGGCAGCCTCTGCTCCGGGAACTTATGTTTCTCTGGAGCAACCCAATGTCTCCGGAATCAATTGGTTGAATAATTCAACCTATTTGATCTCATGGGACAGTGATCTGGGCGGAACATTTAAAATAGAATTGCTTAAAGCCGGTTTATCTGTGGCAACAATTGCTGCAGCAGCCCCCATGTCAACCTATGAATGGACCATTGGCGGTGCTGTTGAAGCCGGAAATGACTATAAGATCAAAATCACGAGCAACAACGATCCTTCAAAAAGCGATGTAAGCGAACAGTTCTTCACCATCTCTTACAGTCCGACAGGAGCTACAATCACCGTTTTGCAACCTTCTGATGCCGGAATCACGCTCGTAAGAGGAAGTGATTACCTGATCTCCTGGATTGACAATGTTCCTGAAGTTCTTGATATAGAACTATATAGCACCGAGCCTTTCACACTCGCTACTGATGATGCTGACAACTATGGCGGACTTTGGGCCGATGGCGATAATGAAGGTAGTGGTTTCGAAGCATGGGACATTACTACACATACTGACGGAATTGCCGGGGTTGCCTCCGCTTTTATCGGTGACCCTGCTCTTGGCGGCATTGTTGGAATGAGCGATCCTGCCTTTGGTGTGGTGGCCTATTCCAATCCTACCAGCAACGACAATTACGTGTATGCTGACCGTGAGTTGTCCGATGCTCTTGAGCCAGGCAGCACACTCTCTTTAGACTGGGCATTCCTTTGGGCAACCGGCGATGCCGGTGGCGACAAAGGTATCGTTCTATATGGTGGCGGAGTTGGCGGAACAGAACTCATTCGCATCCATGTTGAAAATGACGTGGCTCCTATCACCATCAATGGTTCAACCATGTTCAGTAATTTTGGAAACAATGCAATGGATCTGAGCTTTGAATTGATTGATGATGTAACGCTGCGCGTAAGCGGCACCGGACGTGATGGTCTTGAAACCTATACACATGATTTTACGATAGCTGTTGCTCCGGATGCCTTGCGTTTTTATTCTGTTGCACAGAGCGATGCCGGGTATCTTAACAGGGCTGTTTATTTCAATAACCTGCGTGTAACGCGTCACACTATGATTATAGCTGAGGATGTTGTAGGTTCAACCTATGTTTGGAGCATTCCGGGAAGTCTTAGTACTTCGGCTTCCTACCGAGTGATTGTGAAGGACCAGAGTGAAGAAATTACTGATCAGAGCGACAATTTCTTCCATCTTTCGGCAAATCCGGCCGGCACAACAGTTACAGTACTTCAACCCGATGAACTTGGTTTAACACTGGTTAAAGGCACTTCCTACCTGATTTCATGGATAGACAATATTCCCGGACCGGTTGATATTTATTTATCCGGAACACAGATTGCCAATGATGTTGTTGGTTCGACATGGGTTTGGGACATTCCCGGAGCTTTAGCAAACGGATCATATTTTATCAGGGTACAAGCAGCCAATAATTCAGGAGTGTTTGATGTTGGCCAAAACTTCACTATTTCCGGATATCCGGCCGGTGGCACCATCGAAGTGCTTCAACCCAATGTGCCGGGAATCGTTTGGTTGTCAAACCAAAGCTACCTTATCAGCTGGACATCAAATTTTGCAACAGGACCTGTCAATATCGAATTATGGAAAGGCGCAGCAAAGACAGCCGACCTTGCTACCAACTACTCCGGCTCAACCTACGTTTGGGATTTGTCAGCAGGTGTTTACGTGCTTGGAACAGATTATTCCATTAAGGTAACAGCCATGGGCGGAAGTGTTTCTGATGAAAGCGACAATGATTTCGAAATCTCAGAAACACCCGGCGGAACCGTTGAAGTGTTGCAGCCAAATGGCGGCGAAACGCTTTACGCAGGCCAGGGTTACCTTATTGCCTGGATTGACAATGTTCCGGAGCCAATGCGCATCATCCTGTATGATGATTTAAACGTAACAACCACCGTACTTGCCAATAATGTGATAGGCTCAACATGGGTTTGGGATATTCCACTTGGTTTCACCGCTCACTCACAATACCGCATCAGGGTGCGCAGCATTTATTCAGACCTGATTGGCGATTTCAGCGATGGACAATTTACGATCAGTCCGCTGCCAATGACTTTCAGCCTCTATCCAAATCCGGCAAAGGATTTTGTTACTGTAAAATTTGATGAGCTGGCAAACAGCAGTTTCACGCTGCAAATAAGCGACAGATTCAATACTGTTGTTTTGTCGAAGGTTGTGAATGCCGAAGCCATGAAAGAATACAGGATTTCGACAGATGAACTACCTAACGGTATTTATTTCCTGACAATCACTTCCGACAACTTCCGCAGTGTTCAGAAAGTGATGGTTCAAAGGTTCTGATGAAAACATCCGTAAAAAAGCCCGGCCTTTTGGTCGGGCTTTTTTTTTCGATCCCGATTTGGTTAGGTTCTCATAAACCAACCCATTTTCAGTAATTAGACTCAGATCAGGCAATCACTCGTTTTTTTGACGTTCTTGTGTTTTTCAAAGGTGCTTTTTTTGAATCAAAATACCAATAAATTCAATGATTTGCACACAATTTTTTCAAAGAAAATTTGTTATTTTGCAAACAGTGTAACTCAAACCCAAATCAATGATGTCAATGGATCTGACCTTAGGTATCGGAACACGCGTAAAACACCCACAGTATGGAAAAGGTGTTGTCATTCAGGTTTATACTGATTCTTATGAAATCACTTTTCTTGACTATGGTATTAAAACCATCCTTAAATCCTTTCAGGGTCTCGAAGTGCTTGACTTTGTTTCGGACGAGACCGATCTGCTCAGCTTCGAGAAAGTTGAAAAGGTATTCACACGTATCATCCGTAAAATGTCGGACATACAGGAAGTGGTGCATATGGGCAATAAGTGGAATGCCGGCGTGATGATTTTGCAACCCGGTGATAAAAGTTTGAAAGCAAAAGAGATTCCAATCGAAACATTTTTTCATAAGATTGTGATGGTGCGCGATCGCCTGCGCGTGATGGAACAACGCATCAATGCCTCTAAGCTAACCGATGAAGAAAAGATTGACCTTCAGCAATATATCACCAAGATATACGGTAGTCTGACCACCTTCAACACCTTATTTGCCGAGAAAGACGACTATTTTGTTGGCGATTCCAAGTAACCCCTGCCATCATTTTTAAGTCTTAGGGAGAAGCTAAACTTATCGAATTGTTGCAAAGCTTTTGAGCCGGAAGCGCTTCTGGACTTGCCGCATTTAACTTAGTTTGCTGTCGGCGGACCACTGACTTTTTCCATGCGGTAACGCGCCACAAGGCCATTGGCACGATAAGCCGTCCAGCGCATTGTGTTTCCCGTCATTTCTATATACCAACACTCATAAGCAAGACCTGTACTGCCCGAAATCAAGTCATTGGTCCAGTTGGTTGCCAAAAGGTTGTCATGAAGATAGTATTTCCCCTCGTTGTCCGACTTTCTGATCCAGTCTGCTGTTGGTGACTGTCGGTAATAGTAATCATAGCTTCCGTTGGCGAAGTAATCCCAATAGTGATAGTCAAGATCGGTACTTCCTTCGTATTCTGAAATACCATACCATGTGCCAACAAAAGATTCGTTTAAATTCTGATTAGCTTTTTTGCAAACATAGATTTTATCATCAGGATATTCTGTGCCGTTTACTTTGAAACTGTTTACCTTGTAGCTCAAATTCAGGCTGTCAATGGTTCTGATTTCGAATTCCATCGCTATATCGTTGCCACTGTTATCTTTACCTGCAATTTTGATAAGCTTTCCCTCTGTTTCAAAATCGTAAACCTGCCTGTCAAACCATTTTTTACTCGAATCGCTGATCTTCATGCCTGCGGAATAATATTCCTTGTCGCCGGCAAATTCCATCACAAAAACATTGTCAGTCTCAACCTGTTGCTGATCAACAACGGTGTTGATCCAGACACCTTTAAGCAGGCTTTCGTAGTCGGGTTGTTCGGTTTTGCTACAAGCCACAAAAAGAACGGACGAAATAGCAAGCCATAGAAATATATTTTTCATGCTTGTTGAAATTAGTAAATGTAAAATATTCTTTTTCAATTACATTGGGAACCATTTGTTTTTTATCGCTGTATAAGTTCCGTCTGTTTTCATGGCATTGAGTGCTTGCTGCCATGGCAGGATAACATCCTCCGGCGTACCTTTTGAAAAAGCGATATAGTAGTCTGTTGCCATCAATGAGAAGGATGGCTCAATTTGCTGATAAGTGTAACCAGTTGAGACCAGAATATCGCCAATTGTCACATCGGAACACACAGCAGCCTGCACTTCGCCTTGCATGAGCTTTTCGACCATTTCGGCAGGGTTGTCAACAGCCACGAGATTTGTGAATCCCTTTTCCCTGAGGTATTGATCAGAAAACCAACTGCTGACGGTACCTACGTGCTGCAAAGCCCTGGCATCATCAATGGTATTGATGGTGACAGACGAACCGGTTTTTGTGTAAAAGAAAGTAGTGTTGGTTCCAATAGGGCCCACCCAGTTAAACAATGTTTCACGAATTGGAGTTCTGTCCATCGTAAAAAGACAAAAAGAGGGATTGTTGAGGGCAAGGTTGTAGCCATTGCTCCAAAGACTCAGACGAATGTCTTGGTATTGGCCGCTGCGTTTCATGATCTCGTACACGATGTCGCTTCCGAAACCTGTGATGTCGCCAAAGCTGTTTCTAAATGTCAGTGGCGGGTAATCTTCGGTGTAAACCTGCAACAGTCCGGGTGCGCGTGGCGACTGCATAAACTGCCGGTACAAAGCGTCGAGGCTGCCATCAGTTTTCATGGCATCAATTTTAGCCTGGAAGTCGTTTACAACGGCATCGGGGGTTTGCTTGTTAAACGCGAAATAAACCAGTTCAGTACGTATCACCAGCCTTGCAGCAACATCATAGATTGAATGCCCGATGGATGTGAGTGCTGCCTCAGCCGTTATTCGGTCTGATGGAAAAAGGTCAATCTCGCCGGCCAGGAGTTTTTGAAAAGCATCAACATTGTTGTCGCAATAAACGAAGTTGTTGAAGTTTTCACTTTGCAGGTATTGGGTGATGGAATAGTCCTGAAGCACTCCAATCTTGCCTGCGCCGCGTGCCTGGTCCATGCTGATGCTTGAGGTGCCCTGCGCAGAGGCAGAATAAAACTGCCAGTCGAGCGAGGCAAATGGTCCAGCCCATTTAAATTCGTCTTTCCTGGTTTCGTTGAGTATTGTCGAGAACAGAACGGTGTTTTCCTGCTGCCGTGTACGTTCCATGGCATCACTCCATGGCAGCATCTCGACCTCGAAAGGGATATCGTTCTTCAGACAAATTTCTTTGAGGATTTCGGGAGCCAGTCCTGTTACTTTTCCTGCCTCAGTATAATTGAACGGACGGTATTCCTCCGAAACAAAATAAAGTTTGTGTGGGTATGCACTGTTTTGTTCTTTGCATGCATTCAAAAACAGCATTGCCGATGCAAGCATAATGATGCTTAAAGTGGTGATTCTGGTCATTGTTGCTTGAATAAAAAATCGCCTGCAAGGTACAAATAATCTAGCAGCCGATTTGTTAAAACGGGTGGTAAAACAAAAGAAATCCTTCAGCTTTGGAAATAAAATCCGGAACAAAAAAGAAAGACAGGCGTTTTTATTTAAGCCGGAGCAACTCCCCTTTGCGCTTAACGAGGTTTTTGTAGTCCCATTGTATGTCGCGTGCTTTGGAGAGCCAGCGTTTGAGTTCGCCGGTTGGCATATTGGTCATTGAAGCAAGCATATATTCAGCCGCTTTGAAGCTTCCGGAAGCCTTCAGCAACGGTTCTTCGAAGGACTGACCACTCCAAAACAGGAGAACCACTCCCCTTTTCCGGAGGTTATAGCCCACCACGGGATTGGCATCGAGAACCATACAGGATGTCCGTGCCAGACTTTGGATTCGGCTTCGGGCAATGCTGATGAGATTATTGAATGAAGGGTCATGCAAATGTCGCCTGCAGCTTCAGGAAGCTGCTGATGATACTGTTCAATCGTCAGGTTCATAGTTTTGAGTTAGTAAGATGGTTTGCAAAGAAAACAAAAAATAAAAACCAGCGACCTGATTTTTTGAAGAACGAATGATCCCGGCAGGTGAAATAATAAAAAAGCTTTTCCGGTGCGGTATAAAAAGGATAATTGTTTACTTTTGCGCCCTTATCGCGCTGACTCAAGTCTGCTCACGTATTATTACCGGGGCAATTTGCATCAGTTTTTCGGTAAGACGCATTAACAACCGGAGAGATGGCAGAGCGGTTGAATGCGGCGGTCTCGAAAACCGTTGTTCCGTATCCACGGAACCGGGGGTTCGAATCCCCCTCTCTCCGCTGAAAATCCCTGGCATTAGGTCGGGGATTTTTTTTGTTTTAAATCAATCCTATAAGCTTTTGTTATAACGCAGGAAATAAATAATGTGTGAAAAAAATGACAACAACATGATTTGCATAAGAATCGTAATTTTGTGATGAAGATTATGGGGCTTGATTAATTAAACTGAATTAAATCTAAAAAGTTAAACTGATGAAAGCCAACAACAAAGCCAATTTATTTATCGTCCTATTCCTGCTTTTTCGCACACTGTTGAATGCACAGGCCGATGAAAAAATATTCGAACGTTTAAATGGTTTGAAAAACAATGGCTTCGACTTTTACAACGTTGATGGGTATGAAATCAGCTTCATTACAATGAGTGGAAACTTTGACCCTAAAACCATCAGCAAGAGATACAGAGGTTTCAAATTGAAAGCTGATGCAATTATAAATTCCGACAGTAGTTTGCCTTTAGAGAACTATGTTGTTCATAAACAGATTGGTACAGGAGATGAATTGGAAGGCTACGCTTCTTATTATTTTATGAAAACAGGTAATAAAGACATTGCAGCAGTCTCTTTTGTTTCGAATCATGTGACCGACCTTGCCTTCCAGCGACACTTCGTTGGATTAATACTCGGAAAAAAGATACCCGATAATGTTTATTCCTCGCCACGTACTGATAGTGTCAACTTTGGCGGACGTAAACTGTATCTGGGAGGAGTTTGTCATTGGATGAATCCCAACAACATACAATGCTCCGGTAACGGACAAATGAATTGGAGTGTGTGTAAGAGTCAGGAACAGGCCGATTTTGTTCTCGAACAGCAGCGTATCAGCGTAATGAAGCAAACGGATGGCAAAGTTATAAATGATGAAATGGTTGACATATTATTTGAAGGTACTGAAGTCAAAGCTAGAAAGGTGATTTGGGATTTCACCGGAATCACTTCGGTGTTAGTAGGTATGACCGGAGGTAAAACACTGACAATCTTCTTTGTGTCAGCACCTGTCAGGGGAAACTTCATCAGTTGTGTGTTGAGTTTCTGGAACAATGACAGGATAACTAAAAGTGGCCTTGCACCATTACTCGATGAAGTGATGACGATTCCTGCCGGAATAGAAAAGAAAGAAGAAGAATAACTTATAAATTCCTCCATAGCCTCACTAAATCAGTCAAACACTAAACATATATGAACCTTTCAATTGAAGAGGATAAAACTTTTGAGCGCATCAACTTTCGTGAGACTCCCCTTCCAATAATGGAGTACGAAAACTGCCGGTTTATTGATTGCGATTTCTCCAATGCCGAACTCTCCGGCTTTAAATTTGTTGAGTGCCTTTTCACCAACTGCGATCTGAGTTTGGCCAGACTTTATGAAACCGCCTTGCGCGATGTCAGCTTCAAGCAATGCAAAATGCTTGGACTTCAGATTGACAGCTGCAACAAGTTCGGTCTTTCGTTTAACTTTGAGGGCTGTCGGCTCGACAATTCCTCATTTTACAAGACAAAAATCAGGCAAACAGTGTTCAGAAACTGTCAGTTGCACGAAGCCGACTTCACCGAAGCCGATCTGGGTGCTGCTGTTTTTGACCGTTGCGACCTGAGCTTAGCTGTGTTTGACCATTGTATGCTCGAAAAGGCCGATTTTCGCGGTTCTTATAACTTCTCCATTGATCCCGAAACCAACAGATTAGCAAAGGCGAGGTTCTCCGTTGACGGCCTTCCGGGTTTGTTGCATAAATACCAGCTAAGGATAGATTTCTGAAGTTTTGAAGCGTGAAGGCATCCGAAGCGCTGAGGGCATCGCTGACTGATTGGGAATCAGAAACAACCGATCTTAATGGCAACTCCTGACCCAAATTGTTTCTACTCCCCTTTTCATCATTAAATTCTTGTTATTTTTTATATAAATATTTAGGTAGCGTATTGCTTATTAATTACTAAATATTATTTTTGGCTTGACATTCAAAGGTTTAAAGTAAAATTTCGAGCAAATGACTACTAAAACTCCCGTTCCGGTTCATCGCATTACGTTGTTCTGCCTGATCATTTATTTGCACTTCGCTCCGCAGCTCAACGCGCAAACCCTCGTCATTACCGAAAACACCAATACAGAGGAAGCCACGCAGATGGTCCATAGTATGCTTGTTTCCGGGGGCATTCAGGTGGAGAATGTGCAGTTCAGCGGATACCCCCAATCAAGTGGAACTTTTTATGGCGAAGCAGGCATTGGTTTGCCCTCAGGCTTGTTGCTAACCTCAGGCAAGGCCGGGCTGGCCGCGGGACCAAATAATTCGACAGGTGCCGGAAGAAATAACAACATTGGCGGCGATGCTGACCTGAGTATACTGGCCGATGATAACACCTATGATGCCAGTATTTTGGAATTTGATTTCATTCCGGCAACGGACTATATCTCCCTTACCTTTGTTTTCGCCTCGGAGGAATATCCCGAAGGGGTTAACGCCAACTGGAACGATGCTTTTGGGATCTTTTTGTCGGGACCGGGAATCTATGGTCCGTTCACCAATGCTGCCATCAACCTGGCTGTTTTGTCGGGTACAAGCATCCCTATCTCGGTGAATACCGTCAACAGCGACAGCAATGCCGCGTTTTTTGTCAGCAACTCCAATCCGGTGATTAATAACAATGCCCAATACGATGGCTATACTGTGGTGCTGACTGCAGAAGCAAACGTGACGCCTCTGTTGACATATCACATGAAGATTGCCATTGCCGATGGAGGTGACAGGGTTTACGACTCAGGTTTATGGCTGATGGAAGACGGTTTTACCGACTATTTTACAACGCATGTTGACAAGCAAATGTCAGCATTTCCTTTTGTCATCCTGCAGCAAAAGGCATCACGCAGCATCGAGCTGAAGTTTACCGAAACTATTGAATACCCGTTCCAACTCCACCTTTTTGATGTCACTGGACGAAAAATAAGAAGTCAATCGGGCAATTTGAGATTTACAGGGCTTCAACAGGGTTTATATACCCTTGTCCTCGAAAGCCGGCATGGCACCTTTGCGAAAAAGGTGATGGTAAATTGAGGGTTAACACACCATTTTTAATTGCATTATCACTTACCCAAACAAAAACCTCTTTTGGCGCGCCACAGGAATTCTTTGACCATTGCTCAGCTCAACCTTACTCTCAGTACGCTGATAAGCGCGTACATGCCGCTTGTTCACTAAAAAGGATTTATGCACCCTGATGAAGCCATGTGGCTCCAACTCTTTTTCATAATGGCTCAGGTTGTTGCTGCTTAACATGGTTTTTTGTTCCAGGTTTTCAGTATAACAGATTTTGGTATAGCTTTCGTCGGCTTCAAGGCAGCTGATTTTTTCGATATTCAGGTATTGAACAGTGGTCTTTTCCCTGATGGCAAGCATACGATTGTTGTATTGATTCAGCGCAGCTGCGATTTCGCGAATGTCAGTCAATTGATGATCCTTACCCAGCCTGCCAACAGCTTCTTTTAGCTCTTCAGCCTGAATTGGTTTGAGCAAATAATGCAGGGCATTTACCTGAAACGCCTTGATGGCCCAATCCTGATAAGCAGTGGTAAAAATGACACTGAAATCGTTGAAATTCATTTTGTTGAGCAACTGAAAGGCATCCATATCGCCGAGATCAATGTCGAGAAACAGCAGATCAGGCGCATGCAAAGGAATTTGTTCAAGGGCATCTTTTCCGGAGCTGCACACCTTCACGATCCGGATTTGTGGAAAACCGGTGTGCAATAAATCCACGAGATGCTCCAGGTGAAAGGAGTCGTCTTCCACAATGATGGCGTTGTAAGTTTTCATCTTTTTATTTTGTTGTTTAACTTTTTGAGGTCAATCAGTAGCAAGGCTTGAAACTTCCCAACCATATTGTTGACAACTATTTCTGACCTTCCGCCGATGATCTTTAACCTGTCGCGGATGATTGTAAGGGCAAGATGATGACCTTCATTGCCCCGGATCGAATCCTGTTCCACTTCGTTGACAACCGATATTGAAAGCAACTCATCTTGGCACTGAATATTCACCAAGACAGACGTTGTGTGTTGATCCGTTGAGTGTGGTCCATATTTAATGGCGTTTTCAATCAGCGGCTGAAGGAGGAAAGGCAAAACCATCATCTTTGCCGGATCAAGCCCATCCGCAACATCGATTTCAAGCTGAATATTTTTTGAGTTCACATTCTCCATAGCCACATAGGAACGTATGAGTTCGAGTTCCTCCTCAAGACTCACGAAATCGGCACGTAAAAAGCGCATGTTACGCTGCAGGAATCTTGTGAAATACAACCCAAACTCAGAAGCCCTGTCATACAAACCTTTCTGGTTCATCAGTGTAATCTTCGAGATGTTGTTGGCGAGGAAATGATGGTCTATCTGTACGCTGAGGGCTGCACTCCGCAGGCGGTTAAGTTCCAGTTGTCTGCGTTCGTGTCGTTGTTTTCTTTGCATCAACAGGATTACAAAACCTGCCACAAGTCCAACAGCAACAATGATCAATGATGTCACAAACCACCATTTCATCCAGTAAGGTGGTAAAACAGTGAGTTGAACCTTAGCTACCGGCACATCTTCAAACGACTCACTGCGGCTTGCCCTCACTTTCAACACATAGTTTCCCGGCTCAAGATTGTCGAAGTGAAGGTTGTTTTCGTCATCCAATCTGAGCCAGTTATCATGTCTTCCTTCGAGCAGGTATTCAAAACGCAGCGATTCAGGAAAATCGAGTTCAACAGCCTCAAACACAAACGAAAGGTTGTTGAATTCATAGTCCACGGTGATGCTCGATTCTTCAGAGAAAAACAAGGTGTCTGAGTAAGATTCATTCACCGCCTTTGCACTTACCATGTTTGCAACAGGATAATGCTTAGGCAGGATCAATTCAGCGGGATCAATTTTTACGACATGTTCCACTGTTGGCAGCCAAAGACAGCCTTTTTCGTCCTTGTGAAAAGAGTTCTGCCCCGGCTCAAGGGGCTCATAGCCGGCACTTTCGCGGTATGTCAGCAGGTAATGAGGTAGCTTTTGATGGTATTTATTAAGATCAATCGTAAAAAGTGCCGTCACACCCGCAATGAACAGGTGGTTGTCGTCCGACCGCTCAATGGTCAGCAGGTTCTCACGGATCAGTGAAGGCAAGACAGGCTGCAGCGAATCAGCCTGCCAGGTAAACAAACCCTGGTCGGTAGCTAGCCAGATCATGCCTGTGGTATCGGCTGTCAAATCGCTCACACGCATCGTTTTATTGATGAGAAGCTTACCTTTATCAGTAGAGGGGTCGTACACCCCAAAACCCTTCGACATGCCTAAGTAATACAAACCCTTGTGCGGCAGGATGCTGATGATGGTTTGGTAGGATCCGATCTCGGATGTTTCGAACAGGAGTTTGGTTTGATACAGCGTATCAATGCTGTACATTTTGTCCATGGTGCCTGTCAGAACCAGTTTGTGCGAATTGTCAGCAGCCAGACCAAGTGTTGTTTTATCAAATGGAATCTCTTTCAGAATCTTACCATTTTGCTTAAAAACGCTGACTCCGTTGTGCGAAGGAAACAGGATGTCACCTTGAAAACCCTTGACGGCACAGTTATAATACATTTTTAATAGCTTCGTTTTAATGGGCTGAACACGCTTGCCGTCATACACAAACACATCCTTGCTGTTGAAGCCGGCAAACCAAATCCTGCCTGCAGCGTCGGGCAAAGCCGTCCACACATCTTTTGGGAAACCGTCAGAAGCCCTGAAGTATTCAAAGCCGGCCATTTCGAGCTTGTAAAAACCATTGTCTGTTCCCAAATACCAATAGTTGTCACGAACCAGAAAGCCATGATGAATGGACGTTATTTCAGCCAGAATTTTTGGGGTTCTATCCTTAAGCTCAAAAAGCTTCAAATCCATATCGATATGTCTGAACGCACTGCCGGCTGTGGGGATAGAATAAGACAATGTTTTTGCGATGGCCTTATCTTTAGCATCCAATACTCTTGTAAATGGGAAACCGGGACCGGGCTTAACATACGAAAGGGCTTCGAAAGTTGACAAATCATCCTTACTGAGTCTGAAAGCTACGAAATTATTGCGTAGTTGAGCAGGAATTAGACCTGAATGATCTATTGAAAGAATTTTTCTGCGGGCCTTGAAATCCCTGAGTGAGGTCACATATAAGGCATTTGGCCCTAAACACAACGCACTGTCCTGCCACGGTATGACCTCTTGTAAAATGGGTATGCTGTCCTCACAAAAAACCTTGCTGAAGAAATTCTTTGCACGTACATCGAAAATTTGAAAGATGTTTTTCAACTTTTCGTTTGTCGGTGAGTTCACATTGATCAGGTAAAACAAATCCTTGTATTTGTAAAACTGACCATAATACATGCCCATTGAGGGACTCTTGAAATAGTTTGTCAGCCTGTTATTGACAAGGATATCAATGCCGTCGCGGGTGGATATCCACAGAGTGTCGTCTGCATCCATCGTACCAAATACGATATTGGTTTGCAGGCCTTCGCTGATGGTATAGTTCGTAAACTTTTTCCCGTTGAAACGGCTCAGTCCCCCATAAGTACTCAGCCACAGCGCCCCATCCCCTGCCTGATTGATCATAATCACCTGATTCTGCACCAGCGCGGTATTGCGGGTATTGTAGTGTTTGAGAGCAATGGATTGCGGCAAGACATTTTGCACAGTAACAAAAAGTAAAACTGCGAGCAAAAACCGGTGCATGATTGATTGAAATTAGGAGCGCAAG
>ERZ1645187.854-NODE-854-length-29541-cov-7.418877_pt1 | contig 29541 bp, 23 predicted proteins | sample MGYA00575352_ERZ1645187 | MGnify/ENA primary metagenome ERZ1645187 (study PRJEB40837, sample SAMN11349314) | freshwater sediment metagenome | isolation source: river sediment | host: Sediment | place: India: Wazaribad , New Delhi | collected 2017-02-21 ...
GAGACCAGCTTGTCCTTGGTCTGGGAGGAGAACTTCGGGTCCGGCACCTTGACCGACAGCACGCAGGTCAGACCCTCCCGGCAATCATCACCGGTGAGCGAGACTTTCTCCTTCTTCGAGATGCCGGCGCTGTCGGCATAGCCGGTGATCTGGCGCGTCAGCGCCCCGCGGAAGCCGGCGAGATGGGTGCCGCCGTCGCGCTGGGGGATGTTGTTGGTGAAGCACAGCACGTTCTCGTGGTAGCTGTCGTTCCACCACAGCGAGGCTTCCACCGTGATGCCATCCTGCTCGCGCCGCAGCAGCACCGGCTTGCCGATCAGCGCCGTCTTCGCCCGGTCGAGATAGCGGACGAAGGCTTCCAGCCCGCCTTCATAAAGCATTTCCTCGCGCCTGACCTCGGCATGGCGCTTGTCGGTCAGCAGGATGCGCACGCCCGAATTGAGGAAAGCGAGTTCACGCAGGCGGTGTTCCAGCGTCGCGTAGTCGAAATCCGTCACACCCTTGAAGGTTTCGAGGCTGGGCAGGAAGGTCACTTCCGTCCCCTTCTTGCCGATCGCCTCGCCCGTCACCTTCAGCGGGGCGACGGCATCGCCATGGGCGAATTCCATCTCGTGCGCCTGGCCGCCGCGATAGATCCTGAGTTTCAGCCACGAGGACAGCGCATTGACCACCGAGACGCCGACGCCGTGCAGGCCGCCGGACACCTTGTAGGAGTTCTGGTCGAACTTGCCGCCCGCATGCAGCTGGGTCATGATCACCTCGGCGGCGGAAACGCCCTCGCCGGGGTGGATATCGGTGGGGATGCCGCGGCCGTTGTCGGTGACGGTGCAGGAGCCGTCGGCATTCAGCGTCACGGTGACAATGTCGGCATGGCCGGCCAGCGCCTCATCGATGGCGTTGTCCACCACCTCATAGACCATGTGATGCAGGCCCGAGCCGTCATCGGTATCGCCGATATACATGCCGGGGCGCTTGCGCACCGCATCGAGGCCCTTCAGAACCTTGATGGAATCGGCGCCATAGGCTTCTTCTGGCGCATCGATGCGAGCGGGATCGGCCATGAGGTTACGCTTTCATCAGATCATTGATTCGAAAAAAGAATATAGCCCGTTGCGACAGCAATATCATGCCTTCGCAGCGGGATCGGGCGGGCGCCGGCGTTCTTTTCACAGCAATACGGCAGCATGAAGGGCCGTGGTGGTGAGAGCGACCGCCAGAAACGCCTTCGACGCCGCGCTGCGAAGGCCGAACAGCACGCCCTGCAGCACCGAGCGGACGAGCCCGAACAGCACGCCGGAGGCGATCAGATAGGCATCAGCCGGGACGCCCTGCACGCCGAGCGCGACGAGCTTGCCGCCATAGAGCACGAACACCAGCGTCAGCATGATGTTCATCGTCTGGGTGATGGCGCTGTTGAGCCGGCCGCTGGCGGCCAGACTCTCCGGCCAGCCGAAGAGCCGCCAGAACATCAGGTGAAACGCGGCGAAAGCGAGATCGGCCGCGCCGCAGGCCAGCAGCAGTCCATTTCTCATCGCGTGGCCATCACCAGCGCGGTGCCGGCCATCACGCCGGCTGTCGTGCGGTTGACCGCGCGCACCGCCCCGGGCGAGCGGAACAGCCGCCGCGCCCGCGCCGCCAGCAGCGAATAGGCAAGCATCACCGGCACGATGACGAGAATATTGACCACCGCCAGCAGGGCGAAGGTGCCGAGCGTGATCGACTGCACATCGACCACCAGCGGCATGATCGAGAGGAAGAACATGATCGGCTTGGGGTTGCCCATGGTGAGCATGAAGCTCGACATCAGCGCCTGCCAGCGCGTCTCGCGCACGGTGGCACCGGCCATCTCCAGCGCGGTGGCCGGGGCGCGCCAGATCCGCACCGCAAGATACAGCAGATAGGCGACGCCGAGGATGCGGACGACATAGAACACGCTCTCGAATGTCTGGGCGATGATTGCCAGGCCGGAGGCGGCGAGCGCGAACAGCACATTGTCACCCAGCGCATAGCCCGCGACGAACCAGCCGAGCCGATCAGTGCCCTTGCCCATCGAGCGGGCCACCGCCAGCGCGATGCCCGGGCCGGGCGAGGCAACCGCGACGAAATAGACGGAGATGTAGAGAAACAGCCCGGCGAGCGTCATCCGCCTTCTATAGGCCGGATGGCCCCGGGTGTCACGACAAAGCGGGAGGCGGCGGCGGGCAAACCATCGAGCAGCGCCGGGTCCGCGCCGGTCATCCACACCTGCCCGCCCAGCGCGGCCAGCGTCTCGATCAGCGCGGCGCGGCGACGCGGATCGAGATGGGCGGCCACCTCATCGAGCAGCACCACGGGCGCCATGCCGGTCATCTCCGCCACCAGCCGGGCGTGGGCCAGCACCAGCCCAACGAGCAGGGCCTTCTGCTCGCCGGTGGAACTGACCTGTGCCGCCATGCCCTTGGGCCCATGCGCCACGGCCAGATCGCTCGCCTGCGGGCCGAGCAGCGTGCGCCCGGCGGCCCTGTCGCGCCCGCGGCTGAGGCGCAGTTCGGCGCGATACCAATCCTCCACCGCGCCGGCGGCCTCGGTGGCCAGCCGCGTCTCGATCTCGCCCTCAAGGCGGATGTCAGCCCAGGGAAAGGGCGAGGCGTCATCGCGGTGGGTCATGATGAGATGCGCCAGCCGGGCGACCGATTCGCGCCGCGCCGCCGCCACGGCGATGGCGATCTCCGCCACCTCAAGCTCTGCCGCATCGAGCCAGCGGGCATCGGGCGCGGTATCCTCCAGCAGCCGGTTGCGGCCGCGCAGCGCCCGCTCCAGCATCGCCACCCGCGTGCCGTGTCCGGGATCGACCGCCAGCACCAGCCGATCGAGAAACCGCCGGCGCTCGCCGGCCGGACCGCGGAACAGCCCGTCCTGATCCGGCGTCAGCCAGACAATCCTGAGATGATCGGCAAAAGCCGTGATCGAAGGGGCCGGCGCCCGGTCGATCCGCGCCTTGCGGCCCGGCTCATCGGGCGAGACGCCGGTGCCGAGATGGGCGGGGCCGACCGCACCGGTGACATGACAGGAGACGGCAAAGCCGCCCGAGCCGCCCTGCCGCGCCATGTCGCCGAGATCAGCCCGGCGCAGGCCGCGCCCCGGCGCCAGCAGCGACAGCGCTTCGAGGATATTGGTCTTGCCGGCGCCGTTCTCGCCCACCAGCGCGACAAGCATGCCCGGGGCGGCGATGTCCGCCGATGCGTAGCTGCGGAAATCGGTGATCTGGAGCCGGTCGATCCGGCAGGAGACCGTCATGCCTGCCTCCCCGGCGGCCGAGCGACTGCTGCGGCTGATACGACAGCGCGTCAGACGCGCATCGGCATCAGCACATAGAGGTTCGCCGCGCCTTCGCGATCCTGAATCAGCGTGGGGGATCCGGCCTCCGCCAGCTTGAACAACGCGGTATCGCCATCCAGCTGCTGGGTGATATCGAGCAGATAGCGGGCGTTGAAGCCGATCTCGAGGGCGCTGTCCTCGTAGTCGACCGCCAACTCCTCGGTCGCCTGCCCGGCATCGGGGTTGTTGACCGAGAGGGTCAGCTTGCCATCCGCCAGCGCCAGCTTCACCGCCCGGCCGCGCTCCGACGAGATGGTGGAGACACGATCAACCGACTTGGCGAACTCGCTGAGATCCACCGTCAGGCGCTTGTCATTCCGGGTGGGAATGACACGCGCATAATCGGGGAAGGTTCCGTCGATCAGCTTGGAGGTGAACACCACTGTGCCGAGCGAGAAGCGGATCTTGGCGGTGGAGAGTTCAACCTGCACCTCGCCGGTCGCCTCGGCGAGCAGCTTCTGCACCTCGGCGACGGTCTTCTTCGGCACGATCACGCCCGGCATGCCGGAGGCGCCGGCAGGGGCCGGCGTATCGGCCTGGGCAAGGCGGTGGCCGTCGGTCGCCACCGCGCGGAGCAGCGCGCCCGCCTCGTTCTGCACCGCGTGCAGATAGATTCCGTTGAGATAATAGCGCGTTTCCTCGGTGGAAACGGCGAACTGGGTCTTTTCCACCAGCCGGCGCAGTTCCGGTGCGGCCACGGTGAAGGTGTGGGTCATCGTGCCGGCGGCGAGATCGGGGAAATCCGTCGAGGGCAGTGACTGGAGGGTGAAGCGCGAGCGGCCCGAGCGCAGCATCAGCTGCGCGCCATCGCCCGTCTGCTCCAGCGAGACCTGCGCGCCGTCGGGCAGCTTGCGCACGATATCGTGCAGCACATGGGCCGGGACGGTGGTGGTGCCGGCCATCGCCACCTCGGCGTCGATCACCTCCGTCACCTCGATGTCGAGATCGGTCGCCTTCAGCCACAGCTTCTGCTCGTCGGTGCGGATCAGGACGTTCGACAGGATCGGAATCGTGTTGCGGCGCTCGACAACGCGATACACATGGCCCAGCGCCTTCAGCAAGGCGGCCTGTTCAATCGTAACCTTCATACCCGTCGTCCGATCCTTGGAGCGAGCCGGCGCGGTGCCGGCATCGTGTCGTCTCCCCGGCGCGGCGCCGGGGGAAAGACGATGCCGTTTCCTGGCGCCGGTTGCAAGGCCGGGTTGGCGCGTGAGGTTACGTTTTTCACAAGGTGTCCGCCGCGCGGACGGCCTATTCCTGCAGCATCCGCTTGAGATGGTCGATCTCGCCGGCCAGCGAGGTATCGCGCGCCACCATGCCGTCGATCTTGCGCACGGCATGCAGCACGGTTGTATGATCACGCCCGCCGAAGCGGCGGCCGATCTCGGGCAGCGAACGCAGGGTCAGCATCTTGGACAGATACATCGCGATCTGCCGCGGGCGGACCACGGTGGCTGTGCGGCGCGAGGAGAGGATATCGGCCCGGCTGACGTTGTAGTGGTTGGCGACGAGGCGCTGGATATCCTCGATCTTGACCTTCTTCGGCTCGTTGGTGCGGATCAGATCGCGGATCGCCGCCTCCGCCGCCTCAAGGCCGAGCGGACCGCCCGACAGCGTGGCATGCGCCAGCAGGCGGTTGACCGCGCCTTCAAGATCGCGCCCGTTGGCGGTGACGAGCCGCGCGACATGGGCCAGAACCTCCGGCGCGATCGAAAACCCGGGAAGACGGGACCGCGCCGCCAGAATGCGCGATTCCAGCACCTTGAGGCGCAGAGCCTCGTCGAGCGCGCCGATCTCGACCACCAGCCCGCCGGCAAGGCGCGACTGGATGCGCTCGTCCAGCATCTCAAGATCAGCCGGACCGCGATCGGCCGCGACGATCACCTGCTTGCCGGCATCGATCAGCGCATTGATGGTGTGACAGAATTCCTGCTGGGTCTGCTTGCCGTTGAGAAACTGCACATCATCGATCACCAGAACATCGATGGCGCGCAGCGTCTCCTTGAAGGCCAGCGCCGTCTGGGTGCGCAGCGAGGCGACGAAGCCGTACATGAACTTCTCGGCCGTCAGGTAGATCACGCGCCGGCCCGAGGCGATGACCGCCTGCGCGGCGGCCTGGAGCAGGTGCGTCTTGCCCAGGCCGACGGCGGAATGGACATACAGCGGGTTATACACCGGCAGATCGGCCGGGCCGGCCTCGACCACCTGCATCGCGGCGGAATGGGCCAGAATGTTCGACCGGCCGACATGGAAGGTGGAGAACACCAGACGCTTGTCTAGCGGGGAACTTTCGAACTGTTCCTGAAGACGGGCGGCGGGCGGCTGCAGCGATACCAGCGCCACCGGCTCGGGCGGCAGGACCGCCGGGACCGGAGAGGCCGGCTTGACCGCCGAGGCCGGGGCGGAGCGCGCCGCGGCCGGACGCTGGCCGGCCTCGCGCAGGGCAATCGAGACACGACGGACGCCGGCCTGCTCCTCGCCGAAGATCGCCTCGATCCGGTCGATGTAATGGCCCTGAAGCCAGCTGCGCAGGAAGCGCGTGGGGACCGACAGGTGAGCGGTCTCATCGACAACCGACACCAGATCCAGCCGGGCGAACCAGCTGGCGAAAATGTCCTCGCCCAATTCGGCCCTGAGGCGGGCGCGCACCCGGCCCCAGCTTTCCGTCAGCGCGGCGGCAGTCACCCCGTCCATGCTCAGGTCTTCGTTGGCGATGGTCTTGATCTTGTTAGCGAACATGGTCTGCCTGAAAAAGTCCAGTAGCGTTCCGGCGCCCGGAAGGGGCCGGTCTATCCGATCTGATTGTCGACGGAAGGTAAGGGATCAGCACCGGAACCGGTGGCACTGTCGCCTTGGCAACCACGCTGCACCGTATTTTGACACTAACGAACAATTCATGATGCCCACCCGCGCAGAATTTTCACTGAAGACCAAGCAACACAATCGTTGATGGCCTTCAAAGCCAAGTTACGCCTCTACACGAATGTGCAGAACACTGCACAAACACTGAGCAACATTATCGTTGCTTCGTTTTTATAGCAGGCTTTCCGATGAGAACGAACCAGCCTGAAGCCGCTTCATCGCCACCGCCAGACCGCGTTACTCGCGGCTGACGAGAAAAGTGTTAGCCACCCGAAGCCGGCTTTTCAACCGACAAAGAACGAGGCGCGGCGGGGGCGGAATGCAAGACTTGGTTAACCTCGTCCGGGCCTGTCCGGCAGGGCAAGGCCAAGCTGTTGAGGACAATGCGCTTTCACACGACAAGGGCTTAACGGATTTTTAATATTTCACTACCGAAACAATCGGATTCATTTTTTGTCGCACCCTCCACATCACCCCACGGGATGCTCCACCGGAATCTCTCTTGCCTGTTAAGATACTGTTTTTAAATTCGTTTTTCTGCGCGTCCGGAGATCGTGAAACCGTGTATTCCGGAATGTGACGGTCAAGCGAAAAATGGGGGCTTGACACATTTTTCAATTATAAGTTGCACTCAAATCGCATATGCCTGGCTGGCCAGAACGCAAAAAGCCCGGCTTTCCAGCCGGGCTGATCAGACGCGAGCGGACCCTGAGATCAGGCCTGAAGGGCCTTGATCGCCTTGGTCAGACGCGAAACCTTGCGCGAGGCGGTGTTCTTGTGCATCACGCCGGCGCGGGCAGCGCGCATCATCTCCGGCTCGGCATTGCGCAGCGCAGCAATGGCTGCATCCGCATTGCCGGACTGGATCGCCTCTTCCACCTTGCGCACCGAGGTGCGGGTGCGGCTGCGGCGGGCCTTGTTCACTTCGGCTTTGCGCACCGCCTGACGGGCGGCTTTCTTGGCAGACTTGGTATTCGCCATCGTATCCACTCTCCGGAGCCAGCGCGGCCTTGAAAGCCATACGTCTGCCTCAGTCGTGACAAAAGGAGTGCGCCGGTCGTTGCCGCCGGCGCTTGGCCGGCTCAATTGCACGATCCTGCCGTGCCGTCAACGGGCTTGGCGCGGAAAAGGCGGAAAATCAACCAGAGACCATGCCGCGCAGCCACTGGCCGACAGGGTGGCCCGCCTCGCTCATCAGCTTCAGCGCCATCAGGATCGAGACGATGACGACCACCGGCTTGATCAGCGCCGCGCCCTGCCGGAGCGCCGCGCGGGCCCCGATCTGCGCCCCCGCCATGGCTGCGCAGCCCAGGAGGATGCCCAGCGCCCAAAAGATATGCCCGGAAAAGGCGAACAGGGCAAAAGCGCCGACATTGGAGGCAAGATTGAGAAATTTTGCGTTGGCGGCGGCGCGCGTCACCCCCTGGCCAAGCAGCACTACCAGCGTGATGAAGAAAAAGGTGCCGCCGCCGGGCCCGAAGATGCCGTCATAGAACCCGATGACCACCGCGAACGTGGCCGCATACAGCGCCGGGCGCACCCGCTCGCGCGATTCGGCATCGCTCAGCTTGGGGGAAAAGGCAATGAACAGGGCGATGGCGATCAGCAGGAACGGGACACCGGTCTTCAACGCGCCCAGCGGGATGACCTGCGCCATCACGGCGCCGGCGCCCGCCCCGATGGCGGAACCGATGAAGGCGGGGAGCGATCCCTTCCAGTCGATCAGCCCGGCACGGGCATAGGCGCGCGTGGCCGAGAGAACGCCGAACGATCCCTGAAGCTTGTTGGTGGCCACGGCCGAGACAGGATCAAGCCCCGCAAGCAGCAGCGCCGGAACATTGAGCAGCCCGCCGCCGCCGGCAATCGAATCGATGATGGCGGCGCAGAACGAGACGCACACCAGCACAAGCACCGTGCCCGGCGACAGGCCGAAGAGATCAGACACCCACTCCATCGGCCGGTGCTAGGGCGTCGGGGGCGAATGCGCAAGCGCTTTGCGCCCCGCCGCCGGTGCGTCAGCGGTTCTTGAACGCGGCCTTGCGCTTCTCGGCGAAGGCGGACATGCCTTCCTTCTGGTCCTCGAGCGCGAACATCGAGTGGAACACCCGGCGCTCGAACTTGATGCCCTCGGCCAAAGTGGTCTCGAAGGCGCGGTTGACCGTCTCCTTGGTCATCATCGCCACCGGCAGCGACATACTGGCGATCGCCTCGGCGGCCTTCAGCGCCTCGGCCACCAGCTGATCGGCGGGCACGATGCGCGAGACAAGGCCGCAGCGCTCGGCTTCCGCCGCATCCATCATCCGGCCGGTGAGGCAGAGATCCATCGCCTTTGCCTTGCCGATGAAGCGGGCCATCCTCTGGGTACCGCCGGCGCCGGGCATGACGCCGAGCTTGATCTCCGGCTGGCCGAATTTCGCCGTCTCCGCCGCGATGATGAAATCGCACATCATGGCGATCTCGCAACCGCCGCCCAGCGCAAATCCGGCCACCGCCGCGATCACCGGCTTGCGGACGCGGGAGAGCTGCTCCCACTTGGAAATGAAATCGGAGAGATAGACATCCATATAGGTGCGGTTGATCATCTCCTTGATGTCCGCGCCGGCGGCGAAGGCCTTGTCCGAACCGGTCAGCACCACGCAGCCGATGCCGGCGTCCTCCTCGAACACCTCGAGCGCATGATTGACATCGGCAATCAGCGCGGAATTGAGCGCGTTGAGCGCCTGCGGGCGGTTGAGGCGGATCAGCCCCACCTTGCCGTGCACTTCGGCGATGATGTTGTCGTAAGCCGGCTTCAGGCCCATGGCGCGTCTCCTTGATCTCCTGCCCTACGGGCTAGCCGAGCGCGATACGAACTGCAAGGGCGACGAATGGCGGTTGTCGCCGCGCGCCTTTCGCCGCATGCTGCGTGAGGCCGCCGGATCAAGAGCGGCAGACGGAAAATGCCCCCGGGGGAAGGACTGCCGCGACATGATCGCCTGCTGCGTGCTCGATGACTATCAGGATTGCGCCCGGACTTTTGCCGAGTGGGAGCGCCTGGTCCCCAAGGTTTCCGTGCGGTTCTGCCATGACTACATCGCCGACGAGACGGCGCTGGCCGCCGCCATCGGCAATGCCGCGATCCTCGTGGCGATGCGCGAGCGCAGCCCGATCTCCCGATCGCTGATGGCGCGATTGCCGAACCTGAAGCTGATCGTCACCTCCGGCATGCGCAACGCGGCGATCGACCTTGGCGCAGCCGCCGAGCGGGGCATCACGGTCTGCGGTACGGCGAGCCATTCCACCCCGCCGGCAGAACTGACCTGGGCGCTGATCCACGGCCTCACGCGCCATGTTGCCGAGGAAGCCGGCGCCCTGCGGCAGAACGGGCCGTGGCAGAGCACGGTGGGGCGCGACCTTCACGGCGCGCGGCTCGGGCTGGTCGGCTTCGGCAAGATCGGCCAGCAGGTCGCCAAGGTGGCGCAGGCCTTCGGCATGAACGTCTGCGCCTGGAGCCAGAACCTCACCGCCGCTGTCACCGATCCGGCGGGGGTCGCGCTTGCCCCCTCACTGCACGCGCTGATGGAGACCAGCGACATCGTCTCGCTGCATCTGGTGCTGAGCGAGCGGACGAAGGGCCTGATCGATGCGGCGGCCCTGCGGGCGATGAAACCCTCTGCCCTTCTCATCAACACCGCCCGCGCCGGTCTGGTGGCGGAAGCCGCGCTGATAGCGGCGCTCGAACAGGGCTGGATCGCCGGCGCGGGCAGCGATGTGCATTTTATCGAGCCGCTGCCGCCGGAGTCGCCCTGGCGGCGCATGCCGCGGTTTCTCGGCCTGCCGCATCTCGGCTACGTCACCGAACGGAATTACCGCACCTTTTTCGGCGAAGCGGTGGAGGATATCGAGGCCTTTCTCGCCGGTGCGCCGGTCCGCCGCCTTTCCTGACGCCAAGAGACTGACGACATGACCGACAGGGAACGATCAAAGCGGTTCGTGCGGCGGGGCGAGCGCGCCGTGAACAAGGATACCTATGTCGAGGAGGCAGCGGACCTCGGCCTTGTGGTGATGGACAGCCCGCATGATCCCAGACCCGGCATCCGGATCGAGGCGGGGCGGATCACCGCCATCGACGGGCGGGACGAAGCCGATTTCGACACCATCGACCGCTATATTGCCCGCTATGCGCTCGACCCCGCCATGGCGGAAACCGCGATGGCGATCCCCTCGCTGGCGCTGGCGCGGATGCTGGTCGACATCACCACCCCGCGCGCCGAGCTGATGGCGCTGATGCAGGGCTGCACCCCGGCGAAACTGTGCGAGATCGTCTCGCATCTCAATGTCGTCGAGATGATGATGGCGCTGCAGAAGATGCGGGCGCGCCGCACGCCGGGCAATCAGGCGCATGTCACCAACTGGCGCGAGAACCCGGTGCTGATGGCGGCGGATGCGGCGGAAGCCGCCCTGCGCGGCTTTGATGAACTGGAAACCACCTGCCGCATCGCCCGCATGGCGCCGATCAACGCGCTGGCGCTGCTGGTCGGCTCGCAGACGCCGCATGGTGGCGTGCTGACCCAGTGCGCGGTGGAAGAGGCGCTGAACCTGCGCCTCGGCCTCAAGGGCCTCACCTCCTATGCCGAGACGCTGTCGATCTACGGCACGGACGAGGCGATGCGCGACGGCGACGATACGCCGTGGTCGAAAGGCCTGCTCGCCTCGGCCTATGCCTCGCGCGGCATCAAGATCCGCTTCACCTCCGGCACCGGGTCGGAGACGCTGATGGGGTATGAATCCGGCCAGTCGATGCTGTATCTTGAGGCGCGCTGCCTCGTCATGGTCAAAGGCTCGGGCGCGCAGGGGGTACAGAACGGTTCGATCTCCTGCATCGCGCTGCCCGGCGCCCTGCCCGGCGGAGTGCGCGCGGTGATGGCGGAAAACCTGATCGCCGCCGCGCTGGGGCTGGAGGTGGCCAGCGGGAACGACGCGATGTCCTCCCATTCCGACATGCGCAAGGCCGCCAAGCTGATGCTGCAATTCCTGCCCGGCACCGATTTCATCACGTCGGGCTATTCATCGATGCCGCGGCGCGACAACATGTTCGGCGGCGGCAATTTCGATGCCTACGACATGGACGACTGGCTGGTGATCCAGCGCGACATGAAGGTGGATGCCGGCATGGAGCCGGTGACCGAGGCGGCGGCCATCGCCATTCGCCGCAAGGCGGGGCAGGCGCTGAAAGCGGTGTTTGCCGGGCTTGGCCTGCCGCCGATCCATGACGGGGAGATCGAAGCGGCGGCGCTGGCGGACGATTCCGACGACATGCCCGAGCGCGATCTTGTTGCCGACATCGCGGCGGCCAATGCCCTGCTGGAGGGGCCACAGACCGCACTTGATGTGGTGAAAGCGCTGGATGCGGGCGGGTTTGCCGATATTGCGGCCAACGTCCTGGCCATGCAGCGCGTGCGGCTGGCGGGCGATTATCTCCAGCCTGCTGCGGTGCTGACCCGCGATTTCGAGGCGCGGAGTGCGTTTACCGACCGGAACGACTACCTTGGCCCCGGCACCGGCTACCGGCTGGAAGGGGATGCATGGACCACCATTGCCGGCATTCCCCAGGCGCGTTCGGCCGCCGAGATGGTGCCGCTGACCAGCGGGGAAGCCGGGGTGACACTGGTGCCGCGCCCGCCGGCGCCGCCCAGCCCCCGCGAAGTGGTTATCGCGGTCGGCCCGGCGTTCGCCACCCTGCTCGACCGGACGCTGTGCGGCCTCAGCCATGGGGAGACGTTGCGTGCCCTGATTGCCGGCATCGAGAGCGAAGGCCTCGCCGCACGGATCCTCAAGATGGCCGCCACCGCCGATTGCGGGATGATCGGATACGAGGGAGCGAAGCTCTCCGGCTCGGGCATCGCGATCGGCCTGCAATCCAAAGGGACGGCGGTGATTACCCGTAAGGGTCTGGCGCCACTCAACAATCTCGAACTGTTCGGCCAGGCGCCGCTGTTGTCGGAAGCCGCCTACCGGCAGATCGGCCGCAACGCCGCCTGCCATGCCCTGCGCACACCGCCCGCGCCGGTGCCGGTCAAGGTCGACAACATGGCCCGGCTGAGGCTGATCGTCCATGCCACCTTGATGCACAAGCGGGAGATCGCCGCGATCGAGGCCGGGCGCGGCCCGCAGGAGATGGAGGCCCGGTTCGATGCGTGACGAAGACGATGTGCGGCGCGCCCAGCCGCGCCTGAGCGCGGCGCAGATCACGCTGGAGGCGGTGCGGCTCGGTACGGTCAGCGCGGAGGATCTGACCATCCGCCGCGAGACGCTGCTGAACCAGGCGGAACGAGCGATTGCTGAAGGATATCCGCAACTTGCGCGCAATTTCCGGCGTGCGGCGGAGCTGACGCAGGTGCCTGCCGAGGTGCTGCTGGAGACCTATGACCGGCTCCGGCCCTACCGCGCGAGCTACTATGAACTGCTTGCCATGGCACAGGAACTGGCCGCCCGTTACGATGCACCGGAGACCGGCGCCTATATCCGCGAGGCGGCGGAAGCCTATCGCGCCAAGGGGCTGCTGGCGCGACGCGACGGCGAGGAGGATTGAGCCGAACCGCTGGACGAACGCGGCATCCTCGGCGTGGAGCGGCGGCGTTCAGCGGGCGAATTCAGCCCGAACCGGCGATCCTCGGCGCCCCGGATTCCGGCTGGCCCGATCAGACACGCAACATCGCCAGAACCGCATCGATCACCGCCGCGCGGCGGGCGGCACGCGCCTCGCCCTCGCCCATGTCATGGCGCAGCACCTGCGCGATGGTGGCGCGGTTGGAGACGTTGTAGAACGTCAGCGCACTGAGCGTCAGAAACAAATCAAGCGGCTGGAGCCCCTTGCGGAACAGCCCGGCTGCGACCCCGCGCTCGTAGATCGCCTGAAGGGTGGCCAGCGCCGTGACGTTGAGATCATGGATGGTCGCGGACTTTTTCAGGTGCTGGGCGTCGTGGATATTTTCCACCATCACGAGGCGGACAAACTCGGGATGATCGGCGTGATAATCGAAGCTGGCGCCGACCAGCCGCTCCATCGCCTCGACCGGCGGCAGACTGGCGAGCTGCAACTCGGCCTCGAACTGGCGGATCGCCTGATAGGCTTCCTCCAGCACGGCGACATACAGCCCCTGCTTGTCGCCGAAATAGTAATAGATCATCCGTTTCGAGGTGGAGGTCAGCGCCGCGATCTCATCCACCCGCGCGCCGGCCAGTCCCTTGCGGGCAAATTCGCGGCGGGCGACATCGAGGATATTGCGGCGCACACCCTGGGGGTCCCGCGTCCAGCCGACGCGCCGCCGCACCTTGCGCACCTTGCGCGCCCGTCCCTGCCCCTCGGTCATCGCCGGTTGTTCCGCCCCGTTTTTCCGTCCCGGCGGAAATGTACGGGCGGGTTCAAATTCAGCCAGTAAAACTTTTCGTGATCACAGTCCGGTCTCACACATGCGCCCGCACGGTCGCGCGGGCGCCCTCGGCCCACAGGCGGGCGAGCGGGGCGGCGATGGCCGCGACAAGGCGCGAGTCGGTGCCCAGCGTGCCGAACACCTCGCCGATTGCCAGCATCTCCGCCGTCACGCGGGCGGCCAGCGCCGCCGCCTCGCCGGCCGGGCAGCGGGCAAGACCTGTCGCCCCGGCGCGGGCCGCCGCGGCGGCGAAGCGATCCTTCATCGGATCATTGACCGGCAGGGCCGCGCCATCCTCGCCGGTGCCGCACATGAAGCGCAGGAAGGCGGCGAGCGCGAGGCCGAGACCGGCCACCGGCGCCCCTTCCGCCAGCCGGTCGCGCACTGTGTTGAGAAGGCGCTGCGGCACCTTCTGCGATCCGTCCATGGCGATCTGCGCCGTGCGGTGGCGCAGGGCGGAATTGCCGTAGCGGGCGATCAGCGCCGTCTTGTAGGCATCAAGGTCCGCCGCGGTGAAGCCCTGCACCGTCGGGCCGATCTCGGCATCCATCAGGCCGCGGATCATCCGGGCAAAAGCGGGGTCGGAGATGGTATCGAACACCGTTTCCAGCCCGGCGAGCTGGCCGAGATAGGCGATGGTGGAATGCGTGCCGTTGAGCAGCCGGAGCTTCATCGTCTCGTAGCGGGCGACATCGCCCACCAGTTCGGCCCCCGCCGCCTCGAACGCCGGGCGACCGGCCGAGAACCGATCCTCGATCACCCACTGGGCAAACGGCTCGGTCATCACCGGCCAGACATCCTCCACGCCCAGCGCCGCTGTCACCAGCGCTTTATCCGCGCCGGTCGTCGCCGGCACGATCCGGTCAACCATCGTCGCCGGACAGGCCACCTCGTTTGCGATGAAGGCGCCGAGGCCGGGATCGACCAGCGCGCCGAAACGCGTCAGGACACGGTGGACCGTACTTCCATTTGCGGGCAGATTGTCGCAGCACAGCACGGTGAAGGGCCTGATGCCCGCCGCACGGCGACGGGCCAGCGCGGCGACGATCATCCCCGGCGCGGTCGAAGGCGCGGCCGGACTGGCCAGATCGGCCCGCACGCCGGGATGCGCCTCATCCAGTTCGCCGCGCGCGGGATCGTGGCAATAGCCCTTCTCCGTCACCGTCAGCGAGACGATGCGGATGGCGGGATCGCTCATCGCGGCCAAGAGCGCCTCGCGCTCCGCGGCGGCCACCAGCACGCGCTGCACCGCGCCGATGACGCGCAGACCTGTCGTCTCGCCGGCGCGGATGCCGACGGTGTAGAGCCCGTCCTGCGGGTTCAGCGCCTCCGCCGTCCCGGGCGAGCGGAGCGAGGCGCCGATGATGCCCCAGCCGGTCTCGCCCGCCGCCAGCCGGTCCTCCACCATCACCGCCTGATGGGCGCGGTGGAAGGCGCCGATGCCGAGATGGACGATGCCGGGCGTCAGCGCGCCGCGATCATAGCCCGGGCGGCGGATGGCGGCGGGCAGGGCCGCGAGCGCGGCATTCGACAGGCGGGCCATGGGATGCTTCCGAACAGCAGGGACAGGGAAAAGCAAACGCCGGGGCGCCTTGTCACGGCAGCCCCGGCGCGTTGACGAACGGCCCCGCGGCGCGGGGCCGCGCCGGGATCAGACCGGCAGGGTGTAGGCCGTCTTCACCGTGGTGTAGAACTCCCTGGCATAGGCGCCCTGCTCGCGCGGGCCATAGCTGGACCCCTTCCGCCCGCCGAAGGGCACATGATAATCGACGCCCGCCGTCGGCAGGTTGACCATCACCATGCCGGCCTCGGCATTGCGCTTGTAATGGGTCGCGTATTTCAGCGAGGTGGTGCAGATGCCGGTCGACAGGCCGAATTCGGTATCGTTGGCGACGGCCAGCGCCTCCTCGTAATCCTTGACGCGGATGACCGCGGCGACGGGGCCGAACACCTCCTCGCGCGCGATGCGCATGGTGTTGCTGACCTCGGTGAACAGCGCCGGCTGGAAGTAATGGCCGGGCGTGTCACGATTGAGAATACCGCCGCCGCAGACGCGCCGGGCGCCTTCCTTCTCGGCGATGGCGACATAATCGAGATCCTGCTTGAGCTGGCTCTGATCGACCACCGGGCCGATGTGGGTGCCGGCCTTCAGCGCATCATCGATGACCAGCTTGGCCATCCGCTCTTCCAGCGCCTTGACGAATTTGTCGTGGATGCCTTCCGTCACGATCAGGCGCGAGGAGGCGGTGCAGCGCTGGCCGGTGGAGAAGAACGCCGAGTTGGCAGCGCATTCCACCGCGACGGCAAGGTCCGCATCGTCAAGGATAACGGTGGGGTTCTTGCCACCCATTTCCAGCTGCACCTTCTTCATCGGCGAGGCAGCGACGCAGGCGGCGGCGACGCGGCGACCGGTGGACACCGAGCCGGTGAAGGTGATCGCATCAATGCCCGGATGCTCGAGCAGCGCCTGACCGACGACCGAGCCCTTGCCCATGACAAGATTGAGCACGCCTTTGGGCAGGCCGGCGCGCTGGAGAATATCGACCAGCGCCCAGGCCGAATGGGGCACAAGGTCCGCCGGCTTGATGACGACGCAGTTGCCATGCGCCAGCGCGGGAGCAATCTTCCACGCGGGGATGGCGATGGGGAAGTTCCACGGCGTGATCATGCCGATGACGCCGAGCGGCTCGCGGGTGATCTCGATCCCGATGCCGGGGCGGACGGAGGGCAGCGTCTCGCCGGCAAGGCGCAGGCATTCGCCGGCGAAATAGGCGAGGATCTGGCCGGCGCGCGCGGCTTCGCCAATGCCCTCGGGCAGGGTCTTGCCTTCCTCTCGCGACAGGATGCGGCCGAGTTCGTCCTTGCGGGCGAGCACCTCGTCCGACGCGCGCTTGAGGATGTCGTGGCGCTCCTGCGGGTTCGACCGGCTCCACGCCGGGAAGGCGGCGCGCGCGGCGGCGACAGCGGCATCGGCATCGGCCCGGCTGGCGGATGCAAACTCGCCGATCACATCGCCGGTGTTGGAGGGGTTGATGTTGGCGGTCCAGACATCGCCCTTGACCTTCTCCCCGCCGATCAGATTCTCAAACCGCTGCATGGCAATCCCATCCTTGACTGAGGGCGCACTCGCGCCCTGTTCCCTACCGCTGTTGTCATACAACTTCGGGCGGGAGAGGCAAGGGCGGTTCTGGCGCGCGCGGGGCCGCCGCCTGTGGCCGCGGCGAGGGGCCGCAGGCGATCAATCGCGGAACACCACCGTCTTCAGCCCGTTGAGCAGCACGCGTCCTTCCAGATGATGGCGGACGGCGCGGGCCAGCACCCGGCGCTCGATATCGCGCCCCTTGCGCACCAGCGTCTCGGGCGTGTCGCGATGCGAGATCGGCTCGACATCCTGCTCGATGATCGGGCCTTCATCGAGATCGGAGGTGACGTAATGGGCGGTGGCGCCGATCAGCTTGACGCCGCGGGCATGGGCCTGATGGTAGGGCTTTGCCCCCTTGAACCCGGGCAGGAAGGAATGATGGATGTTGATGCAGCGGCCGGCCAGCTTGGCGGTCAGCCCGTCCGACAGCACCTGCATGTAGCGGGCGAGGACGACCAGATCGGTCCCTGTCTCGCGCACGAGACGCCAGATCTCCGCCTCCTGCTCCATCCTGGTGTCGCGCGTGACGGGCAAGTAGTGGAAGGGAATGGTCCCGAAATCGAGCCCGGCATAGGTTGCGCGCGGGTGGTTGGCGATGATGCCGGCGATCTCCATGTCCATCTCGCCGATCCGCCAGCGATAGAGCAGATCGGCCAGGCAATGATCGAATTTGGAGACCAGCAGCAACACCTTCTGCCGCTCCGCCATGCCGCGCACCCGCCAGCGCATGCCGTAGTGGGCGGCAATCGCCTCAAACCCCGCGCCGATGCCGGCCGCACCGCCCGGCCCGACCGGGGCAAAGACCACGCGCATGAAGAACTGCACCGTCTCGGGATCATCGAACTGCTGGGCATCGAGAATGTTGAAGCCCTGCTCGAAAAGCCAGGTGGACACGCGGGCGACGATGCCCGGCTGGTCCTTGCACGACAGGGTGAGCACGAATGCGGCAGGCATGAAACAGGCTCCTCCAAATATCGCCCCGGCATGCGGCCTTTGGCCTTAACCGTCAAGACAGGCCGGCGTGCGAGGATGAATTGCAGCGCCGGGCTTCTGTCGTTACGCTGACGGAAACATGCGCCGCGCCAGAACACGCAGCCCGGGAGGAGCCCCCATGAAAGTGACCATCAATATCGACTGCACACCGCTGGAAGCGCGCCAGTTCATCGGCCTGCCGGATGTCGAGCCGATGCAGAAGGCCGTGCTCGGCGAGATGGAAAAGCGGATGCTGAGCGAGATGGAAAACTTCTCGACCGAGAAGGTTGTCAATTCCTGGCTGTCGCTGGCGCCGCAGAACGCCGAATGGTTCCGTTCGATGTTCAGCCAGTTTGCCACCATCGCCGGCAGCGCCATGGGCGGCGGCGAGAAGAAATGAGCCCGCCGGCCCGGGCGTTGGACTCTTCTCTTTGACTCTTCGCGCGGGATTGCGAATAATACGGGTCCGAAACGAAGGAGCGGCAGATGCCGGGCGGGTTCAAACCGGTGCAGGCCTTGCGGCTTTGGCACGATGTCACGCTCGACATGGTGCGCGAGGAAGCGGTCGATCTTTCGCAGCGGCAGATGGCGATCCTGCTGACCATCTACCTTGAAATGCCGCCGCATACCGTGCGCGGCCTCGCCAAGCGGCTTGATGTCACCAAGCCGGTGATCACCCGCGCGCTCGACACGATGGGCAGCCTCGATCTCGTCTCCCGCCGGAGGGACGACCTCGACCGGCGCAATGTCATCGTCCAGCGCACGGTGCGCGGCGCCCTGTTTCTCGAAAAGCTGGGCGACCGGATCAGCCGGCGCGCGGCCGAGGTTTCACCGACATGAGCGATCCTCGCCTCACCCCGGCGCGCGGCGATCTCGCCGCCGATTTCCTGAAGGGGCAGGTGGACGCCGAGCGGTTTGTGCCCGGCCGGCCGATGCGGATCGTGGCGCCGCAGACACCGCTGAAGCGCCAGCCCTTTTCCGACGCGCCCTATGAGACCGAGGCGCTGATGGGCGAGGTCTTCACCGTCTATGACGAGGACGAGGGCTGGGCCTGGGGGCAGCTGGCGGGCGATGGCTATGTCGGCTGGCTGTCGGCCAACGCGCTTGGCCCGGTCGAGCCGGCACCGACGCATCGGGTGGTCGCGCTGCGCACGTTTTTCTACCCCGGCCCGACAATCAAGGCCGAGCCGCTCGCCGCCCTGTCGCTTGGCGCCGCGGTCTGCGTCAAACGCAGCGAGGGGGCATTTGCCGCCACGCCGCAGGGCTTTGTCCACGCCGGACACCTCGCCCCGCTGGGCGAGGCCGCGCCCGATTTTGTCGCGGTGGCCGAGCAGCTGATTGGCACGCCCTACCTCTGGGGCGGAAAATCGAGCCTCGGGATCGACTGTTCCGGCCTTGTGCAGCTCTCGCTCGCCATGGCCGGCCTCGCCGCCCCGCGCGATTCGGACCTGCAGGAAGCGGCCCTCGGCACCGCCTTGCCGCCGGAGACCCGCGATTTGCGGCGCGGCGACCTTGTCTTCTGGAAAGGCCATGTCGGCATTCTCACCGACGGGGCCACGCTGCTGCATGCCAACGGCCACCACATGATGGTCGTGCAAGAACCGCTGGCCGGGGCGATTGAACGCATCGCCGCCAAAAGCTACGGCACTGTCACAGCCATCCGCCGGCTGCCCGGCTACACGCAGGCGTGATCGGCACAGCGGCACGAGCCTCTTTACAGCCCGGGCACTTGCAGCGACCCTGACCGGCAGACACCCCCGGAACAGGGAGATGCGGTGATGCGCCTCGATCGTGTGTCCTCAGGCTGGTTTTCCCGCTCCTGTGCCGCGCTGGCGGCGTTCTTGCTGCTCATGGCGCTGCCCGCACGGGCAGGCGAGGAAGGCGAGGAGGTGGATGTCGCTCTCGTGCTTGCCGTCGATATCTCCTATTCGATGGACCTTGAGGAACAGCGCCTGCAGCGCGAAGGCTATATCGAGGCACTCAACTCGCAGGAGGTGCTGCGCGCCATCGGCATGGGGATGACCGGCAAGATCGCGATCGCCTATTTCGAATGGGCCAATGCCTTCGACCAGCGGCTGGTGCTGCCGTGGACGATCATCGACAGCCCGGCAAGCGCCCGCAAGGCGACCGACATCATCGCGGCAACGCCGACCCGGCGCGCCCAGCGCACCTCGATTTCCGGCGCGCTCAACTATGCCAGGAAGCTGTTCGACGAGAGCCCCTATCACGCCTTGCGCAAGGTGGTGGATGTCTCGGGCGACGGGCCGAACAACGCTGGCGAGGCGGTGGAAGCCGCACGCAACAAACTGCTCGCGGATGGCGTCGTCATCAACGGCCTGCCGATCGTGCTGCCCCGCTCGACCGGCGGCTGGGGCTATATCGAGCATCTCGATGCCTACTATGCCGATTGTGTCATCGGCGGGCCGGGCTCGTTCATGATCCCGATCACCACGCCGGAGCAGTTCCGCAGCGCGACCAAGCAGAAGATCATCCGCGAGGTGGCGGAGCTTGGCACCCGCGATGTGCAATATGTGCAGGACCGGGGCCGGAAATCCGATTGCATGATCGGCGAGCGGATGGTGCGCGAGCGTGAGCGCTGGGGCAACTGAGCCCTGTCAGGTTCCGCGCGGCTTGGCCCGCGTCGTCGGCAGGGCGGCGGCAGGATCCTCCGGCCAGGGGTGGCGCGGGTAGCGGCCGCGCATCTCGGCGCGCACGGCAGCCCATGAGCCTTTCCAGAAGCCCGGAAGATCGCGCGTGATCTGGATCGGCCGGTGGGCGGGCGAGGTGAGATGCAGCGTCAGCGGCAGCTTGCCGCGGGCGATCGCCGGATGGTCCTTCAGGCCGAAAAGTTCCTGCACGCGGATGGCCAATACCGGCGCGCCGTCGCTTTCATAATCGATGGCATGGGAGGCGCCGGTGGGGGCGGTGAAATGGGTCGGCGCCTCGGCCTCCAGCCGGCGGGTCATCTCCCACGGCAGCAGGGCGTGCAGCGCATCGGCCAGCAGCGCCGGGGTGATGGCGGCGAGCGCGGTCAGCCCGGCAAGGTACGGGGCGAGCCACTGGTGGATGACGGCGGCAAGCGCGGCGTCCGAGACATCGGGCCACTCCTCCCCCTCTGCCGCACGCAGGAAGCCGACACGGTCGCGCCACTGCTTCAGCGCTTTCGTCCACGGCAGGCGGGTGATGCCGAGCCGGGCGATCCCCTCGGCGAGGGCGCGCGCGCTGGCCTCGCCGGCAGGCACCGGCAGCGGGCCGGAGGCGAGCACCAGCGCATCAAGCCGGCGGGTGCGGCGGGCACGCAGCGCGGCAGCGGCGGCATCGAAGCTGATCTCGTCGGCGGTGACGATCCGGTCGGCGAAGGCCGTTGTCAGTTCGGCCTCGTCGAGTGGCGCGGCGGCGAGAATACGCCCCTGCCCGGCGCTGCCGGTCAGTTCGGCCACGACGAGGAACTTTTCCCGCGCCAGCGCATCATGCGGTTCCACCGCCGCGGCCCGGCCATTGGCCAGCAGGAACGACCCGCCGCCGCCCCGGGCCATGGCGATCCGCTCGGGATAGGCAAAAGCGAGCAGGCGGGCGGGCGAAGCCTCATCCGCCGTGCGGCCAGCGCCACCGGCGCGCTTTGCCCAGCCGGCGGCAAGGCGGCGCATCTCCTCCGCGCGGCCGCCGCGCTGGCGGCGGAAGGCATCGAGCCGGTGGGTGAGATCCGTCGCCGTACCGCCAAGGCCGCGCTCGGTCAGCAGGGCGGCGAGATCCGCCGCGTCCCCGGCGGCGCCGATCTCCCCCCCTGCGACGATCATCGCGGCGAGACGGGGGGCAAGCGGGAAGCCGGCCAGCGCCTTGCCCCGCGGCGAGATCCGCCCGGCCCCATCCAGCGCGCCGAGCGCGACGAGCAGCGCCCGCGCCTCGCTCAGCGCCGGGGCGGGCGGGGCATCGAGCCAGGTCAGCGCTCCGGGATCGGCCACGCCCCAGTCGGCACAATCGAGCAGCAGGCCGGAGAGATCGGCATCCAGTATCTCGGGCCGGGAGAAAGCCGCAAGGCTCTGGGTCTGCGCCTCGTCCCACAGGCGATAGCAGACGCCCGGCTCGGTTCGCCCGGCGCGGCCGCGCCGCTGATCGGCCGAGGCGCGGGAGACGCGCACCGTTTCCAGCCGGGTGATGCCGATCTCCGGTTCATAGCGCGGCACGCGGGCCAGCCCGCAATCGATGACGACGCGCACACCCTCGATGGTCAGCGAGGTCTCGGCAATTGCCGTGGCCAGCACCACCTTGCGCCGGCCCGGCGCGGCGGGGCGGACAGCCGCATCCTGCGCGCGCATCTCCATCGCACCGTAGAGGGGCGCGATATCGACGGCGGGATCGCTGATCCGCTCGCGCAGCCGCTCCTCCACCCGGCGGATTTCTCCCTGCCCGGGCAGGAAGACAAGCTGGGAGCCCGCCTCGGCCCTCAACCCGCGCAGGATGGCGGCAACCACCTGATCCTCGATGCGGGCATTGGCATCACGCCCGAGATATTCCGTGCGGACAGGGAAAGTGCGGCCCAGGCTCTCGATCACCGGGGCGGGGGGCGATGCCAGCCTGCCCGCCACGCGCGCGCCATCCAGCGTGGCCGACATCACCAGAATGCGCAGATCCGGCCTCAGCCCGGCCTGCGCATCGAGCGCCAGCGCGAGGCCGAGATCGGCATCGAGCGAGCGCTCGTGAAATTCGTCGAACAGCACGGCAGCGACGCCATCCAGCGCCGGATCGGCGAGGATCATCCGGGTGAACACGCCCTCGGTCACCACCTCGACCACCGTCCTGGCGCTCACCCGCGTATCGAGCCGTGCGCGCAGGCCGATGGTGGCGCCCAGCGGCTCGCCCAACGTCTCGGCCATGCGGGCCGCCGCGCCGCGCGCCGCCAGCCGGCGCGGCTCCAGCACGATGATCCTGCCTGCGCCGCGCCAGGGCGCCTCGATCAGCGCAAGCGGTACGCGCGTGGTCTTGCCGGCGCCGGGCGGAGCGACAAGCACCGCATTCGGCCGGTCGGCCAGCGCCGCCAGCAGCGCCGGCAGCGCCTCGTCGATCGGCAGGGAATCACCCGCGATCACGCCCCGTCACCGCGTGAGGTTGAGGGTGCCGTTGCGCCAGACGAGCACCCGGCCGCAATGCGCCGCCGGGCCGCATTCCGCCCCCGCCAGCACGATGCGCAGCACATTGAGGCCGTGACCGGGCGTCACCTGATACTCCAGCACCTTGTAGCTGGCCTGCCGCTGGCCGGTGCGGGTGAGAAAGATATCGAGCGAGCAGGCATTCGCCGTGGTGCAGTAAAGATCGCGTACCGCCTTGCAGCCCTTGCGGGTGTCGATCAGCCAATCGAGCTGGCCATCGCCATCCAGATCGGCCGATGTCAGCATGGCGTCGAGATCGACCGTCTCTCCCGCCTGCCGGCAATCATGCGCAAAGCCGGAGAGCGGCCCCCGGACAAACTGCGGCACATCCCGGGCGGTGGCACCGGCGACGGCCAGCAAGGCGACCAGCAGGGCGAAGGCGCGGCGCATCAGACCGCCGGCCTGCCGACGCTGATATAGGTGAAGCCGCGCGAGGCCATATCCTCCGGCCGGTAGATGTTCCTCAGATCGACGATCACCGGCCGGGTCAGCGCCTCCTTGATGCGGTTGAGGTTCATCGCGCGGAAGGCATCCCACTCGGTGATGATGACCAGCGCATCCGCCCCTTCGGCGCAATCATACGCATTGGCGGCGAAGGAGACGCCGCGCGTCAGCGAGGCGGCATTGGCCATGCCCTCGGGATCATAGGCGCGCAGCTTCGCACCCGCGGCATGCAGCCGCTCGATGATGGCGAGCGAGGGTGCATCGCGCATGTCATCGGTGTTGGGCTTGAAGGTGAGGCCGAGGAGCGCGATCGTCTTGCCGGCGACATCGCCGCCGAGCGCCGCGATCACCTTGTCGGCCATCGCACCCTTGCGCGCATCATTGACCTCGACCACCGTCTCGATGATCCGGACCGGGCTTTCGAAATCGCGCGCGGTCTTGATCAGCGCGAGCGTATCCTTCGGGAAGCACGAGCCGCCGTAGCCCGGCCCGGCATGCAGGAATTTCGAGCCGATGCGGTTGTCGAGCCCGATGCCGCGCGCCACATCCTGCACATTGGCGCCGGCCTTCTCGCACAGATCCGCCATCTCGTTGATGAAGGTGATCTTCATGGCGAGGAAGGCGTTGCCGGCGTATTTGATCAGCTCCGACGTCCGGCGGGCAGTGAACAGCAGCGGCGCCTGATTGAGATAGAGCGGGCGGTAGATCTCGCTCATCACCGCGCGGGCGCGCTCGTCCAGCGTGCCGACGACGATGCGGTCCGGCCGCTTGAAATCGGCGATCGCCGCGCCCTCGCGCAGGAACTCGGGGTTGGAGACGACGGCAAACTCGGCATCGGGCCGCGCCTCGCGGATGATCGCCTCGACGGAATCGCCGGTGCCGACCGGCACGGTGGATTTGGTGACAACCACGGTGTAGCCGGTCATCGCGGCGGCAATCTCGCGCGCGGCCTGATGGACGTAGGTCAGGTCCGCGTGGCCATCGCCCCGGCGCGAGGGCGTGCCGACGGCGATGAACACGGCTTCCGCCTCGGCGACAGCCCCGGCAAGATCGGTGGTGAAGGACAGGCGCCCTTCCTCGACGTTGTCGGCGACCAGTTCCTTCAGGCCGGGCTCGTAGATCGGCATGCGACCGGCACGGATGGCGTCGATCTTGGCCTGATCGACATCGACGCAGGTGACGATGTGGCCGAAATCCGCCAGGCAGGCGCCCGAGACAAGGCCGACATAGCCCGAACCGATCATCGCGATGTTCATGGCGGCTCCTTCCGCGGCGCACCCCTGCGGCCGGCCCCGGACAGGCCGGCCGCCGCGCGCCCGATTGCGTCGCCGTCCCGCTTAGCCGCCCAGCCCCGCTGCGGCAAGCGCCGCCATGTTGACGAGGTCGGTATCCTTGGAATTCATGCCGACGATCTGCACCGGCTTGTCGAGCCCGACGAGCAGCGGGCCGATGACGGTGGACCCGCCCAGCTCCTGCAGCATCTTGGTGGAAATCGCCGCCGAGTGGAACGCCGGCATCACCAGCACATTGGCCGGGCCGGAGAGGCGGCAGAACGGGAACTGGGCCATCATGTCGGGGTTGAGGGCAACATCGGCCCCCATCTCGCCGTCATACTCGAAATCCACCTTGCGCTGGTCGAGCAGCTTGACCGCCTCCTGCACCCGGGTCGAGCGCTCGGACGCGGGATAGCCGAAGGTGGAGAAGGCGAGCAGCGCGACGCGCGGGGTATAGCCGAGCCGGCGGGAGAAGCCGGCCGCCTCCACCGCGATGTCGGCCAGTTCCTCGGCGGTCGGCATGTCGTGCACCGCCGTATCGGCCACCACCACCGGCCGGCCGCGCGACAGGATGATCGAACAGCCAATGACGCGATGGCCGGGCTTGGGATCGATGACGCGGCTCACCTCGGACAGCGAAACCGAATAGTTGCGGGTCAGGCCCGTGACCATCGCATCCGCATCGCCCATCGCCACCATCGAGGCGGCGAAATAGTTGCGGTCCTGATTGATCATCCGCTGGCAATCACGGAACAGGAAGCCCTTGCGCTGGAGCCGCTCGAACAGGAACTGCGCATAGACGCCGTTGCGGCTGGAGAGCCGGGCGTTGAGCACATGCAGCCCTTCCTTGATCTCGATGCCGGTGAGCGCGGCGACCTGGGCCACGCGGTCCTCGCGGCCGATCAGCACCGCCTCGCCGAGGCCCTGGTTGACGTAGGAGACGGCGGCGCGGATCACCACCTCCTCCTCGCCCTCGGCAAAGACGACCTTGCGCGGACGGCGCTTGACCTGCTCGAACACGCGCGAGAGCACGCCGGCCACCGGATCGCGCCGGGCGGAGAGCGCCGCCTCGTATTTGGCGAGGTTGCCGATCGGCTTTCTGGCGACGCCGGTCTGCATCGCGGCGCGGGCGACGGCGGCCGGAATCTTGGCCATCAGCCGCGGATCGAACGGTACGGGGATGATGTAGTTGCGGCCAAAGCGCGGGCGCACGCCGCCATAGGCGGAGGCCACCTCATCGGGCACATCCTCCTGCGCCAGATGGGCCAGCGCATGGGCGGCGGCGATCTTCATCTCCATGTTGATGGTCGTCGCCCGCACATCGAGCGCGCCACGGAAAATGTAGGGAAAGCCGAGGACGTTGTTGACCTGATTGGGATAATCAGAGCGGCCGGTGGCCATGATCGCGTCATCGCGGATGGCGGCCACCTCTTCGGGCGTGATCTCCGGGTCCGGATTGGCCATGGCGAAGATGATCGGGTTCGGCGCCATCGAAGCCACCATCTCCGAGGTCAGCGCGCCCTTGGCGGAAAGGCCGAAGAACACATCCGCGCCGGCCATCGCATCGGCCAGCGTGCGGGCCTTGGTCTCCACCGCGTGGGCGCTCTTCCACTGGTTCATGCCGGCGGTGCGGCCGCGGTAGATCGCGCCCTTGGTGTCGCACAGAATGACGTTGTTGGGGGCAAAGCCCATCGCTTTCAGCAGTTCGACGCAGGCGATGGCCGCCGCGCCGGCGCCGTTGACGACGAGCCGGGCGTTCTTGACATCGCGCCCGGTGATCTGCAGCGCATTGAGCAGGCCGGCGGCGGCGATGATCGCGGTGCCGTGCTGGTCGTCATGGAACACCGGAATGTCCATGAGTTCGCGCAGGCGCTCCTCGATGATGAAACATTCCGGCGCCTTGATATCCTCAAGGTTGATGCCACCGAACGAGGGGCCGAGATAGCGCACCGCGTTGATGAAGGCATCCGGATCCTCGGTGTCGACTTCCAGATCGATCGAATCGATATCGGCGAAGCGCTTGAACAGCACCGCCTTGCCTTCCATCACCGGCTTGGAGGCGAGCGCACCGAGATTGCCGAGGCCGAGAATGGCCGTTCCGTTGGAAATGACCGCGACGATGTTGCCGCGCGCCGTGTAATCAAATGCTGTCGCAGGGTCGGCGGCAATCGCCTTCACCGGCACGGCGACGCCCGGGGAATAGGCCAGACTCAGGTCGCGCTGGGTCGCCATCGGCTTGGTGGGGACGATCTCGAGCTTGCCCGGCTTGCCGCGCGAATGGAACTCCAGCGCCTCCTGATCGGTGATCGTCGGGCGTTTGGTGCGGTGGCTGGAATCCAGTTCGGTCATCGTCTTGTTGTCCCTTGAGCATTTCCCGGTTTTTGCCGACACTATGAACTGGTGCGGACAATCACAAGCGCTCAGCTGTTGAAATCGCGCCGCGCGGCGCGAAAGTTTGCCCTGCGGTCATGGCAGAGCCCACGACCGCCCTGCTATGATAATCGTCATGCACAGTCACGATCTTTCCTCCCGCCAGACCCCCTATGTGGCCGATGGCGGCATTGCGAGCGCCGAAGCGCGCCCGACGCCGGTGATGGCGCAGTATATCGAAATCAAGACCGCCAACCCGGACAGCCTGCTGTTCTACCGGATGGGGGATTTCTACGAGCTGTTCTTCGCCGATGCGGAAATCGCCAGCCAGACGCTCGGCATCGTGCTGACCAAGCGGGGCAAGCACCTCGGGCAGGATATCCCGATGTGCGGGGTGCCGATTTCCCGTGCGGATGAATACCTGCAACGGCTGATCGCCGCCGGCCACCGCGTGGCGGTGTGCGAGCAGCTGGAGGACCCGGCCGAAGCGCGCAAGCGCGGCGCGAAATCGGTCGTGCGGCGTGACGTGACGCGGCTGGTTACCCCCGGCACGATCACGGAAGAGGCGCTGCTGGTGCCCGGGCGGGCCAATCTTCTGGTGGCGCTGGCGCGCGTCCGGCGGGACGAGACGGCGTGGACCTATGGCATCGCGGCGGTTGATATCTCGACCGGGCAGTTCAGCCTGACGGAGACCGATGCGGGCGGTGCGCAGGGCACGCTCGCCCGGCTGGACCCGAGCGAACTGCTGCTGCCCGACACGATCCGCGAGGACCGGGAGGCCGGGCCGATCTGGCGCGACCTCAAATGCGCCATCGCCCCGCTGGCGCGCGAGGGGGCGGATGCCGCCTCCGCCGAGGAGCGGCTGAAACGCGCCTTCGGGGTGACGACGCTCGATGCCTACGGCCGCTTCTCGCGGGCGGAGCTGGCGGCCGCCGGCTCGGTGCTCGGCTATATCGAACGCACACAGCTGGGCGCCCGCCCGCCGCTGACCCCGCCGCGTCGCGAGGGGGCGGAGGCGCTGATGCAGATCGATGCCGCCTCGCGCGCCAACCTGGAACTGATCCGCACGCTGGGCGGCGAGCGGGCCGGCAGCCTGATCGGCACCATCGACCGCACCGTGACGCCCGCCGGGGGGCGGCTGATTGCCGAGCGGCTGGCCGGGCCGGTGACCGACCGGGCGCTGATTGCCCGGCGGCAGGAGGCCATTGCCTTCTTTCTCGACGATCCGATGCGGCGGGGCGACCTGATCGACCTTCTGAAGCGCGCGCCGGACATGCCGCGCGCATTGACGCGGCTGGCCTTGCAGCGCGGCGGGCCGCGCGACCTCGGCGCGCTGGGCGAGGGCATCCGCGCCGCGGCGGCCATCGCCGCGCTGCTGCCTGATGATGCGCCGCAAGAGATTGCCGCCGCCCGCGCGATGCTGGCCGCGCTCGACCGGCGCGTGGCCGATACCCTGGCCGCCGCGCTGGCCGACGACCTGCCGCTGCTGAAGCGCGACGGCGGGTTCATCCGCGCGGGGTATGAACCGAGCCTCGATGACGCGCGGACGCTGAAGGACGACAGCCGCCTCGTCATCGCGCGCCTTCAGCAAGGCTATGCGGAGACGGCGGACTGCCGCACGCTGCGGATCAAGTTCAACAATTTCCTCGGCTATTTCATCGAGGTGCCGCAGGCGGTGGGCGAGAAGATGGTCGCCCCGCCGCTCAATGCCACCTTCATCCACCGCCAGACGATGGCAGGGGCGATGCGGTTTTCCACCGCCGACCTGTCCGAGCTGGAAGCCAAGATCGCCTCGGCGGGAGAGCGGGCGGTGGGCATCGAACTGGCGCTGTTCGAGCGGTTGACCGCCGCCGTGCTGGGCATGGACGGGGCGATCCGCGCGGCGGCCGAAGCGCTGGCGGCGCTCGATGTCAGCGCGGCGCTGGCGGTGCTGGCACTCGACAAGGGCTGGGTGCGGCCCGAGATGGTGGCCGGCGCGGATTTCCACATCGAAGGCGGACGCCACCCGGTGGTGGAAGCGGCGGTGGCGCGGCAGGGCGGTTCGTTCGTCTCCAACGATAGCGATCTTGCCGCCGGGGAGACGGGGGAAGCGCGCATCCTGCTGGTGACCGGCCCGAACATGGCCGGCAAATCGACCTATCTGAGGCAGAACGCGCTGATTGCCATCCTCGCGCAGATGGGCTCGTTCGTGCCGGCCAGCGCCGCGCGGCTCGGCATCGTCGACAAGCTGTTCTCCCGCGTCGGGGCGGCGGATGATCTGGCGCGCGGGCGCTCGACCTTCATGGTCGAGATGGTGGAGACCGCCGCGATCCTCAACCAGGCGACCAGCCGCAGCCTTGTCATCCTCGACGAGATCGGCCGCGGCACGGCGACCTACGACGGGCTTTCCATCGCCTGGGCGACGCTCGAGCACCTCCACGACGTCAACCGCGCCCGCGCGCTTTTCGCCACGCATTATCACGAGATGACGGCGCTGGCGCAGAAGCTTGCGGGGGTGGAGAACGCCACCGTCACGGTGAAGGAATGGGAGGGCGAGGTCATCTTCCTGCACGAGGTCAGGA
>ERZ1645187.855-NODE-855-length-29507-cov-6.888191_pt1 | contig 29507 bp, 32 predicted proteins | sample MGYA00575352_ERZ1645187 | MGnify/ENA primary metagenome ERZ1645187 (study PRJEB40837, sample SAMN11349314) | freshwater sediment metagenome | isolation source: river sediment | host: Sediment | place: India: Wazaribad , New Delhi | collected 2017-02-21 ...
CCGGTGCCTACATCGCCGCCAACTTCAAGGATGGCAAGATCGCCGTTCTCCACGACAAGACCCCCTATGGCCAGGGCCTTGCCGACGAAACCAAGAAGGCAACCAACGCTGCTGGCGTGACGGAAGCCATGTATGAAGGCGTCAACATCGGCGACAAGGACTTCTCCTCCCTCATCACCAAGATGAAGGAAGCGGGCGTCAACTTCGTCTATTGGGGCGGTCTGCACACGGAATTCGGCCTGCTGAAGCGCCAGGCTGCTGACGCCGGCCTGAACGCCACGTTCATGTCGGGCGACGGCATCGTTTCGAACGAACTCGCCTCCATCGCCGGCCCCGCCGTCGAAGGCACGCTGATGACGTTCGCTCCCGATCCGCGCAAGCGCGCAGAAGCCAAGGACATCGTCGAGAAGTTCCGCGCCGCTGGTTTCGAACCTGAAGCCTACACGCTGTACTCCTACGCTGCCCTGCAGGTGATCGCCGGTGCGGCCGCAAAGGTCGGCAAGAACGACGACGCCCAGGCTGTTGCTGCTGCCGTCAAGGCCAGCGGACCGTGGAAGACCGCCATTGGCGAACTCAGCTACGACGCCAAGGGCGACATCACGCGTCCTGACTACGTTCTCTACACCTGGAAGAAGCAGGAAGACGGCTCCTTCACCTACATCGAGAACTAATCGTACCCCTTTCGGCTTCGGCTGAAGAAACCGCCCGGACCCGTTCCGGGCGGTTTTTCTTTGGCGCTTGCGAAGGGGCTTGCGCCGCAATAGCCTGCCACGGCCATTCCGGAGTCGCGGCCTTGCGTTTCATCTTTTCCCTGCTTGCCTCAGTCGCGCTCGCCAGCCCTGCCCTTGCGGACATTCTTGTGGGCGTCGCCGGGCCCATGGGTGGACAGAACGGGGTGTTCGGCAAGCAGATGCAGGCCGGTGTGTCGGCGGCCATCACGGCAGTCAACGCTGCTGGCGGCATCAATGGCGAACCCTTGCGGGCGGTCGTGGAAGATGATGCCTGTGACACGCGCCGGGCCTTCGACGTGGCGCAGAACCTGGCTCAGCAGGACGTGCGCGTGGTGATCGGGCATTTCTGTTCCGGTGCCATGATCGCGGCCAGCAAGACCTATCTTGAAGCGGGCATTCTTGCCATCACGCCCGCGGCCACCCTGCCCGCCGTCACCGACCAGCAGGGCTGGAACGTGTTGCGGCTGGCCTCGCGCGATGACGCGCAGGCCGACATCGCCGCACTGCGCATCCTTGCTGACGACGCGGCGGCACGGGTTGCCATCATCAGTGATGGCCAGCCGGTGATGCGCAGTCTCGTGGACCGCCTCAAGGGCAAGCTCTCCGCTGGCAGCGAGCAGGTTGTGAAACCGGGCACCACGGACTTCACCGATGTGGTGAACGCGGTGAAGGCCTCCGGCAGCACGGTTGTCTACCTCGCCATGTCGGCCTCCGATGCCGGAAACCTGGCCAAGGCGCTGCGCGAGGGCAATGTGGCGGCGCGGCTCTATGGCCCCGATCTGCTGCTCAATGAAGTCTATTGGGAGCGGGCGGGAGAAGCGGCGGAAGGCACCCGCGTGACATTCGCCGTCGATCCCCTGTCGCTGGCCAACCGCTTCAAGGTCTCTCAGGTCATTCCCGCGGATGGTGGCAGCGAAGGAGCAACAATTGCCTCCTTTGCGGCAGTGGAAGTGTTTGCCGCCGCCGCCAAGGCTGCGGGCGTGAACAATGGCCGGGCCATGGCCGACTGGCTGAAGGGCGGCGCGGTTATTCCGACACTCCTCGGTGACCTTCAATTCGATGCGCGCGGCGATCTCGTGACACAGCGATTTTCCTGGTACCGCTGGAGCGGCGGGCAATTCGCCGAAGACCCCCAACAATAAGGACACCCCATGCGCGCCTATTTCGTGCAGATCAAATGCGACCTCGGCAAATCCTACGAGGTTGCCTCGGCCATCGCCGATTCCGAAGTCGCCTCGGAAATCTACTCGACAGCCGGCGGTTTTGACCTGCTGGTGAAGCTCTATCTCGAAGAGGAACAGGATGTTGGCCGCTTCATCGCCGACAGGATACAGTCCGTGCCTGGCGTGCGCGATACCTACACGCTCGTGACCTTCAAGGCTTTCTGATGCGAGGCGCCCTCGCCGCCGCACTGTTCCTGGCGGGCGCGTGTCCTGCACCCGCCGCCGATGGAGCGCAGTCACACGCCATCGGCTTTTCCCCGGACGGCAAATATTTCGCTTTTGAGCAGTACGGCATCCAGGATGGATCGGGTTTTGCTTTCTCCGACATCTTCGTGCTCGACATTGCGGCCGACAGCTGGGTGAAGGGCACGCCTGTGCGGGTGATGGAAGAGACCGAGACCAACAGCGTTGATGGGGCGCGGAGCAAGGCATTGGCGCAGGCCAAACCGGTCATCGACGGCGTCAAGGCCTGGGGCAGCGTCGACACGCTCGTCCACATGCCGTTCACGGAACTCGGGCATGCCGACAGGCGCACGGCCCGGTTTGGACGCTACTACGCATCGACCGCCGACAGTGGCGCCTATGACGCGCTTGGCTCATGGGAAATCAGCGTGAAGGATGTGGCCCTGCCCGCTCCCGCAGATTGTCCGGACGTTGACATTGCGACACCTGCCGGAATGGATGTGAACATCAGGAACCTGCAGTCGGGCAAGACAGTCACGGCGGTGAAGGACGAGAGCATCCCGAAGTCGCGCTACTGTCCGCATGGCTACGACATTGAAGCGGTATACGCACCATCAGCCTATGACGTGCCGGGAGATCCCCATGTGGCGCTGGTCGGCGTCTACAGCCGCGGCTTCGAAGGATCAAACCGGCGCTTTGTGGCCGTGCCGTTCACGCCGCCGCAATGAAACATGCTGGCCTGGAAGAACATGCAATTGCATTGTCGTTGCAGCGCGCACTCCTCGGCGCAGTGACAGCCAATTTGCGGGCCGTCTCCTTCAAACTGCATGACAGCACGATACATGTGGATTTCATCTATGATGGCGACCCCGCCCCCGAAGACGTGGAGAGCGCACAGATTGCTGTCAGTGAAGTGATTTCCGATTTTCCCGACGCAAACGCCATTGAATGCCTCCGGCGGGTTGACGCGCCTGCTGCAGTGCCAGTTTTGGGTGGACGCCTTGTCTTTGCGCGGAAGGAGCCACTCCGCCCATGAAAAAGGGGCGCTTCGCCGGACTGGCGAAACACCCCTGATGCATGTCTGCCTGATCAGCGCAGGTGCAGGCTGGCAACACCGGCAGCGACGTTGAGACCCTGCTGTGCCTGGAGGCTCAAGGGCTGCAGGTTGATGCCCTTCTTGAATCCGCCAATCAAAACATTGGCACCGAGGCCGATGCCCACAGTGGCTTCAGCGCTGGCACCGGTGTAGCTGCCCTTGAGGGCACCACGGCCAACCTTGCCCGGAGCGAACACGATCCAGCCCAACTCCGTGGCCCCGGTCACGCCGACGTCAATGCCGAGCTTGCCGATCGAACCGCGATAGTGCTCGCGTCCACCACCGGAGCGCTTGAACACGCAGTCCACATTCTTGGACGAGCCGATGATGAAGCCCACGCCACCGTCGATGTGGCAACGCAGCACGCCCACTTTCACGCCGTGGCCATTGCCTGCGGTTGCGGGCATGGAAACAACCGTGGCTGCCGCGAGGGCAAGGGCTGCAAGTTTCAGTTTCATGTCTTTCTCCTTCAAACTTTCCCGAAAGCAGATCGGCGTCAAATCCGTCAGCAATGAGGCAGATTGCGGGCGCTCAAACAGCACGCCCCATGAAATCGCCCTTGCCCAGTTCAACGCCGTTGTGGCGCAGGATGTTGTAGGCCGTTGTCATGTGGAAATAGAAGTTCGGAAGGGCGAAACGGTTAAAATAGGCCTCGCCGGTCATGTCCTTCTCCACGTCGCGGGAGAGCCGGACCTTGACCATGCGGCTGGAAGCGCCGTCGAACAGCTTGCGATCCAGCGATTCCAGGAAGGCAATCGTCTTGGCGATTCGGGCCTGCAACTCGGGGAAGGTCTTTTCCTCGTCGGCATAGGCGGGGTTAGCCGTGCCGGAGAGGCGCGCGCCAACGCCCTTGGCGAAGTCGGACGCCAATTGCACCTGTGCTGACAAGGGGAACATGTCCGGAAACAGGCGGAAGTTCACAAGCGCTTCCGGCTTGATCTTGCGCGCTTCACAATGGGCTTCTGCCTTCTTCAGCAGGGCAGACAAGGACTTCAGGCCATGGATGATGACAGGGACGGAAATGTCGTACATGGCGGACCCTCAGCGCAGCGATGCACAGAAACGCTGGATGCGTTCGCACGCGGTTTCCAGTGTCTTGGTGGCAGTTGCATAGGAGATGCGGAAGAAGGGCGACGTGCCGAAAGCCGCGCCATGGACGGCGGCAACGCCTTCCGCTGCCAGAAGTTCGGTGACGAAGACTTCGTCGTTGCTGATCACTGTGCCGGAGGGAGCAGTCTTGCCGATCACGCCGGCGCAGGACGGGTAAACATAGAAGGCCCCTTCCGGCGTGGCGCAGGTCAGGCCCTTGGCCTGGTTCAGCATGGAGACCACGAGGTCGCGGCGCTCCTTGAACACCTTGTTGTTGCGGGCGATGAAGTCCTGCGGGCCGTTCAGTGCCTCCACGGCGGCCCACTGGGCGATGGACGAGGGGTTGGAAGTGGACTGCGACTGCAGCTTGGCCATGGCCTTGATCAGGGCCTCCGGCCCTGCCCCGTAGCCGATGCGCCAGCCTGTCATGCAATAGGACTTCGAGACACCGTTCATTGTAAGGGTGCGTTCATACAACCTGGGCTCCACCTGGGCGATGGTGGTGAAACTGAACTCGTCGTAGACGAGGTGTTCATACATGTCATCGGTGAGCACCCAGACTTGCGGGTGCTTGAGCAGCACATCGGCCAGCGCCTTCAATTCGTCGCGGGTATAGGCCGCGCCCGAGGGGTTGGAGGGAGAGTTGAGGATGAGCCACTTGGTCCTGGGTGTGATTGCCTTGGCGAGGTCGGCGGCCTGAAGTTTGAAGCCCTTGTCGGCAGGACCTTGCACGATGACAGGGGTGCCGCCCGCCAGCATGACGATATCCGGGTAGCTCACCCAGTATGGGGCCGGGACGATCACTTCATCCCCCGGATTTACAGTCGCCATCAAGGCATTGAAAAGAACCTGCTTTCCACCCGTGCCGACGGACACCTGGGTGGTCTTGTAGTCAAGCCCGTTCTCGCGCTTGAACTTGGCCACGACGGCCTTCTTGAGTTCGGCGATGCCATCCACGGCGGTGTACTTGGTCTTGCCCGCCTTGATGGCGGCGATGGCCGCGTCCTTGATATTGTCCGGCGTATCGAAATCAGGCTCGCCGGCGGCGAGGCCGATCACATCCTTGCCCTCGGCCTGCATGGCCTGGGCCTTGTTGGAAATGGCGATGGTGGCGGACGGCTGGATTCGGTTCAGGGAGTCGGAAATAAAGCCCATGGTGATCCTCTTGCGTTCGGCTGCGGCATAAGGCGTCACGCGGGCCCCCGCAAGCATCAATCCGCCGCATGAAATCGCCTGCCAGACATGGCAGAATGGCAACCGTGAACCAGCAACCGATCCTCATCGCCGGCGGGGGAATCGCCGGTCTTGCCGCCGCCCTTGCCGCCGCCGCCGCAGGCCGCGAGGCCCGCGTGTTTGAACGCGCCTCCACTTTTGAGGAAGTGGGGGCGGGATTGCAGCTTGGCCCCAACGCGGTGCGAGCCTTGCAGCGGATCGGCGCCTGGGAGACTGTGGCGGCGATTGCATCCTCTCCACCCGCCATCGTCATGCGCCATGCCGTCAGCGGCAAAACCGTCCGGCGTGTCCAGCTTGCGGGCATCTTCGAAGGCATGTTCGGGGCACCCTACCGCGTGGCCCACCGGGCCGACCTGCATGGCGCCTTGCTTGCGGCAACGCGGGCGCATTCGGGAGTCTCGATCAGCGGCGGCGCAGCAGTGGAAACCATCGCGGATGACGGCGGCCGGGTCCGCATCACATTGCAGTCCGGAGAGGTCGCTGAAGGAGATTTGCTGATCGCCGCTGACGGCATGCGCTCCGGCTTGCGGCAGAAAATGTGGCCGGGAAGCCAATCCGTCTTTGCAGGGCAGATCATCCATCGCGCCCTGACAGACGTTGCAACGGATATTGCAGACCCGGATTGCGTGAACCTGTGGATGGGCCCCGGCTTTCATGCCGTGCACTACCCTGTCGGCAAGAACCGGAAACTCAACATCGTGCTTGTGGCACACCGCGGCCAATCAGCGGAAGAGATCATCGGCGAATGCTGTCCGGATTTGCAGCGGGTATTGGCCTCCGCCACAAGCTGGCTACCATGGGAAGCGCGGCACGTACCTGCCCTCGCCACGTGGGTCAAAGGCCGCGTTGTGCTGCTCGGTGACGCGGCACACGGGACCGTGCCGTACTTTGCACAAGGCTCGGCCATGGCGCTGGAAGATGCGGCCCTGCTGGCCGACGTGTTGCACGAGGCAGGTGCGATGCCCGCCAACTTCGCGCGCATGAACGAGCGCATGGCGCGCGTCACCGCCGTGCACCGGGCGAGCGTGCGGCAGGGGAAAATCTACAGCCTGTCAGGCCCCGCCGCACTGGCCCGCGATCTGGCGCTGCGATTGCTTCCCGAACACAAGTTCCTGGCGCAGTTGCGCTGGCTCTACGCGCCGGACTGAAACAGGCAAGCGCAAGGCAGGGCCAGCATGGATGCTGACCCCGCCGGGAGCTGACGGCCTGCGTTCAGACGCGGATCAGGGCTTGGTGTTGCCGTTGTTGCTTCCGCCACCCTTCTTTCCGCTGCCTGGGTTGTTGTTTTCGAACTTGGGAAGCTTCCAGGTCTGGGTGGTAACGTAGCACTTGTACTTGCCGCTGTACTTGCCGCATTCCACGGACTTGTTGCAGTTGCTGCGGGTCTCAAGCCAGGCGGGCACACCGTGATTGCGGACGACTTCCTGACAGCAGGCCACGGCAGCGCCGCGCGAGCCCGACTTGCACTGCGAGAGTTGCGACGTGGCACTGGCATTGGCCGCGCCCGTGCTTGCGAGAACGGCAAGGGTTGCGCCGGCCATGGCAGCGAGGATGCTGATTGACTTGATACGAGAAGACATTGAAACCTCCATTTTGTTGCGATCGTGCTTGATCGTTGGCAGGACTATGACAGCCTGCCGCTGGGCCTCGACTGAACGGGAAGTTCATCGGTGGTTCATGGACGGGGCCTGTTCACTGGCGGGTGTCAAGCGGGGAACGGCAGGCAAAGGATTGAAATCGCAGCGCACGAAATCGTGACCGCGTCACCAGCCGGGAGCAGTGGCCAAAAGGCCGGGACTTTACGTATCATCGTCAGTCACACATGGAGGACGATATCATGCGCCGAATGTCTCTGGTTACCTGTTCCGTACTCGTGGCGGCAACGCTGGGATTCGCGCCTGCGGCTGCATGGGCCGCTCCAAGCGGTGGCGGTGGCGGGGGGGCAACACCGCCACAAACAAGCACTTCGCCCAAGAAACTCAAGTGCAAGAAGGGCCAGGTCTCGCGGCTGATGACCGTCAATGGCGTGAAGAAGCGCAAATGCGCCAAGCCCACGGCAGGGTTGCTGCCGGATGGCGAGCTGTTCCAGCAAGGCAATGCACTGGCCCTTGAAGGTGAGTATGACTGGGCGCTGGATGTGCTGGAACTGGTGGCGGACCAGAACCAGCCGGATGTCCTGAACATGCAGGGCTACAGCCACCGCAAGGCCGGCCGCCTTGACGTCGCGATTGGCTTCTACCGCAAGGCGCTCGCGCTCAATCCTGATTTTGTGCGGGCCCGCGAGTATCTGGGCGAAGGCTATGCTGCCGCCGGGCGCATTGATTTGGCACAGGCCGAACTCGGCGAAATCGCGGCGCGCTGCGGGACCGGGTGTGAAGAATACAAGGCCCTGGCAAAAGCGATCGTGGCCGCAACAAACTGAGGTTCAGTGGGGCGGCGTGAGCTCGCGCACGCTGCCCCTGCCCCATTCGCCAATCCCCAGACGTACTGCCAGTGTTGGCAACAGTTCTTCCAGTTCCGCTTTCAGCGTGTGCGGCGGATTGATCACAAGCAAGCCCGACCCGGCAAGGCCACCTTCGGCAAATCCTTCGCGCACGCGCAGTTCGGCGACAAGTGTGCCGCTGCACGGCAAGGCCGCAGCCTGCGTGAGCAGCGGCGCTTCATCGCCGGAGGCCTTCAGCGGGTACCAGGCCAAGACGGTCGTGTTCTGCATGCGGCGGATGATGTGGTCGAGCATCCTCGCGGACTTTTCCATTTCGCCCGCCACCTCAAAAGCAGGATCGAGCAGGACGAGACCACGGCGCTCCGCGAAGGGCAATGCCGCCTTCACTGCAACAGCGGCATCGAGCCGCGTCACGCGCACGCGTTTGTCGGCGCTGTAGCGGGCCGTCAGGGTATCTGCGTCCTGCGGATGCAGTTCGTTGAGGATGATGCGGTCTTCCCGGCGCAAGAGGCGCTCGATGATCTCCGGCGACCCCGGATAGAAGCGCATGGCGCCATCCGGATTGAGATCATGGATGATGTTGAGATACGTGGCGAGCAGCGCGCGCACCTTCTCCGGCAATGGTTCCGCAAGCAGCCTGCCAATGCCGTCCTTCCACTCGCCGGTCTTGTAGGCTTCAGCGCCCTTCAGGTCATAGCGACCGATGCCTGCATGGGCATCCAGCACGGCGAGCGGCTTGTCCTTGCGCAGCAGATAGTCCAGCACACGCATCAGCACGATGTGCTTGAGCACATCCGCATGGTTGCCGGCATGGAAGGCGTGGCGGTAATTCATGCGCGGAACACGATGGCCGCGCCCATGATTATGACGGCAAATCCGATGATGTGCTGAACGGTGATCGCCTCCTTCAGCCAGAAGACGGAAAAGCCGATGAATACGGCGAAGGTGATGACTTCCTGGATCGTCTTGAGTTCGGCGGCGCTATAGACGTTGTGGCCAATGCGGTTGGCGGGCACGGCGAGCCAGTATTCGAAGAAGGCAATGCCCCAGCTGGCCAGCACCACAAGCCACAGGGCCTTCTGCTTGAAGGCAAGATGACCATACCAGGCGAAGGTCATGAAGATATTGGAGGCGATCAGGAGAAGGACAGGGTAAACGTGGGCCGTGGTGATGCTGTTCATTCGCTCGTCGTCAGAAAAGTGCGCGGTCGCCTGCTTTGCAACGCGAATCGCCGGATGGTCAACAGGCGCATTAACACTCCGCTAACCATAACGGGGCGACAATGCGTCTTTCTGTGAGCGGCGTGGCGGAGAGCTGTGATGCGTTACCTTGTGTTGATGTGTGTGATTCTTGCCGGACCAGCGGCTGCTGATGAAGTTTCGCCATGGTTCGGTTCCACCGACCAAACGCCTTTCCAGATGCGTTCGGACGGAACAGCCATGGCAGCTGGAGATCAGCATGAGACGCTTGATCATGCAGAACTACGCGGTCAGGCAGATTGCGCAATCACGGGTTGTTCGCTTGCCGAAGGTTCTGCTAACGTTCTGGGCGCTGGCCTTGTTTCTCCCTAATCCTGACACAGGTTATGGGTACGCGGCTGGTGTTTTGGGGGATTTGAAATGAAGAAACCGATTGTTGCACTGGCCGTTGTCTGCCTCGTGGGCCTCACGGGGTGTACAAACATGAACATCTTCAAGGACACGCCATCGACTCCTCCCCCGGAGCCGCAGGCGGACCTTGAGCCTGATCCACTCGCCCCGGCAGGCCGCATGGGTGCCAACGGCGGCATGAGTGCGGCACAGATCAAGCAAGCCCTGTCCGGCAAGAGCTGGAAGTGGGCAAGCCCGAAGAACAGCGGTGTGACGCTCTACGCCGATGACGGCAGTTCCCTGGTGGAAGTGACGGGCAAGGGCACCACAACCGGCAAATGGTCGGTGAAGGATGGCCAGCTGTGCGAGAGCTTCTCGCCCGCCCCCTTCCTGCCCAAGGGCGTTCCCATGACCTGCCAGCCGTTCTCGGGCTCGGGCAACACCTACAAGGTGGGTCAGGCGACCTTCACGCTCGCGTAGGCGCAATAGAATTCACAGCTTTGCCGTATTGTGACCATGGCTCTGCCGTGGCCCGCACCTAGATCAGGGAAAATCGATCCCCTGCAACTGGATCAGCGGCAACACATGAACACTCTCTCCCGGCGCTCCCTCCTCTCTGGCCTTCTCACGCTCAGCGTAATGGCGGCGCCGGGCGCATTTGCGCTCGCCCAGCCCCATCCGCTGTATGGCGGCAATGAAGGCGAACTGATGGGGCGCGATCCTTCATTGTTCCCGCCGCCCGAATCGCCCGTTGATTTCCCGATCACGGCGGTCGATCTCGACTCAATTCCAGAAAAATACCATCGGCAGATCGTTGGTTATGAGGGATTCGAGGAGCCGGGCACCCTGATCGTCGATCCGGCCCAGCGCTTCCTCTATCTCATCCTCGAAAACGGTTCGGCGCTGCGCTATGGCGTGGGCGTCGGGCGGCAGGGTTTTGCCTGGTCCGGCGAGGCCACCATCCAGATGAAGCGGCGCTGGCCGCGCTGGATTCCGCCAGAAGAAATGACATTCCGCGATGCCAAGGCCGCTGCCTGGAGCAATGGCATGCCTGGCGGGCCTGAAAACCCGCTGGGTGCGCGCGCGCTCTATCTCTTCGCCAATGGCGAAGACACGCTCTACCGCATTCATGGCACCAATGAACCGAACTCGATTGGCAAGGCAATGTCTTCAGGCTGTATCCGGATGCTGAACGAGGACGTGGCTGACCTGTTTGAACGGGTTCCCAAGGGTGCCAAGGTCATCGTGCTCAGCGCGGAAATTTGAAGCAGGTCTGACAGCATGACACTTGCGGGGGCGGTTTCATTCTGGCACATGGCCGACGGGGTGAAGAAATGGAAGTCTTGGGGATGCGGGTATTCTCTGCACTGATCTGTCTGTCGGTGGCCGTGGCAGTGTCTGCCTGCGCCACAGGCCCCAAGGGCGTGCGCGTGGTCAATGGCGGCTCTTCTGCCATTCCCCAGCAGGAAGGCGCTGCCATCCGCAATTTCTCCGCCGCCGAAATCCGCTCGGCCATCGCAGGCAAGACGTTCCAGTACACGCGGCCGGACGGCAACGGCATGATCTCCTACAGCGGTGACGGTTCCTTTGAATTCCAGGACGATGGCAAGGGCGCCGGCAGCGGACGCTGGACGGCTTCCGGCGAGCAGTTCTGCGAGAGCTTCGGCAACCGCCCGATGGAATGCGGCGTCTTCAAATACACGGGCGATGCCTATTTCGCCGCCAATTCCCGCCTCGTGGAAATGAAAATCTAGGGCCACCCCCAGGGTTTTCCCCTGCCCCGCCTGCCATTGAGTTCCGGCTGGTTTCGCCCCCCCAACTTTGTTAAGTGCGGGCGAAAGCACAAGGACTCCGATGATCCCCCGTTATTCCCGCAAGGACATGGCCCAGATCTGGGCCCCTGAAACCCGCTACAAGATCTGGTTTGAAATCGAGGCCCACGCCGCCGACCGCATGGCCGAGATGGGGACCGTGCCAAAGGAGGCAGCAGCCGCCATCTGGGCCAAGGGCAAGGACGCAACATTTGACGCCGCCCGGATCGACGAGATTGAATCCGTCACCAAGCACGACGTCATCGCCTTCCTCACCCACCTCGCGGAGATCGTCGGTCCGGAAGCGCGGTTCGTGCACCAGGGCATGACGTCATCTGACGTCCTGGACACCTGCTTCAATATCCAGCTCACGCGCGCCGCCGACCTGTTGCTGAAGGACATCGACGATGTGCTGGCTGCACTTGAACGCCGGGCCTTCGAGCACAAGATGACGCCCTGCATCGGGCGCAGCCACGGCATCCACGCCGAGCCGGTGACCTTCGGCCTGAAGCTCGCCTTCGCCCATGCGGAGTTCCAGCGGGCCCGCGAGCGGCTGGTGTTTGCCCGCAAGGACATCGCCACCTGCGCCATCTCCGGTGCCGTCGGCACCTTCGCGAACATTGATCCGTCGGTGGAAGTTCATGTGGCGAAGAAACTCGGCCTCACCGTCGAGCCGGTCTCGACACAGGTCATCCCGCGCGACCGGCACGCCATGTTCTTTTCGGTGCTGGGCGTGATCGCCAGTTCGATTGAGCGGCTGGCGACGGAAATCCGCCACCTGCAGCGCACGGAAGTTCTTGAGGCGGAGGAATTCTTCTCGCCCGGGCAGAAAGGCTCGTCGGCCATGCCGCACAAGCGCAACCCGGTGCTGACCGAGAACCTCACCGGGCTTGCCCGTCTGGTGCGCTCTGCCGTGACTCCGGCACTTGAAAACGTGGCGCTTTGGCACGAGCGCGACATCTCCCATTCCTCGGTTGAACGCGGCATCGGCCCCGACAGCACAGTGCACCTCGACTTTGCGCTGAAACGGCTGGCGGGCGTGATCGAGAAGCTGGTTGTCTATCCTGAGAACATGCAGCGCAACCTCGACCGGCTGGGCGGACTTGTGCATTCACAGCGTGTTTTGCTGGCGCTCACACAGAAGGGCATGAGCCGCGAGGACTCCTATGCCGCCGTGCAGCGCAACGCGATGCCGGTGTGGCGTGGTGAGGGCCAGTTCCTCGACCTGCTGAAAGCAGACAAGGAGATCGCGGCACTTCTTTCGGCCAAGGAGATCGAAAGCCTGTTCGATCTCGGCTACCACACCAAGCATGTGGACACGATTTTTGCGCGGGTGTTCGGTCATGCCTGATCGCGCGCCGCAGAAGGACATTCCCCTCATCACCACGACAGACGCGCTGGCCCGGTTCTGCGACGGCCTGACAGGGGAACGCTACATTACTGTCGACACCGAGTTCCTGCGTGAGACGACATATTATCCCAAGCTCTGCCTGATCCAGATCGCGGGCAGTGCCGATGCGTCGCTGATTGATCCGCTGGCCAAAGGTCTCAACCTCGCCCCGTTCTTTGCCTTGATGGCGGACACGCGCGTGCTGAAGGTGTTCCATGCGGCACGGCAGGATGTGGAGATCCTCATCAACATGAACGATGCGGTTCCAACCCCGATCTTTGACACCCAGATTGCGGCCATGGTCTGCGGTTTTGGCGACCAGGTGGGGTATGAAGCAATCGTGCGCAAGCTTGCGGGCGCACAGATCGACAAGTCCTCGCAGTTCACCGACTGGTCACGCCGACCGCTCACCCACAAGCAGTTGGCCTATGCGCTGTCGGACGTCACGCACCTGCGCACCGTCTATGAAAAGCTCATGGCACAGATCGAACGCGAAAGCCGCAGCGACTGGCTGGAAGGCGAACTGGAAGACCTCGCCAATCCCGCGTCCTACCGGGTCGACCCGGAGCAAAGCTGGCGGCGCATCAAGGCGCGCATCCAGAACAAGAAGCAGCAGGCCGCGCTGATGGCCGTGGCAGCATGGCGCGAGCGGCAGGCCCAGGAGAAGGATGTTCCGCGCGGGCGTATCCTCAAGGATGATGCCGTGGGCGAAATCGCTATCCAGGTGCCACAGACGCGCGACGCGCTGCTGCAGTTGCGTCTCCTGCCGAGAGGGTCAGCCGACTCTGTGATCGGCAAAGGCATCCTGGAAGCGGTAGCACAGGGGCTGGCGCGGGACCCGGCAACCATTCCCAGCCCAAAAGGGCGCGGCGATGAAATGTCATCCTCGCAGGAAGCGGCTGCGGAAATCCTCAAGCTCGCCCTGAAAATTGTCAGCGAGCGGGATGGCATCGCGCCGAAGCTGATCGCTTCCAGCGCCGACATTGATGCCATTGCCATTGATGACAACGCCAATGTGCCAGCGCTGCAAGGCTGGCGGCGTGACATCTTCGGTGATGTGGCACTGGACCTGAAGCATGGCCGGGCGGCCATCACCATGGACAAGGGCCGCGTGCAGATCGTCAAGCGGTAGGCGCTAGCCGATCTGAACCTTGGGGGTCCGGCCCATTTCGAAGGCCAGACTGGCGAGGCGTTTTTCCACGCGCTCACCCATGAGGTCGCCCAGCTTCTTCGGCAGGGAGAGCACCAGTTCCTTGCTGCCGGACAGTTTGAGGCCAATGCGCGGCAGCATGCCGGGCATGGCGGCCGAGAGGATGTAGGCGAGGCGGAAGATCGAACTCAGCAAATGCGCCCGTTCCATCTGGCGCTCGTCCAGCAGGCGCGTGAGATCGTCTTTCATGACCTCACCCTCGTAGCGGTAGAACACGGTGAGGGCGAGGAAGACACGGCCCGGATGATCAACACCGACAAAGGCCGCCTGCGATATCATGCCCAGTGACCGGTCAGCGCGGTAATCCGGGTGGGCGCGCCAGCCAATATCCGCCAGCAGGCAGGCGGCGTAGCGCAATCGCTGTTCCTCTTCATTCTCGGTGAAGCCCCTGGCACCGAAAATCTGGTCGGTCCAATCACACAGTTCAAGCTCATGCTCGGGTGAACGGGCATAGCGGCGCGCGAAGTCCCAGCAGGACGAGAGCAGCGCATCCGAATTCATCTTCTTGCGCGGAAGACGCGCATAGAGGAAACCTTCGCGCACGCCATAGACCGAACAAACGACATCGCGCGCACGCGAATGGTGCAACAGCCGTTCCAGCACCATCGCGCCATAGGGAAGTGTTTCCGAGCGCGACTTGGACACGTCCTTCACGTCCTTCAGTGCCACTGGCGAAAGGCCGGCCACGAGTTCGGAAATGCCTGCCGCCTGCGCCCGCGTCATGGTGTATTGATGCAGCACATGCAGGGGATAGTGCGCGTGCGCCATGTGCACGCGGGCGAGGTTTCGCCAGGCACCGCCGACGGCATAGAAGCTGCGGTCCCGGAGTTTTTCCAGAATGGGTGTCTTGCCGAGATATTCATCAACGATGGTGCGGGCGCGCGCCATGTCGTTGCCGGACATGTCCATCAGGCGCAGCGGCCCCAGCGGCAGGGTCACGCCATCATTCAGCTTGCCATCCTTGATGTCGATCAGTTCGAGCGAGCCGCCACCGAGGTCTCCGGCGATGCCATCCGCATCGGGAATGCCGGCAATCACGCCGAGGGCGGCGAAACGCGCCTCCTCTTTGCCTGTGAGCACCGAAATGCCTGCTCCCAGAGCCTTCTCCGCCTTGTCGACAAATTCCTCGCCATTGCTGGCCTCGCGGGCCGCGGCCGTGGCAACGGCAAAAACTTCCTTGCAGCCAATCTGCTTGGCCAAGGCGCGGAAGCGTCGCAGGGCCGCGAGCGCGCGCACGATGGCCGCTTCATTCAGCTTGCCGGTGATGGCAACACCCTTGCCGAGGCCACAGAGAATCTTCTCGTTGAAAACGGGGGCGGGCGAGCGGCGCAGGCCGTCATAGACCACGAGGCGCACCGAGTTCGAGCCGATGTCGACCACCGCCACAGGACGGTAGCTGGGAGGTTCGGTGCGGAATCCGGTGTGCCAGGTCACTTGCTTCTTGCCGATTTCTTCTTGCGTGCAATGGGTTCGGGCACACTAGCGGTGATGGAGCGCCCGCGTCCAGACAGGGACGGATTGTTCATGAAATAGTTGTGGGCGTTGAAGGCCTCCTCCGGGGACGGCGGCACAAGGCGGCGGGACGAACCATCGGCCAGCAGGTCCCAGCTCTGTTCGTTGTCATGCATGTTGGCCACCATGATCTGGTCGAGGATCTGGTCATGCACCGTGGGATTCTCGATGGGGATCAGGGTTTCGACACGGCGGTGCAGGTTGCGCGGCATCCAGTCGGCGGAGCCGATATAGACCTTGGCCTTCTCGTGCGGCAGCGCCTGCCCTGCCCCGAAACAGACAATGCGGGAGTGTTCGAGGAACCGTCCGATGATGCTCTTCACGCGGATGTTTTCGGACAGGCCGGGAAGTCCCGGTCGCAGGCAGGAAATGCCCCGGATCACGAGATCAATCTGCACGCCGGCCTGACTGGCGCGGTAGAGCGCGTCAATGATTCCGGGATCGACAAGCGAGTTCATCTTGGCCCAGATCTGCGCGGGGCGGCCTGCCTGCGCATGGGCAATTTCCTCATCAATGTGCTGCAGCAGCTTCGCCTTGAGATTAATTGGCGACAGGGAAATGCGCTCGAGGTCTTCCGGCTGGGCATAGCCCGAGATGAAGTTGAACAGCCGGGCCGCGTCACGCGCCAAGGCCGGATCGCAGGTAAAGAAAGAGAGATCCGTGTAAATCTTGGCAGTGATCGGATGATAGTTGCCAGTGCCAAAGTGCACATAGGTGCGCATGCCGCCTTGCTCGCGACGCACCACCATGGAGACCTTGGCGTGGGTCTTGAGTTCAATGAAACCGAACACGACCTGCACGCCCGCCCGCTCAAGGTCTCGGGCCCACTGGATATTCGCCTCTTCGTCGAAGCGGGCCTTCAGTTCCACCAGCGCCATCACCGTCTTGCCGGCTTCGGCTGCCTTGGCGAGGGCAGCAACAACGGGCGAATTGCGCGAGGTCCGGTAGAGCGTCTGCTTGATCGCCACCACATCGGGGTCCGCCGCTGCCTGGCGGATGAACTGCACCACCACATCGAAGGATTCATAGGGATGGTGGACGACGAAATCCTTCTGGCGGATGGCGGCAAAGATGTCGCCGCCATGGTCGCGCACCCGTTCGGGAAAGCGCGCCACGTAGGGCTTGAACTTGAGATCCGGGCGTTCGTCGAGGATGAGCTGTGACGTGTCGGAATAGCCGACGAGGCCATCGCTGATGACAACGGCATCGTGGCCCACTTCCAGTTCGGCGGCGATGAATGCCGTCAGTTCGCGCGGCGAGGTGCCGTCCACCTCCATGCGGATCACGGAACCGCGGCGGCGGCGTTTGAGGGCCGTTTCGAACACGCGCACGAGGTCTTCGGCTTCTTCCTCGATTTCGATGTCGCTGTCGCGGATGATGCGGAACAGGCCCCTGCCCTGCACCTCGTAACCGGGAAAGAGCCGGGGCAGGAAGAGGCCGAGCATGTTCTCGATGGAAATGAAACGCACCGCTTCGCCCGGCAGGCGGATGAAGCGCTCCAGCTGCGGCGGGATGGGCAGCAGCGCCCGCATGGTGTTGCCGTCGCTCTTGCGGCGCAGTTCCAGAGCAATGACGAAGCCACGGTTGAGGATGAACGGGAACGGGTGGGCCGGGTCAATGGCAATGGGGGTGACCACCGGCAAAATCTGTTCGAGAAAGCGCTGACCGAGAAACACCATGTCGTCGGCGGTGATCTCGTTCTCGGCAATGATGGCGATGCCGTTCTCGCGCAATTCCTGATGCAACTGGCGCCAGCGCCGGTCTTGCTCGAACATCAGGGCTTGCGCCTGCTCGCGGATGAGCACCAATTGCTCCTGCGGGGTCAGGCCGTCCTGGCTGATTTCCGGAACCTGCTCGCGCACCTGGCCGACGAGACCCGCCACGCGCACCATGAAGAATTCATCAAGGTTGTTTCCGGAAATGGAGAGGAAGCGCAGGCGTTCCAGCAGCGGGTGATTGGGATTGCGGGCCTCCTCCAGAACCCGGGAATTGAAGCCCAGCCATGACAGTTCCCGGTTGAAAAACCGCTTTGGATTGTCGAGCGTGATCGCTTCGCTCGGCTGGATGTCTGGGTTGGGGGCATTCATGGCACGCTCTCCGGAGGCCGCCGATTATTGCAGATATATGTCAGTTCGGTGAAGGCTCGTCTTCATCATGGTGAAAGAGATCTGGTGCGGCATATTCGGCCAGCACGCGGGCCACAAAGGGCCGTGTCACCTCGGCCTTTTCGGCAAGGGCGCGGGCGTCGATCTGCCCCACGATTGTCCGCAGGTCCTCCATTGAGCGTGGCATGCGCATAAGGATGAAGCTGATGACCGGTTCTGCGACCGCGATCTGCCGGTCGGCGAAATGCTTGACGAGAACGCCGCGCAGCAGTGCATCGTCAGGCGGAAGAATGGTGGCCTCGGGCAAGGCCTTGAGGCGGGACACGAGGTCTGGCAGGCGCAGGGGCCATTGACTGACCGGCTTTGCGGCGGTGAGCAGGACAAAGCCGCCCTGCTGGCGAGCGAGGTTGAGGGCATGAAAGAGCGCCCGTTCATCAAGCCCCGCCGCATCGGCATCTTCAACCACAAGCGAGCCAGAGGCAAAATCATCGGCCACGCTGTCAACGGAAAGGGTGTCCGCCTTGCGCAGGGCCGCACCTGTGCGTTGCTGCCACACCGAGGCGAGATGGCTCTTGCCGCTGCCCGGTGCGCCGACGATCACCGCGCCATGTGTCGGCCAGTTGGGCCATTGGTCGACCAGGGCCACGGCCGCGGCATTGGAGGGCGAGACAAGAAAGTCTTCGCGCGCCAGGGCCGGGCGGTGGGAGAGGTCCAATGTCAATTGCTGGCCGGCCATGGGCGCAATCAGGCCTTGCGCCGGGCCGGCGGCTTGAGCGGCCTCGGTTCCGCCACCTCCACATGCGCGCCCGTATAGAGCCGCGAACCGAGATAGCGGGTCAAGGCATAGCGGACCAGCACGCCCGCCGCTGCCGCCATGGGCACGGCCAGCAGCAGGCCGACGAATCCGAAGACATAGCCAAAGGCAAACAGCGCAAACATGAGCCAGACCGGATGCAGGCCAATGGAACCACCAACCAGCTTGGGCGAGAGGAAGTTGCCTTCAATGAACTGCCCGGCGGCGAAGATGCCGATGATCAAGGCAATTCCGCTCCAGTCCGGCCAGAACTGCACGAGCCCGACTCCGATCGCCATGACTCCGCCGATGAGTGCGCCGATGTAGGGGATGAAACTCAGCAGCCCGGCCCCAAGGCCGATGGCAAGACCGAACTTGAGTCCTGCCAGTGAGAGGCCCAGTGCATAGAACACCCCAAGCAGAAGGCACACAGTGCCCTGCCCGCGGATGAAGCCGGCCATGGCGGTGTTGATGTCCCGGGCGATGGTGCGCACATCTTCCACGTGGTCACGCGGCAGCCAGCCGTCCACCCTGGCGACGATATGATCCCAGTCCGCCAGGAGATAGAAGGCGACGATGGGCGTCACCACCAGCAGCGACAGCACGTTGACCAGCGCCATGCCGCCGGACCAGATGGACGAGATCAGCGCCGCAATCCAGCCTGCCGCACGTCCGGCAATATCGCCGACGGAACCCTGGATGTCGGTGCCGCTCTTGGCGATCATGTCCTTCAGCACCTGCGGTGCCCAGGCATCGAATTTGGCAATCAGCGCCTTGAGCAGTGTCGGCAGGTCCTGCGCCAGTTTCAGCGCCTGGTCACCAAGGATCGGCACGACCAGCAGAACGATGAAGACCACGGTGAGCACGGCGGCAGTAATGATCAGCAGTGTTGCCAACACGCGGTTCAGGCCAAGCCGTTCCAGCCAGTCCGCCACGGGATCGAGGAAATAGGCCAGCACAAACCCGGCGATGAAAGGCAGCAGGATGTCCTGCAGGGCCCAGAGAAAGAGGATGAAGGCCAGAAGTGCCGCGAGCCAGAAGCCCAGTTGTTTCTGCAGGGTCATCAGGCGTTTTCCTTTCCGGGTGGCCCGCTCATGTGCCGCACCCAGTCGCGCATGTAGATGGCGCCGGAAGCGAGTGTCAGGGCCGCGACCATGATGGCGCCGCCAATCAACATGGCGTCCAGTTTCAGGCCGGACGAAAGGGCCAGCAGCAGCGCACCGGCAAAAAAGATCTGCGCCACGGTGTTGATCTTGCTGATCTGCAGCGGCTTCATTTCCAGCGGGCGGCCAAGGACCTGGGCCAGCAGCACGGCACCCACGATCAGCACGTCACGGGTGACAACGATGATGGCAAGCCAGTTGGGCAGCACCTGCAGGATGGCAAGCGACACGTAAATCGACACCAGCAGCGCCTTGTCGGCGATGGGGTCGAGATAGGAACCCAGTTCGGATTGCAGGTTATAGCGGCGGGCAATGAAGCCATCCACGGCATCGCTGATGCCGGCCGCCAGAAAGGCCAGCAGTGCCAGCCCATACTGGTGACCGATGATGAACCAGACGGCCAGCGGAACGATGAGGATGCGGGCGATCGTGATAAGGTTGGGCAGACTCACTGGCATGGCTGGCACCTCAGAGCGGCTGGATGACCCATGAGCTACCCGCCCTGAACAGTTGCAGCCCGCTGGTGCGGAAACGGCCCTCGATCTTGTCCATGTCACCCATGACGGTCAGCTTGACGACGGCACCGTCGCCGCCCAGCGACGACACATCCAGACCGACCACGCCGGGAGTGGAAAGAATGCGTGAACGCATGCGGTTCCATTCAGAAGGACCGGCAAAGGGCACTGCCACGGAAAGGGTTTGCCTGCGACTGCCGCTGTCGCCACCTTCGGCGGATGCCTGCTTGGCGGAATCCGAGCGGAATTTGTCGATCATCACCTGATGAAAGCGTTTGGTGGCCAGTTCAGCGGATTCGCGCGTGTCGCCACTTTCCGCCCGATAGGTCTTGTCAAAGGTGATCTTGCCGAGCGGTGTGTTGCCGTTCATCGTCGCACGGATGCCGCCATCCTCCGTCGGTTCGGCGAAGGCCACCAGAACGGATTTCACGTCATAGCGGCGGCGGATGGCTTCGAGCTTCACTTCGTCGCCGGACAACACGTCCTGCGCGGAAATGATTTCGCTGTCATCCAGGTCGCCCAACGGCACGATGACCGGCACCTGTGACTGTTCGGCGCGCAGGTTGATCCATGCCTGCCGCCAGGGGTTGTCCTCCCACAGTTGCGGGCCGTTGGCAGACTTCCACATGGGCAGCACCAGGAAGGCAGGACCCTGCCCTGAGGCCACGCGCACGCCATGGCTTGAATAGAACGACTTGATCTTCTCCGGCAGGAACCGGACAGTGAGCTTGCCCTGGTAGCGGCCGGGGCTGATGCTCTCCTGTTCAATGGAGAGCGAGCGGAGATAAGGCAGAATGTCCTTGGTTTCCATGGCTTCAACAGCCGCGACCACCTCGGGCGATCCCAGACGTTCCGCCAGTTGCCGGAAAGCCTTGACCTGCACCTCCACGAGGGCCTTGTTCTTGGCCGTGGCGGCGTCCGTGTCGGTCACGTCCACATCGACGCCCTGAACGGCAAAAATGCTGGTTTCCACCGGGCCTGCGGCCTGCGCCACAAGGCTGCCAGCCACACAGAACAGCAAAACAGCCAGAAGCAGCCGGAATTGTCTCAGAGTTGTCCCCATGTCGTCCATTCGGGCTTTATTCACCCGGTCGTTTCGGGCTATTTGGCCCCGTCATTTCCTTGGCAAATCACCAAGCACAAGAATTGGGGCAAACTAGCGGCATGAGCGGCAGCAAACAAGCGTTTCCAAAGGCAAAAACCAACGGTTTGACCTATGCCGACGCAGGTGTGGACATCACCGCCGGCAATGATCTCGTGACGGCCATCAAGCCGCTGGCAAAGTCCACGCGGCGCAAAGGGGCGGATGCGGCCCTCGGCGGCTTCGGCGGACTGTTTGATCTCAAGGCCTGCGGCTTCCGCGATCCGGTGTTGGTTGCGGCCAATGATGGCGTGGGGACCAAACTGAAACTCGCCATCGATTCCGGCATCCACCGGGGCGTGGGCATCGATCTCGTCGCCATGTCCGTCAATGACCTTGTGGTGCAAGGCGCAGAGCCGCTGTTCTTCCTCGACTACTATGCGACGGGCAAACTGGATGTGGCGGCGGCGCGCGAGGTGATCGCGGGCATTGCCGACGGCTGCAAGCAGGCGGGCTGTGCGCTCATCGGCGGCGAAACGGCGGAAATGCCAGGCATGTATCATGGTGGCGACTACGACCTCGCGGGCTTTGCCGTGGGTGCTGTCGAGCGCAAGAAGATCCTGCCCGCCAAAACGGTGAAGGCAGGCGACGTGATCCTTGGCCTCGCCTCGTCCGGGCCACACTCCAACGGCTACTCTCTGGTCCGCCGCATCGTGGACAGAAGCGGCCTCGCCCTCACCGATGAGGCCCCTTTCGCGCGCGGGCAGACCATGGCGCAGGCCCTGCTCACGCCCACACGCATCTATGTGAAGTCCCTGCTCAAGGTGTTGCGCAAGGGAACGGCCATCAAGGCGCTGGCGCACATCACGGGTGGAGGTTTCACCGAGAACATTCCGCGCGTGCTGCCCAAGGCCACGGTGGCGGCGATTGACCTGTCCGCCGTGCCGCTGCCGCCTGTCTTCCGCTGGCTGGCCGAAACGGGTGGTGTTGCCGAACAGGAAATGCTGCGCACCTTCAACTGCGGCATCGGCATGATCGTGGTGGTGGCGGCGAAGGACGCCAAGGCCGTGACGGCCCAACTGAAGCGGGCGGGAGAAGGCGTTGTCACGCTGGGCCACATCCGGACGCGCAAGGGCAAGGAAGACCAGGTCGCCTATTCGGGCCAACTGGGCGCATGAGGCGCAGGCGCGTTGGCGTGCTGATCTCCGGGCGCGGCTCCAACATGCGCGCCCTTGTCGAAGCTGCCCGCGATCCCGCCTATCCCGCCGAGATCGTGCATGTGGTGTCGAATATCGCCGATGCTCCCGGACTGGACTATGCCCGGTCACAGGGCATTTCCACCGCCGTGCTGAGCCACAATGCGCATCCGACGCGCGAGGCCTATGATGCTGCGCTGAGCGCACATCTGAAAGCGCACGACCTCGACATCATCTGCTGTGCCGGCTTCATGCGCATCCTCACTCCCATTCTGATCCGCGACTGGGAGGGGCGCATCCTCAACATCCACCCATCATTGCTGCCCGCCTACATGGGTCTGCACACCCACGAACGCGCCCTTGCCGACGGTGCGACCGAGCATGGGGCGACAGTCCATCTGGTCACGGCTGAGCTGGATGGCGGACCGACCGTGGCGCAGGCGAAAGTGCCCGTGCTGCCCGACGACACGGCGGACTCATTGGCAGCGCGGGTTCTTGCGGTGGAGCATCCGCTTTACGTGAGGGCACTGGCGCTTGTGGCATCTGGCCAGCTCTCACGCGCACAAGAGGACCGGAACGGCCAATGATCCGGGACCTTCTGAGCTTGAGGTGCCTGCGTTCATTCGTGACCATCGCGGATCTCGGCTCCATTACCAAAGCCGCCGAGAAAGAGAACATCAGCCAACCCGCCATTTCGCTTCAGGTCCGGCGGCTGGAGGATATCCTTGAAACTCCCCTCCTCGAACGGCATGCGCGTGGCATGATGCTGACAGAGGCGGGACGGGTCCTTCTCATACATGCCCGGCGCATGCTGAGTGAAAACCAGAACGCCGTCGCGGCGGTCAGGCAATGCACAGCTGGAACGGGCATTGTGCTTGGCGTACCGCATGACATTGTCAATCCAGCCGTGACCGTTGCTGTCAAGAACTTCAACAGCCTGCAACGCCAAACGCAGGTAAACATCCGGCTCGCGCCAAGCGCAACCCTCAAGGGACTTCTCAAGAGCGGCGAGGTACAGATCATCCTCACGACTGAGTTCACTTGTGAACCAGGTGGCATTGCCTTGGGTGAGCGAGACGTCATCTGGACTGGCGCCCCTGACAGCCAAGCCTCAAAGCGAAGGCCAATTCCTCTCGCCTATGTGCGCGGATGCCTGTTGGCGAAAGAGGCGCAGGCCACTCTCGTGGACGCGGGACTGGACTGGCTCCCCGTCATTGATTCGGATTCGGTCCTGGCAGTTGAGGCCGCCGTTGCAACTGATCGGGGCATCTATGCCGCCATAAGGGACGGCCATACCGTTCACCTTCGGCCCCTCCCTGCGGAAAGCGGACTTCCACCACTGCGATCCATTTCAGTGTTCTGCTATCGCAGCAACGGCACCGGGTTCGAAAGTGAACTTTCAGAACTCGTGGGCATGTTGCATCAAGCCCTAAGCCGCGATGCCAGCCCTGTGGAAGAACTTTGAGAAAATCTGCCACCCCAGTTCTGATTTCATCAGGCAGAGATGGTCTTCCATGATGTTGTCGTAGAGGCGAAGCCTCACCTTGACCACGGCCATTGTGTCAGACAGCGCGTCAATCGAAATGATCATTTCATCCCGGGGCTGGCCCTTTGATGCAGGCGATTCGCGACCGGCGACCATGGCACGGTATTCCGCGAATGGCCGGATGACCGTCTTCCCGTCCTGCCGGGAGTAAAGCACCACGGATGGATGAAACACGCGATCGAAAAGGGCCAGATCCTGGGTGTGCAGAGCCTCAAAGTAGGCCGACAAAAAGTCCTCGATCTCATTGAACATGCTTGCTTCTCCATGGCTTGTTCGGCCGGGTGGCCATCGCTTGTCACTCGTTATTCGATTGCCGCGACGGCGCAAAATTGGGATTTCTGAGGTGAGCCATAAGCTCCGGTGATGGGCCTGCCGCCACCACTGCGGGTGCATGCGCGGCCCTCATCACATGAAGACATGGCCCTGAACACCGCGCCCCGCACCCTGCTCCTGGTCAATCCAGCGTTTCAGCAATACGGCGCGCCGCTCGCGGTACTTGTCGGCGAGCACTTCAGCCTCCACCATGCGGTCGGTCCGGAACGTGCGGAAGGCCTGGCGCAATTCACACCAGCTCACGATCAACCGCTGGGCATCAAAATAGGTAATGGCAAAGGGCCAGATCACACGCTCGGTCGCTGTCCCCTCTTCGTTGCGGTAGCTGATTTTCACCTTGCGCTGTTCACGGATGGCGCGGCGCAAGGCGGCCACATCGACATTGTCAGGAAAGGTGCGCCACGAGGGCGGCACCAGCAAGGCCGTATCAAACAAGACCGGGCGCAACTCGACGGGCAGGACCGTGCCAACCTTGGCGACGGCATCCTGCGCGGCGCGCACCAGATCGGGGTCGCCCCGGCGCATCACCCAGCGCAGGCCCAGCATCACGGCCTCAACCTCGTCCGTGGTAAACATGAGGGGTGGCAGGTCGTAGCCCTGCCCCAGCACATAGCCCACGCCTGCCTCGCCCCGGATCGGCACGCCATCCGTGACGAGATCGGCAATGTCGCGGTAAAGGGTGCGCAGGCTCACTTCCAGTTCCTCGGCCATGGCCTGGCCCTTCACCGGGCGGCGGTGGCGGCGAAGGATCTGGATCACGCGAAGCAGGCGGTCGGCACGTCTCATGTCTGCTCCCTACCTCAGGGTTGCTGACACCATGTTGTCAGCAGCCTGACAGTAGGGCAAGCACGGTAAAGGAGAGCCAGATGATGAAACTGAATGTCTTCGGACCCTACTTTGGCCTGCCGGATGCCAGCCCATTCTGCATCAAGGCCCTCATCCTGCTGAAAATGTCGGGGCTGGATTTTGAGCCCGTGAAGATGTCGTTCAGAAAGGCGCCAAAAGGCAAGGCCCCCTACCTGGATGACGGTGGAACGATCATTGCCGACTCGCATTTCATCATGCGCCATCTCGAACGTGCCCATGGCGCTGACTTCAGTGGCGGCTATTCAGCGGAGGATCTCGCGAAAGGCTGGGCCGTGGCGCGGATGCTGGAGGAACACTTCTACTTCCTCAGCATGAACGTGCGTTGGCTTGAGGATGACAATTTCTGGAAAGGCCCCTACCAGTTCTTTGCCGACGCGCCATCCATCCTCCGCCCGCTGATTGCGCGCATGATACGTGGCAAGGTGCGCAAGGCGCAGCACCTGCAAGGCCTGGGGCGGCATTCTGCCGGGGAGCGGCTCGAACTGGCGATCGGGGACCTTGACGCGGTCGAGACAATGCTGGGACGCAACAGCCATTTCCTTGGCGATAGCGTGTCGGGAGTGGATGCGACCGTGGCAGCCTTCCTGTGGACAGCCGAGTGCCGCCATTTCCGCAGCCCGATTGGCGATCACATCCGCAACCGCCCGCCGCTCATGGCCTATCTCCAACGTATGCGGGACCGTTACTTTCCCGGTTTTCAGGAATGATGCGAACAGCTAGTGTCGCGGGCAACTGAAGAGGTTTTCCGTGGCACTTCCCATCATCATCGACACCGATCCGGGGCAGGACGATGCCCTGGCCATCCTGCTGGCCCTTGCCTCACCTGAATTCGAGGTGCTGGGCATTACGGCAGTAGCGGGCAATGTCCCGCTCGCCCTCACCGAGAAGAATGCCCGCAAAATCTGCGAACTGGCCGGAAAGCCCGACACCAAAGTGTTCTCCGGTGCCATCCGCCCGATGGTCCGCAACCTGGTGACGGCGGAGCATGTGCATGGCCGTACGGGACTGGACGGTCCGGTGCTGCCGGACCCCGCCATGCCACTGCAAAAGCAGCATGCCGTTGACTTCATCATCGAAACGCTGATGAACCGCCCGGCAGGCACGGTGACGCTGTGCACCCTTGGGCCTCTCACCAACGTGGCGCTGGCGCTGGTGAAGGAACCGCGCATTGCGTCCCGCATCAAGCGGATCGTCGCCATGGGCGGCGGTTTCTTCGAGGGTGGCAACGTGACACCGGCGGCGGAGTTCAACATCTATGTTGATCCGCATGCGGCGCGCATCTGCCTCTCCTCCGACATTCCCTTCACGCTCATTCCGCTGGACTGCACCCATCAGGCGCTCACATCAGCGAAGCGCATCGCGCGCTTCCGGGGCATGAACAACAGGTCCGGCCCGGCCTGCGCCGACCTGCTGGAATTCTTCGAGCGCTTCGACGAACAGAAATACGGAACCGACGGCGGGCCGCTGCACGATCCTTGCGTGATCGCGTGGCTGTTGCAGCCGGAGTTGTTCACGTCGCGTGAGGTCAATGTGGTGGTGGAATGCGAGAGCGAACTCACCATGGGCATGACGGTCATCGACTGGTGGAAGGTCACGAACCGCCCGGCCAACGCGATTGTGTGCCGCGGCATCAACGCGGAAGGCTTCTTCAACCTGCTTTCAGAGCGGATCGAGACGCTGGCCTAACCCGCCAGAACGGCCATGGGCGCCAAGGTCGCCGCGGCGATGGCCATCGCCAGCAGCAGCAGGATCAGGCGGGCGCGGCGGCGTGTGCGTTCTTTCCCTGCCATCATCGCGTTCATCGACATGGGCACGGATGTGGACCGATTCTGGTCGACCAGAAAATGATTCTTTTCAAGGACTTGCGCGCCGTCAAACATCTTAACGATCCGTTAACGCGGCATGATTCCTGCCGCCCTGATTCCACCGTATACGGAGCATTTCGGCCAGAGGAATGGCCGGAATGCGCCAGAATCATGAACTTGGAGGCGGTTTTATCAGGGTACGGATGAGTGGGGGCTGAAGCGCGCGTTCAGATTCGATTCATCCCGGCACGGCACGGCAGATCACGCCGGCCGAATCCACACGGCAATGTCATGGAAGACCCCGCCACCTGCCGGAGCGGGCTGGTCCGCGCCCGTCAGCGTGTTGATGCCGCAGCCGTTCTCATGATCCTCGTTGGGCCAGATGCCTTCGGCGATCACCACGCCGCGCTGCACGCCAGACGTGGCGCGGGCCTGCAGGATCACTTCGCCACGGGCATTTCCGACACGCAACCGGCAACCATCGGCGGCGCCAAGCGCTGCCAGGTCATCGGTGTGGATTTGCAGCGAAGGTCCGCCCTCTCTCTTGCGCGATCCCGGCGTTTCATTGAACGACGAGTTCAGGAAGGTGCGCGCCGGACTGGTGGTGAGCCGGAATGGCGTCTCCGGCGTGGCAGGTTCGGTGACAGCCCAATGATCCGGGAACACCGGCATGTCCTGCCACGGTCCCAACGTTCCCATGGTGGAGACGACTGAGGCGGCCTTCTTCCAGTCGGCGCGGAAGTGGTATTTGCCGTCCGGGTGGGCGAAGCCGTTGAGGAAGTGCGATGTCTCGAAATCCGGCTGCACGTCAAACCAGTTTTCGGCATCCAACTCGTCGAGGCCACGGCGCTTCGAGTCCGTCAACGTGCGGTCGATCAACTGGCGCGGTGTCAGCGTGAAGCCCTCGTGTTCCGCGCCCACACGCGCGGCGAGATCGCAAATCACATCATGGTTGCTGCGGCATTCGCCCGGCGGGTTCACCAGTTTGCGCCCGAACATGATGTGGCTGTGGCCCCCGCCCTGATAGAGATCGTCATGCTCCAGCAACATGGTGGCGGGGAGCACGATGTCGGCGTAACGGGCGGTTTCTGTGAGGAACTGCTCGTGCACGACAGTGAACAGGTCTTCGCGCGCGAAACCCTGTTTCACCTTGGTCTGGTCTGGCGCCACCGAGACGGGATTGGTGTTCTGGATGAAGAGCGCCTTCACCGGCGACCCGCCTTGCAAGTCAACGGGGTTGCCACAGAGCACGTCGCCGATGCGGGACTGGTCCAGGGTGCGTACGCCGGACCTGATCATGTCCCGGCCCGCAATCAACGCCTTGTTCCACTTGTACATGCCGCTGTTGGAATGGAGCGCGCCGCCACCTTCATGTTTCCACGCGCCGGTAACCGCGGGAATGGAAGTGACGGCATGCATGTTGGCGGCACCATTGCGCGAGCGTGAGAAGCCATAGCCGATGCGGAAGAAGCTGCGCTTCGTGGTGCCGATCAGGCGTGCCAGTTCCTCGATTTTCTCCATGGCAAGCCCGGTGATGCCTGCGGCCCATTCCGGGGTGCGACTGGCCAAGTGATCACGCAGGCCTTCCGGATCATCGGTGTGGCGGCGCAGGTAGTCCCAGTCGGCGTGACCGTCTCGGAAGAGGATGTGCATGACAGCGCAGGCCAGCGCGCCATCGGTGCCGGGGCGCACGATATAGCCATGGTCGGCCTGTTTCATCGTGCCCGTTTCATAGACGTCGATGACAGCCAGCTTGGCGCCACGCTGTTTGCGCGCCAACCCCACATGGGTCATCACGTTTACCTGCGTGTTCACGGGGTTTCCGCCCCAGACCACGATCAGGTCGGACTTCTGCATTTCGCGCGCGTCCACGCCGCGAACCGCGCCCGTGCCTGCGGCATAACCTGGCCAACTCAGCGCGATGCAGAAGGTGCCGTACATGCGGGAGTAGTTCTTGGCGTGCGTGAGCCGGTCGATGCCATCGCGCATGACGAAACCCATGGTACCTGCGTACCAGTACGGCCAGATCGCCTCGCTGCCGTGTTCCTCCTCAATGGCAAGGAAACGGCGGGCGATCTCCGTCATCGCCTCGTCCCAGGTGATGCGGGCAAAGGCCCCGGAGCCCTTTTGCCCCACGCGTTTCAACGGATGCAGCAGACGCTCAGGGTGATGGATGCGCTCGGAATAGCGCGCCACCTTCTCGCAGACCACGCCGAGGGTGTAGCTGTTGTCCTTGGCGCCACGCACCCGGCCAATGGTGTTCTCATCCAGCAGTTCCACCTCCAGCGCGCAGGCCGAGGGGCAGTCATGCGGGCAGACGGAAATGCCGGTCCTCGTGTTCGGTTTGGCGTGGATGTTCATGTGTTCTGGCTCATGTCTTCAAGCGCATGGCGGCGGGTTCCCTGCCCTGCTAATAGCACGCCATGCAGCCGATTTCCTCCCCTCAGAATCCGGTCATCAAACTGGTCCGCTCCCTTGCTGACAAGAAGGGGCGGCGCGACAGCGGGTTGTTCATGGCGGAAGGCCGGGCGATGCTGGAGCGCGCCATGGACCTGGGCTGGGTGCCCGAACATGTGATCGCCACCAAGCCGCC
>ERZ1645187.857-NODE-857-length-29491-cov-44.724895_pt1 | contig 29491 bp, 23 predicted proteins | sample MGYA00575352_ERZ1645187 | MGnify/ENA primary metagenome ERZ1645187 (study PRJEB40837, sample SAMN11349314) | freshwater sediment metagenome | isolation source: river sediment | host: Sediment | place: India: Wazaribad , New Delhi | collected 2017-02-21 ...
GTCGAGCACATGCGCGCCATGAAGGACCGCGCCATCGTCTGCAACATCGGCCATTTCGACTCGGAGATTCAGGTCGCCGGCCTGAAGAACTTCAAGTGGGACAACGTCAAGCCGCAGGTCGACGAGATCGAGTTCCCCGACGGCAAGCGCATCATCCTGCTGTCCGAGGGCCGGCTGGTGAACCTCGGCAACGCCACGGGCCATCCCTCGTTCGTGATGTCGGCGTCCTTCACCAACCAGACGCTGGCGCAGATCGAGCTGTGGACCAAGCAGGGTCAGTACCAGAAGAAGGTCTACACGCTGCCCAAGCATCTCGACGAGAAGGTCGCCGCGCTGCATCTCGACAAGATCGGCGTGAAGCTGACCCAGCTCAGCTCCGAACAGGCGAAATATCTCGGCCTGCCGCAGCAGGGCCCCTACAAGCCCGAACACTACCGCTACTGATCGCCGCAGCCGCGCCGGCGGCGAAGCCCAAAACCCACAATCGCCCGCGCGCTGCAAGCCGCGGGCGATTTTCATTTTGTTAACCTCATTCTCAAGATTCGGCCGTAAGGCTAGAGTGGAATGATTCGAACGGCGTGGCGGACGCCGTTTGGCCTGTTTCGTCGTGCGCCGGAATCGATGTCTGCGGCGCACCGTCGGGATGTTTCGGGGTGAGGGCGGCATGTCGGCAAAGCGGCGCTTCGGCGACGGCAAGATTCATCTGCGCGGTCTCGCGCTGTCCGGCTCGTCTCTCTGCGCTCTGGCGTTCGCCGCAGCGCCCGCAGCCGCGCAAAACGCATCCCTCGTCGAGCGCATCGTCGCCAATTCGAGTTTCGCCACGACCGCGATCGGCGCCGGGCTTGCCCTGTTCGCATCGGTGACGGCGCTGGCGCATGTCGCCGGCCGCCGGCGCTGGAGCCAGCAGGAAGCCGCGCTCAACGCCGATCTCTCGACGGCGCGCGCCAAGCTTGACCGGGCGCAGGTTTTTCTTGCGACCGAACCGCAGATTTTCGTGGCGTGGAATTCCGCCTCGTCCGATCCCGACATCGAGGGCGATCTTTCGCTGGTGCTTGATGCGCCCGCACCGCGCCGGCTGCTCGGCTTCGGCTCGTGGCTCGCGCCCGATGCGGCGCAGACGCTCGATCATTGCGTCGAGCGGCTGCGCGCGCGCGGCGAAGGCTTCCGCCTTTCCATCGCCAGCCTCAACGGCCGGCATCTCGAAGCCGAGGGGCGCGCCGTCGGCGGGCGCGCCGTCATGCGCATCCGCGACGTGTCCGGCGACCGGCTTGAGCTGATCCGTCTGCGCGACAGGCAAGCCAATACGCTTGCCGAACTCGACGCGCTGCGCACGATGCTCAACGCCGTGCCGAACCCGGCCTGGCTGCGCGGCGGCGACAATCGCATTCTCTGGGCCAATGCGGCCTACGCCCGCGCGGTGGACGCGCGCGACGCCAGCGACGCCGTGCTGCGCGGTCTCGAACTCCTCGACCAGCCGTCGCGCTCCATCGCCGCCAAAACGCGGGAGACCGGCGAAATCTGGCGCGCGCGCGCCGCTGCGACCGTCGCCGGCGAGCGCCGCATGCTCGACGTCGTCGAGGCGCCGGCCGCCACGGGCTCCGTCGGCATCGCGACAGACGTTTCCGAACTCGAAGCCGCGCGTGGCGATCTCGAACGGCAGATGCGCGCGCATGGCGCGACGCTCGACCAATTGTCGACGGCCGTGGCGATCTTCGACCGCGGCAAGAAGCTGCTGTTCCACAATTCGGCTTATCGGCATCTCTGGGGCTTCGATCAGGCCTTTCTCGATTCCGCGCCGAGCGATTCGGAAATTCTCGACCGGCTGCGCGCCGCGAGCCGTCTGCCCGAGGAGGCCGATTATCGCGGCTGGAAGGCGGCGCTGCTCTCGGCCTATCAATCGCCCGAGACAAGCGAGCGCATCTGGCATCTGCCCGGCCGCAGCATGCTGCGCGTCGTCATCAGCCCCAATCCGCAGGGCGGCGTCACCTATCTCTTCGACGACGTGACCGACCGCTACAAGCTCGAGACGCAATATAACGAATTGAGCCGCGTCCAGAACGAGACGCTCGAATCCCTGCGCGAAGGCGTCGCGGTGTTCGGCACCGACGGACGACTGAAATTGTTCAATCCGGCTTTCGTCTCCATCTGGCGGCTCGACGCGCAGGAGCTCGAAGAAAAGCGGCCCCATGTCGATGTCGTCGCGCGCCAATGCGCGCCGCTGTCGCAAGCCGACGACTGGGCGCGGCTGCGCGCCGCCGTTTCAGGGCTGCACGACCAGCGCACCGGCTTCGCGGCGCGCATCGAGCGCAACGACGGCGTCATTCTCGACTGCGCCGCGGCGCCGCTGCCCGACGGCGCGACGCTGCTGACCTTCTCGGACGTATCGGCGGCCGTGCGCGTCGAGCGCGCGCTGACCGAGCGCAATCAGGCGCTGATCGACGCCGAGAAACTGCGCAACGATTTCGTGCATCACGTCTCCTACGAATTGCGCTCGCCGCTGACCAACATCATCGGCTTCGTGCAATTGCTCAGCGACGGATCGGTCGGGCCGCTCAATCCCAAGCAGCGCGAATACGCCAATTACGTTTCCAAGAGTTCGACGGCGCTGCTCGCCATCATCAACGACATTCTCGATCTCGCGACGGTCGACAAGGACGCGATGCAGCTCGACGTCGGCGATGTCGACATCGCCGCGACGATCCGCTCGGCGGCCGAGGGCGTGCAAGACCGCCTCGCCGAACACGACCTGCGCCTGCAAATCGTCGCGATGGACGGCATCGGCTCGTTCCGCGCCGATGGCAAGCGCGTGCGGCAGGTGCTGTTCAATCTCCTGTCGAACGCCATCGGCTTCTCCGCCCCGCAGCAGACCGTGACGCTGGCGGCGATGCGCCGCGGCGACGACATCGTGTTCAAGGTGAGCGATCAGGGCCGCGGCATTCCGCCGGACGTGCTCGACAAGGTGTTCGATCGTTTCGAGAGTCATACGATCGGCTCGCGGCATCGCGGCGTCGGCCTCGGTCTGTCGATCGTGCGTTCCTTCGTTGAGTTGCACGGAGGGCGCGTGCATATCGATTCCGCGCCCGGCGAGGGCACGACCGTCACCTGCATCTTCCCGGCCGGCGCTGCGGCGAAACCGGCCGAGACGGCGAAGGGGTAATCCATGACGCAGACGCGTAGCGCCAACCCTGTTTCGTCAAGCTGGCGGCTTGAGCTCGCCGATGAACGCGAGACCGTCGCGCTTGCCGGCGACATCGCCGCCATGATCGGCGCAGGCGACCTCGTGACGCTGTCGGGCGATCTCGGCGCTGGAAAGACGACCTTCGCGCGCGCGCTGATCCGCCTCATCGTCGGCGATCCAGAACTCGAAACGCCGAGCCCGACCTTCACGCTCATGCAGATCTATGACGGCGGCCCCTATTCCATCGTCCACGCCGATCTCTATCGCATCAGAAGCCCGGACGAACTCGCCGATCTCGGCTGGGACGAAGCCGCCGACGACGCGCTCGTGCTCGTCGAATGGCCGGAGCGCGCCGGCGACGTTCTGACCGCCGACCGCATCGACGTGTCATTCCATCTCGACGCCGCGCGCGGCGCGACCTATCGCACAGCGATCGTCAGCGGCACCGGCTCTTTCGGCCCCAAAGTGGCGCGGGCGCGGGCAATCCACGGCCTGCTCGCGGAAACCGGCTGGGCGGAGGCCAAGCGCAGCTTCATGCTGGGCGACGCCTCCTCGCGCGCCTACGAGCGCCTCGACAAACCGAACGGCGAGAGCGCCGTTCTGATGATCTCGCCGCCGCGCCCGGACGGCCCGCCGATCCGCTACGGCAAGTCCTACAGCGCCATCGCGCATCTTGCCGAAGACATCCGCGCCTTTCTCGCCGTGGACGCAGGACTGCGCAAACGCGGCTTCTCAGCGCCGCGCATCATCGGCGCCGAAGCGGAGACCGGCGTCGCCGTTCTCGAACATCTCGGCTCCGAGCCTGTCGTCGACGCCGAAGGTCCGATCCCCGAGCGCTACGCGCAGGCGGTCGAAGTGCTCGCCCGGCTGCATGGCATGGATCTGCCCGACACGCTGCCGGTTCCCACCGGCGGCGAGCATCGCATCCCGTCATACAGCCTCGACGCGCTCGGCATCGAAGTGGAGCTGCTGACGGATTGGTATGCGCCGCATATCGCGCGCGCCGTGCTGTCCTCGGGCGTCAAGGCGAATTTCGCCTCGCTGTGGCGCGCGGCGCTGGCGCCTGTCGTCGCTGCGCCCGCAACCTGGAGCCTGCGCGATTATCATTCGCCGAACCTGCTCTGGCTGCCGGAACGGGAGGGCGTGGCGCGCTGCGGCCTGATCGATTTTCAGGACTGCGTCATGGGCCATCCAGCCTATGATCTGGTGTCGCTCTTGCAAGACGCGCGCGTCACCGTGCCGGACGAACTCGAACTGAAGCTTCTCGGCTATTACGCACGGCTGCGGCGCGAGGCGGAGCCGGACTTCAACATGGCGGCTTTCGCCAGCGCCTATGCGGCGCTCGGCGCGCAAAGGGCGACGAAAATCCTCGGCATCTTCGCCCGCCTCGACAAGCGCGACCGCAAGCCCGCCTATCTGGCTCATCTGCCGCGCGTAACGCGCTATCTCGTCAAGGGGTTGACGCATCCGAGCCTCGCCGATCTCAGCGCCTGGCACGAGGCCAATCTGCCGCTGAACGCGTCGCCTGCGGCGTAAGAATCACGTTATAAGACGGGCATGTCTTTCATGCCTGATAAAGCCATGGTGTTCGCGGCGGGTCTTGGGACGCGCATGCGGCCGCTGACCGACGTCACGCCCAAACCCATGATCCCTGTCGGCGGCAAGCCGATGCTCGACCATATGCTCGACCGCCTCGCCGAGGCCGGCGTCGCGACGGCGATCGTCAACGTGCATTATCTCGCCGACCAGATCGACGCGCATGTGGCCAAGCGCGCGAAGCCGCGCATCGTCGTTTCTGACGAGCGCGCAAAATTGCTCGATCAGGGCGGCGGCATTCTCAAGGTTTTACCGCAGCTTGGCGACGCGCCGTTTCTGATGGCCAACACCGACGCGCTTTGGATCGAAGGGCCGGTCAATAATCTGGCGCGGCTGGCGCAGGCGTGGGACGGCGACAGGATGGACGCGCTGCTGCTCGTCGCGCCTTCGGCCACCAGCATCGGCGTCGACTGGAGCGGCGATTTCCTGATGGATGCGGAAGGGCGTCTGACCAAACGCCCCGAGCGCGAGGTGGCGCCTTTCGTCTATACCGGCGTCGGCATCATCAAGCCGCAAGTGTTCGCGGGCGAAACGCGCGAGGTTTTCCGCCTCGCGCCGATCCTGTTCGACGCCGCCGCGAAGGGGCGTCTCCATGGCGTGCGCCTCGAAGGGCAATGGCTGCATGTGGGCACGCCCGAGGCCGTCGGCGAGGCCGAACAGGCACTCGCCCGTTCGGCGCTCTAGGCGCGCGCCATGGCGAGCCCGCGCGTTTTCACCATTCCGCCCGGCGCGCCGTTTCTTGCGACTTTCGCGCAACGCCTGCTGGCGGGCGAGATCGTCCCGGGCTACAGCGCCGCGCTCGGAGCGCTCGGGCTTTCCAACGCCACGATCTATGCGCCGACGCGGCGCGCGGCGCGCGCGCTGGCGCAAGAGTTGACGCGCGCCTTGGGCGGATCGGCGGTTTTGCTGCCGCGCATTCTGCCGCTTGGCGGGCTTGAGGACAGCGAAACCGAATTTCTCTTCGCAGAGCCCGAAGCGGGCGAAGACCTTACTCCCGACATCTCCCCCGCCATCGGCGCGCTCGAACGGCGCATGCTGCTCGCGCGGCTCATTCTCGGCTGGGCTTCCAGGCTGCGCGGCGCCATCGTGCGCGTCGGCGCGGACGGCGCTCTCGAGACCGACGCGAACGAGGCGCTCGTCGTCGGCGCCAGCGCCGCCAACGCCTGGGTCTTGTCGCACGATCTGGCGCATCTCATCGATGAGATGATCATCGAAGGCGTCGCCTGGTCCAAGCTCGACGATCTCAGCCTCGCCGCCTTTGACCGCTATTGGGGCGTCACGCTCGACTTTCTCGACATCGCCATTCGCGCCTGGCCGAACATCCTCGCCGAGCGCGGCCTCATCGACGCCGCCGAACGGCAGAAGCTGCTGATCGACGCGCAGGCCGCGCGCCTTAGCGCGGACGCCGCCGGCCCCGTCATCGCCATTGGCTCGACCGGCACGAACGCCGCGACAGCCCGGCTGCTCGCCGCCATCGCGCGCGCGCCGCAAGGCGCGGTGGTGCTGCCGGGCCTCGATCAGACGCTCGACGCGGAAAGCTTTACGCTCGTCGCCGGCGAAACGCCGGACGAGGCGCGAGCCGGCCATCCGCAGGCGGCGCTGGCGCGGCTGTTGCCCGTGCTTGGCGTGCGGCGCGAAGACGTCATCGTCCTCGGCGCGCCGGCGGCAGCGCTTGCCGCGCGCGCGCGTTTCGTCAGCGAAGCGCTGCGGCCGGCCGAAACCTCCGAACGCTGGCGCGATTTCGACGCGCAGGACATGGCGACGGCGCTCGACGACATGACGTTGATCGAAGCCGAAGACGAACGCGAGGAAGCGTTGGCGCTCGCCGTCGTTTTGCGCGAAGCTCTCGAAGAGCCGGCGACGACGGCGGCGCTGGTGACGCCAGATCGCGATCTCGCCCGGCGCGTGCAAGCGCAATTGTTGCGCTGGGGCGTCGAGATCGACGATTCCGGCGGCGCGCCGCTGTCAAAGAGCCCATTCGGCGCTCTCGCCACGCTCGCCGCGCGCGCATCCGCCGGCCTGTCGGCCGCGGATATCGTCGCCCTGCTCGCCTCACCGATGACGCGGCTTGGCTTTGCGCGCGGCGATATTATGCGGCTGCGCCCGCTTGTTGAAATTGGCGTCCTGCGCGGCGTCGCGCCGCCTGACGCCCTTGTCGACCCGGCGGCGCTTGTCGCAGCGGCGAAAGCGTCGGCGCGGGAGCGCCACGCGCATCCGGCCAAGGCCGCGATCGCCGAAGACGCATGGGCCGACATCGCGACGCTGTTGACGCGGCTTGTCGAGGCGCTCGCGCCGTTGGCGCGTCTTTCCGATACGGCGCCCCTGCCCGACTGGCTCGCCGCGCATCGCGTTGCCGTGGAAGCGCTCATTACGGATGAAACCGGCGCGGCGGATTTTTCCGGCGAAGACGGTTTGCGTCTTGCTGCACTGTTCGAGGAATTGATTGCGGCGGCCGATCCGGCTCTCGTTTTCGATGCGGAAGATTACGCGTTGTTTTTCGACGGCGTGGCGAGCGAAGCCACCTTGCGCGGGCCACGGCTGCCGCATCCACGCCTCAAGATTCTCGGCCTGCTCGAAGCGCGGCTGATGCCCGCCGACGTCATGTTGCTCGGCGGGCTCGATGAAGGAACGTGGCCGCCGCAGACGCGCACGGACGCCTTTCTCAACCGCGCCATGCGGCATGAACTCGGACTGTCCGCGCCGGAGCGGCGCATCGGCCGCACGGCGCATGATTTCACGCAAGCCATGGGCGCGCCGCGCGTCGTGCTGAGCCGCGCGCGCAAACGCAAGCGCGCGCCGACGGTCGCCTCGCGTTTTCTGCAACGCATGGCGGCGCTCGCTGGCGACGCATGGGCCGATTGCGCCACGCGCGGCGCGCGTTACGTCGCCCTGGCGCGCGCGCTCGACAGACCAGAGCCGACGCCGGCTCTCAAGCAACCCGAACCAAAGCCGCCGCTGGCGCTGCGGCCGAAGCGTCTCAGCGTGACGCGCATCGAGACGTTGCGGCGCGACCCTTACGCGATTTTCGCGGAATATGTGCTGCGGCTGAAGCCGCTCGATCCGCTTGGCGCCAACGAAGGCGCGCGCGAAATGGGCGAGGCCTTTCACGCCATTCTCGCGGTTTTCGTCGAACGCCATGCGCGGGGGGCCTTGGGGCCGAACGCACGCGCTGAACTTTTCGCGCTGGCGCAGGATGCGTTCGCCGCTTTCATGGAAGACCCGGATTTTCAGGCCTTTCAATGGCCGCGCATCGAAAAGGCGCTCGATTTCTATCTCGACTTTGAAATGCAGCGTCGCGACGACATCGCCGCGATCGCCGTCGAGCGCTTCGGCGCGCTGACCTTCCCGCTCGCCGACGGCTCCGCCTTCACGCTGACGGCGACGGCCGACCGCATCGAGACGCGCACGGACGGCGGCGTTTCGATCATCGACTACAAGACTGGCGCGCCGCCGTCTCCGCGCGAGGTGAGCGCCGGCTTCGCGCCGCAACTGACGCTCGAAGGCGCGATGGCGGCGCGCGGCGCATTTCAGGGCGTTGCGGACGGCGCGCCGCTGGCGCAGGGGCTTTATGTGAAGCTGATGGGCGCGGATGGCGGCAAGCTTACGGAGATCGGCGCGAAGAGGCCAAGTTTCGCCGATCTCGCCGCGACGCATTTCGTCGAACTCGCGATCTATCTCTCATCCTTCCGCAACGAAGAGACAGGCTATCCTTCACGGCCCTATCCGCAATTCGCGTCGCGTTTCGCCGAATACGATCATCTGGCGCGCGTCAAGGAATGGGCGGCCGGCGATAATGGAGACGAAGCGTGAGCCGCGTCGTCCCCACGCAAACGCTGGAGCGCCAGCGGCTTGCCTCGGACCCTGGCCGCTCCGTCTGGGTGTCGGCCAACGCCGGATCGGGCAAGACGCATGTGCTGTCGCAGCGCGTCGTGCGGCTGATGCTCGACGGCGTCAATCCGGCGCGCATTCTCTGTCTCACCTTCACCAAGGCGGCGGCGGCGAATATGTCCGAGCGCGTCTTCGCTATCCTGGCGCGCTGGACGCAACTCGACGACGACGCCTTGCGCGCCGCCATCCGCGCAACCGGCGCGCGCGCGCCTTCGGCGGCGACGCTCATCGCGGCGCGTCGGCTGTTCGCGCGCGCGGTCGAGACGCCGGGCGGGCTAAAAATTCAAACGATCCACGCCTTTTGCGAACGCCTGCTGCATCTCTTTCCTTTCGAGGCGAATGTTTCGGCCGGCTTCACGGTGGCGGAAGATTCCGAACAGGCGGAATGGCTCGACGAAGCGCGCCGAGACGCATTGGCTGAGGCCGCAGACGACGAGGGCGCGCTTGGCGCAGCCTTGCGGCGCGTCGCCGGCGAAACCTCGCAAGACGATTTCGACGCGTTGATCCGCGCCGCGATGAAGGCGCGGGAGACTTTGCCGATCGGCGCTTCCGGCGAGGCGCGGTTACGCAAGGCGCTCGGTCTGGCGCGCGGCGAAACCACGGCCGCCGTCGAGCGCGCCATGCTGGAAGACGGATTGCTCGCCTCCGGCTGGAAAAGCGTGGGAGACGCGCTGGCGCAAGGCAAACCCACAGACATCAAACGCGCCGATCAGATCTTCGCCGTGCGGGAAGCGTGGGCCGCGCGCGGCGCGAATGATGCGGCGCCTGTGGGCGCTTCGCTCATCGACGCTTATCTGCGGATTTTCTTCAACTCCGACAATACGCCGGCCAAGGCGCTCGCGACGAAAGACATTCCGCAGGCCGTGAAGGACGCGCTCGTCGACGAGCAGCGCCGACTTGCGGCCCTGCGCGAGACGCGCGCGTCGGTGGGCGCCTATGAGCGCTCCGTCGCGTTGGCGCGTCTCGTCGGCCAAATCTTTTCGCGCTACGAAGCGACGAAGCGGCGGCGCGGCGCGCTCGATTTCGACGACCTCATCACGCGCACGCTGACCCTGCTCGAGCGCTCGGACGCAAGCTGGGTACTCTACAAGCTCGATCGCGGCATCGATCATATTCTTGTCGACGAGGCGCAGGACACGAGCGCCGCGCAATGGCGCATTCTCGACATTCTGGCGAGCGAATTCACGGCCGGCGAAGGGCAGCGCAAGGGGCGCCGCTCGTTCTTCGCCGTCGGCGACGACAAGCAGTCGATCTTTTCGTTTCAGGGCGCGGAGCCCCGGCTCTTTCACGAGATGAGCCGGCGCTTCGCGCAGCGCGCGGCGCAGGCGGGACAGGATTTTTCCGCCGTGCGGCTCAATCTGTCGTTCCGCTCGACGCGGACGATTCTCGATGCGGTGGACAAGGTGTTCGCGCCGGTCGAACGCCACAGGGGCCTGTCTTCCGGCGTCGATCCGCAGCCGCCGGTGCATGAAAGCTGGAAGAGCGATCTGCCCGGCCTGATTGAAATCTGGCCGCCGCTCGCCGCGCCCGAACGGGACGATCCGACTGAATGGCGCCTGCCCGTCGATGCGCCGCGCGCCGACGATCCGGCCGTGAAGCTCGCCGAGCGCGTCGCCGCGAAGATTGCCGCGTTGACGTCCTCGCCCGAGGCGCGCGTCAGCGACGGCGAGAGCGGGCTGATGCGCCGGGTGCGGCCGGGCGACGTGATGATTCTCGTGCGCAAGCGCGGCGCGTTCTTCGAAGCGATGATCCGCGCCCTGAAGGAGCGCGGCGTCGCTGTCGCGGGCGCCGACCGGCTTAACGTCACGCAACATATCGCGGTGATGGATCTGATCGCCGCGGGCCGCGTCGCGTTGCTGCCGCAGGACGATCTGACGCTCGCCTGCGTGCTGAAGTCGCCCTTGATCGGCCTCGATGACGACGATCTCATCGCGCTGGCGCCGGGGCGCGCGGGCTCGTTGTTCGCCGCGCTTGAGTCCTCGCCCGTCGCACGCCATCGCGCGGCTCTGGCGCGCATCGAGATGTGGCGGGCGCATGCGCGCACGCGCACGCCGTTCGAGTTCTATATGCGCCTTGTCGAGGCCGATGGCGGACGACGGGCGCTCGTCTCCCGGCTCGGCCCGGAAGCCGCCGACGCCATCGACGAATTCGTCGCTCTGGCGCTCGATCACGAAACCCACGACGCGCCGTCGCTGACGCTGTTCCTGCAGACGCTCGGTGATGCCGATATCGAGATCAAGCGCGACATGGAGGCCGCGGGCGACGCCGTGCGCGTCATGACCGTGCATGCAGCAAAAGGGCTCGAAGCCAAGATCGTGTTTCTGCCCGACACCTGTTCGGGCCCGAGCGCACAACATGCGCCGAAGCTGCATCGCCTCGACGAGGAGGCCACGGCCTGGTCGTCGCGCAAGGGCGACGACAGCGCCGCCATTTCGACCGCGCGCGCAGCGGCGGAAGCCGCAGCGCAGGACGAGTATCATCGCCTGCTTTATGTCGCGATGACGCGGGCCGAGGAGCGCCTGTATATCGCCGGGCATTATGGGCGCCGACGACCGACGTTCGACTGGCATCGGGCGATGTTCGACGCGCTGTCGCCGGATATGGAAGAAATCCCCGCGCCGTGGGACGCCGCCGAGATCATCTGGCGCCGCGTCGAGGTCGGCGCTGCGCAAGACGACGCTCCGGCCGAACCGCCCGACGCGGCGCGTGAAAAGACGACGCCCGCGTGGCTGAACCGGCCGGCCCGGCCGGAAATCGTCGCGACGCCGCCCTTGCGTCCGTCAAACGCGCTCGACGCGGCGGATGCGCTACCGCGCGAAGGCGCAACCGAAAACATTCCCGCGCGCAGGGCGGCGCGCGGAAAACTGTTGCATGCGTTGCTGCAACATCTGCCCGCCGTCGCGCCCGCGCGGCGCGCGGAAGCGGCGCACAAGTTTCTGGGCGCGCGCGGCGCAGGGTTCACATCCGACGAAACCGCAGCGATGGCGCGCGAAGCTTTAGGCGTTCTCAACGACGCGCGGCTGGCGGCGCTGTTTGGGGCCGGCTCGCGGGCGGAAGCCGCCATCGCCGGGCGCGTGCGGCTCGCCGATGGCCGCGAAGTGGAAATTTCCGGCCAGATCGACCGGCTGGCGGAGACGGCGGAAGAGATCCTGCTCGCCGATTTCAAATCAGGCGCGCCACGCGCGGCGGCTGAAACGCCCGAACGCATTCTGACGCAATTCGCGCTGTATCGCGCCGCCTTGCAGCCGCTCTGGCCTGAAAAACCTATCAGGACGATGCTGATCTGGACCGCCGGGCCGGCTCTCGTCGAATTGAACGGCGATCTTCTCGATCGGGCCCTGGCGCGACTTGCGGCTCCTTGACGGGCCGGGGGGCCGTTCTTACGTTCAGCCCTCCGAATTTAAGAATCACCCGCCATTTCCAGCGAGGACGCCATGGCCACCACGAAAGTCACCGACGCCAGCTTCGAAGCCGACGTCATCAAGTCCGCCGAGCCGGTCGTCGTCGATTTCTGGGCGGAATGGTGCGGCCCGTGCAAGATGATCGGCCCGTCGCTGGAGGAAATCTCCACCGAAATGGCCGGCAAAGTTAAGATCGCCAAGATCAACGTCGACGAAAATCCCGGCGTGTCGGCCAAGCTCGGCATCCGCTCTATCCCGACGCTGATGCTGTTCAAGGACGGCAAGCTCGCCGCGCAGAAAGTCGGCGCCGCGCCGAAGGGCGAATTGGTGAAATGGATCAACGGCGCGATCTGAGTTTTCCGTCGCAGTCGGCAAAAGGGGCCGCCCGCGAGGGCGGCCCCTTTTTTCTTGTCACGCCGGCATTTCGCCGAACTTGCCGGACTGGAAGTCGCGGATCGCCTGACGCAATTCGTCATTGGTGTTCATGACGAAGGGACCATGCCAGGCCACCGGCTCCTCGATCGGCTCGCCGCTCAGAACCAGCAGTTTGGCGTCGCCGTTCGCCTCAATGACGATCTCGCCGCCCGTACGCTCGAAGGTTGCGACATTCTGCGCCCGTCCGATCGAGCCGCCGTTGAACTCGACGGTTCCATCGAGCACGACGACCGTCAGCGTGCGCCCCTCGGGCAGGCTCAGGCTGACGCGCTTGTCCTTCTTCAGCCGGACGTCCCAGATGTCGATCGGCGTGAAAGTCCGCGCGGGTCCCTTGTGGCCGAGATAATCGCCGGCGATGACGCGCAGACGCCCCGCGCCGTCCGGCAGATCGACGGCCGGAATCTGGCCGTCGAGGACCGTCTGGTAGGCCGGCGCGTACATCTTATGTTTCGCCGGCAGATTGACCCAGAGCTGGACCATTTCGAACGGCCCGCCGGATTTGGCGAAATCGTCGGAATGATATTCCTGATGGATGACGCCGGAGGCCGCCGTCATCCATTGCACGTCGCCGGGGCCGATATGACCGCCATGGCCGGCCGAATCGAGATGATCGACGCCGCCTTCATAGACGATGGTGACGGTCTCGAAGCCGCGATGCGGGTGCTGGCCGACGCCGCGCCGCTTCGTCGTCGGTTCGAACCGGGCCGGGCCGGCGTGATCGAGCAGCAGAAACGGGCTGACGTCATAGCCGTGCGAATGATGCGAGAGGAGCGAGCGGACGGGAAAGCCGTCGCCGACCCAGTGACCGGGCGGCGCGCCGGTGACGTTCATCAGTTTTCTCATGATCGGAACCCCTGTTTGGCCGCGTTGCGGCCGTTGCGTCACGATATGGGGCGGGACGGGACGCAACCAAGCCCGACCGCGTCACGAGACTGTTGTGTCTTTCGCGACAATAGCCCGCATTCTCGACTCTTGCGCGCGGCGGCGAAAGGGCGATGCTGGAGGCAAATCAGGAGACAGACATGCGCCGCGCTCTTGCCCCGCTCGCCTTGCTCGCCCTCGCCGCCCCGGCCGCGGCCAATGATTCCAGCGCCGAATTGCGCACCGGCGGCCTCGTGCTGACGCGCAGCGACGCGATCGAAATGGATGAGGAAGACCTTTTCGTCTCGCCAGAAGAAATTCGCGTGCGCTATCGCTTCGTCAATCGCGGCGCCCAGCCCGTGACGCTGCGCGTCGCCTTCCCCATGCCCGACGTGAGCGTCGAGGGTCCTGACGAGAATATCTCGCTGCCAACGGAAAACGCCGACAATCTGCTCGCTTTCTCGACGCGCGCGAACGGTGCGTCCGTCAAGGCTGAGGTCGAACAGAAAGTCTTCGCGAAAGGCGTCGAGCAGACCGCCGTGCTGCGCCGGCTCGGCGCGCCGCTGGCGCCGCATCTGGCTTCGACCAACGCAGCGCTCGACCGCTTGGCGCCTGCGGCAAAGGACGAATTGATGAAGCTTGGCCTCGCCGAAATCGAGGAATATGACGTCGGCAAGGGCATGGAGAAACATCTCGCCGCCCGATGGCTGCTCAAGACGACCTGGCATTGGGAGCAGACCTTCGCGCCCGGCGAGACAATCGTCGAACATCGCTACAAGCCAAGCCTCGGCGGCACGGCCGGCACGATGATCGGTTCGCCCGACTGGCGGAAAATGGACTCCGCCCGCGACTACGAACAGCGCTATTGCATGGACCGCGACTTCATCGCGTCGGCGGGGCGCGCGCGCGGCGCCGCCAAGGGCGCGCTGATGGAGAGCCGCATCGCCTATGTGCTGACCACCGGCGCCAATTGGGCCAAACCCATCCGCGCCTTCCGCCTCGTCGTCGACAAGGGATCGCCCGACGCGCTCGTCAGCTTTTGCGGCGAAGGCGTGCGCAAGATCGCCCCGACGCAATTCGAAATGCGCAAGGACAATTTCACGCCGACGCGCGACCTCGATGTGCTGATCCTGGCGCGGCCGAAAGAATAGGCTCAATCCACCAGCGCGCCATCGCGCGCCAGCGCCTCGCCAGCGAGATAGAGCGAACCGCAGATGAGAACGCGCGGGGCCACACGCCATTTGCGCGAGGCGAGCGCGCCGAAGGCGGCTTCGAGGCCGGGCTGCGGCGCGGAGGGAATCCCCAACGCGCGAGCGGCGTCGGCCAACTCCTTCGGCGGCCGGCCGGCATGATCGGCGCCAAGCGGCACGGCGAGCAGTTCCGAGGCAAGGCCTGCGAAATGCTCCAGAAAGCCGCGCGAGTCCTTGTTGGCGAGCATGCCGCAGACGAGCACGAGCGGCCGCGAGGATTGATCCTGCATCTCGGCCATGGCTTCGGCGAGCGCGCGGCCGCCGCCCTCGTTATGGCCGCCGTCGAGCCAGATTTCGGCGCCGGCGGGGCCGATCAGGCTGAACACTCCCTGCGACAGGCGCTGCAACCGCGCCGGCCATTGCGCCTGCGTCAGCCCGCGCTCGATCGCGCGCTCGTCGAGGCGCGGCATGACCCGGCGCAGCGTCGCGATGGCGGTCGCGGCGTTGTCGATCTGATGGCGCCCGGCAAGGCGCGGCAGCGGCAGATCGAGCAGCCCCGCTTCGTCCTGATAGACGAGGCGGCCGTTCTCTTCGTGGGCGTGAAAATCCTCCCCGGCGAACCAGACGGGCGCGGCCGCACGCGCTGCCGCGCGCGCCAGAACCTCGCGCGCCGCCTCCGGCTGCGGGCCGCATATCAACGGCGCGCCGGGCTTGACGATCCCCGCTTTCTCGAAGGCGATGGCGGCGAGCGTCGGGCCGAGAAACTCGGTGTGGTCGATGGAAATCGGCGTGACGATCGTCGCCAGCGGGCGCTCGATCACGTTGGTGGCGTCGACGCGGCCGCCGAGCCCCACTTCCAGCAGCACGATATCGGCCGGATGTTCGACGAAGAGCAGAAGCGCCGCCGCCGTCGTGATCTCGAAAAAGGTGACCGGCGCGCCGGCGTTGGCCTTTTCGCAGCGGGCGAGCGCATCCGACAGCATGTCGTCGTCGACGAGCCTGCCGCCGCCGGGCCGCCCAAGCCGGATGCGCTCGTGAAAGCGCACGAGATGCGGCGAGGTGTAGGCATGCGCGCTCTTGCCGGCCGCCTCCAGCATGGCGCGCAGGAAGGCGATGGTCGAGCCCTTGCCATTCGTGCCGGCGACATGGATCACCGGCGGCAGGCGCTTCTCGGGGTTGCCCAGCGCGGCGAGCAGACGCTCGATGCGTTCGAGCGACAGATCGATCTTCTTGGGATGCAGATCGAGCAGGCGCGACAGGATCGCGTCGGAGCGGTCCATCGCGCGGGCGTCTCCCCTCAGGCCGCCGCTTCCGAGGCGGGCAGGTTGAGCAGCAGGCCGCAGAGCCGCGCCAGAGTGGCGCGCATGTCGTGGCGATGCACGACCATGTCGACCATGCCATGCGCCTTGAGATATTCGGCGCGCTGGAAGCCGGGGGGCAGACGCTCGCGGATCGTCTGTTCGATGACGCGCGCGCCGGCGAAGCCGATGACGGCGCCGGGCTCGGCGATCTGCACATCGCCGAGCATGGCGTAGGAAGCCGTCACACCGCCGGTCGTCGGATTGGTGAGCACCACGATATAGGGCAGTCTGGCCGCGCGCAGGCGCTGCACGGCCACCGTCGTGCGCGGCATCTGCATCAGCGAGAACATGCCCTCCTGCATGCGCGCGCCGCCCGAGGCGGTGAAGATGATGAAGGGCGTCTTTTTCTCGACCGCCGCCATCATGCCGGTGACGATGGCCTCGCCCGCCGCCATGCCGAGCGATCCGCCAAGGAAGTCGAAATCCTGCACGGCGACGGTGACGGGGATCTTCTCAAGATCGCCCTGCGCGAGGCGCACGGCGTCCTGCGCGCCGGTCTTGGCGCGATATTCCTTGATGCGGTCGGCGTATTTCTTGACGTCGCGGAATTTCAGCGGATCGAGCGGCACGTCCGGCGTCGGCAGCTCTTTGTAAATTCCGCCATCGAACAGCGAGTCGAGCCGAGCCTTGGCGCTCATGCGCATGTGGTAATTGGAGCCGGGGACGACGAAGAGATTCGTCTCCAGATCCTTGTGGAAGACGAGCTGGCCGCTCTCGGGACATTTCACCCAGAGATTTTCGGGCGTCTCGCGCTTCAGGAAGGAACGGATCTTCGGCGGAACGACGTTGGAAATCCAGTTCATCGGTTTGTCCTTGCGTTATTCCGCGGCAGCGCGGCGCGCGGCGCGCACGCCGCCTGCGATATCGGCCACGAGTTTGGCCACGGCTTGCGGCGTTTGTGGGGTCGCCTTGCCGTCCTTGTCGAGCGAGGCTTTCAGCGCGTCGATCAGGGCCGTGCCAACGACGACGCCGTCGGCGTGGGCGGCGATGGCCTGCGCGGTGTCGGCGTTCTTGACGCCGAAGCCAACCGCGACCGGAAGTTTCGTGTGGCCCTTGATGCGCGCCACGGCGCCGGCCACTTTCGAATAATCGGGCGTGGCGGTTCCGGTGACGCCGGTGATCGAGACGTAATAGACGAAGCCCGAGGTGTTCGACAGAACGGCCGGCAAGCGCCTGTCATCCGTCGTCGGCGTGGCGAGGCGGATGAAATTGAGGCCTGCCTTCAGCGCCGGCAGACACAATTCCTCGTCCTCCTCGGGCGGCAGGTCGACGACGATGAGGCCATCGACGCCGGCGGCCTTCGCATCGGCGAGGAAACGATCGACGCCATAGACGTAGATCGGGTTGTAATAACCCATCAACACGATCGGCGTGTCGTTGTCGGCCTTGCGGAAGTCGGCGACCAAAGCCAGCGTTTTCGTCAGCGTCATGCCGGCGGCGAGCGCGCGCAGGCCGGCCGCCTGAATCGAGGGGCCGTCGGCCATCGGATCGGTGAAGGGCATGCCGATCTCGATCACGTCGGCGCCGGCGGCGGGAAGCGCCTTGACGACTTCGAGCGAACTGGCGGGATCGGGATCGCCGGCCATGACGAAGGTCACGAGCGCGGCGCGCCCTTCCGCGCGGGTCTTGGCGAAACGGGCGTCGATGCGGGTGGGAACGTTTGACATGGCCGTTCGTTAGCACGGGCGGCTGGGGAGAGAAAGCGTCGGAACGTAGCGCTACCCGCAAGCCCAGTCGAACTTCATATCCTTGAAGTCGAGCTGCGCATTGCCGCCAGCGCCGAAATTATAGCCGCCGAACCATTCCTCGAATTCGATGTAATAGGGCGAGACATCAGGGATGTTCTGCACCGGCCGCATCGTGCCGCCGATATGGATCGGCGGGCGATTTTTCGCCCAATCGTGCTCGCGCCAGTGCGCCGCGTCGATCACGTCGCCCTCGAAATAAGCCGGAGGCTGATAGCCGGAAGCGACGAAATCCGCCGCCCAATCCTCGCGCGGCGGCTTGCCGGCGTTGGGATCGCCGATGCGCGGCGTCCGGCGCAAGGCGCGGTTGACGGCAAGGCCTGGCTCGGGACGGCCCATGAGGCTCTCCGCCCAGGCGTCGTCGCCGCCCTGGCCCCCGCCCTGGCCCTCGAAGGCGGCGCGCGCCCCGCCTTTCGCCAGCCAGTCGGGCGGCGAACAGACTGGTCCATAGACCCAGTCCACGTTGCCGTCCTCGTCTTCCGATCCGCCAAGCTTTTTCTGCGCCGAATCCATCGGGATCGCGTCGCGCGGCATGACGGGCGGCGAGCAGAACGGCCCGTCGAATTCCGCCTGCGTCAGCAGGATGACCGCATAATGGTAATCAAGAATATCCGTCATGCGATGCAGATGCGGATGGCGCGCCTCGCTCGGGCGCCAGAAGGGGCGGAAGCGCGCGTCCACAGGCATGGCGTCGCCAAGGACGGCCGCCATCATGTCCTTTTCCGCGCGCGCGCCGCCGTCGTTTTGATCGGCGGCGGTGGCGAAAAAGCTCACGGCCACGATCTCCGGGCCATGGCAGCGATAATCCTCAGGCAACAACAGAGTGAAGCCATGCATCAGAGGATAGCCGGTGACGGGATCGAGCGGCCATTGCTCCGGCCTTATCCCCGGCGGCAAGCCGAACACCCAACCGTGATTGTCGGGCGACGCCCGGTCGGCGGGCGCAGGCAATATCGCGATGTCGTAGGCGCGCTCGATCATGCCCCGCGGCCTTCCTCACATCCCCCCGAGATATTCGGCGACGGAGAAAATGTCCTTGTCGCCGCGCCCGCTCATGTTGAGCACCATCAGGTGGTCCTTCGGCTTCTGCGGCGCGAGCTTAATCACTGCCGCGAGCGCATGGGCGGGTTCGAGCGCCGGAATGACGCCTTCGAGCCGCGTGCAGGCCTGAAAGGCGTCGAGCGCCTCCCTGTCGGTCGCCGACAGATAGGCGACGCGGCCCGTCTCCTTCAGCCAGGAATGTTCCGGGCCGATGCCGGGATAGTCGAGGCCGGCGGAAATCGAATGGCCTTCCTGAATCTGGCCGTCATCGTCCATCAGCAGATAGGTGCGGTTGCCGTGCAGAACGCCCGGCTTGCCGCCGGCGAGCGAGGCCGCATGGCCGTCGGCCACGTCGAGCCCGTGGCCCGCCGCCTCGACGCCGTAAATCTCGACGTTCTTGTCATCGAGGAACGGGTGGAACAGGCCGATGGCGTTGGAGCCGCCGCCAATGCAGGCGACGAGCGAATCGGGCAGACGGCCCTCGCGCTCCAGCATCTGGGCGCGGGTTTCCTCGCCGATGACGCACTGGAAGTCGCGCACCAGCGCCGGATAGGGATGCGGCCCCGCCGCCGTGCCGATGCAATAGAAGGTGTTGTCGACGTTGGTCACCCAGTCGCGCAGCGCCTCGTTCATGGCGTCCTTCAGCGTGCGGGCGCCGGACTGGACGGGCACGACGGTCGCGCCGAGCATCTTCATGCGGAAGACATTGGGCTTCTGTCGCTCGACGTCGACCGCGCCCATATAGACGACGCATTCGAGGCCGAAGCGGGCGCAGGCTGTGGCTGTGGCGACGCCGTGCTGGCCGGCGCCCGTCTCGGCGATGATGCGCTTCTTGCCCATGCGGCGGGCGAGCAGGATCTGGCCGAGCACATTGTTGATCTTGTGCGCGCCGGTGTGGTTGAGGTCCTCGCGCTTGAAATAGATTTTCGCGCCGCCGAGTTCGGCCGTCATCCTCTCGGCGAAATAGAGCGCCGAGGGGCGGCCGACATAGTGCTTGAGCAGATCTCCAAGCTCAGCTTTGAAAGCCGGGTCGTTGCGCGCTTCAGCGTAGGCCTTCTCCAGATCGAGGATCAGCGGCATCAGCGTTTCGGCGACGAAGCGGCCGCCGAAAATGCCGAAATGGCCGCGCTCGTCCGGGCCGGTGCGATAGGAATTCAATTCGAGAGGCTTCACCGCGAAATCCTTCTTTGAAGCCGGTGTTCATAAACCCAATCGGCGCCAAACCCAAGTCGGCGCCAACCCAAGCCTGTCACGCGCCGCGCGCGGCGACGACGAAAGCGCGGATGAGGCCGGCGTCTTTCACGCCCGGCGCGGTCTCGACGCCGGAAGAGACATCGACGCCCGGCGCGCCGGTCAACCGCAGGGCCGCGGCGACATTGGCGGGGGTGAGCCCGCCCGACAGCATCCACGGGACGCCCGGATCGTAGCCCGCCAGAACGGTCCAGTCGAAAGGCAGACCGTTGCCGCCGGGCAGAACAGCGCCTTTCGGCGGCTTGGCGTCGAACAAAAGCCGGGCGCAATGGGGGGCGTAATCCGCAGCCGCGGCGAGGTCGGCGCGCGTCTCGACGCCGAGCGCCTTCATGACCGGCAAGCCCGCGCGGCGGGCGACCTCGGCGACGCGCGCCGGCGTCTCCTTGCCATGGAGTTGCAGCAAATCGGGACGCAACGCGGCGACGATGGCGTCGAGCGTGGCGTCGTCGGCGTCGACCGTCAGCGCCACTTTCCGGGCGCGGCCCACGACGCGCGCGCCCAGCGCTGCGGCCTGATCCAGCGAGACATTGCGCGGACTCTTGCCGAAAAACACGAAGCCGAGCATGTCGGCGCCGGCCTCGAGCGCGGCGTCGACCATCCCGGGCGTTTTCAGGCCGCAGATTTTGACAAGAACGGACATAGGGTCTGCCTCGCATGCAGCCTGCCAAGAGTCCAGTTGCCATCGCCATCGCAATGAGGATGCTTGGCGGCAAGGAGGCGCGCATGGCCAAGCTTGAATTCTGGTTCGATTACGCCAGCACCTATTCCTATCTCTCGGCCATGCGCTTCGCCGAGGCCTGCGCGAAGCGCGGCCTTGAGCCGGTCTTCCGGCCATTCCTGCTCGGACCGATCTTCGGCGCGCAGGGGTGGACGACCTCGCCGTTCAACATCTATCCGGCCAAGGGCGTGAATATGTGGCGCGACATGGCCCGGCTATGCGAGGCGCGCGGACTGAAGCTCGTGCGGCCCGAACCCTTCCCGCAAAACTCCCTGCTCGCCGCGCGCGTGACGCTGGCGACGGCGCCCGAGCGGCGCGGCGATCTCGCACGCGCCATCTATGCGGCGGAATTCGGCGAAGGCGCCGCCATTTCGGATCCGGCCGCGCTTTCGCTCATCCTGACGCGGCTCGGCCTCGACGCGGAGGCCGCGCTCGCCCAAGCCGGCTCCGGCGAGGTGAAGGCCGCGCTCAAGGCTGCGACCGAGGAGGCCATCGCCAAAGGCGTCTATGGCGCGCCGTCCTTCGTCACGCCTTCGGGCGAATTGTTCTGGGGCGACGACCGGCTCGACATGGCGGTGGACTGGGCGGCGACGCGGGGATAGTTACGGGCCATGTCGCTCTCCCCCGACGAAATCAAACGCTACGCCCGCCATATCGTGTTGCGCGACGTCGGCGGCCCCGGCCAGCAGAAGCTGAAACGCGCCCGCGTGTTGCTGATCGGCGCGGGCGGCCTCGGCTCGCCGCTGGCGCAATATCTGGCGGCGGGCGGCCTCGGCGAGATCGGCATTGTCGATGACGACATCGTATCGCTGTCGAACCTGCAACGGCAGGTGCTGCACGGCACGCCCGACATCGGCAGGCCAAAGCTCGACAGCGCGGCCGCCGCCATCGCCCGGCTTAATCCGCATGTCAAAGTGACGCCCTTCCCGACCCGGTTGACGGTCGAGAACGCGCGCGATCTCGTGCGCGGTTTCGATGTCGTCGCTGACGGATCGGATAATTTCGCGACGCGCTACGCAGTGTCCGACGCCTGTTTCCACGAGAAGGTTCCGCTGGTGACGGCGGCGGTGGGCGCCTTCGACGCCTCGCTGACAACCTTGCGCCCGTTCGAACGGGGGGCGGAGGGGGAATTCAACCCGACCTATCGCTGCCTGTTTCCCGAGCCGCCGCCGGCAGGCGCCGTTCCCGCCTGTGCGGAGGCCGGCGTGCTCGGCGCGCTGACAGGCGTCGTCGGCGCGATGATGGCGCTTGAGGTCATGCGCGAGATCGTCGGCTTCGGCGAGGGGCTTGTCGGCCGCCTCGTTCTCTTCGACGCGCTGGCGATGCGCTTCGAAACGCTGAGCTACGGCCGGGATCCCGACAATCCATTGAATGGGGACGCCCCGGCCGTGTGAAGACGCCTCAGCGCGCGGCGATGACGGCGATTTCGACCGTATAGGCCGGCGCGGCGAGCTTCGCCTCGACAGTGGCGCGGGCCGGCGTGTGGCCGGGAACGACCCACGTGTCCCAGACGCCATTCATCTCGGGAAAAGTCTTGATGTCGGCGAGATAGATCGTCGCGGACAACATCTTGGTCTTGTCGCTGCCGGCTTCGGCCAGAAGCTGGTCAATGATGGCGACGATTTCCTTCGTCTGCTCGGCGACGCTCTGGCCAGCCGTCTTGTCCGCCACCTGGCCCGCCAGATAAACGGTGTCGTTATGAACCACGGCCTTGCTCATGCGCGCGCCGACGCCGATTCGCGTAATCGTCATGTCCCGATCTCCTCAAATTGCGATAGGCGAGGCTTAAAGCAGCGCCGCGGCGGCTTCAACCGCCGCCCGCTTGTCGCACGTCAAGGCGGGGCGCGGCGCATTCGCCATGATTGGCCGATCTTGCGGGAGCCGCCACGGGAGGGGTGGGCATGACCGAAGCGCAAAATCGGCCCTCGGGCGTGCTCGACCGGTTCCGGCACTGGCGGCGCAAGCGCCGCATCATGGCCGAGTTCGCCAGCCTCGACGCAGCAACGCGCGGCGAAATCCTGCACGAGTTGAATCTCGACCCCGGCAATTTCATGCGTCTGGCCGATGGCGCGCATGACGTCAGCGGTCTTTCGGAGATGCTGGCGCGGCTCAAGCTGGACGAGGCCGCGTTGACGAAGGCCGATCCCGATCTTGTCGGGGCTCTGAAACGCAATTGCGCCATGTGCGTTGACTGGCGCCAGTGCCATCATGAGATCGCCGACGGCTCGGCCGCTTATCCCGCGCCGCATTATTGCCCGAACCGTGACGTGCTCACCGATCTCGCGCCGAAGAAGGACTGATCAGCGCCGCGCGACGCGGGCGAAAGCCGCGAGCCAGCCGGCTGGCGGTTTTTTTGCGCCCAGCGCCAGGAAGGACGGATTGCGGCAGTCGGGCCGGCCGTAACGCATGGGCGCGCCGTCGGCCGTGAATATGTCGCCGCCCGCCGCCAGCAGCACCGCATGGCCGGCGGCGATGTCCCATTCCATCGTCGGTCCGAGGCGCGGATAGAGATCGACGCCGCCTGCGGCGATTTCGACGAGCTTCAAAGACGACCCCTTGGCGAGGCTGGCGCAGGGGCCGATCTCTTTCAGCAGGGCCTCGGTCGCGGCGTCGGAATGGTCGCGGCTGACGGCGGCGCGCGGCGGCGCGGCGACCGGGGAGACGCCCAGCCGACGGCCGCGCGCAAAATCGGAAAAGCCGGGCTGGGCCTCGTCCGCATGAAAGGCGGCCCCGTTCTGCGTCCAGTAGAGATCGCCGCGCGCCGGCGCATAGACGCAGCCCTCGACGGGAACGCCCTTGTCGATCAGGGCGATATTGACCGTGAACTCGCCGGTGCGCTTGATGAATTCCTTGGTGCCGTCGAGCGGATCGACAAGCAGGAAACGGTCGGCGTGGGCGGGCGCGCCTTTCGCGGCGACGCTCTCCTCCGCCACCACGGGCATGCCCGGATAGACGGCTGCGAGCCCCTGCAGGATCAGAGCTTCGGCGCGCTCGTCGGCTTCCGTCACCGGCGAATCGCCGTTCTTCAGCCGCACGTCGAAATCCTGCGCATAGACCTCCATGACGATGCGACCGGCGGCCAGCGCCAGATCGGCGAGATGCGGGCGGGCTTGGCGGGCGGGAATCGACATTGCGCGGTTTCTCCTCGGCGCGGGCTCTCCTCAACGCCGGCGAGCGCTTGCCGCCCGGCGCGCGCCCGTCCTACAACACAGGCGCGCGGCGCGCCACTTCAACGGGAGAGCGACATGGATCGGAACAACGGCGTCGTCATCGTCGGCGCGGGACATGCGGGCGTGCAGCTCGCCGCCTCGCTGCGCGAGGAAGGCTACGCCGGCGCGATCACATTGCTCAGCGACGATCCGCGCGCGCCCTATCAGCGCCCGCCGCTCTCCAAGGCCTATATGAAACGCGAGGCGGACGCCGAGGCGCTGATCCTGCGCGGGCCCGCCTTCTACGAACAGAAAGCCGTCGATCTGCGGCGTGGCGTCGAGGCCCTTGCCATAGACCGCGCGGCGCGCGTCGTGCGCCTCATGACCGGCGATAGCGTTGGCTATGACGCTCTCGTGCTGGCGACGGGCGGACAGGCGCGCGCCTTCCCGGTTCCCGGCGCCGATCTCGCCGGCGTGCATGCGCTGCGCGACATGGGCGACGCGGAGGCCCTGCGCCACAAGCTGGAAACCTCGAAGAGCGTCGTCGTCGTCGGCGCGGGTTTCATTGGCCTCGAATTCGCGGCCGTCGCGGCCAAGGCGGGGCTGAAGACCAGCGTCGTGGAAGTCGCCCCGCGCGTCATGGGCCGCGCCGTTTCGTCGACGATTTCGGATTTCTACGCGCAGGCGCATCGCGGCTTCGGCGTCGATCTGCATCTCGGCGTCGGCGTCGGCGCCATCAAGGGCAAGGACGGCCAGGCCTGCGGCGTTCGCCTCGCGGACGGGCGCGTTTTGCCCGCCGATTTCGTCGTCGTCGGGATTGGCGTCGTCGCCCGCGACGGGCTCGCCAAGGCGGCGGGACTCGATTGTCCGAACGGCGTGCGCGTCGACGCGCGCCTTGCGACGCGCGACCCGCATGTTTTCGCCATCGGCGACGTCGCCCTGCACCCCAACGCTTTCGGCCATCGCGAGATGCGGCTCGAGTCAGTGCAGAACGCCACCGATCAGGCGCGCGCGCTCGCTCGCACCCTCACAGGCAAGCCGACCGATTACATGGCGTTGCCGTGGTTCTGGAGCGATCAGGGCGATCTGAAATTGCAGATGGTCGGGCTCGCCGACACGGCTTCGACCTTCGTCACGCGCGGCGATCCGGCGACGCGCGCTTTCTCGGTCCTCGGCTTCGACGCGGGGGGCCGCCTTGTCAGCGTCGAATCGGTCAACAAGGCGGCCGATCACATGATCGGCCGCAAGCTGATCCCGATGCAGGCGAAGCTGACGCCGGCGCAAGCGGCGGATACGAGCTTCGATCTCAAGACGCTGGCGCGCGGTTAGGCGAGCCGCGCCCGCAAGTCGCGCTTCAGCACCTTGCCGTTGGCGTTGCGCGGCAAGGCTTCGCCCAGCAGCACGATGGTTTCCGGCACCTTGTAGTCGGACAGGCGCGCAGCGCACCAAGCGCGCAGCGCCTCGGCGTCCACTCCGGCGCGCCCCGGCGTGACGAAGGCGTGGACGCGCTCGCCCAGGACCGGACAGGGCTTTGCGACGACGGCGCTTTCCAGCACATCCGGGTGGCCGGCGAGCACGGATTCGACCTCTGCGGAAAAAATCTTCAGGCCGCCGCGATTGATCATGTCCTTCTTGCGGTCGAAGACGCGCACGAAGCCCTGCGCATCGACGGAGCCGAGATCGCCCGAACGCCAGAAGCCGGCGACGAAGCTTTCCGCCGTCGCCTCGGGGCGATTCCAATAGCCTTTGACCACCGAGCCGCCGTGAATCCAGATTTCGCCGATCTCGCCGGGCGGGCATTCACGGCCGTCGTCGTCCATGGCGATGATGCGCGCGCCGGGGCACAGCAATCCGACGCTGTCGGAATGGGTGGCGGCGTAAGGTCCCGGCAGCAAGGTGGAGGGCGACGTCGTTTCGGTCGCGCCATAGGCGTTGACGAGTTGCAGGCCCGGCAATTCGACGGCGAGCCGCGCGATCGTCGCCTCGGGCATCGGCGCGCCGCCATAGCCGCCGATGCGCCACGACGACAGATCGTGCGCAGCGAAATCCGCCTGCATCAGGCAGAGATTGTACATGGCCGGCACCATGACGGTCTGCGTCGCCTTCTCGCGCGCGACGAGGGAGAGATAATCCGCGGCCCTGAATTCCGGCACGATGATGAGCGCCCCGGCGCAACGCGCCATTGCGGCGATGTTGGCGATGACGCCGGTGACATGGGCGAGCGGCACGACGGCGATGGAGCGATCGGCCTCGGTAAGCCCCATCGTCACCTCAAAGACCATGGCGGAATGGACGATGTTGCAATGGGCGAGCATCGCGCCCTTGGGCTTGCCGGTCGTGCCCGACGTGTAAAGCAGCATCGCAATATCCTCCTCGCTCACCGGCGTCGGCGTGCGGCGCGAGGAGGCGGACTGGATCGTCTCGAAGGGAATGGCGACGCCGCGGCCGCTCAGGGTCACGCATTCCTCAACCGTCGGAATGTCATCGGCGGCGGGAATGCGATCGGCGAAATCCTGTTCATGAATGAGCAGCTTGGCGCCGCAATCGTTGAGCGCATAAGCGATCTCGGGCGTTTGCAGCCGCGTGCTCAAAGGCGCGCAAATGGCGCCGAGTTGGGCGGCGGCGAACATGGCCAGGACAAATTCGACCCGGTTGCCGATCATCAGAGCAATGCGATCGCCGGGCTCGACGCCAAGCGCCTCGAAACCGCCTGCCAGGCGGGCGGCGGCGCGGCGCGTCTCGCGCCAGTTCATGCGCCGCTCGCCGCAGATCAGCGCCTCGCCCTCGGGATTGCGCGCGGCCGCCTGTTCGACCATCGCCCAGAGGCTTTTCGGCCGATCGACAAAAGCCGGAACGACGCGGTCGCCGAACCGCGCCTCGTTGCGCATGGCGGGCAGAGGGTGCTTTGTCCAGTCCATCGTGGACCTCCGCTGGCTTGCAGGGTCGCACGGCGCTCATACGTCGCCGCCGATGGTCGATCATGATCCGACGCGGCGGCAGGCACAAGGCGATTGGAGAAGTCGGGCGACGGCTTCAGGCGGCCTTGAACAATTCGGCGCCTTCGGGCGCATGCACGGCATAGGCCGGCTTGTTGCGCTTGGCGACATACATCGCCTGATCGGCGAGCCGCAGCACGTCATCGCCCGTCAGACCATGATCGGGCCAAACGGCGATGCCGATGCTCGCGCCAACCCGCCCTATTCCGCCGTCGAGCGCGAAAGGCGCCGCGAGAGCGGAAATGAAGCGCTTCGCCAGAAGACTCGCTTCTTCGCAGCCCGCTCCCGGCAACAGAACGGCGAATTCGTCGCCGCCGAGACGCGCGGCAAGATCGCTTTCGCGCATCAGCGTCTGCAATCGGACGGCGACGCCGCGCAACAGCAAATCGCCGGCGTGATGGCCGAGCGTGTCGTTGACTTGTTTGAAGCCGTCGAGATCAATGAGCAGGACGGCGAAACGCGTCGCGCCGGCGCCTTCGCCAAGCTCTTCGAGGCGGCGGCGGAACGCGATGCGGTTGGCTATGCCGGTCAGGGAGTCGCTGAAAGCGAGATTCGACAGGGTCTTTTCGCGCTCGACCGCCTCGCTCACATCCTTCAGGCCGGCGATGCCGAAACGACCGTTCATGGTGGACACCATGCGCATCGTCACGTCGTAATGCCGGGGATGCGCGCTGTGGCGTAGTTGAATGCGCTGCAGGGAAACGGCCTCTTCGTTGGCGCGCTCCACCGCGGCGGCGAACGCGTCGCCGAGCAGATCGTCAACGCGCACACTTGTCGCGCCCGCGCGCGCCTTGGCGTCGAGTAAGGCGCGGAACGGCGCATTCGCGCCGACGACCGCGCCATTCGAATCGAACACGAAGGCGGGATCGCCCATGACTTCGATGGCGGTCAGCAGAGCGGTTTGGCCGACGCCGGCGAAGCTCATATAGCGATGGCGCATCCATACCGAGAACCGGCTGTGGCTGAAACTCAGGCCCTGCCAGAGAAACAGAGCGGCGACGACCGGCGTGACGATAGGAAGCTGATGGTTCAGGCCCGGCTGAAAAGCGCCGGCGGCGTAAACCCAACCGACGGAGGCGGCGGCGATGACGGCGAAGCCGAACAAACTGTTCAACCCGGCGATTAGCAAGCCGAGAATGGCGCTGAAGACAAAGACGACGCCAAACCGCGATGCGATATCGAGCGGACGGCGCTCGAACGAAGCGCGCGCGGATTCCGCGGAGATGGCCAGAGCGAGGGTGCGCGCCAGAATCCCGTGGATCGGCGCGTCGATGCCGGTCTGCCGGCCCTCCAGCATGAGACCGATGACGACCGTTTTGCCTTTCAGGGCCTCAACCGGCGCTTTGCCGGCGGCGATGTCCCGCAAACCGAATTTCGGGAAGCTTGCCGGGTGGACGGCGTAGTCAAGGGCGCGCGGCGGCGCGGTCGCCGGCGTCTTCAGCCGCGCCAGCCAGTCGCCCGCAGGCTGATGGCCTTCCAGAGCGCTGATCGTTCTGATGCGATTGTCGACGTCGTAAACGAAATCCGTCGAGACAAGCGTCACGTGTTGCTGGAACCTCGGCAGAGGCGAGGCGATCTCCCGCGCGCCGATGCGGCCGATCGGCAAGGCGATGCGATCGGGCCCCAGCGCGGCGAGCGCTTCGGCGAGCGTCTGATCGCTTTCCGGATTTTCGGCGATGGTGGAGGCGGCGTCGAAAAAAATGCGATCGGCGCCCGCTTCGCGCAAAACATTGAGCGCTTTGGCGACGAGTTGACGATCGTAGGGGTATTTTCCCGTCGCCTTGATGGTTTCGGCGTCCACCGCAACGATAATCGTCTCGCCCGAGGCTTTTTTAGGAACGCCGAATGTCGCGATGTCGGAGGAGGCGATTTCGAGCCGGTTCATCCAGCCGAAATGCGTCGTCAGCGTCGCCACGACCGAGGCCATGACGCAAAAAGCCAAGATGCGCCCCGAAGCGCCGAAACGCGCCAAAACGGCGCGTATTTTCTCCCAAGAATCCTTCGGCTTAAAGGCTGTCGACATGATTTTCCGAGTTGCGAACGCCACGATCGCTCACGTGCCGGGAGCCGTTCTCTGAAGCGGCGCCTCCATGGGTGCGCCGGGCGCGACCGATGGGGACGTCGACGTCGCCTCGATGGCTGTCGCGACCTTGGAGAAGGCGCCCGTCAAATTGCTCCCGAGCACATTGGCGGCGGGAATCACCGCGAGCGATATCATGCCGGCGACGAGGCTATATTCGATCGTCGTCGCAGCCGATTTATCTCGCAGGAAACGCTTTCTGATCGCGCGCATGGCTTACCCTCCGCCTACATGTCTAGCGGGTAAATCTTTCGAGACCGTTCCTGTCCGCCATGTTTCCAGAGGCGTTTCGCAGCCCTTTGTTTACCAAGGGCCGCCGCAACAGAAGGCGCGACGCGAAGTTGAAACAGACAAACGCGATCCGGCGAGAAACCGGCAAGATTTCGAATCGCTGCTTTTTTGGTTCAAACGCAGGAAGTTCCGCATCGCGGCGGCGGAGCCAGATAAGCCAAAGACCGGCCGCGCAGGGCGCGCGCGTTTTCAGATTGGCCGCTATGAAAGCTCTATCGGAAGAATGGTGGAGCCAGACGGAATCGAACCGACGACCTCTTCAATGCCATTGAAGCGCTCTCCCAACTGAGCTATGGCCCCACTTTTCTTC
>ERZ1645187.858-NODE-858-length-29429-cov-49.868319_pt1 | contig 29429 bp, 26 predicted proteins | sample MGYA00575352_ERZ1645187 | MGnify/ENA primary metagenome ERZ1645187 (study PRJEB40837, sample SAMN11349314) | freshwater sediment metagenome | isolation source: river sediment | host: Sediment | place: India: Wazaribad , New Delhi | collected 2017-02-21 ...
TCGTTACCCGCCAGCCCGACAATCCGTTGATCCCCCCGCTATGGGGGGATTTTTTTGCCGCTCTCCAGAACCTGGAGGGACAGCCCCAATCTTTACAACGTCCTGTTTTGCTGCAAAAAATCTGCACCGTCCTGGAACGCAGTCCAGTCGTTGCGCTGATCCGGGACCCAGCGGTATCCGCTGGCCGAGCAGGTGGAGGCGATACCGCTGAAGACACCCGATTACCCACAAATCCCCCTCCCCCCTGGCGGGGGAGGGCCGGGGTGGGGGGTAAAAACCTGCAGCAGGTTCAAAATCGAGATAAATCGCTCAAAATTCCGTTCATCTTCGCCGCTGTAACCCCCCCACCCTAACCCTCCCCCGCCAGGGGGGAGGGAACGTTTGCTTATTATCGTGCTACTAATCAATAACATGCAGATGTGGGTAATCGGTTGCGCTGAAATCCAGCAACTCCCGCCTTTCCTGACGGGTCAACTCCCCGAAATAGCGGCGCGGGTTGCCGCACATCCAGCAACTACAGGGACACGGCGTATCGACGGCCTTGGCCAGTGGCTTCGGTTCCTGGGCCAAATCGCGGCCCCAGTGGAACCGGCGAGACCGCTTGAGGCGGGCGACATGATGCCGGCGCAGCGCACGTTTCATCACCACCAACTCCAATTGGCATCGTGTCGATGGCAGTCCCGAAACACCGGCTCGAAATCCGGATCAGCCAGCCAGCGACGCAACATCCGATTGTTGACGGTCCGGATGCGATGATCGGATACCTTTCGATACCAGCGCGGCGCGGCGCCGTTCATTGTTGCCTTCCTGTCGGCATGAAAACGGGCCAGCGCCTTGCGCCCCGCCTGGGAGCGAGGATCAAGCGGTATCCAATCGCCAAAGGGTTTTCCAGGATGCCAGTCACGCAATACCCAGCGATATTCATAAAAATCCTGCTTGCGGCGATAGGTTCGCGCCATGAGGTTACTCCTGTTGAATGAGGTCACTATGTCATGGCGTTTCTCCTTGTATTTGGCGTGATTCAAGCTGTTTTGGCGCAAAAACCGACCGGAAGTTGCATTCACAACCTCGGATCCACCGGTTCCGACTCCAGCGCCAGCACCCCGAACACGCACTCGTGCACCCGGCGCAACGGCTCGCGGGCGACGAACCGCTCCAGCGCCTCCAGGCCCAGCGCGAACTCCCGCAACGCCAGCGCCCGCTTGCCGCCCAGCGACCGTTTCCGCAGCCGCGCCAGATGCCGGTCGTCGGTATATTCCGGCCCGTAGATGATGCGCAGATACTCCCGGCCCCGGCATTTGACTGCCGGCTGAATATTGCCGTGACCGGGAACGAACGCCAGCGGTTTGACGACGATCCCCTCCCCGCCTTCCTGAGTCAGGCCCAGCCACCAATCTTCCAGGCGCCGGCAGGCCGCCTCATCGGCCAGTTCCACCACCCGGTATTCGGTCGCCAGCACCACCGGCGAACCGGCCGCCGCCAGCCGGTGCAGTTGCTCCATGTGCCAAGCGTGGGTCTGGTCGGCGTGAACCTTGCCCTCGGAGGCCAGCAGGTGAAACGGCGCCAGCCGCACATCCTCAATGGACGCCACGTTCCAGCAATAGCGCCGATAGGCATCGGTGAACCGCTGGGCGTCGCGCTGCCGCTCGGCGTATTCATCGTGCAGCGTTCCCACTTCGACGCCGCATCCGGCAGCGGCGGCGATCAGATCGTGGGCCTCCCGCAGCATCGCCCGACTGGCCGTACCGACGGCAGCGTACTGGCGGGTGAGCAGTTCCCGCGCTTTCAGCGACCACGGCATCAACTCACAGTCCAGCACGAACCAGTCGCTCTCGAACTCCGCCCAAAAGCCCGCCGTGCTCAGTGCCTCGGCCAGCCGGTCCAACAGTTGCCGCTCCAGGCTGGGATCATTGAAAAAGCGCCGGCCGGTCCGGGTGTAGACGATTCCCTGTCCCTCGTTGGCGACGCCGAACCGGGCGCGGGCCACCGTCTCGTCCCTGGCGATAACGACCACGGCGCGGGAACCCATGTGCTTTTCCTGGCACACCACCGAATCGATCCCGGCCTTGCGGTAATAGTCCAGCGCCTCGCGGGGATGTTCCAGAAATCCTTCCAGTTCGCTGGTTTCCGCCGGCGACATGGTGGGCGGCAGATAAACCAGCCATTTCGGATGTGCGGCGAAGCGGGTCATCACTTCCAGCGCGGCGGCGGCGTTCTCCGGGCGGACGGTGACCGCATGACCCAGCCGGGGATGCAGGATGCGCTTGCCGGAGAAATCGGCCAGATCGAGCAACTCGTCCATCTGTTGCTGCATGGACAACGCGCCGGTCGGCGCGGGTTCCAGCGGTCGCAGCGGTTCGTAGTAGGTTTTCAGCGCCGGCGTCGCCACCAGTTCCCGCTCCGGGTAGCGCAAGGCGGTCAGGGCGCCGCCGAACACGCAGCCGGTGTCCAGGCAGATGGTATTGTTGAACCATTCGGCGCGCGGCGTCGGGGTGTGGCCGTAGGCGACCACCGCCCGACCGCGATAGTCCGCCGCCCAGTTGTAGCGCACTGGCAGGCCGTATTCGTCGGTTTCGCCAGTGGTCTCGCCGTACAGAGCGAATTCCCGCACCTGGCCGGAACCGCGCCCGTGCATTTCCTCGCGCAGGCCGGCATGAGCCACCACCAATCGGCCGCCGTCGAACACGTAATGGCTGACCAGTCCATCGAGAAACTTTAATGCCTCGGCGCGGAAGGCATCCGGTTCGCGGCCCAGTTGTTCCAGCGATTCGGCCAGGCCGTGACTGATCTTGACCTGGCGGCCACGCAAGGCTTTGACCAATTTGAGATCGTGATTGCCGACCACGCAGTAGCCATTGCCGCTGTTCACCGCCGCCATCGCCAGCCGCAACACGTCCGGCGTCTGGGGACCGCGATCCACCAGATCGCCGACAAAGACCAGCTTCCGGCCCTGGGGATGCGCTACCCGCCACGTTTCCCCGCCGGTATCGAGTGGATAGCCGAGTTGATCGAGCAGCCGGCGCAGTTCATCAAAACAGCCGTGTACGTCGCCGATGATGTCGAAGGGGCCAGTTTCGGTCTTTTTGTTGTTCCACAGCGGCTGCCGCTCGATGCGGACTGCATCTACCTCCTCCACCGAATACAACCGGTGGACGTAACGGAAGCCTTCGCGCTCCAGGCCGCGCTGGGAACGGCGCAAACTGCCGATCTGATTGCGGATCACGTGCGGGCCGAAATCCCGGTCGGGACGGCTAGCGTTGCGGTCCCGGCAAACTCGCTCTGGCAGATCGAACACGATGGCTACCGGCAGGCAGTGATACTCGCGGGCCAGTTGCACCAGCGGCTTGCGATCCTCCGGGCGCACGTTGGTGGCGTCCACCACCGCCAGCCGGCCACCCTTGAGCCGCTTGCCAGCAATGTAGTGCAGGAGGTCGAAGGCGTCCGGGGTGGCCGACTGATCGTTCTCATCATCAGCCACCATTCCCCGACAATAGTCCGAGGAAATCACCTCGGTAGGCCGAAAGTGGCGGCGGGCGAAGGTGGACTTACCGCACCCGGAAGCGCCGACCAGCACCACCAGCGACAATTCAGGCAACGTGATTTTCATGCGCCACCTCCCTCTCCCCTCGTGGGGGAAGGTTGGGGTGGGGGGGCCGAAGGGCTGCCCTCACTGCGGACGAATACCGCCATCTGTGTAGGAGCGCCGACGGCGGCATCCACCTCGCCGACCGGGACAAAGCGCACGGCGTAGCCGAAGGTTGCAGCAACCCGCTGACCCCAGGACTCAAACTCGGCGCGCGTCCACTCAAAGCGATGATCGGGGTGGCGCAGACGACCGGCGGGCAGAAATTCGTAGTTGACGTTGTTGACCGTGATCGTGGCCGAGAGGGTGAGCGATACATAGGGACTGTCGCCCCAGTCCGGGAACCGATCGTCCAGCGGTAGCCGCGCTATTTCCACCTCGTAACCCAGCGGCTCGAACAGGGCCGGAACCAAATCCTCGTCGCCGCGCGCCGGCGTCACCGGCAGATGCGCAGTCAGCGGCAACGGTTGCGCCGCCAGTTCAGGCCGGGCGGCGCAACGCCCCGTCAGCGCCGTCGAAAAAACCTGACCGATGGCGACCGACAGAAACGATGACGCGGCGTAGGGCCGGTCGTTGACATACTGATCCAGCAAGCCGCCGCCCGCCCTGGATTTGCCGCGCACCAGTTCGACCGGATCCACATCCACCAGCAGACAGGCGGTGCAACGCGCTTCGCCCGCTTCGGGATAGAAAACGTGAGCCGCGCCGAAGCTGAGGCTGTAGCGTTGCACCCGGTCGGGGTGCTTGTGCAGCAGAAAACCGAGATCGGTCGCGGGAGGTTGGGTGTTGGTGAGGGTGAGCAACATTGCGGAATGGGTACCCTTTCCCGCCAGGGCGGCCATAAAAAAACCCGCGCTTTGGCGGGTTCTATTTTCTGCGGAAGGCGGTGAATCAGAATGTGGCGGAGAGAGAGGGATTCGAACCCTCGTTAGAGTTACCCCTAAACAGCATTTCCAGTGCTGCGCCTTCGACCGCTCGGCCACCTCTCCGGGGCGCCGCTACATCCTTGGCGGCGGGATTGCGAACTATACTCGAAGTGGCCAAGTTCAGGCAAATCGCCATAACGGGCCACTGACCTCAGTTCAAACCCTTCATCGTCAGGCGGATGCGGCCCTGCTTGTCGATTTCCATCACCCGGACCTTGACCACATCGCCGACCGTCAACTTGTCGCTGACGCTCTGTACCCGCTCCTCGCAAATCTGCGAGATGTGCACCATGCCGTCGCGGCCCGGCAGAATCGCCACGAATGCGCCGAAGTCCATGAGTCGGACCACCTTGCCTTCGTAGACCTGGCCGGCTTCCACATCGGCAGTAATTTGTTCGATGCGGCGCCGGGCTTCGTCGCCGGCGGCCTTGTCCACGGCGGCGATTTTGATGACGCCATCGTCGGTGATATCAATGGTGGCGCCGGTTTCCTCGGTAATCGAACGGATGGTGACGCCACCCTTGCCGATCACGTCGCGGATCTTCTCCGGGTTGATGCGCAGGGTAGTGTAGCGCGGCGCGTACTCGGACAATTCCTGGCGCGGCTTGACGATAGCCTGACTCATCCTGCCGAGAATGTGCAGCCGCCCCTCGCGCGCCTGAGCCAGCGCCTGCTCCATGATCTCGCGGGTGATGCCGTCAATCTTGATGTCCATTTGCAGGGCGGTGACGCCGTCGGTGGTGCCGGCCACCTTGAAATCCATGTCGCCCAGATGGTCCTCGTCGCCGATGATGTCGGTCAGCACCGCGAAGCGGTCCGCTTCCTTGATCAGGCCCATGGCGATGCCGGCCACCGGCGCCTTGATCGGCACGCCAGCGTCCATCAGCGCCAGGCTGGCGCCACAGACCGACGCCATCGAACTCGAGCCGTTGGATTCGGTGATTTCCGACACCACCCGCACGGTGTAGGGGAACTGCTCGGGTTTCGGCATGATCGCCTGCACCCCGCGCTTGGCCAGCCGGCCGTGACCGATTTCCCGGCGCTTGGGACTGCCGACCTGACCGATTTCGCCGACCGAATAGGGCGGAAAGTTGTAGTGCAGCAGGAACGGCTGGCGGTATTCACCGCCGATGGCGTCAATGATCTGGGCGTCCCGGTCGGTGCCGAGCGTCGCGATCACCAGCGCCTGGGTCTCGCCCCGGGTGAACAGCGCTGAGCCGTGGGTGCGCGGCAACACGCCCACCCGGACCGTGATCGGGCGCACGGTGCAGGTGTCGCGGCCATCAATGCGCGGCTGGCCGGCCAGAATGCGCCCGCGCACAATCTCGCTTTCCAGCGCCGAGAATGCGCTTTCAATCGCCTGCGCGGTCCAGCGTTCCGGTTCCTGGGCGAGCAGTTGGGCGAGGGTCTGATTGCGAATCTCGCTCACCCGCTGCTGGCGGGTCAGTTTTTCGGCAATCTGATACGCCTCGGTCAAGGCGTGCTCGGCGGCGGTCCGGGTCGCCGTGGCCAACATGGCGTCGCTGGCCGGCGGCTGCCAGTTCCACGGCTGGACGCCCGCTTCAACCACCAACTCATTGATGGCGCGAATCGCGGTCTGCATCTGCTCGTGGCCGAACACCACCGCGCCCAGCATCACCTCTTCTGACAGCTCCTGGGCCTCGGACTCCACCATCAGCACGGCCTGCGCGGTGCCCGCCACCACCAAATCCAGTTGCGAGGTTTTCAGCTCCTTGCGGGTCGGATTCAGCAGGTATTGGCCGTTGTGATAACCGACCCGGGCCGCGCCGATGGGGCCGTTGAACGGCACGCCGGACAGCGCCACCGCCGCCGACGCGCCCAGCAGCGCCGGAATCTCCGGGTCCACCTGATTATTCAGCGACATCACGGTGGCGATGATCTGCAACTCGTGGGTGAAACCGTCGGGAAACAGCGGGCGCAGCGGCCGATCAATCAACCGGGCGGTCAGGGTTTCGCTTTCGGACGGACGCCCTTCGCGCCGGAAAAAGCCGCCGGGAATGCGACCGGCTGCGTAAGTACGCTCCTGGTAATCCACCCGCAGCGGCAGGAAGTCCCGGCCTTCCTCGGTTTCCCGGGCGGCGACCAGGGTCACCAGCACCACGGTGTCGGCCATGTTGACGATCACTGCGCCACTGGCCTGCCGGGCGATTTCGCCCGTTTCCAGCGTCACGGTATGCTGGCCGTACTGAAATGTCTTTTTGATGGGCGTCACGAAAGCGTCCTGTTCAGCAAAAGAGCGATGGAAAACCTCAGCGGCGCAAACCGAGGCGGCTAATCAGGCCCTGATAGCGTTGCAAATCCTGCTTCTTCAGATAGTCCAACAGCTTGCGCCGCTGGTTGACCATCTTCAGCAACCCGCGCCGGGAATGATGGTCCTTCTTGTGCTCGCCGAAATGCGGCTGCAAGCCATTGATGCGATTCGTCAGCAACGCGACCTGGACTTCCGGCGAGCCGGTATCAGCGGGGTCGCGCTGGTAATCCCGCACGATCTGGGACTTCTGTTCGGTGTTGAGGGGCATGAAAAACTCCAGTTCAAATTCGATCAGTCAAACAAACTTAGTCAAAAATACTAACCTTGGCGACGACAATCAACAAGCAAACCCCAAGGTTCAACGATTTAGAGCAACAATCGGCGCGGCGCGACCCGGCCATCGTCGAGAATCTCGCCGATGCCCAGAAACCGCTCCTCACCTTCGTACAACCGCACCCAACCCTGGGTCGGGGCGCGCGGAACCAGCACCGGCTGGCCCTGGCGCAGGTAAAAAGCGGCGTCGCCGCGCACCCGCACCACTGGCCAGTCCGGCAGCGCGGTATCCGCCGGCAAGAGCACCTCATCCAGCGCCGCCAAACCCTGTTCCGCCCGCTCGCGCAAGGCGTCCAGGGTCACCATCCGCGCGGCGTCGTAGGGTTCGACCACCGTGCGGCGCAGGGCCACGACGTGCGCGCCGCAGCCCAGCACCTCGCCGAGGTCGGCAGCCAGCGTCCGTACATAAGTTCCTTTGGAGCAGCGCAGCTCACATTCCAGTTCCGCGCCGTCCAGCCGCAGCCGCCGCAATTCGTGAATCGTCACCTCGCGCGGCGCGCGTTCGACTTCAATCCCCTGGCGCGCCAGCTTGTACAACGGCTGGCCATCGCGCTTGACCGCCGAGTACATCGGCGGCGTCTGCTGGATCACACCGGTGAAGCGCCGCAGCGCGGCCTCTACCTGTTCCTGGTTCAGCAGCCCGACCGGGCGGGTGGCGAGAATCTCGCCCTCGGCGTCACCGGTCGTAGTGGTTACGCCCAACCGGCAGGTAAAGCGGTACGCCTTGTCGGCATTCAGCAACAGCCCCGACAGCTTGGTAGCTTCGCCCAGACAGATGGGCAACAGACCGCTGGCCAGCGGATCGAGGCTGCCGGTATGGCCAGCCTTTTGCGCCTGATACAGGCGCTTGACCGCTTGCAGCGCCGCGTTGGAGGTCCAGCCGACCGGCTTGTCCAGCAGCAGCACGCCGCTGACCGGGCGACGGTCGCGGCGATTCGTCACTCGTTTTCCTCCGGGCCAGCGTCGGCATGATGCCGCTCGGCGTCGGCGGCCACCGCCGCGTCAATCAGCGCCGACAGCCGGGCGCCCCGCTCCACCGTCTCGTCGTAGCGAAATTCCAGCTTCGGCACAGTGCGGGTGCGCAGCCGCCGCCCCAGTTCCCGCCGCAACAGCGGCGCAGCCCGGTTGAGTTCGGCCACCAATTCAGCCCGCTCCGCCGGTTCACAGACCGCGGTGACGTAAATCCGCGCATACGCCAGATCGCGGCTGACCTCGACGCTGGTGGTGGATACGAGCGTCAGACGCGGATCACGCAATTCGGCACGGATCAGTTCCGCCAGATCGCGGCGAATCTGTTCGCCGATGCGGCGGGTGCGCGGGGCGGGGCCATGGGCCATGATTCAGCTTCGCTCCATTCCGGTTTTACAGGGTGCGCTGCACCTGCACCCGCTCGAACACCTCGATCTGGTCGCCCTCGCGGATATCGTTGTAATTCTTCACGCCCATGCCACAGTCCATGCCGGCGCGCACCTCGGTCACATCGTCCTTGAACCGGCGCAACGAATCCAGCGCGCCTTCGAAGATCACTACATGGCTGCGCAAGATGCGAATCGGGTTGCTGCGGCGCACGACCCCGTCCATGACCATGCAGCCGGCCACTACGCCGAACTTGGGCGAGCGGAACACCTGTCGCACCTCGGCCAGGCCGATGATCTGCTCCTTGAACTCCGGCTTGAGCATCCCGATCATGGCGCTCTTCACGTCATCAATCAGTTCATAGATGACGCTGTAGTAATGCGGTTTCAATCCTTCCTCGTCGGCCAGCTTCTTGGCGACGCTGTCGGCGCGCACATTGAAGCCGATCAGCAGCGCCCGCGAGGTCTTGGCCAAAGTAACGTCGGACTCGTTGATGCCGCCGACGCCACTGGCGACGATCTTGACCTGCACTTCCTGGGTGGACAACCGGGTCAGCGCATCCACGATAGCCTCGGTGGACCCCTGCACGTCGGCTTTCAGCACCACGTTGAGCACGCTGATTTCCCCAGCCTCGAATTGCCGGGAAATGCCATCAATATCAATGATCGACTTCTGGGCCTGCGCCTCGCGGGCCTTGCTCTGACGGAACAGGGCGATTTCACGGGCCTTGCGCTCGTCAGCGACCACGATGACGTCATCACCCGCCTTGGGAGCGCCGGACAGACCCAGGACTTCCACGGGGATGGATGGACCGGCTTCGCTGACGTTCTGGCCGGTCTCGTTGAGCATGGCGCGCACCCGGCCGTATTCCAGGCCGCTCAGAATCACGTCGCTTTTGCGCAGGGTGCCGCTCTGCACCAGCACGGTCGCCACCGGGCCACGGCCCTTGTCCAGCCGCGACTCGATCACCACCCCCTTGGCCAGACCATCCACCGGCGCGTCCAGCTCCAACACCTCAGCCTGCACCAGAATCTTGTCCAGCAGCTCGTCCACGCCCATTCCGCTCTTGGCGGATACGTAGGTAAACAGGTTCTCGCCACCCCACTCCTCGGAGATGACGCCCTGCGCCGACAGCTCGCTCTTGACCCGCTCCGGATCGGCCCCGGACTTGTCCATCTTGTTGACCGCCACCACAATCGGTACGCCGGCGGCGCGGGCGTGCTGAATCGCCTCAATCGTTTGCGGCATCACGCCGTCATCCGCCGCCACCACCAGCACCACAACGTCGGTCGCTTTGGCGCCGCGCGCCCGCATGGCGGTGAACGCGGCGTGACCCGGGGTATCAAGGAAGGTGACCACACCCTTTGGCGTGCTCACGTGGTACGCGCCGATGTGCTGGGTGATGCCGCCGGCCTCGCCCGCCGCAACCCGCGTCCGGCGGATGTAATCGAGCAGCGAGGTCTTGCCATGATCTACGTGCCCCATGATGGTCACCACCGGCGGGCGCGGCATCGCTTCGCCGCCACTGCCAGCGGTCAGTTCTTCCTCCAGCGCATTTTCGTTGAGCAGCTTGTAGGTATGCCCCATCTCCTCCACGACCAGCGCGGCGGTTTCCTGATCCACCACCTGGTTGATGGTAACCATCATCCCCATCTTGAACAGGGTTTTGATTACTTCCGTCGCCTTGACCGACATCTTCTGGGCCAGATCGGCAACGCTGATGGTTTCTGGCAGGTTCACCTCACGCACCACTGGGGCGGTGGGCTTGGCGAAACCATGGCGCGGGACAGGCGTAATGGTTTTGGTGACCTTGGCTTTGCGCGGCCGGCGGCGGTCAGAACGATCAAAGACCGCCTGATCGCTGCGTCCCTGCCGGGACAACCGCTCCGCCTCACTCTCGATCTCCCGATGCCGGGGTGATTCGGCTTCACTCCGACGTTTGGTCGGAGTGGTTTCGGGACGCTTCCTGGCTCGGGCATCTGCCGCCGCTACCGTCCCAGGCGCTGGTTTGGCTCCGGGCGCGGGTCCAGCGCCGCCAGCGCCAACGCGCCGCTGCACGGTCGGCATGACTGGTGCGGTGTCCGTGGATTTGCGGCCTCGGGTTTCGGCAGGTCGGGAACCGGCAGGCCGTTCCGCCGGCTTGCGGCGCTCGTCCGGCGCATCCGGCCGGCGGCGAACTCCGGGTTCCGCCGGGCGACGGTTTTGCTCTTCCGGCCGGCGGCGAGGCATCTCGGCTTCGGCGCGGCGGCGCGGCTCTTCCTCGACCGGCCGGCGGACCTCGATCTCTTCAGATTGACGGCGCTCTGGCGGGGTCGGTTCCGGCTGAGGCCGCAGCGCCTCCTCCACCGGGAGCGGACGGCTGGCGATCTCTTCCGCTTCCGGTGGACGCGGAGCAGCGGCTTCCTCGACGGAACGGCTGTCCACCCCCTCGGCGACTGGTTGTCGCTGCGCCTCTTCGAGCGCCGGTTCGGCTTCCTTGATGGTCTCCAGGGAGCGGCGAGGTTCAGGTTCACTAACCTCCACAACCGGGAGAATAGGCAAGACTGGCGCTTCAGTCTGAACCTCCGGCTCGCGGCGGCGAGATGCCTCATCCTCCACCAAACCACGCTTGACATAGGTCCGCTTTTTGCGGACTTCGATGCTGACGGTTTTGACTTGCCCCGCCGCACCGCCCGTCATCTTGATTTCGCTGTGGGTTTTACGCTTGAGCGTGATCTTTTTAGGCTCAGCCACATTCTGCGTCAGCCGGTTGCCGCGACTTTTGCGTAGATGCGCCAGCAGATCCAGCTTTTGTTTTTCCGTGATCGCAGCGTCTGCCCCAGCGACCGTAATGCCTGCTTCGGTAAACTGCTCCAGCAGACGATCCACCGGTATGCCGACCACCGTTGCAAACTGCCTGACCGTTACATCCGTCATTCCACACCCCCGGGACGATCCCGTCCTACCGCCCGTTACTTCGAAAACCAAGGCGCACGCGCCGTCATGATCAACTTCGCGGCGCGCTCGTCATCCAACCCGGCGATCTCGTTAAGATCGTCCACCGCTAATTCCGCCAAGTCATCTACAGTAATGATACCGTTGCTCGCCAGCGTAAAAGCCAGCGCCTCATCCATCCCCTCCATCCGCAATAACGCTTCGGACGGCAATTGTTCTTCAGCGGCGATAGCCCGGGTGAGCAGCACATCGCGCGCCCGGCCCCGCAGTTCCTCGACGATGTCGGCGTCGAATTCAGCAATCTCCAGCATCTCGTGCGCGGGTACGTAAGCCACTTCTTCCAGACCCGCGAAACCCTCGCGCACCAGAATCGCCGCGATTTCCTCGTCCACGCCCAGTTGATCCATGAACATCCGTTGCAGACCTTCATCCTCCTGACCGCGCCGGGCCTGAGCCTGGGTCCGCGTCATCACGTTCAGGTTCCAGCCGGTCAGGCGGCAGGCCAGATGCACGTTCTGGCCGCCTTTGCCAATCGCCTGGGCCAGTTGCTTTTCATCGGCCACGATGATGTCCATGCCGTGCGCATCTTCATCCACGATGATGGACTCCACTTCTGCCGGCGACATGGCGTTCATGACGAAACGGACCGGATCATCATGCCATTGCACGATATCCACCCGTTCGCCCGCCAGTTCGTTGGTCACGCTCTGCACCCGCGCGCCGCGCATTCCCACGCAGGCGCCAATCGGGTCAATGCGGGTGTCCTTGCTCTTGACCGCGATCTTGGCGCGCGAACCGGGGTCGCGGGCGGCGCCCTTGATCTCGATGATGCCCTGATTGATCTCAGGCACTTCCAGCGTGAACAAAGCGATCAGAAATTCCGGGGCGATCCGGCTGACAAAGAGTTGGGGACCGCGACTTTCGGCACGCACATCCTTGAGATAACCACGCACCCGCTCGCCGATCCGGAACGATTCGCGCGGAATCAACTCGTCGCCAGGAATTCTGGCTTCGACGTTGCCGCCCACGTCCAGGATGACATCGGCGCGATCCTGGCGTTCCTGGCGATTGCTGCGTTCCAGTCGGCGGACGACGCCGCCGATCAGTTCGCCCTTGCGGTGCAAATAGGCGTCTACGATCTGGGCGCGCTCGGCGTCGCGCACCCGCTGGACGATGACCTGCTTGGCGGTCTGAGCGGCGATGCGTCCGCCGAAATCGGCGTTTTCCTGTGGAATTTCCACATGCGCGCCCAACTGAATATCCGCTTGCAACGCACGCGCCTGATCCAGCGCCATCTGCCGGTCCGGGTTCTCGATGTGGGCGGCGTCGGCCACTACCAGCCAGCGCCGGAAGGTTTCATAACCGCCCGTGCGCCGATTGATCGTCACCCGCAAATCAGGATCGCCGGTGTAACGCTTCTTGGCCGCCGACGCCAACGCCACCTCCAGGGCGCCAAAGATGATTTCCTTGTTAACGCCCTTTTCATTGGAAACCGCATCCACGACCAGCAGAATTTCTTTGTTGCCGTCTTTGCTCTCTTTACCGCGCATATGGTTCTGCCTCCTCGCCGGATCCGCGTGCCGTCATCCCGCCGTCCTAGAGTTCGGGCACCAGCCGGGCCTTCTCGATCCGTTCGAGCGGCACCCGCCATTCCCGCCCTTCGCTATCCACGATCACTACCTCATTGTCGCGCATCCCGAGCAGCCGACCGATCAGCTTGCGGCGTCCATCCAGCAACTCCCGCAACTGAATGCGCACCTCGGAACCGGCAAAGCGGATGAAATGGCCGACCTCAAAGAGAGGGCGATCCAGGCCAGGTGAAGAAACCTCCAGGGTGTATCGGCCGGTGATCGGGTCTTCGACCTCGAGCACGCCGCTCAACTGGTGACTGACCCGCTGACAGTCATCCAGATTGATGCCGTTTTCGCTATCGATATAAATGCGTAACAGGCTGTTGTCGCGGTGGGCGTGGAACTCTATGCCCACCAGTTCATAACCCATCGCTTCCACCACCGCAGTGAGCGTTCGTTTGAGCGTCTGCAAATCCTGACGCATTTTGACCACCACAAATAAAAAAATGGGCGCACGGCCCACTTGTTCAGCAACTGAACTGGCTCATCGCGGCGCCAACGACCGGTGGGCAAATCGGGAGCCGCTCGCGGGCGGAATCTCCCGAATTTCTTACCCGCCGGTCAGCGCCGGGAAGGGCCGCATAAAAAAAGCCCTTAACGGGCTTTCCTTAATTTTAAGGTGGTAGCGGGGGCAGGATTTGAACCTACGACCTTCGGGTTATGAGCCCGACGAGCTACCGGACTGCTCCACCCCGCATCAGAGAAAAGAAGTATAGCCCTTCCAATAAGCACTTGGCAAGCGACAAATTACCTTCCAACTCGCTCACTGCTGTTGTCAGCCAATAACTTACCGAGTTGGACAACTTTACCACAGCCGGATCATATTGATCCCTGTCTTTGAACGATAGCGTCCATCGGCAGCCCAGCGTCCGATTCATCGGTTTTTCGTGGCTATCGCACGCCACGCGGGATTCCACGCCCTCAAAGCGGCCTTGTTGTTCTCCTGCGAACCGGTTTGACCCGCCAGGCCACCAAATGACTGGCTGTTCATGTTGAATTCAGCGTCCCGATAAATAATACCCCCTGCCACTAGACCGCATTCAGTGCTATATAATTCCTCCGACTTTAAACGCTGTATCCGATCAAACGCCGGTGTTCGCATGGTTGCCTGGACCTTGACGCGCTTGATGGCCAAACCGATCCTCCACGCTTTCATTTTGCTAGCGCTGACCGCCTGTGCTACGGCGCCGGTGCAGGAGATGAGCGATGCTCGCCAAGCGATCTATTCAGCCGAGGCGGCCGGGGCGGTGCAACGTTCGCCCAATGCCCTGCTGACCGCTCAGCGGTGGCTGCAGGAAGCGCAGGAGCGCCTGGAAGCTGGCGCTTATGCCGAGGCCCGCCGCTACGCCCAGGATGCCCGCGACGAAGCGATCAAAGCACGGGAGGAGGCCATGCGGAACACCGCCTCCCGCCCAGCGCCCTGACCACAAGCTCTTGACACGGGTCAGGAGTCACTATGCCTGTTGCCGCGCCATCTATCGGGTCACGCCTGCATTTTGGGTTATGGCTGACGTTGCTGTTCGCGTTGAGCCTACCCATCGGCGCCGAAGGACTCAAGTTCACCTTGCCTGATCTCGCCGGGCGGCCGGTGCGGCTGGCTGATTTCCGTGGCCAGTGGGTGATCGTTAATTTCTGGGCGAGTTGGTGCACGCCCTGCCTGCTGGAAATGCCGGAACTGGAATCCTTTCACCAAGCCCAGCGCAGTCGCGCCGTGGTAATTGGCGTCAACTTCGAGAACCTCGGACCCAGCGAAATCCGGTTCTTCGCGGAACGGCTGGGCGTGACCTTTCCGATCGTACTGAGCGCGGGCAAACTGATGCCTGGTTTTCCGCTCAAAGGGCTGCCCACCACGTTTCTGGTTTCCCCCTCGGGCGCGCTGGCCGACAGCTATCTGGGCGGGGTAAACGCCGCCTTGTTGACTGCGCGCCTGACCGAGTTGGAACGCACCAACGGTTCATCCGAGCCCAAAGCAGCGCTTCCGGTTCATACTCAACCTTGAGGAGGTGTTGTGAAAACCCTTTGCCTGCGCTGTTATGTGAGTGGCCGCGTCCAAGGCGTCGGTTTCCGTTACGCTACCGCCGACCAAGCCCTGAATCTGGGCGTCACGGGTTATGTCCGCAATCTGCCGGACCGACGGGTGGAAGTGATGGCCTGTGGCGAGGAACGGGCGGTTAACGCGCTACGCAACTGGTTATGGCAAGGCCCTCAACTCGCCCGGGTCAGCGATGTCCGCTGCGATACACTGCCCTGCCGGGACTTCCACGATTTCCGAATCGACTAGAACCATTTTTTATCGGCGCTGGTCTTGACTTATCCACAGGCTTGTGCGCGTTGCCGCCTTGGAGTGTTTTAGCCCTCAACCCGGCCTAAAATCTTCGCCAGATTCCATACCTTACATACAAGTCGCTGAAAAAAAACAGAAATATGGGTTGGTTAAAAATTCATCAAACTCCCTTTCCTCTAGTGGCAACGCCTATTTATCCAGGCTGCGCAAAAGTTATCCACAGAGTTATCCACAAGTTCTGTGGATAACTTTTCACGCTATGGCGACCCCACCCGTTTTAACTCTGCTCCACCGCCAAGCGTTCCTTTAACTGGTCCAACAAGGCGGGACGCGGAATCAGGATGCTGTCGGCCTCGCGCCGGCCGCGATATTCCACCTGCCCTGCCATCAGATTGCGTTCGCTGATCACCACCCGATGCGGAATACCGATCAGTTCCATGTCGGCGAACATCACCCCGGGCCGAACCTCGCGATCGTCCAGCACTGCATCAATACCCAGCCCCAGCAACGCCCGGTACAGGGCCTCAGCCGCTTCGCGCACCGGGACAGAACGCCCGGCGCCGATGGGCAGCACCGCCACCTGAAACGGCGCCATCGCCGCCGGCCAGATGATGCCGCGCTCATCGTGGTTCTGCTCGATGGCCGCCGCCACCACCCGCGACACGCCGATGCCGTAGCAACCCATGGTCACAGTTACCGGCTGTCCGTCTTCACCCAGCACCTCGGCCTTCAGGGCGGCGCTGTATTTCTGGCCCAGTTGAAACACATGGCCGACTTCGATGCCCCGCGCGATTGCCAGGGTACCCCGCCCGTCCGGACTGGGATCACCTTCGACCACGCTGCGAAGATCGGCAACCTGCGGTTCCGGGCAGTCACGCCCGAAATTGACGCCGGTCAGATGCCAGTCGTCCTCGTTGGCGCCGGCCACCATATCGGCCATATGCGCCACCGTGCGGTCGGCGATGACCACACCGTTGAAGCCGACTGCGCCGAGCGAACCAGGCCCCGCGCCGAATGCGACCCGAATCGCGTCGGGACTGGCAAACGTCAGCGGCGCCTTCACCTGGGGGAATTTCTCAGCCTTGATCGGGTTGAGTTCGTGATCGCCGCGCACCAGCAGCAGCACGGGTCGCTCGTCCACGCCCTCGACCACCACGGCTTTCACCGTGCGCTCAGCAGGAATGTTCAGAAATGCGCACAATTCCGCAATCGTCTTGACTCCGGGCGTAGGCACGCGCGCCATGGTCTCGGTCGGCGCTGGCCGCCCGCCGACAGGCGCCAGCGCTTCGGCCAGTTCGACGTTGGCGGCATAGTCGCTCTCGGTGGAAAACGCGATGGCGTCCTCGCCCGAATCGGCCAGGACGTGAAATTCCTGCGAGCGGCTGCCGCCGATGCTGCCGGAGTCCGCCAGCACCGCGCGGAACTTCAGCCCCAGCCGGGTAAAGATGCGGACATAGGCATCGTACATCGCCTGGTAACCGGCCTGCAGCGAAGCCTGATCGAGATGGAAGGAGTAGGCGTCCTTCATCAGGAATTCCCGCGCCCGCATCACCCCGAAGCGCGGCCGGATTTCGTCGCGGAACTTGGTCTGAATCTGATAGAAATTAACCGGCAGTTGCTTGTAGCTTTTGATCTCGCGGCGAAACAGGTCGGTGATCACTTCCTCGTGGGTCGGACCAAAGCAGAACTCACGCTCGTGCCGATCCTTGATCCGCAGTAACTCCGGACCGTACTGTTGCCAACGCCCCGATTCCTGCCACAACTCGGCCGGCTGTACGGCGGGCATGAACAACTCCAGGGCGCCGGCGCGGTTCATCTCCTCGCGCACCACCGCCTCGACCTTGCGTAACACGCGCAGACCCAGCGGCAGCCAGGTGTAAATGCCGGCAGCGAGCTTGCGGATCAGACCGGCCCGCAGCATGAGCTGATGACTGACGACCTCGGCATCAGCCGGGGTTTCCTTCACGGTGAACAGTGGAAAATGAGAGAGGCGCATGAATCCTGCCTTGCGAAACGTGAATAAGCATCAGGGGTTACAAAAGTAATCCTGATCTTTCTGGGCCTTTTTCAACTCCTCGGCGCGTTGTTCTGCATCGAGCACTACCTTGTCGCCCTTGGCGTCGGTTCTCACTACCTGCGCGTCGCCTTGCAGCACCTGGACGTTCTTCTTGGCGATTTCACAATTTCTGGCGCGCACATCCTCGACTTGTTTCTGCGCCTGTTCTGTCGCCTCTTTTTGCTTGGCTTCCTGGCGGGCCAGTTCTTCCCGCTCCTTGGCCGCCTGATCCTTGATTGTCTGGTCGCCCGGGGCGGTCTCAGCCCCCTGAGCCGTACCCCCCGTGCGACGCACCATCTCGTACTTCACCCCACTGGGCGGCGCGACTTCAGAGTATTTGATCATCCCCTGCTCGTCCGTCCATTTGTAGATAAATTGCTCTGCGGGCTGGGCTGTGAGCGTCACTCCACAGCCGCTGATCACCAGCAGGAACCACAACGCTCGTTTCAACATGACCATTCTCCCAATCGCTACAGAATCGCCAGGGAAAGTCGTACTCTCCGAAGCACAAAGGATTTTGCGCAAAAAGAATATTATGTAGTATAACCGGCCCGCGAAACCCGCGCCCAGCACGTATCAGCAGCCGTCAGGACCGGTTGCGCCTACCGGGAATTACCCCTGTCGCGTGGCGGCTACCCCGCTCGACCGCACTCCCGGCCAGGCCACTCACCGAACCCGTTCATGACGCGCTGATCGTTTGGCGCCGGCCGGTTTTGCTGATGAGCCATCCCTATCCCATCCGCCATGAGGAGTCAACATCATGGAACTTATTACTGGCGCCGAAATCCTGGTGCGCTGCCTGAAAGAAGAAGGCGTGGAATACCTGTTCGGCTATCCGGGCGGCTCCGTGCTGCACATTTACGATGCGCTCTACGTCCAGGACGACGTCAAGCATGTGCTGGTTCGCCACGAGCAGGCGGCCGCTCATGCGGCCGACGGCTATGCCCGCGCCAGCGGCAAACCCGGCGTGGTGCTGGTTACCTCCGGTCCCGGCGTGACCAACGCCGTCACGGGCATCGCCACCGCTTACATGGATTCCATCCCGCTGGTGATCTTCACCGGCCAGGTGCCCACCGCCCTGATCGGTAATGACGCGTTCCAGGAAGTGGACTCCGTCGGCATCACCCGGCCCTGCGTCAAGCATAATTTCCTGGTGAAGGATGTCACCAAGCTGGCTGAGACGGTCAAGAAGGCGTTTTACATCGCCACCACCGGCCGGCCTGGCCCGGTGCTGGTGGACTTGCCGAAAGACATCACGATCGCCAAGACCGAATTTCATTATCCCAAAAAGGTCAAGCTGCGGTCCTACAACCCGACGATCAAGGGTCACGCTGGCCAGATTCGCAAGGCCGTTGATCTGATTTTGTCCGCCAGGCGTCCCATGATCTACACCGGCGGCGGTGTGATCCTGAGCGAAGGTTCGACGGAACTGGTCGAGCTGACCCAACTGCTCGGCTATCCGATCACCCAGACGCTGATGGGCCTGGGCGCCTATCCGGCCACCGATAAACAGTTCGTCGGTATGTTGGGGATGCACGGTACCTATGAAGCCAACATGGCGATGCACGAATGCGACGTGCTGATCGCCATTGGCGCCCGTTTTGACGACCGGGTCACCGGCAAGATCGACAAATTCTGCCCGACCGCACGCATCGTCCACGTAGATATTGATCCCTCCTCGATCTCCAAAAACGTCAAGGTGGATGTTCCCATCGTCGGTTCGGTGCCGCATGTGCTGCGGGCGATGATCAACGTGATCCGCGACGAGAAGCTCAAATCCGACACCGAGGCGCTGGCGCGGTGGTGGCGGCAGATTGACGAATGGCGGGCCATGAAATCCTTGAGCTATCGCCGCAGCGACGAAGTGATCAAGCCCCAGTTCGTGATCGAAAAGCTGTACCAGGTCACCGAAGGCCAGGCCATCATCACCTCCGATGTCGGTCAGCACCAGATGTGGGCGGCCCAGTACTATCACTTCGACCGGCCGCGCCAGTGGATCAATTCCGGCGGGCTGGGCACCATGGGCTTTGGCCTGCCGGCGGCGATGGGCGCCAAGTTCGCCTTTCCCGATCAGGACGTGGCCTGCGTCACCGGCGACGGCAGCATCCAGATGATGGCGCAGGAACTGGCGACCATGAAGCAGTACCAAACGCCGGTCAAAATCGTGAACCTGAACAACGGCTATCTCGGTATGGTGCGGCAGTGGCAGGAATTCTTCTACCAGAAACGCTACTGCATGACCTATTTCGAAGCCCTGCCGGATTTCGTGAAGCTGGCCGAAGCGTATGGTCATGTCGGGATGCGGATCGAGAAGCCGGGCGATGTAGAGGGCGCGCTGCGCGAAGCGTTTGCGCTGAAGGATCGCACCGTATTCCTTGACTTCCTCACCGATGCCGGCGAGAACGTCTTCCCGATGATTCCCTCCGGCGGTGGCCAGAACGAAATGCTGCTCGCCGAGCGCGACGAAATGGTTTCCACTCACGACGAAGGGATGGTGCTGCTGTGAACAACAACAATCGTCACTTGATTTCGATCCTGATGGAAAACGAGGCCGGCGCCTTGTCGCGGGTGGCTAATCTGTTCTCAGCGCGCGGCTACAATATCGAAAGTCTGACGGTGGCTCCAACGGATGACCCGACGCTGTCGCGGCTCACCCTGGTCACCCGTGGCAACGAACAGATCGTCGAGCAGATCGTCAAGCAGCTCAACAAGCTGATTGATGTGGTCAAGCTCATTGATCTGAGCGAAACCGACGCCATCGAGCGCGAGTTGATGCTGATCAAGACCAAGGCCAACGGCGAGCAGCGGGCCGAGATGAAACGGCTGGCCGATATTTTCGGCGGGCATGTACTCGACGTCACCGATGCGACCTATACCATCGAGTTGACCGGCAGCGGTGGTAAACTGGACAACTTCCTGCGCGCCATTGACAAGGACGCGATCCTGGAAGTGGTGCGCTCCGGCGCCACGGGCATCGCTCGTGGCCAGAAGGCGCTGCACGCCTGACCTCCCGTTGTGAATCCTCGCTGTCCCCATTGCGGGTTTCCGTTGGGGATGGCCTGTTTTTAATCCTGTTCAGGAAATCAATCCATGAAACTCTATTACGACAAAGACGCCGACCTGTCCCTGATCAAGAGCAAGACCGTCGCCATCATCGGCTACGGCTCGCAAGGCCACGCCCATGCCAACAACCTGAAGGATTCCGGCGTCAACGTGGTGGTCGGCGAGCGGGCGGGGTCGGCTCAGGAGACCAAGGCGCGCACCGCTGGTTTCACCGTCAAGTCAGCGGCCGAAGCTGTAGTAGGCGCCGACGTGGTGATGATCCTGGTGCCCGACGAGCTCCAGGCCAAGGTCTACCGGGAGGAGATCGCCCCGAATCTCAAGCAGGGCGCGGCGCTGGCCTTTGCCCACGGGTTCAACATCCACTTCGAGCAGATCGTGCCGCGCGAGGACCTGGATGTGATCATGGTCGCGCCCAAGGGTCCCGGTCATCTGGTGCGTTCGACCTATACTCAGGGCGGCGGCGTACCCTGCCTGATCGCGGTGGCGCAGAACGCTTCCGGCCAGGCGCGCGAGATCGCGCTGTCCTACGCCTCGGCGAACGGCGCTGGCCGCGCCGGCGTCATCGAGACGACCTTCCGCGACGAGTGCGAGACCGATCTGTTCGGCGAGCAGGTGGTGCTGTGCGGCGGACTGACCGCGCTGATTCAGGCCGGGTTCGAGACCCTGGTGGAAGCCGGTTATGCGCCGGAAATGGCCTATTTCGAGTGCTTGCACGAAGTGAAGCTGATCGTGGATCTGATCTACGAAGGCGGCATCGCCAACATGCGCTACTCGATTTCCAACACCGCCGAGTATGGCGATTTTACGCGCGGCCCGCGTATCGTCACCGAGCAGACCAAGGCCGAGATGCGCAAGATTCTCAAGGAAATCCAGACCGGTCAGTTCGCCCGCGAATTCATCCTGGAAAATCAGGCCGGCGCGCCGGTGCTGCGGGCCAACCGCCGCCTCAGCCGCGAACATCCGGTCGAGCAGGTCGGCGAGAAACTGCGCGGCATGATGCCGTGGATCAAGGCCAGCCGGCTGGTGGACACCAGCAAGAATTGAGGCGCAGGCAACCTACGCGGGGCGTAGTTCGACATGTACGCCCCGCATTCCGCATGAATGGCGAACCCGATGACGCAAAGCACTCCTGAAGTCCGCCGCTCGCGCGGTGTTTACCTGTTACCCAACTTGTTCACCACGGCGGCGCTGTTCTGCGGCTTCTACGCTATCATCGCCGCGCTGCATGGCCGCTTTGAACCGGCCGCCGTTGCGGTGTTCATCGCCATGGTGCTGGATGGACTGGACGGTCGAGTCGCTCGCCTGACCCACACCGAAAGCGAGTTTGGCGCCCAGTACGACAGTATGGCCGATCTGGTGTCGTTCGGGCTGGCTCCGGCGCTCGTCATGTACGAATGGGCCTTGGGCTCCATGGTTGGTATGGGACCGTTTCTGGCCAAGCTGGGCTGGCTGGCGGCATTCTTCTATACCGTGATGGCGGCGCTGCGGCTGGCCCGCTTCAATGTCCAGATTGGCAGCACCGACAAGCGTTATTTCATCGGCCTGCCCAGCCCCTCGGCTGCCGCCATCGTAACGGGGCTGGTCTGGTTCAGCACCGATCTGGGGCTGACCGGCCTGCAGATGCTCTGGCCGGCGCTGATCGTCACCATTGGCGCAGGCGCGCTGATGTTCAGCAATATTCTGTATTTCAGTTTCAAGCAGCTTGACCTGCGCGGGCCGGTTCCCTTCGTGGCGGTGTTGATCGTCGTGCTGATCTTCGTATTCACTTCCATAGACCCGCCCAAGGTGCTGTTTTTCGGCTTTCTGATCTACGGCCTGTCCGGGCCGGTGCTATTCCTGTGGCGCTGGCGGCGCCATGCCCGGCGGCAGAGCGAAAACCCGTGACTCCGGCGGGCGCCCCGAAATAAAACTATCACAAAAAAGTTTTAAAACTTTTGATGGACTTGAGTGAAAAAACGCAAAGATTGCTATAATTCTTCCTAGTTTCCACAATACATTGCTGCCTAATTGGGTCACTTGGCCTGTCCAGGCGTGAATTCGTTGCCGAACTCCCCGCATTATCCGGGGAGTTGGCGATAAGAAAATGAATGCGGAACCAGAGGAAAAGACCGTGCGAACCGGTATCGTCATTGATTCGGCCTGCGATCTGCCGCAGTCCTACATTCAGAGCCACGGCATCCATATCATGCCGATCAACTTGCATTTCGGTTACGATATCTTCAAGGATGTCCGCGATCCGGAAGCGACCCAGGCGTTCTACCGCAAGTATCTGGCCGAAAAAACGCTGGATGCCGAAACCGCACCCTTTTCAGCCGAGCAGATCCGAGCGATGTTCCTGGATGAACTGGTGCTCAAGTACGACCGGGTTCTGGTCATCACCATCACTCAGAACCGTAGCGCGATCTTCGCCAACGCCACCGAGGCCTCCTTTGCCATCCTCAAGCAGTATCGGGAACGGCGGCAGAAAGCGGGTTTATCCGGCTCGTTCTACCTCAACGTCCTGGACAGCAAAAATATGTTCACCGGCGAGGGCGTGCTGGTCCATGAAGCGGTCCGCTTGCTGGAAGAGCAGAACTTGTCCTTTGGCGCCCTGCGCAACGCGGTCGAACAACTCAGCCAGCAGGTCCACGGCTATGTGGTCCCTGAAGATCTGTTCTATCTTCGTTACCGGGCCAGCAAGAAGGGTGAGAAATCCATTGGGCTGCTCGGTTATCACTTTGGCACCCTGCTCGACATCAAACCGATTCTCCGCTTTCATCAGGGTGAAACTCATGTCATGGGCAAGGAGCGGGGGTTTGACCGGGCGCTGATTAATATGTTCGAGATGGTCCGAAACGCCATTGATCAGGGATTGGCGACCCGGATCATTAACGCCAGCTATGCCGGCGATCCCGAACTCATCCGCCGCAAGCGCGCATTCGTGGATTTCGAGCAATACGCCAACAGTCGTGGGATCGAAGTGTTGCTATCGGTCATGAGCACGACGGCTGGTATTAATATTGGTCCGGGCGCAATTACGATGGCTTACATCGCCGGGCCGCCCCTTACCATCAATGCTGAGTCTGACACCAGCACCCGCGACTAAAACACCACGTCAACCCCGAATTGACCGCCTCGCCTTCCGAACGGTCCCAGAGCGCAGTTCGGTTGCCGGGGCTGCTGTTGGGCATCGCATCGAACGCGCGGGGATACGCGCCGGCCATATCCCCGCGTCCCTCCTAATAAAGAGGGCCCAGCCGGCGTTACCCGCTCAAAGATTGGCCGAACGCCACCACTGGTTGTGCTCCCGCCGCAACGCTTCATGCGAAGGCATCGGATAGAACGCCAGATCGGGGCCGTTGCCCATATAGAAACCGCTCTTGATCATCCGGTATGGGAATTCCAGCGAATGCACCCGATGCACCAGCTTGCTCTGCTTGCTCTGCGGCTCCAGTTCCAACAGCGCCTCGCGCAGATGGTGCATGAACGAATAGGGTAAATCGCCCACCGGCCCGTTCTCGGGATCAGTCGCCAGCGCGCCCAGACCCAATTCAACGAAGCACAGACCAGGGAACCGAATGAATTTGGCGGGCTGGCTGGTAACCCCCTGATAGTAAGCAACAGGATCCTGAGTGCTGACGACCAGGCTGTTCACTGGCGCCAGATCCTGGTACATGTGCAGCCCTGGCGCTTCCCTTGGCGTGATCTTACCCCGTTCCAACCCCAGGGTATGGCCATACGCTGTACTCAAATAGAGCTTGCCCAGCGCGCTGACGGGAATATGTTCCAATACCCGATAGATTGCGATGTAGACCGAATTTTTGGGCGCGCCATCGGGATGCGGCACACAGCGTTTGACGCCCTCCTCGATCTCAAAAAAATCGTGGCGGAACGCCGGATCAACTTCAAAAAAGATCGATTGCCCCTTGGACTTGTACTTGTGCCCGGTAGAGTAGTATTGCCCAAACTGTTCCGGCGGGAGCATGGAGGCAATTAATGCTTCAGGAATCAACGAGAAATACAGATGAACGGTCATAATGGCGTGCCCTCTCCAGGGTATGGGAATGAGTGGATACGTTCGCGAACCATGGCGACAACCTAATTATGGTAGCTTACGCGGGAAGTGAATGAAAAATTCGCAGGCAGACCCTCAGGCCGCCCCGTGGAATTAACCCGCCGCAGTTTCAGGGCGTCATCGCTTCGGTTCGGGCCAGTTCGGGTTCCAATTCCGCCAGCGTCGTCATCGGCGGCAGGCATTGTAACCCACGGCAAAGATAAGCGGTTACCGGGGCGGCGTCCGCCCGCCGCCCGATCAGCAATCCTGGCGGCGGCGCAGCGTGAGCGGGAAGCGCCAGCGTCAGCCGCTGTGGCGCGCACGGTTGGGCGCACCGCCTCCGCCACGCTTCCAGCGCCTCGCCATCGCCACGCAACAGGATGATCTGGGGCGGCTCCAGATACTCCTCCAACGCCGTCAACAAAGCATTGCAAGCACTTGGCGCCCGCTGGAGCATCGGCCAGGCCCAGTGTAGCGTCCGTTCCGCCGCATCAAGATAGGCAGTCCGACCCGTGAGATGGCCCAGTCGCAACAGTGCTTGTGCGGCGATGCCGTTGCCAGCCGGCAGGGCGTCGTCATGCGCTGGCTTGGGCCGCTGGATCAGCGGTTCGTGATCGTGGGCGGTGAAGAAAAAACCACCCGCTTCCCGATCCTCGAACTGGTCGAGGAGTACGTCGGCCAAGGTCAGAGCAAAATCCAGGTCGCCGTCGCGCCAGCGGCATTGCAGCAGTTCCAGAATGCCGGCAATCAGGAAGGCATAATCGTCCAGATAAGCGTTCAGCCGCGCCTGGCCCTCCTTGCAGACCGCCAGTAGACGGTCGTCCCGCCATAAATGGGTACGAATAAAATCCAGGGCGCGTTCCGCCGAGGCGACGAAATCCGTCCGGCCCAGATGCCGGCCAGCCGCCGCCATACCCTTGATCATCAAGCCGTTCCAGGCGGTGAGAATCTTTTCGTCCCGGCCAGGCCAGATTCGCTGCGACCGGGCCTCGAACAGCGTGCGCCGGGCGCTGCCCAGCCAGGCAGTGACCTGCGCAGGTTCCATCGCCAGTCGGCCCGCCAGTTCGGCGGGTTCGGCGTGGATTCGCAGATGCCAGGTGTGGTTCTCGAAATTGGGCGGCTGTTCCAGGCCATAACAGACGGCAAAGGCTAAATATTCCTCGGTGCTCAGCAATCCCTGAACCTGATCGGGCGTCCACAGATAGAACCGGCCCTCCGCGCCTTCGGAATCGGCATCCAGCGTGGCGTAATAGCCGCCCTCGGGCGCCTGCATTTCCCGCATCACCCACTCGCCTGTCTCCTCGGCGACCGTGCGAAACAGCGGATCGGCGGTCGCCTGCCAGATCTGGCTGTACAGCGCCAGCAGCGGGCCGTTGTCGTAGAGCATTTTCTCAAAGTGCGGAATGCTCCATTCAGCATCCACCGCATAGCGGTAAAACCCGCCGCCCAGATGGTCGTAAATGCCGCCCCGCGCCATTTGCCGCAAGGTGAGCCGCAGGGCGGTTTCCGCTGATGGATCCGGCTGGCTGCTCTGGGTACTGGCGACCCAGTGGCGCAGCAGCCGTTCCAGGCTGAAAGGATGGGGAAATTTGGGAGCGCCGCCAAAACCGCCATGAACGGGATCGAGGCTGGCCACGAGCTGGTCGCGGCCAGCCTGGAGCGGGGCAGCGGTCAGGACGGCGGTCCCCGGCGCGGTCGGCTGGGTCATGTCGGCGCGCAGCGCATCCAGCAGCGCCTGGTTCTGCTCGCGCAATTCCCGCAGGTGCTGGCGGTAATGGCTGCTGACCTGGCGCAGGAGATCGGTGAACGCCGGCATACCATAGCGGGGCGTTTTGGGAAAATAGGTGCCACCCACGAAGGGGACCCGGTCATCGTGAGTCAGAAACATGGTCAATGGCCAGCCGCCGGCCCGCCGGTGCAGGATTTGAAAGGCGGTCTGGTAAATCTTGTCGAGGTCAGGCCGCTCCTCCCGGTCCACCTTGATGTTGACGAATAATTCGTTCATCACTTGGGCGGTAGCTTCATCCTCGAAGGATTCGTGGGCCATGACATGGCACCAGTGGCAAGCCGAGTAGCCGATGGACAGCAGGATCGGCTTACCGGAGCAGCGAGCGAGTTCCAGCGCCTCCTCGCCCCAGGGATGCCAATCCACCGGATTGTAGGCGTGCTGGCGCAGGTAGGGGCTGGTTTCGTGGATCAGGCGATTGGGGTGCTGGGATTCGGGCATGGCGGCTTCCAGGGTAATCGGGAGCGAATGAAGATCTCTCCTTCCTGATGTTTGGATAGGCCAATGGTTCCCGGCTGAATCGTGTGCGTGAGTTGACGCAGGCGCCAAACAAAAAGGATCAGACTTGTGGTCTGATCCTTTCGTTGTTTCGGCTGGCGCGCCCGGAGAGATTCGAACTCCCGACCCCTTGGTTCGTAGCCAAGTACTCTATCCAACTGAGCTACGGGCGCGTTAAACGGGGAGGCGGATTATGCGGACTCAGTGAAACCTTGTCAATTTCCGCACGACTCGCAGAAACTTGGCGGAGAGAGAGGGATTCGAACCCTCGATGGAGTTTTATGTCCCCATACTCCCTTAGCAGGGGAGCGCCTTCAGCCGCTCGGCCATCTCTCCGGGATGATGCCCACCGTGCGGGCATCAAGAATAAATAAGAATACCTTTTACAATCGCTGGCGTAAAGCCCTGGATTTAACCCATTTAGCCCTCGTGGCTGGTGGGCGGCTGCGCAGCGCCATCCTGCTCACGTTTGATCCGTTCGTAGATTTCTTCGCGGTGCACCGCAATATCCTTGGGCGCATTGACGCCAATGCGGACCTGATTACCTTTCACGCCAAGCACGGTCACCGTCACTTCGTCACCGATCATCAGCGTTTCCCCAACTCTGCGCGTCAGAATCAACATATCAAGCTACTCCTTGTTTTCCATGAACAGCATCAGGTCATCTTGCGGCTTTTGACAGTCCGCATCTGCAAACGGTCCATTGCCGCCAGCAGATTTTTTTGTGTGCTCGCGCTCGCCTCTACCCTCTGGCCCGCGCCGAAGCGCGGTCAGGGTTCAGGCGGTCTTGTCCAGTTCGAAGGCTTCGTGGAGGGCGCGAACCCCCAGTTCCAGGTACTTCTCGTCCACCACCACCGAAATCTTGATCTCGGAGGTGGAAATCATGCGAATATTGATCCCCTCTTTCGCCAGTGCCTGGAACATGTTGCTGGCGACGCCGGCGTGAGACCGCATACCGATGCCAACCAGGGACAGCTTGGCAATCTTGGCGTCGCCAGAAACTTCGCGGGCGCCCAGTTGTGAAGCGTGCTGCTGCAGGATTTCCAGCGTGCGCTCGTAGTCGTTGCGGTGCACCGTGAAAGTAAAGTCGGTGGTGCCGTCACGTCCGATATTCTGGATGATCATATCCACTTCGATATTGGCGTCGGATACCGGCCCCAGAATGCTGAAGGCGATGCCGGGCCGGTCGGGAACGCCCGATACGGTCAGCTTGGCCTCGTCACGATTGAACGCAATGCCGGAAATCAGCACTTTCTCCATCGGTTCCGCCTCGAACGCTTCCTCAAAGGTAATCAACGTGCCCGGCCCTTCCTGGAAGGTGGAGAGCACACGGAGTGGGACATTGTGTTTGCCGGCGAATTCCACCGAGCGGATTTGCAGCACCTTGGAGCCGAGGCTGGCCATTTCCAGCATTTCCTCGAAGGTGATACGGTTCAAACGGCGGGCTTCCGGGACCACGCGCGGATCGGTGGTGTACACCCCGTCCACGTCGGTGTAAATCTGGCATTCGTCCGCCTTGAGCGCGGCGGCCAGCGCCACGCCGGTGGTGTCGGAACCACCCCGGCCCAGCGTAGTAATGTTGCCCTCCTCGTCCACGCCCTGGAACCCGGCCACCACCACCACCCGCCCCGCGTCCAGATCGGCGCGCATGGCGGCGCTTTCCACATCCTCGATGCGGGCCTTGTTGAAGGCGTTATCGGTGAGGATGGGAACCTGACTGCCGGTGTAGGAACGGGCCGGACAGCCGCGCTTTTCCAGCGCGATGCACAGCAGCGCAATCGTCACCTGTTCGCCGGTGGCCAGCAGCACGTCCAGTTCGCGCGGATTGGGGCGGGGAGTAATGCCCTTGGCCAGGCCGATTAACCGGTCGGTTTCGCCGCTCATGGCCGACACCACGACCACCACCTGATGGCCGCGCCCGCGCCAGCCGATCACTTTTTCCGCGACGTTCTCGATACGCTCGAGGTTGCCCACCGAGGTACCGCCGTATTTCTGTACGATAAGCGCCATGGTTTCCCTACTAAAACAAAGGCTAAACGCATTCCCGACCTGGAAAGCCCGGACGGGTCATAAAGGCGGCGATTATAGCGAAAGGCGGGAAATCTCCAAGCGATTCCCGCACGATCCACCCAGGTTCAGGCCAGTTGGCCGCGCACCCAGTCCGGCACGGAGCGCAGCGCCGTATCCAGTTTCGCAGGATCGGTGCCGCCGGCCTGGGCCATGTCCGCGCGCCCGCCGCCCTTGCCGCCGACCTGTTGCGCGACCATGTTGACCAGTTCGCCGGCCTTGAGCCGCCGGGTTTCCGTGGGGGTCACGCCGGCCACCAGCCGCACCTTGCCATCCTCGACCGTGGCCAGCACCACCGCCGCCGCCTTGAGCTGATCCTTGTACCGGTCCACCGCCTCGCGCAGGGTCTTGGCGTCCACCCCGTCCAGCCGGGCGGCCAGCACCTTGATGCCGTCCACCTCGACCGTCTGGCTCAGCAAATCGGCGCCCTGCCCGCTGGCCAGCCGACCCTTGAGCTGCTCGACTTCCTTTTCCAGTTGCCGGGCGCGTTCGACCAGTTGCCGGACCTTGTCGGGGAAGTTGTCGCGGTCGCCCTTGACCAGGTGCGCCGCCTGCCGGGCGCGATCCTGCAACGCGGCCACGTAATCCAGCGCCCGTTCCCCGGTCA
>ERZ1645187.859-NODE-859-length-29408-cov-38.119068_pt1 | contig 29408 bp, 24 predicted proteins | sample MGYA00575352_ERZ1645187 | MGnify/ENA primary metagenome ERZ1645187 (study PRJEB40837, sample SAMN11349314) | freshwater sediment metagenome | isolation source: river sediment | host: Sediment | place: India: Wazaribad , New Delhi | collected 2017-02-21 ...
GGAACGGCCAATTCGGGCGGCTGGCGAAGTCCGCAGGCTTCCGCAGGAACCCCCAACAACACGCGGGAACCGGCGCGATCAGACAAGAAAAAACCCCAACCGAGAACGGTTGGGGTTTTGTTATTGGTGGAGGCGGGGGGGATCGAACCCCCGTCCGCAAGCTCTAGACAGGCAGATCTACATACTTAGTCCGGTCATTTGGTTTTAGCCCTGACGCGCCGGCCGAACAGGCTCGCTTCAGGCGATTCGCTTGATTTTCGTGATGAGCCTCGCGACGCGACCCATCCTTATCTCATGTATATGATTCCGATGTAGCTTGCGCTACCTGACCCAAGAGTAAATCAGTTCGGAAGCCAGCCGCAATTAAGCGGCTAGAGCGAAACGCTCGTCGTTGGCAGTTAGTGCGTTCCAGATGGATTTACGAGGTGACTGGTCCTCGGTATGCCCTGTCCTGCTTCGCAACCCACGTCGAAGCCATGTCGCCCCCAAATTTCAAGACACCGATATGACCCGGCGCCTGACGACAAGTTCCCGATTCTACTCTCTTGGCAGTCAATCATCCAGCCGGAAGACAATGGGGACGATGACCGTACCTTCGACTGCCTCGTCGCCACGCCTGGCCGGCACGAAGCGCCAGCGGGCGACGGCGTGGCGCGCGGCGTCGTCGAGCCGTTCGAAATTGCTGCCTTTTTCGAGGTCGACCGCAACCGGTTGCCCGGCGGCACTGACCTTGACCCGGAGCAGCACTTTGCCTTCTTCGCCCATGCGGCGGGAGAGCGATGGGAAGACCGGCGCCGGATTATGCAGGTAGGCGGCATTAAAGCGGGCCGGCGAATACGATGCGGGCGGCGCCGATCCGCTATTATCGGCAACGGCCGAGGCTGGCGCCGCCGGGGCCGTTGCCGTGGCTATTGGCGAAACGGCGACGGCGGCTGGCGTCGGCGTGGTTTTCGCCGGTATGGCGAGGATGGCGCGCGGTGTTTTTTGCGCGCGTTCGCGTTGCTGGGGCGCCGGGGTGCTCGGTGGGGCAGGCGGCGCTTGAAGTGCTGAGGGCGCCACGACGGGTTCGCGCAGATGAACCCTGATCTGGCTTCCCGGCGGTAATTCCGGCTCGCCACCGGCCAGCGCGCCCGGCCATGCCAGAAGCGCCAGATGCGCCAGGATCGCGACCGCGAAATACGGGGCGCAATGCTTCCAGCGGGGGATTTCGCCTGGCAAGGCAACAGCGACGGCGTTCATCGCGTTATTTTAAGTTTTGCCTGATGTATTTTCGAGTCGGAATATCAAAACCACCACCAAAGCATCGGGCGAATTTCGATTAACCGGCGAATTGACTGAAATTGACGGCAAAGCTGCGCGTGGCATGCACGCCTTCGACACGCACCGGATGCAGCATGCCCGAGCGTTCAAGGTGTTTGATGATGCGCGATACGGTTTCAAGGCGCAGGGCGGTGATGTCGGCGATGTCCTTGCGCGTCGGCAGCACCACGTTGGCGGTGCAGTCTTCACTGACAGCGCCGGCCATGATCCGGATCAGCCCGGTTACGCGCTTGAGTGCCTCGCCGCCGCGCAGGGCGACGAGTTCGGCAGCCCGGCGTTGGCTGGCGGCCAGCGAGCGGAGGAGCGAGTTGCCTTCGGCAGCCGGCGCGCCTTCGGGCCACGGCGATAGCTCGCAATGGGTCAGCGCGCTGGCCGAGAAGGCATAACTGCCGAACAGCATGCTCTCGCTGCCGATGATGTCGCCGGGGAGCGAGAGGCTGGCGAAACAGGCCTCGCTTGAATGGCCATCGGCATCGAGACGAACGGAGCCGCGTTCGACGCGCCAGGCGAGGCCCGGGGCACCGATCCGGTAAATTGGCGCCCCGGCTGCGAAGGCGAGCGAGCGGCGCGGCGCATCTGGCTTGGCGCCGGAATCGGCGTTTGCCTTCTTTACCTGGCCAGCGCCGCTCATTGGAGTCAGAACTTGACGTTGAGACCGGTGTAGAGGGTGCGCCCCATCCCCGGTAGCGCCGTACCCCAGGCCGGATTGCCCGGATTGAGCATCATCGTCGAACCCTGGCCAACATAGGCGCCACCCAGCGGCTGGTAGTAGAGCTTGTCGAACAGGTTCTCAACCCCGAAGTCGATGCGCGCCTGCTTCCACGAATAGCTCAGGCGCAGGTTGGTCAGCCCGTAGCCCGGCGTTTCGAGTTCATTGCGCACGGCGGAAACATCGTCTTTGCGACTGACGCCGATCACTTCCAGCGCGTTGTCCCAGCCGCCCGTCCGGTGGGTAAGCGCAACGCGGGCGTTGAGCGGCATGATGTTGTACAGCCCATCGCCGGTATCGTTGTTTTCACCGTGAACGTAGCCGAGCAAGCCGCGCAGGCCGAAATCGCCGACCGCCGTCTGGGCCAGTGCCGTCTGGCCGGAAATGTCGATACCGTAGAGTGTGGCCGAGGTATTGGCGTATTGCAGCACGACAAACTGGTTGGTCGTCGTCGCGTTGGTCTTGGTGCACGAGGCGCCGCTGGTACAGCGGACGGCATCTATGTAGTCGGTGACGCGCGAATAATAGGGCGTCGCCTTGATTTCCCACGAACGGTCGGCCGCATGCCAGTCGATCGTCGCGGAGACGGTATGCGCGGCCTCGGGCTTGAGGTCGAGATTGCCGATATAGCCGTTGCCGTCGCCGACGGTATTGTTCATGACGGCGGCCATCGACCAGGTAGACCAGGTGTAGCGTTCGTACAAATTGGGCGAACGCACCTTGCGGGCGACGCCGAATTCGAGGTCGGCGGTTTCGCTTGCCGTGTATTGCGCCAGCGCGGTCAGGTTCCAGTTGTTGTCGGTGCGCTGGCGGTCTTGGGCATTGAAGGCGGCGGCGTCCTTCTGCTGGTTGTTCGGCATCATCATGGTGCCGTTGGTCGTCGGGTTATAACCCTGAACCGTGCCGGTATCCATTTGCACGTTCTCGTAGCGAACACCGAGCAAGGTCTTCCACTGGGCATTCAGGCGCGATTCCCACTCCCCGAACAGCGCGAAGCGGTTACGCTCGCCGTCGTTGATGTTGTAGAAGGTGCCCGGCCACATGCCACCGCCCGATGGCGGCCACCAGTCGTCAAGCGTGTAGTGCTGGTAGAGGGCACCGACGCGCAACAGATCCTTGTCGCTGAGATTGACGTCAGCCTTGAGGGTGCCGCCGGTGTTCTTGCTGGCGGTGTACATCGGCATCCCGGCGGCGCAGGTGGCGCTGATCGGGGAGCAGGGCTTGCCGACGGCAGACATCGGCCCGCCGGAGGCTGTCCCGTACCAGTACCGCTTGTCGTCGCCAAAATCCATGAAGTGGTCGACGGTTTCGTGATAAATCCGCGCGTCGAGCTTGCCCCAGGCGAACTGGCCGGCGTAGCTGAGGTTGAAACGCTGCTCTTCGTTGTCCAGCATGTCCATGCGCTGGTTCGGGTAGAGCTGCTCCGGCGTCTTGACGAAGGTGTATTTGAACTCGACGAGGTTTCCGTCGCCCTGAAGACCGACCGCCAGCTGCTGGGTCCAGGTGCGGTAGGCAGTGGAGCCAACTTCGTTGAGGGGCAGGGTTTGACCGGGATTACCGGTCGCGGTCTGCGTCTTGAAATTGCCGCCGGCCGTGTAGTTGTCGGACTGGGCGCTGTTGGCGGTGTAGGCGATGCTCAGCGATTCATTGGCCGCCGCCGCGTAGATGTTGCCGCCCCAGGCATCGCCGTTGCTGCGGTAGAAGGCGCCGATCTCGCCGGTCGTCAGCAGGCCTTGCCCGGGCACCGCGAAGGGCAGGGGGCGACCGTCGGCAACAATGGTGCCGCCGATACTGTCGCCCGCCACGCTGACCGGGCCGATGCCGGGATAGACCTTGAGGCTGGCGACGTTGCTCGGGTCCAGATAGGACAGCGGCGGATTCATGTGGTTGGGACAGGAGGCAATCAGATCCATGCCATCGACCAGAATGCGGTTGCGGTCGTCGGCGAGGCCGCGAATGACCGGCAGGCTGGAGGTGCCGCCGGCACTCTGGAACTGTACGCCGGGTACGTCGCGCAGCAGGGTCGCGGTATCGCTGGTCGCCGGGCGCAGCATCTTCAGCTCGCTATTGCTGACGCTGGCCGGGTTGCCAAAACCGCTTGCGGCCGGATCGCGTGCACCACGGACGACGACGTCGTCGAGGACAGTCGCCCCGGCTGGCTGGCTCTGCGCCAGGACGGGCAACGGAACGGCAGCGCCGGAAAAAACAACGGCGACAGCCGCCGCCAGCGGATGAATGCGATACCTCATGGATTTCCCCTGATTCAGATCTTCTCTGCGGATCGGATCGTTTTTATTTGTGCGGCCGCGATTGTCGCCGCGCAGGGAGAACAGGGGAATGTGACAAATTGTCGCGCGGCAATTGGTCACGTTGCGCCGGGCAAAGGCGCTTTTCATTTTTGCCCTTTTTTCGGCGTCGACCGCAACAGGCGGTCGCCAGCTCAGGCGTTGAGCTTTTCCAGCGCTTCCTGCAGCTTGCCCGGCTCGTCGAGGCGCAGCATGCGACGCACCGCAGGCACCAGTTCGTTGACCTCGGCCTTAAGCACGCGGCTCTTGACTTCAAGCACCTGCGAAGGGTGCATCGAGAAGATGCGCAACCCCATGCCGAGCAGCAAACGCGTGAGTTTCGGATCGCCGGCCATTTCGCCGCACACCGAAACCGGGACATTCACCTTCTCCGCACTGGCCAGGGTGTGGGCGATCAGCATCAGCACCGCCGGGTGCAGCGGGTCGTAGAGGCTGGATACCTGTTCGTCGGAACGGTCGATAGCCAGCGTGTACTGGATCAGATCGTTGGTACCGATCGAAAGGAAATCGAGGCGGCGCAGGAAGAGGCCAACGGCCAGCGCCGCCGCCGGAATCTCGATCATGCCGCCGACTTCGATGTTCTCATCGAAGCTGGCTTTCTCGCCGCGCAGGCTGGATTTGGCCTGCTCCAGCGCGGCCAGCGTCTGGTCGATCTCATGGGCGTGCGCCAGCATCGGAATCAGCAGCTTGATCGGCCCGTGCTTGGAAGCGCGCAGGATGGCGCGTAGCTGGATCTGGAACATGCGCGGTTCGGCCAGCGACAGGCGGATGGCGCGGCGGCCCAGGGCCGGATTGGTCTGGACGCGGTCGCCAAAATTGTTGTCGGGGCGGATGTCCTTGTCGTTGCCGAGGTCGAAGGTGCGGATGGTGACCGGGCGCCCACCCATGCCCTTGACCACTTTCTTGTAGGCCTCGTACTGCTCTCGTTCGTCGGGCATGTCGCCCCGGTCGAGGAACAGGAATTCGGTGCGGAACAGACCAATGCCCTCGGCGCCGGCTTCGAGCGCCCCCGGCACGTCGCCCGGCAGCTCGATGTTGGCGAAAAGCTGGATGTCCACGCCATCGATGGTCTGGGATTTTGCCGTCTTCAGCCGCTTGAGCTTGGATCGCTCGAGCTCGATCTGATGTTTGCGCAGCTGGTATTCCTCCAGCACGCGCTGGTCGGGATTGACGATGACGATACCGCGCTTGCCATCGACAATCAGCTGCTCGCCGTCGCGGATCAGCGAGCGGGCGTTTTCCATGCCGACCACCGACGGAATCGCCAGGCTGCGCGCCAGAATGGCGGTATGCGAGGTCGAACCGCCGACATCGGTGATGAAGGAAGCAAAACGGTGATCCTTGAAGGCGATCACGTCGGCCGGTGAGAGGTCGTGGGCGACGACGATCAGCATCTCCTCGGTCACGCCCTTGGCCGTCTTCATCACGGCGCGGCCGGGGTGGCCGAGCAATTCCTTGATCACCCGCTCGACAACCTGCACGACATCGAGCTTGCGCTCGCGCAGATACGGATCCTCGAATTGCTCGAACTGCTCGACAAGATGCTCCATCTGCTGCACCAGCGCCCATTCGGCATTGCAGCGCCGTTCGCGGATGATTTCGCGCGGCTTGTCGACCAGTTCCGGGTCTTCGAGGAACATGGTGTGAATGTCGATGAAGGCAGCGAGTTCGGCCGGCGCATGCTCGGTCGTCTCCTTCATCGTTTCCAGCTCGCTCTTGACCGCCTTGATGGCGGCGTCGAAGCGGGCGATTTCCTTGTCAACCATGCGCGGCGCAATGGTCAGGTGCGACACCTCAAGTGTCGCGTGCGACATGAGCATGGCCCGCCCGATGGCGATGCCACCCGAGACGCCGAGGCCATGCAGGGTGAAGCTCATGGGTTGGGAAGGGAGAAGAGGGAAGGGAGAAGGGAGGTCAAGCTCATTCTCCCTCACCGAAATAGTCGGCGATCAGCGCCAGCAGCGCGTCCATCGCTTCCTGCTCGTCGGGGCCGCTGGTTTCCAGCGTCACCTTCGAACCCTTGCCGGCGGCCAGCATCATTACGCCCATGATGCTCTTGGCGTTGATCCGGCGCGCCCCCTTGGCCATCCACACCTCGCTCTTGAACTTGCCGGCGAGCTGGGTCAGCTTGGCCGAAGCCCGCGCGTGCAGGCCCAGCTTGTTGATGATTTCGGTCTCTTGAGTGAGCATCGTCTATTCCTGCATGTTGAGTACGCCATCGCGTCCGCCGGCGATGGCTCGGGTAAGCAAGGTTTCCATGCCCCGTTCGCGATAGGTCAGCGCGCGCAGCAGCATCGGCAGATTGACTCCGGCAATGCCTTCGACGCGCCCCGGCTCCAGCAGCTTGAGTGCCAGATTGGAAGGCGTCGCACCGAAGATGTCGGTAAGTACCAGCACCCCCTTGCCGTTGTCGACCAGACTCAGCATCTGGCGCGCCAGTGGCAACAGGTCGAGCGGGTCGTCCTGCGCCGCCACGCCCAGCTGGTTGAGCTGGACGGGACGCTTGTTCAGCACATGACAGGCGTTTTGCACGAGCGCCTCGCCATAGCTGCCGTGGGTAATTAGGAGAATTCCGATCATGTCCGCGATTCTAACGCGAAGCGCCCGTCATCATTTGCGGCTGACGATCAGAATGCCGGCAACGACCAGGGCAGCACCGATCATTTGTGCCGTGGAAATCACTTCGTTCAGCAACCACCAACCGAAGGCTATGGTCAGCAAGGGCCCGACCATGCCATACAGCGAGGCGCGCCCGGCCCCGAGCCGGCGTATCGCCGCCGACTGCGCGAAAACCGGAATGACGGTGGCGAACAGCGCCATCGCCAGCCCCCAGCCATACACAGGCAGCGGCTGAATGAAGGCGGAAAAGGGCTGAACCAGGCAAAAATGCAAGAGCGTAACCGCCGACGACATCAGCATCGCCAGGGCGGCAAAACGCATGGCGCCAAGACGGCCGATCATCGGCGCGCTGCCCGACAGGTAGAGCGCATAGGAAACGCTGGAGGCGAAAACCAGCGCTCCGCCGATCCACACGTCGCGCGGCTCGCCGAGGCCGAGATCGTGCGCGAATGCAAAGCCGATGCCGGTGTAGCAGAGCACCAGCGCAATGCCTTCGCGCCGCGAAAACGCCTTGCCCTGGAACAACACGCCGATCAGGATGGTCAGCGTCGGGTACGTGAACAGGATCAGGCGTTCCAGCCCGGCGGAAATGAATTGCAACCCCCAGAAATCGAGAATGCTGGCGCCGTAGTAACCGAGACAACCGAGCACGAACAGGCGCCCCCAGTCGCCGCGCGACAGATTACCCCCGGCACGGCGATGTTCGGCCAGGCCGACCCACAAAAAAACCGGCAACGCGAAGCCCATACGCAGGGCGAGCAGGGTGATCGCGTCCACACCATACGGATAGGCCAGCTTGACGAAAATCGCCTTCAGCGAAAACCCGAGCGCCGCCAGCAGCGCCAGCGCGGCGCCCCAGGCCGGGCCGAGGATTCGGGAGTTCGGTTTTTCCAACGGGGGCCTCTTCGCTTTGCATTCAGGCAGCCATTGAATACGCGCGCAAGCGGCTTGGCAATTGGTAATATCCGAAGCTGACTTTCGCCATGACTTTTTGATAAGCACTTCGCTTCGGCCGCATCGTCGCCCGCACGCCCGATCATGTACAAAAAACTGACCAGACAACAGGCCAACCGACTCGAACAGCGCACGCTGCGCATTTCGGTCATCACCATCGTCGGACTCGCCATCGCCGGCATCGGCTACGGGCTGTACATCGGCTCCGAGGCCGTCATGCTCGATGGCTTCTACGCGCTGACCAGCCTCGTCGGTTCCGGCCTTTACCTGCTGGCCGCACGCATCGTCGAGAAACCGGCCGACCGCCGCTTCCAATATGGTTACGCGCACATCGAACCGCTGGTCAACAGCTTCAACAACCTGATTCTGCTGGTCGTCTGTCTCTACGCCCTGTTCAACGGCCTCGAGGGCCTGCGCATCGGCGGCCACGTGGTCGACGCCACCAGCGTCGTCGTCTACAGCCTGCTCAGCGCCGCCGTCTGTGCCGTCGTCTGGGCCCACGAAAGCCGGGTGGCCAAGCGCACCGGGTCGCAACTGATCCGCAACGACGCCCGCGAATGGATGATCAGCATGAGTTTCAGCCTGGTCACGATGCTTGGCTTCGCGATGGTCTGGGTGCTGCCGGAACCCTATCGCGGCTGGTGGGCGCGCTATGCCGACAGCGCGGTGCTCATACTGCTGGCACTGTTGCTGATTCCGGTACCGATGAAGATACTTTACGAGAACATCCGTGAAGTGCTGCTGATCACCAATCCCGACGACGAAGTCGCCCAGCGCGTCAATGCGGTGATGCGCGACATCGTGGCACAGGACGACATCGCCGACTACTCGACCCACATCGCCAAAACCGGGCGCATCCACTTCATCGAAATCAATATCGTCGTCGGCCCCAACTTCAAGCCGCAAAGCGTTCCCGAGCTGGATCGGCTACGCGCCCGCATCTGGGACGCCATCGGCCTGCCCCTCGAAAAAGCCTGGCTCAGCATCCTGTTCACCGCCGATCCACGCTGGAGCTGAGCGGAAGCAAATTTAATCAGTTTCCTGCCAACTGCACACTAAGGCTGGAAATATCATCATCCAACAATGCGCCAGCCAGACCTTTCAACTTAAGCCCTGCAAGCAAATAGGAATAACGTGCTTGGGCAAGGTCGCGCAATACAACAAAGTATTGTTGTTCTACCTGAAGCACATCCAGAGTTGAGCGTACCCCTGCCTCGACCCCTTTTTTGTTAGAAACAACGTTTTGCCGCCCAGAAACTTCTGCACGCTCAAGCGCACGAATTTTGGCAATTCCCTGCACAACATTGTCAAATTCACGCCGGGTTTGCACACCAATGTTACGTCGTATCTCTTCTGCTTGTTGCCGACTCTGCTCCAGTTTTGCCCTGGCTTGACGCGCGGTCGCACTAACCTGCCCCCCGGCAAACAATGGGACATTTACCTGTACCCCGTAACTCAAGGTTTTGTAATCCGTGTCTCCAAAGCGGTTCAACGTGCTAACGTTATCATTGCTGCTACGCCCCGTTCCGGCCACAAAATCAACTGTAGGATAATTGCCAGCAACAGCTTTCTCTACTTCCTGCTCTGCAGCCTTTACTTGCAGCAAGATGGCTTGGTAATCCGCGTTGTTTTCCTCAACCAATGTTAGCCAGCGATTAATGTCGCCTGGAGTTGGTGGAACCAATTTGAGCTGTTCACCATTTGGCAGCATGAGATCGCCGATTTGACGATTGACCATCGCACCAAGAGTACTACGTTGGTGCTTTTGCAGGTTTTGGGCTTCCAACTCCTGGGCCAGGATAACGTCATAACGTGCTCTTGCCTCGTCGACATCAATCCGGGTGCCACTCCCAGCTATTAAACCCCTCTCCGCAGCCTTCATCTGGCCGGCGATTGCCGATTTCTGCGCCTCAAGCAGTCGCAATTGATCTTCGGAAAAGAGTAGCTCCAGATACGTTCCAACCAACCGAACAGCCATTTCATTCGCTGCGGAATTGAGCCGTTGGTTGGCCGCTCCCCCTTGCGCCTTCGCCTGTTCATACAAAGCCCAGTTGTATTTCCGGAAAAGCGGTTGGCGCAAATTCAGGTTATAGGCATAACTCTGATAATTGAAATCCTGAGAAGGTTCTGAAGCTATCTGGCGTTCCGTCCGGTTTCCGCTGTATGAACCACTCCACGAAAGATTCGGAAGCAGTTGACCCACCGCTATGTTTTGATTTTCCTGTTCCGCAGCCGCACCTGCTTGTTCAGCAAGAAACTTGGCATTCGTGGTTAAAGCCTCGCGATAGAGCGACAGTAGGTTTTCTGCTCCAATTGATATGCCAGATTTTGAGGTTAGCAATAGCAAGGCTAGAAGCCAACGAAATAACCGTCGCTTCACACCTATTCCTCCTTCATCGATTGGGCGATACGTCTTGTCAACGGATGCATCAAATATTCAAGCAATGAACGCTCGCCCGTCTTGATCACGATTTCTACGGGCATGCCTGGCTGAAGACGATGTGTTCCCAATGTTTTCAAACCTTCCGGGGTCACAGAAACCCGCCCAAGAAAATAGCTGACATTGGTTGCCGGATCGGTTAGCAAGTCCGCCGATACCGATACCAACTTGCCTTCGACCACCAATTGCGGGGTCTGAGCGAAATTTGAGAAGCGGATATCGGCAATTTGCCCCACTTTGACGCGATCGATGAGATGTGGCGGAATATGCGCTTCGAGCGTCAGCGCTTCGTCCGTCGGCACAATATCCATAATCCTGGTCGCAGGGGGAATCACCCCCCCCAGCGTCTGCGTCGCAATGCCAACCACTGATCCACTCACTGGCGCCTTGATTTCTGTTCGCGCCAGCGCATCTCGCGCCGCCTTGTAGCGCTCCTGATCAGCACTGACCTCGCGCCTGACCTCGGCAAGTTGAGTATCGACCTCCTTGCGATATTCCTGTTCCCGCTGCACCTTTCGTAACACCAATTCAGCGGTAGCCCGTTTGGATCGCGCAAGATTTGCCCGCAAATCACTGGTCGTTGCATCGATTTCGGCCGCCAGTCGCTCCAACTCAAGCAACTTGTTTCGAGGTGCATAGCCTTCCTTGACCAGTCCCCGCAACCCGTCGCGCTCCTCGACAATAAAGCCGGACTGCTGCTTGCGCGACTCCAGTTGAGCCGCAAAACCTCTGGCAGCCTCTTCTTGCGCGCGAATGGCCTCGGCCATCGCCCCCAGTTCGCTCTTTAATGCAAGCCGCCGGCTGACCAGCAACATCTCCTGGGTTTGCATATGCTGGCTGACCAGAGGATCGTCCTTTCCTGCCAGAACATCGGGATGAAAACTGATCGCCGGAAGACTCGCCTGTTCCGCCAGCAAACGATCCTCGAAGGCACGCAGGCTTAAATAACGCTGGCGGTTACTCTCAAAGTCAGCTCGAGCTTGGGCATCATTCAGTTTGATCAGCAAATCTCCAGCTTCGACATGCTGGCCCTCACGTACCAAAACCTTGTCAATCAAGCCACCGGTAAGATGCTGTATCGTCTTGCGCTTAGTATCGACCATAACAACCCCCTGGGCCGGAACACCGGCATCAAGGGGAACGATAATTGCCCACAGGAGAAACCCGCAAAACCCGGCTAACAGAAATAACGCACCTATTCGGATTGTTCGGCTGATATCCGATTTCGGTTGCAATGTTTCGGAAGCAAGGGCATTTTCGCCGTCGACCGCAGTAGCCTGCGTAAGGCGACTCAAATATTTCCTCTGACTCATGTCGACGCCCCCACTTGGGCCACCGGTTGAACAGCCTGAGCAGTCTTGCTCAACGCTGCAAGCACCTCATTTCGCGGGCCGAACATTTGCAGCGCTCCATCGCGAAGCACCATCAATTTGTCCACCACCCCCACAATATTCGTCCGGTGGGTCACGACAATAACTGTGCTGCCATGGTTCTTCAATTCAAGAACGGCGCGCACCAAAGCTTGTTCACCTACGTCATCGAGATTTGAGTTCGGCTCATCGAGCACAACCAGCACGGGATTTCCATAGATGGCGCGCGCCAAGGCAATGCGCTGGCGTTGACCGCCTGAGAGAAAACCGCCACCCTGCCCAATTTGTGTGTCATAACCCTTGGCAAAACGCAGGATCATTTCGTGCACTCCTGCCGCTTGGGCGGCCAGAACCACCTTCTCCGAATCCACATTGCCGAAGCGGGCAATATTCTCCGCAATCGTTCCCTCGAACAATTCCACATCCTGCGGCAGGTAGCCGATATACGGCCCAAGTTCCGCCTTGTTCCACGAAAATACGTCCGCACCGTCCAGCCGCACCTTTCCCGAAGCCGCCGGCCAGACCCCCACCACCAAACGCGCCAGGGTTGACTTCCCCGAAGCACTTGGCCCGATGATTCCGACAACCTGACCTGCGGGAATGACCGCATTCACACCTCTCAATACAACAGTTTGTGAGTTTGGCGGAGTAGCCACCACGTTTTCGAGAGCCAAGGCACCCGTCGGCTGCGGCAAAGCCATGCCAATTTCACGCGCGGGAACCGCCTTGAGCAAGTTTTGCAAACGTGCATAAGCCGACCGCGCGGAGATCAAACCTTTCCATGCCCCAATAGCCTGTTCGATCGGCGCGAGGACGCGCCCCATAAGAATGGAAGCAGCAATCATCCCCCCTGGGGACAACTTTCCTTCAATCACCAACAGCGCGCCAAGCCCGAGGATCAATGACTGCTGTGTCAAACGAACAAAGCGCGTTGCCGCTCCGATGCCACCTGCACGGTCGCTGGCTAGTTGCTGCAGGGCAACACTGTGCTGATGTTTTGCATTCCAGCGAGCGCGAATGGCCGGCAACATGCCCATCGCTTCGATTACTTCGGCATTTTTCAAATTGTTTCCGGCAAAATTTGAGGCCTGAATCCCCACGGTATTTGCCTCAGCCAGCGGCTTTTGTGTCGCACGCTCGGTCAACCAGGTAAGACCTATCAGGATCAGACCGCCAGCCAACGAAAAAACACCAAGCCACGGATGGAGAATCGTGATGACTATCAGATAAATTGGCACCCAGGGCGCATCAAAAAAGGCGAATAGCCCATTCCCGGTCAAAAACTGCCGCAGATTGGTCACATCGCTCAAGGCTTGCGCCGGATTGCCGCCGGATCCGCGCAATGTGGCATCGAAAGTCGCGCCGAACACCCTGTCGTTCAGGCGCTCGTCCAGCCTGACGCTGGCCCGCACCAGCAATTGCGAGCGCACCCACTCCAAAGCGCCCAACAGGGCATACAGACCCAAAGTAATCACGGTAATCATCAGCAAGGTCATCTCGTTCCTACTATTCAGGACACGATCATAGACCTGCATCATGTAGATAGAGGGAACCAGCATCAATGCATTGATGAAGAAACTGAAGACGCCGGTAACGAAGAAAATTCGCCGGACTGACATCAGCGCCTCGTGCAGTTCGGAACGAACTTCGCCAAAAAGTTGCATGTAGTACCTTCAGAAACTCAACAATGTCGCAGCCTTCAATAACATGGCTCCCACGACAAAACCCCGCCACTGGCACCACCAGCAACGGGGTTTGGAAAGGATTTTAACCTATCCAGACAGAATAAGGCCGGAAGGCAGAATCTCCCGTCCATTCTGAACCGGGTGACCGCCCTTCAATAGGCCACGACCAAGTTAAAGCAGTAAATCTGTCCCAACAGTCAAACTAGCTGGATACACGCCGGTGATCTGAATTTCATACTCGGCAGATGTATCGGTATCAGTATTGATCTGAAGAACGCCAGCACTGTAACGAACCTGGCCAGCAGTTGTTGTAAAGATTCCAGACCCTAGGTATGTAAATGCCTGGTCTCCTGCTGTGGTCGCATCCCAGTCAATGGAAGCCAGATCGATCTTGTCCCCGGCGTTCCAGTCACTGATGACATCCCGTGCCGCAGTACCCAAGCCAAGCTCACTTAAGGAGTTGAAATCGAACACGTCATTGCCAGCTCCACCGGCCAGGCTGTCCTTGCCGGCACCGCCAATCAAGGTATCGTTACCGGTGCCGCCAGAGAGCGTGTCATTGCCAGCCCCGCCATTCAGCAGGTTGGCGGCAGCATTGCCAGTCAGTGTGTCACCGGCAGAACTGCCGATCAGGTTTTCGATATTGAGCACCGTGTAACCGCTTTGGGCGGTTGTCAGGCCAAGGTTGATCGACTTGGCAGTCGAAAACTGGGCAAAGCTGAGGGTATCCACGCCACTGCGGCCATCGAAATAGGTTGAAGAGAGTCCAGCGACAAAAGTGTCGCTAAAGCCTGATCCGCGCCCACCCTCAATGTTGCTGATACTGTCGACCCCGTCGGCACCGCTGGAGGTGGCGGTATTGGCCGAGGTGCTCCAAGTGACAGTGACATTCCCAGAGGCGTTTTTATAATCGACGTAATCTGTACCGGCAGCACCGTCTATCGTATCGTTGCCGCCGCGCCCACGAAGCAGGTTGCTGAGTTCGTTTCCCTTGAGGAAGTCATTGTTATTGCTACCAGCAATGTTTTCAACTCCGGAAATAGTGTCGTTTCCAAAGCTACCGGCATTGATCGTTTGCTGTGCCCCAGCGGCCGCCAAGGTGATATTCAATGCAGTCGGATTGTAGTTGTAATCGATCCAGTCACTCCCGAGACCACCGACAAATGAATCGTTGCCAGCCTGACCACGAAACCAGTCGTCGGCAGCGCTGCCGATGACCGTGTCGTTACCTGCCCCACCAATGACACCGTGAATCTTGCGCAGAGAATCGGTTTCACCGACGCTGGTGCTGTTGAAATAGCTCTTTGCGGTTGCGTAACTTGTGGTGCTGTCGGTGTTGGTGAGATCGACCATCACCCGCAAAGTAGATGCACCCAGATAACGGTAGTCGACGTAGTCGCCATCGTTTGACTTTGCACTCCAGGCAGTGGAGGAGAGAGTATCGCCACCGACGATGGTATCGTTACCGGTAAACCCCTGAAAACCCTCCTGATACCCACCCGACGAAGAGAAATCGATCAGGTCGGCAGCCTTGGTACCACGGAACAGTTCCATGTTTGCGACAGTATCAGTCTGTTTGAGCGTTGTTACCCCCGCGACCACTTCGGAAACAGCGATGGTGCCGCTGCCAAGATTTCCGGTAGACAGGAACTTGTAGGTTACCGGCACCGCTGCATTGGTTGCCGTACGCAGGTCGTTGTAATTGACGAAATCGAAGTCGGCGCCGCCATCGAGCGTATCGTTACCTTGACCGCCTGTGATGACGTCATTGCCGGAATTGCCATAAATCTTGTCGGCGCCCAGATAGCCGTTTAGCGTATCCGCTCCCGACGACCCGTTAATGGTGTCGTTGCTTCTAAGCCAGTACGCCTGTTCTGCCTGGGTGGTCCAGACATCATTTTTTCCATCCGCGTTGGTATCGTAGCCGTTGTCGTAATAATTTAGCGACAGGTCGATGCTGGCACTATTCAGGATATAGATTGGGGTTCCCCATACTGCATCGGAGAACGAAATGCCTGAGGCGGTTCCGGTAATACTATCATTCACTGCGTCATACGTCAGTCCAGTACCAACTATGCCAGTGTTGTAGTTGCCATCGCTGACTACCAACTCGCTGCTCCCGGTTATGTAAACGAGCGCTGTTTCCCCCCATTGAATCGGCGCATTCATGTTGAAAGCGGTGTAAAAAGTCATTATAGCCATTGGTATCTCCTTGGTTTCCGTGGGTTATAGCAAGATTTCTATTGGCCCCGGTCTATCGGAACCAATAAGTACAGCACCACAAGATTTGTCAATTCGTCAGATCATATGACAAACGCAGCTTCCATCAAATAGCACGGCTAGACCTTCTTTTGATTTACTGGCAAGGCAAATAGCCATTCAAGCCAACGCGGGCGAATCACGTTTTCGTAGTCCATGTTTTCTACAACCAGTTTTCGTGCGCGAGAACAAACCTCAGGTGAGCCATCGCCTTGCAGCAAGGTAATTGCACTGGCTGCCAGCCCCCCGGCATCGAAAAAATCGGTAAGAAACCCCGTCTGTCCATGCAAAATAACCTCCTGAACCGGCGGTGTCGCCGACGCAAGAACCTGGCACCCCGCTGCCATCGCCTCCAGCAAAGACCATGACAGCACGAAGGGATAAGTCAAATAGACGTGCAACTTCGATATTTGCAGCAGATTCAGGTAATTCTGATAAGGCTGTTTGCCGACAAAATGAACCCGGGAGAGATCAAGCCGGTCGCCCAGTTCGGCCAGCATCTTTTCCCGGTAATTCCGATATGGCGCCTTCGGCGGCGAGCCGTAGCTGACTTCGTCGCCACCGACAATCACCATCTCGACCTCCTTGTCGGCAGCCAGAATCTCTGGCAGCGCACGCATGAAGATGTGAAAGCCGCGATAGGGCTCCAGGTTGCGGGCGACATAGGTCAGCACCTTGTTTTGCCTGGTCAGCCAGCGTCCATCGGGAAGCTGGAAAGCCGCTGATGGGTTCGGCTTGACGATGTCCGTCCGGATACCATCGTGCATGATGCGAATCTTGGGGAGAAAAACTGCCGGTGCTTGCCGGGCTTGCCACTGGGTAGGCGCAAGCACTTCATCGCAGGCGGCCAGATCATGCAGCAAGTGACTGTTCTTGATGCGTAGCCGGAATAGATCGTCCAACTGGCTAGGAAACTCAGGGTCAAAGCCAACGTCGCCACCGCTTCCACGATAGTAGTACTCAAGATAGCCGACCAGATGCGCATCGGGAAATACGTCTTTCAGGAAGAGTGACTCTCCCCAACCCGGGTGGGCAAAGATCACGTCGGGAACGAAGCCTTTTTTCTTCAGTTCCAGACAAACCCTGACGATTGCCTGTCCTCGTCTGATTTGCCCCTCAAAACCTTTCAGGTAATGGTGCGTTCCAGATCCCGGGCCCTGCGGTTGAGGGTACTGGAGTAACGGAAATTTTTCGGGATAGCCAAGGGGCGGAAAATCCTTTGCCTGACGGATTCCGATGACCTGAACGTCAGAAGTGCCGGCAAGTGTTCCCAGAAGATGACGAAACTGGGCAGGAAGGTTTTGATGGACAAAAAGTATGCGCATTTATAGATCTGCAATGACAAAAATTCCGAGTTTGACCAGCAAGGCCAGGCCACGCAAGACGTGTAGCCGTCGTGCGGCGGTAATGTCATGCAACAACTCCTTGGCCGGTTGCACCCCGCGACTGGCTGCGCGCAAAACGGTGGCAACCTCATCAGGCGAGATTCTGGTCAGCCCGGCATACGAGACCATGGCCAGCTTCCCAAGCGATTCGATGCGCGCCCCAAGCTCGTCGATGTTGTGACTGGACAGGCCAAGGCGGGTTTCCAGATCAAGAAGATGGGTCGGGTACGCAGCAAACGCAGCAAATGGATCCATGCGCGCCGGCCAGGCGAGTGCTGCGGGGAGGGATGCGGGAGAAGCGCTCAGGCGAATTTCGCCCAACTCCTGCCAAAGCGCTTCATATTGCGGAATGATTCGCGCCCAGTCGAAAATTTCATTGGCTCGTCTGCGACCCGCTTCACCCATTTGCTGGCGCAACGCTGGCGATGCGAACAGGAGCGAGAAGAATTTCGCCGCTTTTTCGACTTCGACCGCAACAACCGAGCAAGCGTTGCCACAGTAGACGTCATAGTTGTCGATTTCCAGCGCATGGCGGTAGGCCAAATCCGCCCCCAGCCCGGCGGCCGGCATCAGCGTTGGCACCCGATAGCCGTCGATACCGTGGCGAACGGTATCCTTGTAGCCATCCCAGTCGCTGACCACAACCGGTAAACCGGCGGCCATCGCTTCGATCGGAACGATTCCGAATGTTTCCTGAATGTTGTCCGAGAGCGAACAGAATACGTCTGCGCAAGCCCAAGCGGTATTACGATTCTCTACCTTGCGTCCATCGAGAAACACCGTCCTGACACTGGGGCAGGCAAGCTGCGCGGCCTCGGCAAAAGCCTTTTCAATAAACTCGTTTGCGTGCCAGCCGCATTCGACCAGCACAACTTTTTGCCCTGGCTTCAACTGGCGGGCTGCCAGCTCAAGTGCCTGGTACATGGCCACTGGATGTGCCTTGGCATGGAAGGAGAGCCTTCCGGTATAAAGCACCACTAGCGTCTGAGCGTCAGCACCGACCCGCTGTCGGGCGGTAGCACGCCCAGCATCCGGGAATTGAAAATCAGCCGTATGAATTCCGAGCGGAATCACGGGCAATTTGGGAATGACCAAGCGTTGTGCCCCCAGGCGCTGGCGCAAATAGTCACCCTGTGCAGAAAGCAGCCGTTCGACGTTATCCTTGACCGCGTGGCTGGTACATATCAGGGCATCCCAAGGCTGCACCGGAGCCGTCAGCATCTCGACGATGGAGTCCATCGCCCGCGCCGAGGCCGTAGTATGGGTTATGCCGCAAAGGCTCCAGCCCGGCACCCCGGGGTTTGCGGTGGCCAGTGAACGCTGCCAGGCATGCTCGCCCAGCCCCGGGCCTGGCAGGTAAAGGGTTCCTGGTTCCGCCAACGCGCCCAGCGCGTGCCGCTCGACTGCTTTGATTGGCTTTCTGGCACCGGCGGAAGACGCGATTTCGGCAAATACCTTGGCGTGTTCAGGATTAGCAACCTGAACCCAAAACTGGTCGGCCCCACTGTAGCGGACAAAGCCGCGCAGGAAGGATTCTCCGGCGGCATTGCGGCCCATTAGTTTTGGCCCGCTGATGGTGTAGGCCTCGGGGTGAAAATGGATGGCGGCTGTTGCGGTCATTGTGCTGATGAGCGAAGAAGAAACTGTGTTCGGTCAGGAAAGGTAACGCTTCCGCTTTCAAACAGGAAGCGCATAAAAAGAACAGGCCCCCAAGAGGGGGCCCGAAAGGTTTTCAGGAAAGACCGGTCAAGGACTAGACGACTACGAAATCAGTCGAGGCCAACGTTGTGCCCACGACCGCAATCTGAACGGCGGCATGCTGACCACCCGACCCGTCCGCATCGTAGTACAACGCGTCGGTCGACGTGTTGTAGATTATCCGATGCGAAGTATTTGTCGCCACGCTTCCGGTACCAACGAGGAAGCTGGAACTGGACAAGGCACCCGGTGCATTGAGGGCCGTAAACACGTCATCGCTCAACTGAATCTTGTCCTGGCCAGTCGTAAAGTCTGTAATGGTATCTACGCCTGCCTGGATCCACGCGTAATAGATTCCCGCCGGATGCGGCGCCGAAAGTGCTGTGTCGAAACGGAAAATGTCATTGCCGGCCCCACCGGTCAGATTGTCATAGCCTGCGCCACCGGACAGGGTGTCATTGCCTGCGCCACCGGACAGGGTGTCGTATCCGGATTCGGCAGTAATGAGGTTGTTGCTCGCATTGCCAGTACCGTTAAGGTGGACGGTGTAGTACGAATAAGAGTTCGTCGAATCGGACTTGAGGTGTAGGTTTTCAACGTTGGTTGCCAGTGTGTAGGCAAAACCAGCATCGACTGCATCGTCAAACGCTCCCGTCGGATTGACGAAGTTTTGAGCGAAGTTCGTGTAGCCGAGGATAACTGTATCGGCTGTTCCTCCCGTAGAAATTTCGGTAATCGCATCACCGGTCGAATCAACGTAGTAAGTGTCGTTGCCATTACCGCCGTTCATCGCATCAGTACCACGGTAACCATCAAGGGTATCGTTGCCATCGCTACCGTTCAGGCTATTCGACAAACTGTTGCCAGCGATCATGTTGTTCAGGATATTACCGGTCGCATTGGTGGCGAAGTTACCTTCCAGGCGAAGGTTTTCGACATTGGTAGCCAGCGTGAAGGTCTGACCAGCAGCGGTTCCCGTCGCCAGAACCAGATCGGTTCCGGCACTGGCAACTTCTATCACAGCGTCGGCGGTGGAATTGACTAGATAAGTATCGTTTCCTGCTCCGCCGGTCATGGTGTCGTACCCCATGCCACCGTCGAGGATATTGGCCAGGCTGTTACCAGTCAGTGCGTCGCCCACGTTACCTCCAGTGAGGTTCTCGAAATTGATCACGGTATCGGTTCCGGAGCCACCGGTCACCTGAGCACTCGTCGATGCCAACGACACAGTTACCTTGGCGGCATGGCCGGCGTAGGAAAGCGTATCGTTGCCGATGCCGCCATCCAGATAGTTGCTCACTGAGTTGGTCACAATTAAATTATCGAGAACATTGCCACCACCCTTGCTGGCCGAACCGGACAAGGTGAGGTTCTCGACGCTGCCCCCCAGCGCGTAGCTGATCGTGGAAATGACGGTGTCGGTCTCCGGGGTGGAATAGTAACCATCTAGTTCGACGACAACATCCCCGATGTTGTCAACGTAATAGGTATCTGCTCCGACACCTCCCGTCATGCTGTCTGCACCCGTGCCACCATCAATGGTGTCACTGCCGTAGGCGCCGTTGATGGTGTCGTTGCCAGCCATGCCCTTCAGGTTGTTGGCCGAACTGTTGCCGTCGATCTTGTTGGCAAGAGAGCTGCCCGTGCCATTGACGGCATAAGAATAGAAGGAACGGAAATGGGCATAGTTGGTTTCGAGATTTAGGTTTTCGAGGTAGGTTGCCAACGTGAAATCTACCGAACTGTAAACCGTGTCGTTGGAACCAGTGATGCTCGTTTCACCCTGGATCAGATCGCCAAGCGAATCGACATAATAGGTATCGTTACCCGCACCGCCGTTGAGCGTGTCGACACCAGTGGCACCACCACCGGCATCGATGATGTTGTCCAGCGAGTTACCCGTCAGCTTGTCTGCCGCCGTGCCACCTCGGATGTTTTCGAACCCGGCAATCGTGTCGTTGCCCGAACCACTGGTAGCCTGAACAGTCGTTATAGCAAGCGATGCCGTAACCGAAGCCGTCGCGGTCTCAAAAGAAACTGTATCGATGCCCGTACTGCCATTCAGGTTGTTAGCCGTATTGTTGGCAACAATATAGTTATTCAGGGAATTGCCGGTGCCATTCAGGGCGCCAGTTTCGAGACGAAGATTCTCGACATCGGTTCCCTTGCCTGTCGTAGCGAGCGACCAGCTTATGGCTCCCTTGACGTTCACCCAGTCGCCGACCACACCGCCATAAGGATAGGCAATGTCCGAACCGTCGTCATAAACCATGTCGGACACACTATCGACCACATAGGTGTCGCTCCCCCCCCCTCCGAACATGGTATCAACGCCCGTACCACCATCAAGTGTGTCGACACCGCCCTGACCGCTGAGGCGATCATTGCCGCCGCCGCCAATCAGCGTGTCGTTGGCACCTTTGCCAGTAATCTGGTTGGCCAGTGTATTTCCGGTAATGCTGACTGCGGGGTCGTTGTAGTAGCTGGAAACGGCGCTGTCGACGCGTGCATTTTCTACATAGTTGCTGAGGGTGTAAGTTCCCGACCCCCGGATGACAACCGTGTCGGTGCCGCCCGTCGAGGTTTCGACGATGGTATCGGTCGTGTCGGAGATGATGTAGGTATCGTTCCCGCCACCACCTGCGAGGGTGTCGCTGCCTTGCGTGCCGACCAGGGTGTCGCTGGCGCCGCTGCCGACGATCGAGTCGTTACCGTAGAGCAAAACATTGTTGAGAATGGCGGCCATCGAACCGGTGCTGTAGAACGAATAAGTGTTCAGCGCAATGCTGACTGTGGAAGAAGTTGCAATCGTCGCGGCACTGCCAAAGCTGTAAATGGCAAATTTGGTAATCGTGCCACCGGTCGGCATGCCCGTCGCAGTGTCATAGGTCAGCGACGTGCCGGTCATGGTGATGCGGTACTCGGCATTTTCGACAACGAAACTGGTTGTCGTCTTCGTGGTCATCGTCATGCCCTGGAGCAGATCAGAATTGGGTGCAGAAGCGGTATAAGTCAAGGTAGCCATGGCAGCCTCCTAAAAATCAATAAAACCAGACAATTGAAAAGGGAAACAACTTGCAGTGAAGGCGCATGACCATCTTCGCCGTGCAGCGACGCACGATATACCAAAATTATGACAATTTACAAGCCCGCCAGGGGCGTCGGCCCCAAGTTCAAGCCGCAAAGCGTTTCCGATCTGGGTCGGCTGCGCAGCCGTATCCGCGACGCTTTCGGCCTGCCGCTGGAGCCGAGCGGCGGCCCCCGCCTTACAGCGGACGCTTTACGGTCAGTGCGCCGCGTACCTGGCCCTGGCTGTAGCCGGTGGCCCGGTCGTGCGGATAGCTTTCGGTCAGCTTCGCCTTGAGGCCCGCATCCAGGCCGTCGGCCGTGCCGTGGCATTTCAGGCACACCTCGCCGACCGGCAGCGCCTTCATGTAGTGGAACACCGGCTTGCCATTGATACTGACGATCTCGCTCTTCTCCAGCGTCTCAGGTTTTTCGCCATTGGCGGCACGGATGTCGAAATCGGCGAGCACCCTTGCTTCCCAAAGGTCGGGCGTGCCGCGCTCGGCATTCCGCGTTTTCAAGCTGACGCGGCGGATATCCCAGCCGGTTTCCTTGCGCTTTTCCTTGATCAGTTCGGGCGCCTGTTCCTTGCACACCGGAATCGCCCCCGCCACACCTTTTTCGGCCACGGCTTCCTGCATCGCATTAACCACTTTGGGCACGACCGGCAGCACGGTTTTCTTGGTATCGGCAGTCAGCGCTCCAATGTCCTGCGCCAGGACAGGCAGTGCGGCAAGCAACAAGGTGATCGGCAGAAATACTTTCATGGCGGGCTCCGATATAAATAAGCAAATGCTAATTTTATACCGGCATTTCATTGCCTGCTGCGGTCCACGGTCAAAAAGGCACGAAAACCGAGATCTTGCCGGAAACCCTCGCGCGCCTAGCCGGCGTAATGGGCGAAAGCCCTGACCACCTTGCCGTCGGGGCCGAAATAAAAGACTTCCGCTGCCAGACGGCCGCGTGCGCCCTTGTAGTAAAGCGTAACGCTGCCCACCCCGACGAGGACTGAAATCAGTTCAAACCGCAGATCGGGGATCAAGCCGAGTGCCTTGCGCCAATATGCGCCCACCGCGACTTTGCCGCGCAGCGTGCCCGAGGGTTCGCCGGCGATCTGGACGATGACCGGCGACGACATCTCGAAGTCGTCCGCGTAGTGCGCCAGAATCCTTTCCAGATCATGGCTATTCCACGCATCGATCCAGTCCGCCGCGAAGTTTTCGGCAAACGCCTTCTCGATCATCAGCGCCGCCCGCCGAGAATCGACCCCAGCACCCCGCGCAGAATCTGGTTGCCGAGGCCGCGTCCGACGCTGCTGGCCATGCCGCGCGCGGCGCTCTTGGCGGCCGCTTCGAGCACGCCTTCGCGGTGGCCGCCGCGCGGGCCGGTGCTGCCACCGAGCAGGTCGCCGATGCCGTCAAGAATGCCACCGCCGGATTGCTGCGGGGCCGGCGCACTTTGGCGCGGCTGGGGCGCCGGGCGGGCTTTGGGTTGGGCCTGCGGCTGAGTCGTATGGTTGCCCCAGTCGTTGGCATCGAGGCCGCCGCTGCCGGCGGGCGGCGCGGGGATGGCACCTGGGGCGGGCTGGGTCGTCGCCGGTTTGCCGCGCAGAATCTCGAAGGCCGATTCACGGTCGACGGTCTCGCCGTAGGTGGCAAGTAGCGGCGAGGCCTGGATCATCGCCTGGCGTTCGGCGGCGGTCAGCGGGCCGAGGCGGGAGGCGGGCGGGAAGATGGTGCTGCGCTCGACGATGGTCGGGCGACCCTTTTCATCGAGGAAGGAAACCAGCGCCTCGCCGACGCCGAGTTCGGTAATGACGGTGGCGGCATCGAATTTCGGGTTGGCGCGCATGGTTTGCGCGGCGGCCTGGACGGCTTTTTGATCTCGCGGAGTGAAGGCGCGCAGGGCATGCTGGACGCGGTTGCCGAGCTGGCCGAGGATTTTTTCCGGCACGTCGAGCGGGTTCTGCGTCACGAAATAGACGCCGACGCCCTTGGAACGGATCAGGCGGACGACCTGCTCGACCTTGTCGGTCAACGCCTGCGGCGCATCGCTGAACAGCAGGTGGGCTTCGTCGAAGAAGAAGACGAGCTTCGGTTTGTCGAGGTCGCCGGCTTCCGGCAGTTGCTCGAAGAGCTCGGCCAGCATCCAGAGCAGGAAGGTCGAATACAGCGCCGGCGCCTGTACCAGCTTTTCGGCGGAAAGGACGTTGATGACGCCACGACCGTTTTCGTCGACCTTCATCAGGTCGTTGATGTCCAGCATCGGTTCGCCGAAGAACTGGTCGCCGCCTTGTTGTTCCAGCGTCAGCAGGCCGCGCTGGATGGCACCGATCGAGGCGGTCGAGACGTTGCCATATTCGGTGGTGAAATTCTTCGCGTTTTCGCCCACATACTGGATGCTGGCGCGCAGGTCTTTCAGGTCGATCAGCAGCAGACCCTGATCGTCGGCGATCTTGAACACCAGCTGCAGGACGCCGGTTTGCGTGTCGTTGAGGTTGAGCAGGCGGGCGAGCAGTAGCGGCCCCATGTCGGAAATGGTGGCGCGCACCGGCACACCGCCCGCGCCGAAGACATCCCAGAAAGCGACCGGGTTGGCATAAGGTGCGAAACCTTCGAGGCCGAGGTCTTTCAGGCGGGCTTCGAGCTTGGGCGTGACAACCCCGGCGGCGCCCATGCCGGAAAGATCGCCTTTCACATCGGCCATGAAGACCGGCACGCCGGCATAAGACAGGCGCTCGGCCATCGACTGCAGCGTCACCGTCTTGCCGGTGCCGGTGGCGCCGGTAATCAGCCCGTGGCGGTTGGCCATCTGCGGCAGCAGGGCGGGGTAGCCGTCTTCGGACTTGGCAAGGTAAAGGGGTTCGGACATGGCGACTGACTCCAGCGGGAAAAGTATCCCGACATTCTAGCAATGCCGGGAAAGCGCATTGTTAAATTGCGCCGATCTGATCGCCATGCCCGTCCGACGAGAAGCCGCTTTGTCGGCTGTCCGACAAGCGGCCAGGTTCAGGCCGGGGCGTTGTGCGCCGCGCTCAACACTTCCGAGACGAATTCGCCCCGCGAGGTCGAGTTGTTTTCCTGATTGTTGGCGGCGCACCAGGCGAAAAATTTTTCCGGATCGATCTGGCATTCAAGGGCCATCACGCCGGAACGCTGGAAATTGCGCCGGGCCACCACGGCTGCGGCTTTCCACTTGTCGAACGTCTCGTCGAAACACTCGGGGTCGGTGGCCGTGACTTTCACCTTGGCCCAGGTTTCTTCGGTGTACCAGGTGACGCCGATCACCATTTGCTGGCTGCGGCGCTTGGCTTTCAGACTCTGATAAAGGGTGGGTTTTCTCATTTTGCGCTATCGTTTCGAACAATGTCGGACACAGACAAGCAACAAGCACACCCAACGGCGAGCAGCCGCGCCGGAAAAACCACGCGGGCCTGACGAGATGGCCGGCGGCGGGTAAAATCTTGCCTTCTTCGTTATTCGTATTCAGGGAAACAGCATGGCTGGTCATTCCAAGTGGGCCAATATTCAGCACCGTAAGGGTCGCCAGGATGAAAAGCGCGGGGCCGCTTTCTCCAAGATCGCCAAGGAAATCACCGTGGCCGCCAAGCTCGGCGGCGGCGATGCCAGTTTCAACCCGCGCCTGCGGGTGGCGGTCGACAAGGCCAAGGGCGTCAATATGCCCAAGGACAAGATCGACACCGCCATCAAGAAGGGCACCGGCGAGCTGGAAGGCGTCGAGTACGTCGAGATCCGCTACGAAGGCTACGGCATCGGCGGCGCGGCGATCATGGTCGATTGCCTGACCGACAACAAGGTGCGCACGGTGGCCGAAGTGCGCCACGCGTTTTCCAAGTACGGCGGCAACATGGGTTCCGACGGTTGCGTGGCCTTCCAGTTCAAGCACTGCGGCCAGATGATCTTCGCCCCCGGCACCGACGAAGCGGCGCTGATGGATGCCGCCATCGAGGCCGGTGCCGAGGACGTGGCGACCAACGACGACGGTTCCATTGAAGTATTGACCGCACCGAACGATTTTGTCGCCGTCAAGGACGCGCTGGAAGCTGTCGGCTTCAAGCCGGAATTCGGCGAAGTGACGATGAAGCCGGAAGGCGAAAACGTCTTCACCGGCGACGATGCGGTGAAAATGCAGAAACTGCTCGACGCGCTGGAAAATCTGGACGACGTGCAGGAAATCTACACCACTGCGGTGATCGACGAGTGAGCGCCTACTGCGGTCCGGAACAAGGCGGCGCCAAAGGCCGCCTTTTTATTTGATGCAGCGCTTCTACCCCGTTCTCTTCGTTTTCCTGTGGAGCACCGGCTTCATTGGCGCCAAGTACGGGCTGCCGTATGCCGAGCCCTTGTCCTTTCTGCTGGTTCGCTACGGCTTCGTCATTTCGCTGATGCTGCTGATCGCGCTGGCCACCCGCGCACCGTGGCCGAATGACCCGAAGCAATGGCTGCACATTGGCGTTTCCGGCATCCTGGTGCATGCGGTTTATCTCGGCGGCGTGTTTGTCGCCATCAAGCACGGTCTGCCGGCCGGTGTGACGGCGCTGGTGGTCGGCATGCAGCCGCTGCTGACCGCGCTCGGGGCCGGCTGGTTGCTCGGCGAGCAGGTCAGTGGCCGGCAATGGGGCGGGCTGGCGCTCGGTTTCGTTGGCGTCGGGCTGGTGGTTTCCGGCAAGTTTGGCGACGTGGGGCTCGGCCCGATGCTGATTCCGGCTGTCGTCGCGCTGCTCGGCATCACCGCCGGCACGCTGTACCAGAAGCGCTTCTGCGCCAAATTCGACCTGCGCACCGGCTCGGTGATTCAGTTCGTGCCGACGGCCATCGTCACCGTCATCGCCATCGCCCTGTTCGAGGATTTCCGGATCGAGTGGACGGGCGACTTCATCTTCGCCCTCGGCTGGCTGGTGCTGGTGCTTTCGCTGGGCGCCATCAGCCTGCTCAATCTGCTGATCCGCAGCGGTAGCGCGGTCAATGTCGCCAGCCTGTTCTACTTGACTCCTTTAAGCACCGCGCTGATCGCCTGGGTCATTTTCGGCGAAAAATTGACGTTGACCGCAACCGTCGGCATGGCGCTGGCGGTCAGCGGTGTCTATCTGGTGGCGAGGCCGGCGAAGTGAGCGCGCCACGCATTCTGGGCATCGACCCCGGTTTGCGGGTGACCGGCTTTGGCATCATCGAGAAGCATGGTAACCAGCTGGTCTATGTGGCGAGCGGCTGTATCAAGTCGAACGACAAACAATCGCTGCCGGAGCGGATCAAGACGCTGTTCGCCGGCATCAGCGAAGTGATCGCCACCTACGCGCCCGATCAGGCGGCAGTGGAAAAAGTGTTCGTCAACGTCAATCCGCAATCGACGCTGCTGCTCGGCCAGGCGCGCGGCGCGGCGATCAGTGCGCTGGTTCATGCCGATCTGCCGGTGGCCGAATACACGGCATTGCAGATCAAGCAGGCCGTCGTCGGGCAGGGCAAGGCCGCCAAGGAACAGGTGCAGCACATGGTCGTCAGGCTGCTGAACCTGCCCGGCGCGCCGACCGCCGACGCCGCCGACGCGCTGGCCTGCGCCATCTGCCACGCGCATGGCGGGCAGGGTTTGGGCGCGCTGGCGACCACCGGTTTTCGCGTTCGCGGCGGGCGGCTGATCGGTTAGCATAGCGGGATGATTGGACGACTGACTGGCCTCTTGGCCGAAAAAAATCCCCCGCAGATCGTGCTCGACGTAAACGGCGTCGGCTACGAGCTCGACGTGCCGATGAGCACCTTCTACAACCTGCCGGCCAACGGTGAGAAGCTGACGCTGCTCACCCACTTTGCAGTGCGCGAGGACGGGCATTTTCTCTACGGTTTCCAGAGCGAGGCCGAGCGTTTTGCCTTTCGCCAGTTGCTCAAGGTCTCCGGCATCGGTGCGCGCACCGCGCTGTCGGTGCTCTCCGGCCTGTCGGTCGGCGATCTCGCGGCGGCCGTGGCGCAGCAGGAACTCGGTCGCCTGATCAAGATTCCCGGCATCGGCAAGAAGACGGCCGAGCGTCTGCTGCTCGAATTGAAGGGAAAACTGGCCGAAACCACCGGCATTTCCCTGCCGGTTGCGGTCGACGACGCAAAACAGGACATTTCCAACGCGCTGCTCGCCCTCGGTTACAACGAAAAGGAAGCCGCCTCGGCCATGCGGCAATTGCCGGCCGATATCGGCACCTCGGACGGCATCCGCCAGGCGCTCAAGCTGTTGTCGAAAGTCTAGGGCGTGTTCTCCGAAGACAATCCCAAACGTCTGGCCCAGATTGCACTGGTCGCACTGCTGATCATCGGCTGCGTCGCCGTCCTGTTGCCGATGATCGGCGCCATCCTTTTCGCCTTCGTGCTGTGGATTTGCACCTGGGGGGTCTATTCGGAAAAACTGCTTCCGCGCCTTGGCGGACGCAATACCCTGGGCGCCTCGCTGATGACGCTGCTGCTGGTGTTGATCATCCTGGTACCGATGATCTTTCTGGTCGGCAGCCTGATCAACAGCGCCGACACGCTGTTCGAGCAATTCCGCCCGCAGATCGAGCAGGGCTTGCCGGCCGAACCACCGAAGTTCCTCGGCGAATTGCCGCTCTTCGGTAGCGAAATCGAGGCCAACTACCACCGTATCGCCGGCAATCGCGCTGAACTCAACGCCATGCTCAAGCAGTTGATCGATCCCGCCCGGCGCCTGGCGCTGGCTACCGGCAAGGTCGCGGGCAACGGACTGTTGCAACTGGCGCTGGCTCTGCTGGTCATCTTCTTTCTCTACCGCGATGGCGCAAAGATCGCCAGCGCGCTCTATGTCGGCGCCCGCAAACTGGGCGGCGACCTCGGCGAGGAGATCATCGAACGGGCGCGCAGCACGGTCGTCGGCGTCATGCTCGGCATCGTCGGCACGGCCGCCGCGCAAGGTACCGTGGCGATGCTGGGTTTCCTGGTGGCCGGGGTGCCGAGCGCCGTGCTGCTCGGTTTCGCCACCTTCTTCCTGTCGATGATCCCGGTCGGCCCGCCGCTGATCTGGGGCGCCGCAGCCGCCTGGCTCTACAGCCAGGGTGAGACCGGCTGGGCGATCTTCATGGTGCTCTACGGCATCTTCGTCATCAGCAGCATCGACAATTTCCTTAAGCCCATCCTGATGGCACGCGGCGCCGGCATTCCGATCCTGCTCATCGCCCTTGGCGTGATCGGCGGCGTGCTGGTTTTCGGCTTCATCGGCATCTTTCTCGGCCCGGTATTGCTGGCCCTTGGTCACATGCTGCTCGGTCGCTGGACACAAGTGGAGGAGCAAACCGCATGATCGAAACCGACAAGCTGGTTGCGGTCGACCGTCTGATTGCCCCGAATTCCAAATCGGCGCAGGAAGAAGCGCTCGAACGCGCGCTGCGCCCCAAACGCCTGGCCGACTACACCGGCCAGATCAAGATTCGCGAACAACTGGAAATCTTCATCGAAGCGGCCCGCAAACGCGGCGACTCGCTCGATCATGTCCTGCTCTTCGGCCCGCCCGGGCTGGGCAAAACCACGCTGGCCCACATCGTCGCCCACGAAATGGGCGTCAACCTGCGCCAGACCTCCGGCCCGGT
>ERZ1645187.860-NODE-860-length-29388-cov-6.225071_pt1 | contig 29388 bp, 27 predicted proteins | sample MGYA00575352_ERZ1645187 | MGnify/ENA primary metagenome ERZ1645187 (study PRJEB40837, sample SAMN11349314) | freshwater sediment metagenome | isolation source: river sediment | host: Sediment | place: India: Wazaribad , New Delhi | collected 2017-02-21 ...
TCTCCAACAGGGTCGTCACTGGTGGATTTGCTGTGGCTGTCGGACAATTGCCAGCCGCCGCGGATCACGCGCGAGATTTCATAGCCCGGGCTGAGGGAAATCCGCTGCATGCCGTCAATCCCTTTTCAGCGGAACGGCAGTTGTCTGGGCGTGGCTGAATCGCCGGAGGCCCGTGCGCGTGATGCGAAGCCGGGTTGAGCAGTTGGGGTCTGGGCAGGCAATCTCGCAGTCCGTCGTCATCCAGTCGTGATCATGCGTGGGCCGCTGCTTGGCTGCGAGAAGCGGCAACACTGATGAGAGCGAATAGATCGAAAAGCCCTGACCGGGCGGCAGGTGCAACATCTCGCCGCGCAGATCAAAGTGGTCACCGGGCTTGGCTCCGCAATAAATTGCACCACCCGCAGGTGCCACGACTTCAACACGCAGGTCATAGAGTTCGAAACTGTCGTCTCTTGCGTCAGCCGTCATGGGCAACATCCGCTTCACGTTCGTCCAGATCAAGTTGTGCGCGGATCAGGTTGAAGGCGCGCGAAATATCGTTCTTCAAGGCCGTGACGGCCGCAGCGCCATCGCGCCGTTCCAGAGCGCCTATCAGCTCCCAATGATGGTGGGTGCCCGCCGGGTCCTGTTGCTCATTGTGAAGGAATGCTGATTTCTGGACGTAAGGCCCCGATTGAAGCCACAGGCTTTCGATGACCGGAATCATCACGCGCGAACCTGCGGCGCGATAGATGTGATTGTGAAAAGCATGATTGAGCTCGATGGCGTTGCGAATGTTTTCCGGATTCCGCGTCGTGAATGATCTTTCGCAGCTTTCGGTGAGTTCGCGCAACATCCGGAAGTCTTCGTCTTGCAGATGCTCCATCGCCAGCAGTGTGACCTGTCCTTCAATCATCAGGCGGGCGCGAGACAAATCCTCCAGCCTCTCGCGCGTGATCACGGGTACGCGCACGGACCGGTTGGGCAGGGCTTCGAGTGCATTTTCTGAAACAAGACGGCTCAGCGCATCCCGCACCGGCATGGTGCTGGTCTGGAACTTTTCAGCAAGATCAGCAATGCGAAGTGTTTCGCCAGTCGCAAACACGCCATGGATCAGCGAACGGCGAAGTTCCGCATAGACCTTGTCGTTCACAGTCTCGCGGGTGATGGGCACCAGGCCGCGCTGGTCCAAACTCACCACCTGCCCTGTGTAACCATGCGCCTTCATCAATTGACCTCGCTGGCTGAAAAACTAGTTGCGGCCAAAATCAAAGTAAAGTCTAATCCGTGATCTGTGATCACAAATATCGAGGGATAGGCTTTCCGATGGGCAGCGAGGCTGCGTCAGGGCCAAAACAAGTGCCGGAGCATGAGCGCATGCCACATGTCATTGCGGCATCGGGCCTGAGCTTGTCCTTTGGCGGGGTCAAGGCTGTGGACGATATGTCCATTCAGCTGCGGCGCGGCGAATTCCTTGGATTGATAGGGCCCAATGGCGCGGGCAAGACCACCTTGTTCAACATGCTTGCGGGCACTTACAAGGCCGATGCCGGTTGCATTCTCATCAATGGCGTGGATGCGTCACGTGGCCGTGCGTCCGCGCGCATCGGCATGGGGCTTGGCCGCACTTTCCAGATTCCGAGGCCCTTCCCGCACATGACTGTCATCGAAAATGTGCTGACGGGTGCCCAGAACCAGGCGGCTGAAACGATCCTCGCCAACTTCCTGCGCATTGGAAAAGTGGCGGCGCAAGAGCGGGCTGCCATTGACAAGGCCAAGGGCATACTGAATTTCTTGAAGCTCGACCACCTGATGCATGAACCTGCCCGGGTGCTCTCCGGCGGGCAGCGCAAGTTGCTGGAACTGGCGCGTGTGCTGATGGCCGATCCGTCTGTCATCTTGCTGGACGAGCCCGCTGCGGGAGTGAACCCGGCGCTGCTCGGCTTCATCATTGATCGCGTTCGCGACCTGAATGCCCGTGGCACATCCATCCTGCTGATCGAACACAACATGGACATGGTGGCGCGCCTCTGCCACCGTGTGGTGGTGATGGTAGGCGGCAGATACCTGACCGAAGGCTCGCCGCAAGCCGTGGCGGCCAATCCGGCTGTGATCCACGCCTATCTGGGTGTGGCCGCACAATGACGGATTCCGTTCCCGCCCTGCAAACAATCGGCCTTGTGGCGGGCTATGAGCGCGACCTGCCGATTGTGCGCGGCATTGATCTTGCCGTTGCGCGCGGCGAATTCGTGGCCATCCTCGGGCCTAATGGGGCAGGCAAATCAACCTATGTCAAAGCGCTCGCAGGTACTGTTCCGTGTTTTGCCGGAACGGTTCTGCTCGGTGGCCAGGACATCACGCAGACACCGGTGCATTTGCGTTCCGGCAAGGGACTTGGCTTTGTTCCGCAGACCGAGAACATCTTCACCAGTCTCAGCATTGCGGAAAACCTGCAACTGGCTGCTGATGTTCTGCCCAAGGCCTTTCGGCGTTCCCGCCTGGAGCAAACCCTTTCCCGGTTTCCGGATCTTGCCGCGCGTCCCAAATTGCGGGCGGGCCAACTATCAGGCGGGCAGAGGCAGATGCTGGCAGTGGCGCGGGCGCTTGTCGTGGAACCACAGGTTCTCATTCTCGACGAGCCCTCGGCAGGATTGTCTCCCAAGACCGTCGGCACGGTCTTTGCCATGCTGAAGGAGATCAACAGCACGGGAGTCACTGTCATACTGGTGGAGCAGAACGTGAAGGCCGCCCTCAGCGTGGTGGAAAGGGGCGTCATTCTTGTCGAGGGACAGCTCCGCCATCAGGGCAGGGCGGAGGCGCTGGTCAATGACCCGATGCTGGCGGCACTTTATCTCGGTGCCCATGCCCCACAGGTGGCGCAGCGATGATGGCGCAGACAATCATGAATGGCCTGATTGCAGGCAGCATGATCGGACTTGGCGCGGTGGGCATCACGCTGACCTATTCCATCCTGCGATTTGCCAATTTTGCCCATGGCGACATGATCAGCTGGGCGGCCTATTTTGCGCTGGCTGTGAGCACGGCGCTTGGAACTGCCCTGCCTGGTCTCGCAACGCCTGTCGGGCCATTTTCATTCGGCTGGTCGCTTCCCCTGGGACTGATCGCGTCCATTGCCCTGACCGGCCTGTTGACGTTGCTTGTTGACTGGCTGCTGTTTGGCAAGCTGCGACAACGGGGTGGGGCCGTGATCATCCTCGTGATGGCAGGTTTTGGTGCCGCGCTTTCCTTGCGCAGTTTCCTGGAATTCGTCTTCTCGTCGCGGCCCACCTATTTCACCGATGCCTTGCAGATTGCGCTTCCGCTTTTTGCCGGTGTTCGCGCCACGGCTGATCAGATGCTGGGCCTCGGCATTGCCGTTGTGCTGGTGGCACTCGTGCATGCCGCACTCACACGAACGGCGGCAGGCCGCGCCATGCGGGCTGTGAGCGAGAACCAGGCCCTTGCTGGCCTGACCGGTGTGGATGTTTCACAAACCATCCGCCTTGCCTGGCTGTTTGGTGCGGCCCTTGCGGCAGTGGCGGGTGTCATGGCGGGGGTGCTGGTGCAGATCCGGCCGCACATGGGGCACGACCTGCTGCTGCCGCTGTTTGCAGCTGCCATTCTTGGCGGCATTGGAAGTGTCCCGGGGGCCATGGTTGCCGGCCTGATCATCGGTTTGTCAGAGGCCTTGTGCGTGCAGTTTGTCGGCGCTGAGTGGCGGGCGGCAGTCTCGTTTGTCGTGCTTGTCGCCATCCTGCTGTTGCGCCCGCAAGGACTGTTCGGAAAGCAGATTCCATGATTGAGCTTGTCAGCTACGGCGCATTCTTTCTGACTCTCGCGCTCACTTTCGCCATCATGTGCCTTGGACTCAACGTGCAGTGGGGGCAGACGGGATTGTTCAATGTCGGTGTCGCCGGGTTTGTCGGCATCGGCGCCTATGTGTCGGCGCTGGTGACGACGCCGGACCTCCCTGAAAGGCTTGGCGGCTTTGGCTGGCCCATTGCCGTGGGCTGGCTTGCGGCTGCGCTGGCGGGTGCTGTTGCAGCAGCGCTCCTGGGGGCACTCACCATTCGCCTTCGCGCGGATTATTTGGCCATCGCCACGTTCGGCTTTGCCGTGGTGGTGCAGCTCTGCGTTCTCAACCTTCAGTCCGTCACGGGTGGTCCTTTCGGCATCAGCTTCATTCCCCGGCCATTCGGGGCGCTGGCAGGGGATCCGCTGATCTTTGGCTTGCTCAATCTTGCTGTCGTTGCGGCCGTCACGCTTGGCGTTTATGCGGCCCTTGAACATCTCACGCGCAGCCCCTGGGGCCGCGTGTTGCGGGCCATCCGAGAAGACGAACAGGCCGCGACCGCCCTTGGCAAGAATGCCATCTCATTCCGCCTCCAGGCCTTCGCAATGGGCGGCGCCATCATGGGGCTGGCAGGTGCGGTTCAAGGTCATTTCATCGGCTATATCTCGCCTGAAGCCTACGTGCCAATCCTGACATTCCAGGTTTGGGCGATGCTGATCGTGGGGGGATCAGGCAACAATCGTGGTGCCATTCTGGGCGCCATTGTCGTGTGGGCTTTCTGGGCCGCATCTGGTGCATTGATTGCCGCCATCGTTCCACCCGAAGAGCAGGCGCGCGCTTCCGCCCTCAAGATCGTCATGATCGGTCTTGCCATTTGCCTGGTGCTGCTGTTGCGACCGCGCGGCTTGCTGGGTGAACTGAAAACAGTTTCACGACACGTCGACGACGGCAAGGACGCCAAAACATGACGACAGCAAAATCAACCCTGCCGCAAAGCCAATTGCCGGGCGGACTGTCAGTCCCCAGGATTCTCTGCGGCCTGTGGCAGGTGGCCGATATCGAGCGCAATGGCATGGCCATTGATCCACAGCGCGGCGGTGATGCCTTGCAGGCCTATGTGAATGCGGGGTTCACGGCCTTTGACATGGCTGATCACTATGGCACGGCCGAATTGATCACCGCCAATCTGTTGCGCCGACACCCAGAGGGGCAAAAGCCACTGGCCTTCACCAAGTGGTGCCCCGAGCCGGGGCCGATGACGGCCGAGATCGTGCGTGCTGGTGTGGCGGAGAGGCTCGACAGACTGGGTGTGTCCTGTGTGGACCTGCTGCAATTCCATTGGTGGAGCTTTGAACATCCAGCCTGGCTTGATGCATTGCATGAGATCAAGAAGCTGAAAGATGAGGGATTGGTGCGCGCCATTGGCGTCACCAACTTCGATGCAGCACATCTTGCTCTTGCCCTTGCTGATGGCATTCCGATTGCTTCCAACCAGGTTTCCTTTTCGGTGCTGGACCGGCGGGCGCGGGGCGACCTCTCGGCCCTGTGTGCCCTGACCGGCGTCAGGCTTCTGGCCTATGGCACCCTGAATGGAGGCTTTCTTTCGGAAAAGTGGCTGGGCAAGCCCGAGCCTGCGGAAATTCCGGACTGGAGCAAATCAAAGTACAAGCGCTTCATTGATGCGGCAGGTGGTTGGACCATTTATCAGGAGCTGCTTGCAGCGCTCGACAGGATCGCCAGGATCCACAAGGTTTCATTGTCGAATGTGGCAACACGCTGGGTGCTGGAGCAACCTGCTGTCGCAGCCATCATCATTGGCGCACGCATTGGCGAGAACGACCACCACGACAGCAACCGCGCGGTTTTCAGTTTTGGTCTATCACCGCAGGATCATGAGCAATTGGAAGGGATATTCGCGCGCATGGTGGCCATTCCCGGGGACTGTGGCGATGAGTATCGCAAGCCGCCCTTCCTCACGGCATCGGGCGACCTGAGCCACCATCTCAATTCAATTCCGTCCGCCTATTCGGCGCAGGCCATGACACACAGGGCAGGCACAAGGGTATCGTCAGGCAGCCAGTGGGAACCGATTGCGGGCTACAGCCGCGCCGTCCGTGTGCGTGATACCATTCACGTTTCAGGCACCACAGCGACCCACGGCAACAACCGTTGCGTGGCACCGGGCGATGCCGCCGCCCAGACCACCTATATCCTGGACAAGATAGCCGCCTCAATCAGTGCAGCAGGTGGCAAGATTGAAGATGTGGTGCGCTCACGTGTTTATCTCCGACACGAGAAGGATTGCGAAGCTGTATCGCGCGCCCACGGGCGCGTCTTTGGCAACATCATGCCCGCAAATACCTTGATCGTGGCTGGAGGTCTCATTGGAGACTATGAAGTGGAGATCGAAGTTGAAGCCATCGTGAGCTGATTTTCCCGCCAGCGTTCGCGTTGCATGGTGAATCGGGATGGTTTTTGCCCGGGAGATTTGATGGCAGTCGACCGCCATGCCTGGGCTAGGCCGTTTTCGCTTTGAGGCCAGAGAAACGTCCTGCCTCGGTTCCGGCGCTTCACTTCAAGAGCTTCAACAAGACGCAGTAGGCCTCCTCAATATCCGCGCGCAAGGCGTCGCTCACTCCGGCTGCGTCTCTCGCCCGCAGGCACTCAACCATCGTCTGGTGGTGTTTGTTTGCCGTTGAGTAGTTTCCTGAACCGCGAAGCAAATTGAGGTAGGGGCCTATCTGAAGCCAGAGGTTCTCAATGATAGCGAGCAAACTTTCAGATCTGGCTGCACGGTAAATCGAAAAATGAAAAACGCGGTTGGCACGCAGGTATGCCCTTACATCGTCAGAGGCGCCGGCATTCCTGAGGTCACGGCATTCCTCCTGCAGCGCATCCAGCTCATCGACGGTCATGTTCCTTGCGGCCCACTGACCGGCCAATGTCTCGATTTCCAAGCGGACAGCGTACAGGTCTTTCAATCGTTCCCGGCTCAAATGCGGAATACCAATGGAGCGGCCTGACACGACAGTGAGCGCATTCGCCGAGGCAAGCCGCTTCAATGCCTCACGCACCGGCATGTGACTGACTCCGAAAGCATCCGCCATGCCCTGTATTGTTACAAGCTGACCCGGAATGATTTCCCCGTCGAGGATGAGGGCCGATACCTGACGATAAATGCGCTCCTGCAAGGTCTCCCGGTTGAGGGGGATCACCTTCATTCTCGACAGCTGTGTTGCAACTTTTGCCATTTACTTGCTTCAGGATGATCCGTGGTTGAGCGATGTGTTCCGTCTCTAGCAATGCCTGGTCAATTCCACCATGGGCGTTTTGGCCAAGAGCGAATGCGGAGCGCGGACACCTTTCGATCAGGCAAAACTTTGCTCTTGATCTTTGATCAAAACAAGGGAAGTATTCTGGTTGCCATCCGGAAAACAACAGGAACGGCAAGGCATCATCACAATCCTTGGGAGGATTCCAAATGACATTCTCGAAACGTCTAAAGCAGCTCGCAGCTTGTACGGCTCTCGCGGCCGGCGTCATTGCAAGCGGCACCGCCGCTGACGCCGCCGAAAAGCACAAGGTGTTCTTGAGTATGAGCTACATTGGCAATGACTGGCAGGCCGAAGCTGCCAATATGGTCAAGGCCATGGCGGCTCACAAGAGCCTGGCCGACAAGATCGATCTGCAGGTGCAGGTCGCGGGCCCCAACGCACAGCGTCAAATCCAGCAGATCAATGCGATGGTTCAGGCCGGTGCCAAGGCCATCGTCGTCTATCCGATCTCTCCCACAGCGCTCAACCAGGTGGTCAAGAATGCCTGTGACAAGGGCGTGAAGATCTTCGCATATGACGGCGACATCAGCGAACCCTGCGCCCACAACATCTCGATTGATCAGGAAGAGGCCGGCCGTGTCACCGCGGAGTGGCTGGTCAAGAAGCTCGATGGCAAGGGTGACATCGTCCTGATCACGGGTGTGCCAGGCACATCGGTGGACGACTTGCGCACCAAGGCCGCGAAGGAAGTCTTTGCGAAACATCCTGACATCAAGATCGTTGGAGAGGCTGTTGGCATGTGGAGCCAGGCCGTGGCCCGCACAGAACTCTCAAAGATCACCGCAACGCGTAACTGGGACCAGATCAACGGATTGTGGATGCAAGTTGGCTGTTACACCGCCAACTCGATGCAACTCGAAGCCGGGAAAACCCCGGAACAGCTTCTGCCCTGCGCAGGAGAAGGTTCGAATGGCGGCCGCATTCAGATGCTGCCAGTGGGAACCGAGGTAGAAGGTGCAGCCTCGCCCTATGCGCCTCTTGGCGCACCGCGCATTTCATATGCATCTCCTCCGTACTCCGGGGCGCTTGCGCTCAAACTTGCAGTGGACGCCATCGAAGGCAAGGACGTGCCAATGCGGGTGACATTGCCGCTGCCATTGGTGACCAATGAAACGGTGAAACTCTGCAACGAGGGAACATGGGAAGAAATGAAGGCCGGATGCAACGCCTTCCTGCCTTCGCTGGTTTCAAATCCGGGCTGGTTCGGTTCGATCTTCTCTGAACAGACCCCGGAGATCGGACTGGCCGCCGCGCTTGTCGGCCAGCCTGAGCCCTGATCCTGCTTCCACCTGGAGCGGCCTCATGCCGCTCCAGGTGGGTATCGGTTCAAGACTGGTTCACGCAACCCGCGATCAGGATTCACACCATGAGCAGTGCAGCCGCGACCCATGCGGTCAGCGTGAAGGGTATGCGCAAGGCCTTTGGGCCCACAGTTGCCGTCAACGATGTTTCATTCGACATCAAGGCTGGCAGTGTGCACGCACTGTTGGGCGAAAATGGTGCGGGCAAGTCCACATTGGTCAAGCTGTTGTCTGGGCTGACGCAGCCTGACAGCGGCAGCATCACCATTTTTGGACGAAACGCGAGCCTGACGTCTCCGCGAGAGGCGCATGCACAAGGCATACAAACGGCATTCCAAGAGATGACATTGGTGCATGACCTGAGTGTGCTGGACAACATGATGTTGCCCTATGCGCCCCAGGGAGTCGGGGGCCTGATACGCCGAAAATCGGCGCGCATGTCCCTTCAAAAGCACTTTGAGAGGCTGGGTTTTGCTCCCGATCTCGATGCCGAAGTCGGGACGCTGGACCTTGCCCTGCAACAGAAGATCGAAATCGCCCGCGCCATATATCGTGACCCTGAAATCCTTCTGCTTGACGAGCCAACCTCCACTTTGTCTGGTGGTGACGTTGATTGGCTCGGCGGCCTGATCGCCGGACTGAAGGCAGAAGGCAAAACCATCGTGTTCATTTCGCACCGCATGCGGGAAGTCCGGGCATTCTGCGATACCCTGACAATCCTGCGCAACGGTCAACACATCATGACAGGAGCGGTGAATGAGATTTCCGACGGCGATGTAATTGAAAAAATCGTTGGCCGCTCGATTGCCCAGACATTTCCGCAACGCCCCGGCAATTCGTCCGCCTTCGGTGACCCAGTGCTTTCGGTCCGAGATCTCACGGCCGGAACCAAGCTGGAAGGTGCGAGCTTCGATCTCCGCAAAGGCGAAATTCTCGGCATTGCAGGGTTGCAGGGCATGGGGCAGCTTGACCTGTTTCTCGCCTGTTTCGGCATGGCGGAAGTCAAATCGGGCCATCTACTTGTCGATGGCCAGAAAGCAAGCATCACGTCTCCAGTAGACGCAATGCGGCCGAACATATCGATCGGCCTGGTGCCCGAGGACCGCAAGACGGAAGGCTTGTTCCTGAAGCTGAACGGCAAGACAAATGCATCCATCCCTGTCATCGAGCGCTTCGCGCCGCACGGTCTTGTCCAAACCCGGCTTGAGGAAGCCGCCGTGCGCCAGGCTTTTGAAACTGTCGAGGTGGACGAGCGTGCTCTGTGGACGCGTGCGGGGTCCTTCTCAGGCGGCAACCAGCAAAAAATATCGATCTCAAAATGGCTGGTGGCACAAAGCCGCATATTGCTCCTGTTCGATCCAACACGCGGCATCGACGTGGGTACCAAGCACGAACTCTACATCATGATGCGCGACTTCACCAACGCGGGCGGGTCGATATTGTTCCATTCAACCGAAGTGCCCGAGCTGGTTCATCTCTGTGATCGCGTTCTGGTGCTTTATGCCGGTCAGATGGTGGCGGAAATTCCCGCCAGTGACCTGAGCGAAGGCGCAATCATGCGACCCGCCCTTGGTCACACCATGGCCGAACATGGGGCTGCCGCATGAGCGCTGAAATGGCCTCCGCTTCGCCTATGAGACAATTGCTGTCGGCACATCGTGGCGTGCTGATTGCCGCAATTGTATTTGTTGTCCTGCTGGCGATGGTTGATCTCATCAGCGCCGGTCCGCTGACGTATTTCGACATCACCTTTCTCTCGAGTGGCGGCGCGACTTCAGCCATCGCCGCCATGGGACAGACAATCGTCATTCTCTCAGGCGGATTCGATCTTTCTGCGGGAGCGGTCATCTCGTTGGTGAATGTTGTCCTTGCGCGGTCGATGGACCCCATGGACATGGAAGCCAATGTGCTGCTCTGGACCTGCGCGGGCATTGGCATCGGCATGTTGACCGGGGCGTTCAACGGTTTTTTCATCGCTTTCCTGAGGCTGCAGCCAATTGTTGTCACGCTGTCCACGATGTTCATCATCCAGGGAGTGACGCTTCTCGTCATGGACAAGCCAGGCGGTGCCGTATCGCCATCACTCGGCATCTTCTACATGGGTGATGCAATCACCGGCTGGTTGCCGATGCCGTTGGTGGTGATTGGCGCAGTACTTCTGGCCTGGTGTTGGCTCAAGAACACACGGCTTGGCACGGCCATCTATGCTGTCGGCAGCGATCCGGATGCGGCTGCTGCGGTTGGCGTGCGCGTCGCATTCGTGCGTTTCATGGTCTATGTGATTGCAGGCGGATGCTACGGATTGGCAGGCGTGTTCATCAGCGCGCAAACGGGAAGTGGCGACCCGTTGGTCGGCAATCCGCTCCTGTTGTCGATGTTTGCTGCTGTCGTCGTTGGCGGCACACGTCTGGGGGGGGGACGCGGTGGACCGCTGGGCAGTGCGGTCGGTGCCTACATCCTGATGATCGTCGTGAACATTCTGCTGGTGCTGAATGTTTCGGCCTACTACTCAACCATCGCAGAGGGTGCCATCCTCATTCTTGCTGTGTTGGCAGGGTCGATTTCGCGGCAGTCGGTTCTGGCAAGACAGCTTCGCATGTTGGCCACGCGGTTCCATGCAAGACGGGCAGGAACACTGGTTTCACAGCTGCGCCAAGATGATCGGCGCATGTCCCTGGTTCGAACCAGCAAGGCAACGGAAACCCGTTCGCAGCCTCCCTTCTTCACGCGCAACGCCGAGATCCTGCGGTATGCGTTGCCCGCCTACATCTGCTTCATCATCGTGGTGGTGGCGACACAAGTCTGGCTCGGTGGTGCCATATTCAATTTTGGCTATTGGAATTCGCTTGTCGTGCTTTCCTGTTTTCTTGCCATTCTGGCCTTGGGGCAAGGTACGGTGATACTTACTGGCGGCCTTGATCTCTCCGTGCCCTGGACCATTGGCCTTTGTGGCATCATCCTCGCAGGCATGGTGAAGGGCTCTGATGTGGCGCTTCTCTATGCATTGCCGACGGTGTTGCTGCTGGCATGTGTTATCGGATTGATCAACGGTCTCGGCATTGTGTTCCTCGGATTGTCGCCGATCGTCATGACTCTCGCCACCAATGGTCTGCTTCAAGGTGCGGCGCTACTCTACTCCAACGGCACGCCTGATGGCTTCTCGTCGCCTTTGTTGCGCTGGTTCATGACCGGCAAGATCGGGATTTTCGCACCAGTCGTTTTGTTCATGGTGCTCTTCGTGTTTGCTGCAGTGACATTGCTTGGCCGCACGCCTTTCGGGCGCCGTGTCTATGGTATCGGCAATGGCATCCGGGCGGCGGAACTTTCCGGCATAGCCGTGGGACGCACGCTCGTGCTCGTCTACATGCTGTCTGCACTTTGCGCCGGCCTCGTCGGCGTATTGCTCACGGGGTTTTCAGGGCAAGCCAGCCTCGGCATGGGGGATGACTATCTGCTGCCATCGATCGCCGTGGTCGTTGTCGGAGGTGCCTTGATTACAGGTGGCCGCGGCCACTATCTCGGAATGCTCGGGGGCGTCCTGCTGCTGACCAGCCTTCAAACCTTGCTTGCGGGGACCACGCTGCCATATGCGACGCGGGCCATTCTCTTCGGCCTTGTTGTTCTGGGTGCCGTGATTGCCCTGCGCGACCGACGAACCTGAGGAGTGCATGTTCATGAGCAAAGCGGCGCCTGTATCCGCGGCTGATTTTTTGAGCGGGCTGGGAAACCAGCGTGTCCTGATAACCGCCGGTGCGTCGGGCATAGGTTTTGCCATTGCCAGCACGCTCAGCGCGCTGGGTGCGCGCGTGGCAGTCTGTGATGTGTCAGAAGATGCCTTGCGTCATGCAAAGGCTTCACTGCCGGGCTTGATAGCCTGCAGGGCTGATGTCTCATCCGAAACCGATGTTGACGCAATGTTTGCTGTTGTTGGCAATGAGCTGGGCGGGCTCGATGCACTGATCAACAATGCGGGTATTGCTGGTCCAACCGGCGGTGTCGACGAAATTGCACCTTCCGACTGGCGCCGCTGCATCGACATCTGCCTGACCGGGCAATTTCTCTGCGCACGCATGGCAGTGCCGATGTTGCGGGCGGCGGGAGGCGGGTCAATCGTCAACATGTCATCAGCCGCAGGCCGCCACGGCTATGCGTTTCGCACACCCTATTCCTCGGCAAAATTCGCCGTCGTGGGCTTTACCCAAAGTCTCGCCAAGGAACTCGGTCCGTCTGGTATCCGGGTCAACGCCATTCTGCCGGGTATCGTTGAGGGACCGCGAATGGACAAGGTCATCAGGGACCGGGCCGCGCAGATCGGCATGAGTCACAAGGACATGGAAGAGAGGTACCTCGAAAAGGTCTCGCTCCGCCGCATGGTGAGCCCTTACGATGTCGCGAGCATGGTGGCTTTCCTTTTGTCTGATGCAGGCTCAAATGTTTCAGGACAGTCACTGGGAGTGGATGGCAATGTCGAAACCCTCTGAGAGCGAAACAACCACGGCAGTTGTTGGTTCAGGTTTCATAGGCCGGGCGTGGGCCATTTCCTTCGCGCGTGCCGGTGATACTGTTCGATTGTGGGACCAAGCTGATGGCGCCGCCCGGCAGGCTCTCGGCTACATTTCCGGCGTGCTCGACGAACTCGCCAAGCATGACCTGCTCAACGGTCAGTCCCCTGCCACTGTCCTTTCCCGCATTTCCGCCGCAGGCACCCTGGCCGAGGCCCTGGCGGAGGCCACGCATGTCCAGGAGAGCACGCCGGAGATCCTTGACACAAAGATCAAGGTCTTCCAGATGCTTGACGCAGCAGCGCGGCCGGACGCCGTTCTGGCGAGTTCCACATCCGCCTTGTTGCCTTCAAGTTTCACCAAAGACCTGAAAGGCCGCGGCCGGTGCATCGTGGTACACCCGATCAATCCGCCCTATCTCATTCCCGCAGCAGAAGTTGTTCCTGCACCGTGGACGACAGCGGAGACAGTTGAGCGCACCTGCCGGTTCATGGTCGCGGCAGGTCATGCACCGCTCGTCATGAAGAAAGAGCTTGATGGTTTCATCATGAACCGCCTGCAGGGTGCCCTTCTGGAAGAAGCCTTCCGGCTTGTCGCTGATGGCTATGCCACCGTCGATGATGTGGACATCGGCATTCGTGATGGACTGGCTTTGCGCTGGTCCTTCATGGGGCCGTTCGAGACCATTGACCTCAATGCACCCGGCGGCATCCGCGACTATTGCGAACGTTACCAGGGGATCTATTCGAACATCTTTCCGCAGATGCAAAGGCGAGTGGATTGGGCTGGGGAAGTCATGGATGTCATTGAACCCGAGCGCAGAAGACACCTGCCGGCAGAAGAACTTCAGAAACGGCAGATATGGCGTGACAAGAGATTGATGGCGCTGGCCGCACACAAGCGGCGCGCCGCGAAGGAGATTGGCAAATGAATACACTCAAGGGCAAGGTGATCATCACATGTGCGATCACTGGTGCCATACACACCCCCACCATGTCGCCATATTTGCCCATCACGCCAGACGAAATCGCGGGTGAGGCCATTGCGGCCGCCGAAGCTGGTGCAGCCATCCTGCATCTGCACGCACGGAATCCCGAAAATGGAAAGCCTGATCAGACGCCAGAGGCGTTCGCCCGCTTCTTGCCACGCATCAAACAGGCAACTGCCGCGGCAATCAACATCACGACGGGCGGCAGCCCCTACATGAAAGTGGAAGAGCGTGTCTTGCCTGCGGCAACGTTCAAGCCCGAAGTGGCTTCGCTCAACATGGGCTCAATGAACTTTGGCCTGTATCAGCTCGTCGACAAGTACCAGACCTTCAAATTTGACTGGGAAAGGCCGCATCTCGAGGCAACAAGGGACCTCGTCTTCCGCAACAGCTTCAAGGATATCGAGTTCATCCTGAAGACCTGTTATGACAACGGTACTCGCTTCGAGTTCGAGTGCTATGATATTGCACATCTCTACAATCTTGCCCATTTCGCCGACCGTGGATTGGTGAAACCGCCATTCTTTGTGCAGTCGGTGTTTGGACTGCTGGGGGGCATTGGGAGCCACCCTGAAGACGTGGCCCATATGAAGCGTACGGCTGATCGCCTGTTTGGTGACAAGTTCCGCTGGTCAGTGTTGGGAGCAGGGGCAGCCCAGCTGCGTATCGCGGCGCAAGCTGCAGCACTTGGCGGCAATGTCCGCGTCGGTCTAGAGGACAGCCTGTGGGCAGGCCGTGGCAGGCTTGCCAAATCCAATGCCGAACAGGTTGCGCTGGCACGCAAGATCATCGAAGGCCTGGGCATGGAAGTCGCAACTCCGGATGAGGCGCGCGCCATTCTTGAGCTCAAAGGCGCAGACAAGGTTTCATTCTGAGGGGAAAAGCCCATGCTGCGCATCGAGATATTCAGTGAAGGGCGTGACGATCTGGGAGAAGGTCCGCTTTGGGATGCCGAAGAGCAGCGCCTGTACTGGGTGGATTCCTATGGACCAATGATCCACTCCGCGGATGTGCGGGGAGGAGAACGCAGGAGCTGGAATCTGCCTGAGCCCATCGGGTCCCTCGCTCTGAGGGAAAAAGGCGGTGCCATCGTGTCATTGCGCAGCGGTTTCTTTGCGCTCGATTTCAAGACCGGTGAAGTAGATTGCGTTGCCCAAACCCAGCCAGGCGAGATCACTCCCCGGATGAATGACGGAAAGGTCGATAGGCAGGGACGTTTCATCGCAGGTTCGATGGACTTTGAGGAACGCAACCCTGTGGGAAGGCTCTTCCGTCTTGATCATGACCTTTCTGTGCACGAACTGGATCGTGGCATCATCTGCTCCAATGGCCCGTGTTTCAGTCTTGATGGCAAGACGCTGTACTTCGCGGATACTGGCAAGAAAGTCATCTATGCCTACGACTATGATACCGCGACGGGCAACGTGCTGTCCCGCCGCATCTTTGCGAGCTTTGAAGGCCAGCGGGGTCTGCCTGATGGCGCCACTGTCGATGCAGAAGGATTTGTATGGAGCTGTGAAGTCTACTCGGGCCGTCTCATACGGTTTGATCCCAACGGTGTTGTTGACCGCATCGTCGGCCTGCCAGTGCAATCCACGACAAGCTTGATCTTTGGCGGTCCCAACCTCGACATTGCATTTGTCACGTCAATGGCCCGTCCCTTCAATGGCAACTACCACAAGGAACGTGAAGCTGGCTGCGTGTTTGCCATTCATGGTCTCGGGGTACGTGGCGTCCCCGAACCTCGCTTCAAAGGATAAGACAGGAGAGAAAAATGAAAATCGAGGTTCTCGTGGATGTCAAGACAACCCTTGGCGAGGGTCCACTTTGGGACGTTGAACAGCAAAGGCTCTATTGGATTGACGCCACAGGCATGCGGGTTTTCCGTGCAACCGCTGACGGCGCGGAGATCCGAGCATGGGATGTGCCGTCGCGCGTCGGCTCTATCGCGATCCGCAAGAATGGGAAAGGTGCGATTTGCTCGCTGGCAAAGGGCTTCCACGCACTTGATTTCCTGACGGGTGATACCACCCTTATTGCTGATATCGAGATTGATCGTCCTGCAAACTGGATCAATGACGGCAAGGTTGATCGAAGGGGACGCTTCTTCGCGGGAACCATGGACAGCCAGGAGTCAGGGCCAAACGGAGCCCTCTATCGGCTCAACCCCGACTTCAGTGTTGCCAAAGTGGAAACCGGTATCATCGTTTCAAATGGCCCTTGCTGGAGTCCCGACGACAAGACGTTCTATTTTGCGGATTCATGGTCAGGTGAAATCTGGGCTTACGACTATGACATTCATACAGGCTCGCTTTCCAACCGCCGCACCTTCGTCAAGGTCAACACTTCGAATGGCGGCGCTGCCGATGGCTCAACAGTCGATGCAGAAGGCTGTGTTTGGAATGCCAATGTCTATGACAGCAAGCTCTACCGCTATACCCCAGAGGGCCAGATTGACCGGATCATCGAGATGCCGGTCAAGAAAGTGACCAGCGTCATGTTCGGCGGGCCAAACATGGATGTTCTCTATGTGACCTCAATGGCAAAGCCGCCTCTGCCGCGCTTCCCCGGTGATGGGGTATTGCGTGGAAGTCTCTTCGCAATCACTGGCCTGGGTATCAAAGGAGTTCCTGAGCCGCGATTTGGGGCGTGATCTGCCTCGAAAAAGAGAATGTCCGGTGTCCGTGCAAGAATGGCAGCTGCAATGCGGCGGCTGCTGACCTCTCCAGGCGCGCCACCTGCAGGCCCCTGTGGCATGGACAAACAGACCCTCAACGACTGGCATTGTCGGTCCTCCGGCAAACAGACATGAGAGCCGGAACAAGTTTGTTGGCGATGTGATCGCCATTTCTGTGCTTCCCGAAAACCGGAACTTTCCGGGATTTCTTTTTCTTGGGCAGGGCATTGCTTCCTTTTCTGTCTGGAGCCGACTTCAATTCCCCCACTGCCATGGACGGTGCGGGGTGCTCATGTCACGGCGGCACCGGTCGGCTTGGTATGGGCGCTTTCGCAATGTCGGGTGCGATCCTTCCGAAGCCGTGACTCCATTGAAGCGTTTTAATCGGTGACGCTTCCGGCGCGTCGCATTCCGTCGGCATCGCTGTGAATGCTGCCCCGGTCCCGTGGGCCAGCCGTAAATCCTTGAAGAGCCTCTGTTTCCCCAAGCAAGAAAACCCAGAGACCATTGCCTCATTTCGAGATCGGTAGACCAACGACAGGCATGCTGGAGCAGATCTTTCGTTTTGGAATAAATGTTCCCAGTTCATAAAAAATCGACAAAAGGAATAAATGGTGAGAAATATCGAAATATTGTTGACAGGTTGCAGAATGGGAGCGAACTTGGATCCCGGAATGAGCGTACCGGATCCGATCCTGCGATCGGTCCGGGGGTGGAGATTGCGGTGGAGGGAGTGCAGGTCCGGGAAGGGCCGCGCGGCTTCGTGCAGCTTCTTCAGGCTGTCCAGCGGTCATTTCGCAGAATGCCATGTGAGGGGCGGCACACATGCGAACGAAGTTCAACACGGAGGTAATGAGAATGCTCAGACGCACATTTGTTACGGCAGCGGTTGCCTTGGCCGCGATGGTCGCCGTGCCCCTGGCCCAGGCGCAGGAACAGCGGGACGGTTACAAGGGCGCACCGCGAACGGAAATCTGGTCGCCTGTGCAGCTTCAGTACACCGACACCGCCAAATACAAGAAGGAGGGTCCCTACGTCATCGGCTTCTCCAACGCCTCGGTCGACAACACATGGCGGCTTGCCCAGTTGCACGCCATCCAGGCTGCCGCCGCGACGCACAAGGACCTCATCAAGCAGCTCATCATCACCGATGCCAACAACAGCCCGGCAAAGCAGGTCTCGGACATTGAAGACCTGCTGCAGCGTGGAGTGGATATTCTGCTGGTCAGTGCCTCCAAGTCCGATGCGCTTGATCCCATCGTGACGCAGGCCATGAACGACGGCATTCCCGTCATCATGGTGGACCGGCGCGTTACTTCCGAGAATTTCGTGAGCTTCGTCACGGCCTCGGATGAGGTGACTGGCCGCATCTTCGCTCAATGGCTTGCCGAAAAACTTGGCGGCAAGGGCAATGTGATCATGCTGCCCGGCCAGGCGGGCGCCAGCCCTGCCGAGTTGCGCATTGCGGCTGCAAAGTCCATTTTCGCCCAGTACCCGGGCATCAAGATTCTGGACATGCAGTACACGGACTGGAGCCCGGCCAAGGCCAAGACCATCGTATCCGCCATGATCCAGAAGTTCGGCAAGGACATCAACGGCATCTGGAACGACTCCGGTGTGCAGGGCGGCGGTTCGCTGGAAGCGTTCGTAGCCGCAGGCTACAAGCCGGGTGAAATTCCGCCTGCCACGTGTGCCGACCTGAACGGTTGCCTGAAGATCGCCCTTGAAAACAAGGTGCCGGTCCTCAACTTTGATTATCCGCCAGCCATGGGTGGTGCCGCCGTCGAGCTTGCCTTGCAGGTTCTCTCGGGTGCCTCTGTTCCCAAGCTGTACTTCGTCAATTCCGACGTCGTGGTGTCGAAGGGTGACGAAACGGCATCCGTCAAAGCAGACCGCTGGGCGGAAGACTATGTCCGCATGGACAAGCCCAATGACCTGATCCTGTCGTCCGGCCTCGGCCCAGACTATGATCCGAAAACCTTCACTGCGGATTATCCGAAGTAGGTGACAGGATGACACCGGGTGCGCATGGCTTGCCCGCGCGCACCCGGTGACGCTCAATTTCCCTGCAATGCGGCCAATTTCATGACATCTGCCATCGTCTCCGTCACAGGAATGTCCAAGAGCTTTCCCGGCGTGCGTTCACTCGACCGTGTCGATCTCGAAGTGGCCCGCGGTGAGGTACGAGCACTTGTGGGCGAAAATGGCGCGGGCAAATCAACCCTGATCAAGATCATCGCTGGCGCCTATCGTCCGGATGACGGCGAACTGGCATTTGACGGCAGGAGCACCCGCTGGTCCTCGCCGCACGAGGCGGCCCGCGCTGGCGTGCACGTCATCTACCAGGAACTCATCCTGTTTCCCGACATGACTGTGGCCCAGAACATCTTTGTCAACGACCAGCCCCGCAACAGGTTTTGCCTGATCGACAAGGCGGACATGCGCCGGCGCGCCACGGCCATTCTCGAGGAACTGGGTTCGCCCATCGACCCGGACGAGAAGGTCCGCAACCTCACGGTCGCAAGCCAGCAACTGGTGGAGATTGCGCGCGCCCTCAAATCGAATGCCAAGCTGATCATTTTCGACGAACCCACGGCCGTGCTTGGAGGGCACGAGGTTGATATTCTCTTTGCAATGATCGCCAGGCTCAAGGCGCGTGGCGTCGCCGTGATCTTCATCTCGCACCGGCTGGAGGAGGTTTTCGCCATCGCGGATTCAGCCACTGTGCTGAAGGACGGAAAACTTGTTGGCACATTGCCCGTCAAGGAACTGACCCAGAGCAAACTTGTCTCCATGATGATTGGCCGCCCGCTGGCCGACATGTTCCCGCCCAAGGCGACTTCAGAACCACAAGGTGCGCCCGTGCTCGCGGCAAACGACATCTGGTCTGGCCCGAAGGTGAAGGGCATCAGCCTTGCCCTCCACAAGGGAGAGATCGTGGGCCTCGCCGGAATGGTTGGTTCCGGTCGTACCGAAATCGCCCATGCGCTGTTTGGCAGTGCCCCATTGGAGCGTGGCAGCGTGACCCAGGGCGGCACGGCGGCAACGTCTCCAGACCCATGCCAATCCATCGCACGCGGGATCGGCTTCCTGACCGAGAACCGGAAGGAAGAGGGGCTGTTCATGTTGCAGGACATTGCCGTGAACATCTCGGCTCCCATTCTTGGGCGTATCGGGTCTGCGCTTTTCCTGAACAGGACGGCAGAGCGCATGCTGGCGCGGCAACAGATCGCACAGTACGCCATCGCCGCGACCGGCCCGAACGCAGCCGTGGTCAATCTCTCGGGCGGCAACCAGCAGAAGGTTCTGCTTGGGCGCTGGGTCAACACCAGCAACACCGCCCTCATCCTCGATGAGCCCACGCGCGGCGTTGATGTCGGAGCCAAGATGGAAATCTACCGCATCATCAGGGAACTCGCCAACCGTGGCCTCGGCATTCTCGTGATCAGTTCCGAACTGCCCGAGATCATCGGTCTGTGTGACCGGGTCATCGTCATTGCCGAGGGCCGAAAGACCGGCGAACTCACGGGCAGAGACCTGACCGAAGAACGGGTGATGGAACTGGCCGTTGCCACAGGCGGCGCCGGCCTGCCGAATGGGGTGGCCGCATGACGCCCACGCAGTCCACACCAGCAAGCACTGCCGTGACACGCTGGTTCCGCCGCATTCCCCTATCGCTCATCGTCGTCGTCGCACTGTTGCTGTTGCTGACGGTGACCGGAACGGTGCTGAGCGACCGGTTCGCCACGTCCCGCAACTTCCTGAACGTCTTCCAGCAGGCCGCGAGCCTCGGTGTGGTGAGCCTTGGCCAAACCCTCGTCGTTCTGACCGGCGGCATCGACCTCTCGGTTGGGGCCATGATTTCCCTCACATCGAACCTGACCTCTGGACTGATCGACGGCAATCCTGATCGTGTGCTCCCCGTGGTGATTGGCGTCGTTGCACTGGGGGCTGCCATCGGCTGCATGAATGGACTTCTCACCCACTATCTCCGCATTCATCCCCTCATTGTGACGTTGGGAATGGCCTCCATCCTGCAGGGGGTGACGCTGCTCTATTCGCTGGCTCCCCTGGGAAAGGTGCCTCAGGAGTTCCAGGTTCTGGCCTACGGCCGCTTTCTCGGTGTTTCCATCGGCGGGCTCGCCATGATCGGGCTCTTTGTGCTCGCCGCCATATTCCTGCACTTCACGCGCACTGGCAACGCCATCTACGCTGTTGGGGGTGATCCGCGTGGTGCCCACCTGATGGGCATCTCCGTTGCCCGCACACTCGCCATCGCCTACGGGCTTTCGGGTGCGCTGGCTGCAATCACGGGCATTTACCTTGTCAGCCGCATGGGGACCGGCGATCCTTGGAGGGGCGAGGGATTCGAACTAGCGTCCATCACGCCCGTTGTCGTCGGTGGCACCATTCTCGCTGGCGGTCGCGGCGGCGTGCTTGGCACGCTGCTGGGGGTCTATCTCATTTCGCTTCTGAACAATCTCCTCAATTTCCTTGATGTCTCCACCTTCTACCAATGGATCATCCAGGGACTGATCATCATCACCGCAGTGGCAATCAACGTTGAGAGAGGGAGGCGCGCTTGAGCAGCCCGGCAGAAGAGACGGAAAGACCAATGCCTCGCATGTCTGTCGGCAACCTGTTGCGTGACTACGGACTGCTGGCCTTCCTGCTGCTAAACGTGATCGTCATTTCCATTCTCTCGCCAGCCTTCCTGAAACCCGAGAACCTGCTCAACATCCTGACGCAGGCTGCTCCTCTCGGCATGGTGGTTCTGGGCCAGGCGTTCTGCCTGCTGGTGCGCGGACTTGACCTCTCCGTTGCATCAGTGATGGCGACGTCTGCCGTGCTGGCCACGAGCTTCGCGGCCACTGACAATGCCATGATGCCGGTGATCTTTGCCGCGGCAATCGCGCTCGGAATCGCGGTCGGAACGGTCAACGGTTTCCTCGTCGCCAAGCGCGGCGTGTCGCCGTTCCTTGCCACACTGGCAACCACCATCGTGCTGCAGGGCATCCGCTTCCTCTACACAGAAGGATCAAGCGGCAGCACGCTGCCGGAAGGTTTCGCCGTGATCGGGCAGGGCCGCTTCCTCGGCCTGCCAGTCAACCTTCTCATCCTTGTGGCACTCACCCTGGTGCTCGGCTACGTCCTGCACTTCTCGCGTTTCGGCAGGCAGGTCTATCTCGTCGGAGGCAATCCGCGCGGCGCCATGCTGGTCGGCATTCGGAGCAATGCCGTGATCATCAGCTGCTATGTGATCTGTGCCGTCGTGGCGGCGATTGCCGGCCTGTGCCTCGTGGGGTACGTGGGCCAGGTCGACCAATGGACCGGCAAGGGATACGAACTCGACTCGATCGTCGCGGCGGTCATGGGCGGCATTGCCATCAACGGCGGGCGCGGCAACGTGTTTGGGGCACTGCTTGGTGTTTTCATCCTGGTCGTGATGTTCAATGCTGTCATCCTGCTGGGCCTGCCCGTACAGGTGCAGATGATCCTCAAGGGGATCATCGTCATCGCCGCCTCCGCACTTTACATCACAGATGGCAACCGCCGTGTGGCATGACCCCGTCAACTCAAAGCAGGATTGCTGATTCATGGCCAAGCGAATTGCCGTACTCGGAACCGGTGCAAATGGTGCCTCGATCGGAGCTGACCTCACGCTTGCCGGCCATGAACCTGTCCTGATCGACCAGTGGCCGGAAAATGTCGCGGCCATGCGCCGGAACGGGGTGCGGATTGAGATGCCGAACAAAACCCTCGTCACACCGGTGACAGCCTACAACCTTTGTGATGTCTGCACATTCAAGGAACCCTTCGACATCGTCCTCATGGTCCTGAAGGCCTATGATGCGCGCTGGGCGGCGCACCTCATTGCACCCTATCTGAAAAAGGATGGCCTGCTCGTGGGTGTGCAGAACGGCATGACAGCGGACACCATCGCGGAAGTCGTCGGTCCGGAGCGCACCATGGGTTGCGTGCTGGAAATTTCATCCGCCATGTTCGAGCCCGGCGTTGTGACGCGGGATTCGCCCCATGATCGTTCCTGGTTTGCGGTGGGAAGCCTTGCACCCTCCGGCAAGAGCAGGGAACAGGAAGTGGCTGACCTGCTGGGCTTCTCCGGTGCCGTCAACGTGGTCGACAACATCCAGGCCACAAAGTGGATGAAGCTCGTGAGCAACGCCACCACGCTCGTCTCGACCGCCATTCTGGGCCTGTCCATCCACGAAGCCGCGGCCATTCCCGAGATGCGTTCCCTGATGGTCCGGTCAGGGCAGGAGGCGCTCGACACCGGGGCGGCACTCGGACATCCGGTGCTTCCGATCTTTGGCTTGAAGGAAGCTGACATACGTCAGACCAACCGGCTTGTGGATACCCTGCTTGATGTGCTCCTGGCCGGCTTCACGCTCCCGAGCACCAAGACCACGGTGCTGCAGGACTGGATGAAAGGCCGCCATAGCGAAGTGGATGACCTCAACGGCCTGGTCGCACATCTCGCGGAAAGCAAGGGCAAGCGGGCACCCGTCAACGCGGCGATTGCCGAACTCGCCCGCCGCATCGAACGCGGCACGTTGAAGCCGGGTGCGGAAAACCTGGCGCTCCTGCAATCCATGAGCTGAAGGCCCGTCATGCCAGTTCACCACCGCGTCAGAAGCGCGCCGCGGCACCACATCAACGACACGCAAACACAGGAGGTATGAAACATCATGAGCAAAGGTCGGGTACAGGACAAGGTGACCATCGTCACTGGCGGATCACGCGGCATTGGCGGCGCAACGGTGCGCCGCTTTGTCGAGGAAGGCGCAAAGGTCGTGATCTTTGACATGCTGGATGAGGAGGGAACCGCGCTGGCCACGTCACTCGGTGCCAAGGTGACCTACCAGAATGTCGACATCACAAAGGAAGCAAGTGTCTCTGCCGCGGTCAGGAAGGTGGCCGATGCCCATGGCCGCATCGACATCCTGGTGAACAATGCCGGCATTCCTGGCGTGAACAAGTTCGCCCATGAAGTGGAGGTTGCCGAGTGGGACAGGGTGTTTGACGTGAACGTCAAGGGCATGTTCCTGTGCACCAAGCATGTGTTGCCGCACATGATGAAGCAGAAGGCCGGATCAATCGTGAACTTCTCGTCAATCTACGGATTGATCGGCAACATTGACCTGCCGCCCTATCATGCCACCAAGGGTGCCGTGCTGATGATGACCAAAACCGACGCGATCTGCTATGCGCCCCACGGAATCCGCGTGAATGCCGTGCATCCCGGTTCGACCATGACGGAACTCTTCATGAAGGCGGCGGAGAGCTACCCCGCGGGCAAGCAGGCCTATCTCGACATGATGAAGGAGAAGCATCCGCTTTGCCTCGGCGAACCCGTGGACGTGGCCAACTGCGTGCTGTTCCTCGCTTCGGACGAAGCCCGATTCGTCACCGGAGCCAGTCTCGTGATGGACGGCGGCTACACCGCGCAATAGGTCGCGGTCCACACCTGGGGGAGGGGGCGGCAGTGGCCGCTCCATTCCCTGTCCTGGCGGCGCAAAATCTCAGTGTGGTGCGTGACGGGCAATACCCGTAATGGCGGCGATCACCTTGCCCGCGTCGGCGTCGGCGCGGTTGAATTCCGCCGCCTTCTGGCCCAGGCGCAGCACGACGATACGGTCAGCGACTTCCAGGACCAGGTCGTTGAGATCATGGGAGATGACAATGATGGAACGGTGCTCGGAACGCAACCGCCGCAGCAGTTCGATCACCTGCTGGCGTTGTGCCACGCCCAGGGCTGCCGTGGGTTCATCCAGCAAGACGACCTTCGGATTTCGCAGCATGCAGCGGCAGATGGCAATGGCCTGGCGCTGCCCGCCCGAGAGGCGGCCCGCAGGGGTGGCAAGCGAACGGATCGTGGTGACCTGAAAATCCTTCAGCACTTCGCGGGCGCGCTTTTCCATGGCGGCCTTGCGCAGCCGAGCCCCACCCATCAGGCCGGAGGTCAGTTCCTGTCCAAGAAAGAGGTTCTGTACCGTGTTCAGGTTGTCGCAAACGGCGAGGTCCTGATACACGGTCTCGATGCCCAGCGCGCGCGCATCAACAGGTGTGTTGATGTCGACCTTGTTGCCCTCAAAGAGAAACTCCCCGCCATCGGCAGGCACTGAACCCGAGATGGCCTTGATCAGCGTGGACTTTCCCGCGCCATTGTCGCCCACGAGTGCAACGATCTCGTCACGCTTCAGCTGGAAACTCACACCATCAAGCGCCGTGATGCCGCCGAACCGCTTGGAAATGCCGCGCAATTCCAGAACTGGTGTTTCAGTGTCTGCCATCTCAGCCATATTCCTGTCAGGTGTTTCGCGCATTTCATGAAAGTTGCCGGGCGCCGCAGGGAAGGGACGGCGCCCGGCGGTCAGGCTACTGCTTGCATTCCGGAACGGCAGCTGCCTCGCCCGTGCAGATGTCGGCCCATGACCAGACGCCCGCGTCAACAACAGCGCTGACATTCGACTTGTCGATGTTCACGACATCGAGGTACCCCGTCGGGATCTTGGCAAAGCCATTGTCGAACTCGCCATTGATGATGCTCGCAGGTGGCGTCTTGCCTCCGAGCACCGACACCACAACCTGGGCAGCCGCATCGGCGAGATTGCCATAGGGCTTCAGCACCGTGGCGCTCTGCTTGCCAAGCAGGATGTATTGCAGGGCTTCGACGTTGGCGTCCTGGCCGCCGTAGACCGGCACTTTACCGGCCATGTCCTGCGAGGTGAGGGCGGCGATGGCACCTGCTGCCGTACCATCATTCGAGGCCACGATGGCATCGATCTTGTCGCTGGTCTTGGTCAGGCACTGTTCCATCAGCTTCTGGGCCGCACTCGGCACCCAGCCGTCCGTGTAGTCCTCGCAGACGATTTCGATGGCGCCAGACTTGATCATCGGATCAAGATGCTCATCCTGACCCTGTTTCACCGCCGTGGTGTAGAAGTCACCCTTGTTGCCATAGAGGCGGGCAACTTTTTTCGCGCCGGACTTGGCGATCGCTTCCGCGGCGTACTTGCCCTGGGCCTGACCCACCTTGAGCGCGCCGAACTGCACGAAGTAATCAAGCGGCCCATCCTTGGCTTCGTGTTCATAGGCCACGACCGGAATGTTGGCGGACTTTGCCTCCGTCAGAATGCCGGATGCGACAGACGGGTCAGCCGCAACCAGCACGATGGCCTTGGTGCCTGCGGTGATGGCGGCTTCCGCCTGTTGCTGCTGCTTGGCAGCGCTGCCTTCGGCGTTGATCAGCTCGACCTTCACATTTGGCGCGTATTTTGCCATGGCTTCGACGAACTTCGGTCCGTCCTGCTGGATGAAGCGGACTGTTGTGACGTTAGGCAGCATGAAATGGATGGTTCCGGTCAGCGCCGGATCCGCCTCCTGCGCATGGGCCGGGCTGAACAGAGCCGCTCCCGCAAGCAGTGCTGCGGCAAGGTGTGTGGTAGTCTTCATTTCAGTCTCCTCTTCTGTTTTCTCATTCTTCTTTTCAGCACCCCGGATCGCCCGCAGGCGTGAACTCATGCCGGACGCCGCGTCACCAGCGCGTCGATCGACGTTGCCGCGACCAGCAGCGCACCCTGTGTGGCAAGTTTCACCTCGGTGCCGTAGCCGATGAGGTCCATGCCATTGGAAATGGCGGTGATCGCGAAAGCGCCGATGACCGCGGACCACGGAGAGCCGCGCCCGCCAAACAGGCTCGTGCCGCCGACGACGGCGGCCGTGATGGCGAGCAGCAGTTCACCGCCCGCGCCCGATTGTGCAGACACACCCAGAAGCCGCGAGGCCCCCAGCACGCCGCCAAAGGCGGCAAATGCACCACACAGCGCGAAGGCCATGAGGCGGATGCGATTCACGGAGACGCCGGCACGTGCCACGGCACTGGCGTTTGAGCCGACGGCATAGAGATAGAGGCCGTAGCGCGTGCTTGACGTGAAGTAGGAGAAGATGGCCGTCAGACCAATGAAGATCACGCCCGCCAGCGGCACACCTTTGTGCATCGACAGGACGACCACAATTCCGCACAGGGCAGCGGCAGCAAGGCCAACGGGCAGGCCGACGTGATTGGCGAGAGAGACGTCCAGACCAGCTTTCCGGGCGTCGCGGTAATGCAGCCAGCGCAACACGGCGAAAGCAGCGATGGCCACGATCGCCAGAAGCCAGCCAAAGGTCCGCGGCAGGAACGTGCCCACCAGAAGCGTGAGCGGCGTTCCCATGATGTTGTACTGCCCGGTTTCGGGCAGCATGGAGAGTTGCAGGCCCGCCAGCGCCAGTGACACGCCGAAGGTGATGAGGAAGGCCGGTGCCCGGGTTCGCGCAATCCACGCACCCTGCAGCACACCGATGAAGGCACCGAATGCCACAGCCGACAGCACTCCCAGCCAGGACGCCATGCCCAAATCGACGACCACCACGCACATAAGCGTTGCGGCCGTCGCGCCAATGGCGGCGACGGCAAGGTCGATCTCGGCAATCAGCAGGATTGGCACCATGCCCAGCGCAATGGTGCCGACGACGACTGTCTGCAGGACCATGTTCGAGATGTTGCGGGGCGAGATGTAGGCGATGTTCTGAAAGGCAAAGAAGATAAAGATCAGCACGATCGCCAGCAGAACCGGGGCATAGCGGAAGTCGCCTGCAAGCGCGTCCACAAGGCGGGCACCGAGGCTGCGCTCATCCCGCATGGTTCCGACGTTTGCCTGACTGGCAGCCTGCGCCACAGTTCCCTCCCATGTTCTGGCGGCGCGGATCTTGTAGGCCCGCTGCTGCTTCAATTTCCAAAAAACGAACCACAAGGTAGCCATATTCGATTTATTGTGACGATGACTAAAATTATCAAAATGATAAATCTCAGGCCTCTGAATGCCGAAATTGCGGCTAGCCTCGGGTTCAAAGGCGCGCCCGGCGCCCCGCTGCACGGATCGGCGAGGCTGCGGCCATTCAAGCGTGAGGGAGAAACTTGATGTCCACGATTGATCGCATGAACCTGTCAGGGAAGGTTGCCATCGTGACAGGCGGTGGTGGTGACATTGGTTTTGCCATCGCCACCCAGCTGTACAATCTCGGTGCGGTGGTCGTGCTGGCAGACCTGAAGGACAGCGTGGCTTCGGCGGCCGCGAGACTGAAGGGTGGCAAGGGCAAGGCCGACTGGCTGAAGATGGACGTATCGAGCAGCGCATCAGTCGATGATGGCGTGGCGGAGACAGTGAAACGCCATGGCAGGCTTGATGTAATGGTGGCGGCAGCAGGCATAGCCTATGACCAGAAGACCCTGGACCACAGCGATGACAACTGGCACCGCGTGATGGGGGTCAATCTCGATGGTGCCTTCTTCTGCGTGCGCGCCGCGGGCCGGCAGATGGAAAAGACGGGTGGCGGCTCCATCATCGCCATTTCATCGATCTGCGCGGTGACCACGTCCGGGCCGGAGAAACACATTGGCTATGACGTGTCCAAGGCCGGTGTCGCGCACATGTGCCGCAATGTGGCAGTGGAATGGGCCGACAAGAACATCCGGGTCAACGCGGTCGGCCCCGGCTACACCAACACGGTTCTCCTGAATGAGGTTGGCATGACCAATCCCTCCATGCTGAAAGAGTGGATCGACGACATTCCCGTGCACCGCCTCATGGAACCGCGCGAAATTGCCGACGTTGTGGCCTTCCTCGCCTCTGATGCCGCGAGCGGCATCACCGGACACGAGTTGATGGTCGATGGCGGCTATTCCGCCTCGTGAACCTGACTGGCTGTGCACAGGCGGACCTCAACCTCGTTGTGACAGAAGCAGATTTTCGATTATGCTCCCCCATCCCGGGAATTTCCGGGCAATGGGGACAACGGGATGGTGAAAATCAAGTCAACGGGTTTGACGCTGGCAAGTTCTGCCTATGAGGCCATCCGGCTCGACATTATCGAAGGCCGACTGCGGCCAGGCGAGAAGATGCAGTTTGATGCCCTGCGCGAGCGTTATGGCATCGGCATCAGCCCCATCCGCGAAGCGCTGAGCAGCCTGCAGGCTGAAGGGTGGGTGGACCGCGAGGAACAGCGTGGATTCCGCGTGGCCGAAATCAGCGACGAGGAACTGACCGAACTGGCGCGCACGCGAGTCTTGATCGAGGGGATGGCCGTGGCGGAAGCCATTGCCCGCAATGATACTGCCGCCGAGGAAGAGCTGGTGCTGGCCTACAACCGCATGAGCAAGGAACACCGCATCAAGGAAGGCATGGCGCGCAATCTTGAATGGGAGAAGCGGCACCGGGACTTCCATCTTGCGCTGATCGCCGGCTGCCGGATGAAGTGGATTGTCCAGCTTGGGCAGCAGCTGTTCGATGTCTATGAACGCTACCGCCTGCTGTCTGGCCCGATCAATCCGGAGCGCAAGGAACTGGGCGAACACCGCGCCATCCTCGATGCCTATGTGGCTGGGGATGCGGCAGAGGTGAAGAAGCTGCTGGCGCAACACTACCAGGTGACAATCGATTTCATCATGGCCTCACAGGCAAAGGCTGCGGCACGCGCGGCTGAAGCCAAGCCGCGCTGACAGGGTGCAGGCCCGCAAGGCGGTTACTTGGCCTTTGTGCCGCACCCGGACGTGATTGATCAGGCTGTGCCGACCACCTGCCTGTAGGCGGCAATCAGGTCCGTTGCGTTTTCCTGCCGCGCCTCGCGCTTGCCGCTCTCGATTTCAAAGGTCAATCGTATTTGCCGGGTCATTTTCCCGGTCACCGTTATCCGGAAAACCCGACCTTCGGACTGCCCTGCCCATCGACGATTTTCACTTTCGGAATTCTTTTG
>ERZ1645187.861-NODE-861-length-29349-cov-7.355636_pt1 | contig 29349 bp, 22 predicted proteins | sample MGYA00575352_ERZ1645187 | MGnify/ENA primary metagenome ERZ1645187 (study PRJEB40837, sample SAMN11349314) | freshwater sediment metagenome | isolation source: river sediment | host: Sediment | place: India: Wazaribad , New Delhi | collected 2017-02-21 ...
CTAACCTTGAAGGCGCGGGCTACGGACTTGTGGTGCCACAGTATGTCGCTGACGCTGGAATCAAGACTGTTGCTGATCTTGCGGCCAACAAGGACAAGTTCGGTGGCAAGTTCTATGGAATCGAATCCGGCAACGATGGCAACCGCATCATCCAGACCATTATTGCCGACGCCAAGAACAACCTCGCGGGATGGGAACTGGTCGAAAGTTCCGAAGCCGGCATGCTGACCGAAGCCGAGAAGGCCATCAAGAACAACGAATGGATCCTGTTCCTTGCCTGGACACCACATCCGGTCATGGGTGAGATGAAGATCTCCTACCTTGATGGCGTAGGGGACTATGGCTTTGGCCCGGCAACGGTCTACACCAACGTTCGCGCTGGTTACGTGGCGGAATGCCCGAATGCCGGAAAGCTCGTTTCCAATCTCCGCTTCAACCTCAAGATGGAAGGCGAGATGATGGCGCCCGTGCTCAAGGACGGCAAGGACCCCAAGGAAGTTGCCCAGGAATGGATCAAGGCCAACCCTGATTCGATCAATGCCTGGCTGGATGGCGTGACGGCCTTCGATGGCAGCGATGCCAAGGCCGCAGCGCAGGCAATCCTGAAATAAACCTATGACATGGGGCGCGGGGGGGACTTAACCCGCGCCCTTGTTTTTCTGTCCGGCTGGGAACGACTCCACAGGAGCAAGGGGCGCCGCGATGAATGATCCCGTTTCACTTTGGATTGCCGACAAGGCAAACAAGATTCCCGTCGGGCCTTGGGGAAAGAACCTGATCGACTTTGTCGTCACCTGGTTCGAATGGTTGTTCGACGGCCTGAAGGACGGCCTCAACGCGCTCGTGGAAGGTACCACCTGGCTGCTGCTCCAGTGCCCTCCGATCCTTCTGGCCATTTTTCTGACGGCCGCCGCCTATTTTCTCCAGAAGAAGAAATGGCTGGCGCTGGGCGTTCTGGCTGGCTTCCTCTTTATCCTGAACCAGGGCCTCTGGAAGGAAACCATCCAAACGCTCGTGCTGGTGCTCTACGCAACGGCCCTGTCCATGGCCATCGGCGTGCCACTGGGCATCTGGGCAGCCCACAAGCCGCGTGTCTGGCAATCGCTGCAACCGGTCATGGACCTCATGCAGACCATGCCGACCTTCGTCTATCTCATTCCCATCCTCATTCTTTTCGGTCTTGGTGCCGCCCCCGCGCTGATTGTCACGATCATCTTTGCCATGCCGGCACCGGTGCGCATGACCTATCTCGGAATCACATCAATCCCCAAGCCGATGATCGAAGCGGGTGAGAGTTTCGGTGCCACCAAGCGCCAGCTCTTGTGGAAGGTGGAACTGCCCGCTGCCTTGCCCACCATCATGGCGGGACTGACACAATGCATCATGCTGTCACTTTCCATGGTGGTGATCGCAACCCTCATCGGCGCGCCATCGCTTGGTAATCCGGTCAACAGGGCGCTGAACAACCGCAACATTCCTCTGGGCATCGAAGCAGGCCTGGCGATTGTTGTCCTCGCCATCATTCTCGACCGTGTCCTGGCCGTGAAGTCGGGAGCCCGCAAATGACCGTGGCTGTCGAATTCCGCAACGTTGACATCATCTTTGGCGACAAGACCGAAGCCGCCCTGGCCATGCTGGATGCGGGCCAGAGCAGGGCCGACATCCTGTCCGCCACCGGGTCAGTGCTGGGCGCAGCGGGCGCAAGCCTCGCCGTCAAGGAAGGCGAAATCAGCGTCCTCATGGGCCTGTCCGGCTCCGGGAAGTCCACGTTGTTGCGCGCCGTCAATGGCCTCAACAAGGTGACGCGCGGCGAAGTGCTGGTCCGCCACAAGGGCAAAATGGTGGACGTTGTTTCCTGCGCGGCGGATGAATTGCGTGACATCCGCCAGCACGCGGTTGCCATGGTCTTCCAGCAGTTTGCCCTGCTGCCGTGGCGCACGGTGGCTGAAAATGCCGGCTTCGGGCTTGAGCTTGCCGGCATGCCGGACTCTGAACGCAAGACCCGTGTTGACAAGCAGCTGAAACTCGTCGGCCTCGACAGCTGGGCCGGCAAATATGTGCACGAACTGTCTGGCGGCATGCAGCAGCGTGTTGGCCTCGCCCGGGCCTTTGCAACAGAGGCGCCCATACTGTTGATGGATGAGCCATTCTCGGCCCTTGACCCCCTGATCCGCACCAAGCTGCAGGACGAACTGCTTCAGCTCCAGAAAGAACTGAAGAAAACCATCGTCTTCGTCAGTCATGACCTTGAGGAAGCCCTCAAGCTGGGCAATACCATCACCATCATGGAGGGTGGCAGGATCGTCCAGTCCGGACGTCCGGAAGATATTGTGCTTCGCCCCGCCAATGACTACGTCAAGGACTTCATCGCCAACGTCAATCCGCTCTCTGTGCTGACGGCATGGAACGTCATGCGCGCGCCCCATGAGTTGGTGAAGGAGAAGGGTGGCTGGATTTGGCTGGATCGCCGCAAGACCACCCGCTTCAAGCTTGGCAAGGACAATCACGTGACGGTGGTGGAACGGGACGGTGGGCCGGCAACATGGGTGCCCTGTGCCGAGGCTGAAAAATCATTCGACGCCAGAACGAGACCTGTCTTCTGGGCCACACCGGGCACGCCGCTCCGCACAGTCATGCTGGCCATGCACCGCTCTGAAACGGCGCCTGTGGCCCTGTTCAATGAAGACAACACCTTTGCCGGTTCCATTGGCGTGCGGGATGTGCTGCAGGCTGTGCTCAAGCGCCAGGACTGAGCCCGACGCTGACCCGGGGTCTGCTCCGGCTTTGCTTGACCCCATGGGCGCGCCCTGCCAAAGAACGCCCAAAAGCTGGTGCCCGGCCAACCGGAAGCCCGCGCATGAACAGACTCCGGACACATGACCATCGATCCCTCTCTTATCCGCAATTTCTCCATTGTCGCGCATATTGACCATGGCAAGTCCACGCTTGCCGACCGGCTGATCCAGCTGACAGGTGCGGTCTCCGACCGTGAAATGCAGGACCAGATTCTCGATTCCATGGACCTCGAGCGTGAACGCGGCATCACCATCAAGGCCAACACGGTGCGTCTCGACTACAAGGCCAAGGACGGCAAGACCTATGTCCTCAACCTGATCGACACACCCGGGCACGTGGACTTCGCCTACGAGGTCTCGCGCTCACTGGCCGCCTGCGAGGGTGCCCTGCTCGTGGTCGACGCCTCGCAAGGGGTGGAGGCCCAGACGCTGGCCAACGTCTATCAGGCCATCAATGCCAATCTGGAGATCGTGCCCGTTCTCAACAAGGTGGACCTGCCCGCCGCCGAGCCGGACCGCATCAAGCAGCAGATCGAGGACGTGATTGGCATCGATGCTTCGGAATCGGTGCTTATCTCTGCCAAGACAGGCCTTGGCGTGCCGGATGTTCTGGAAGCCATCGTCACCCGGCTGCCCCCGCCTACGGGCGACCGCAATGCGCCGCTGAAGGCGCTTCTGGTCGACTCCTGGTACGACCCCTATCTCGGTGTCGTCGTTCTCGTCCGCATCAAGGATGGCGTGCTGCGCAAGGGCATGAAGGTCAAGATGATGGGAACCGGCGGTCTTTACACGATCGAGCGCGTCGGCGTCTCCCGCCCCAAGAAGGAAAACGTGGCCGAACTCGGCCCTGGCGAAATCGGCTTCTTCACCGCCGCCATCAAGGAAGTGGCCGACACGCGCGTCGGCGACACCATCACCGAGGACAAGAACCCGACTGCGCAAGCCTTGCCGGACTTCAAGGAAGCGCAGTCCGTGGTCTTTGCCGGATTCTTCCCCGTCGACGCCTCGGAGTTCGAGGACCTGCGCGATGCCATGGGCAAGTTGCGCCTGAACGATGCTTCCTTCACCTACGAGATGGAAACATCCGCCGCCCTCGGCTTCGGTTTCCGCTGCGGCTTCCTTGGGCTTCTCCATCTTGAAATCATCCGTGAGCGGATCGAACGCGAGTTCAACGTCGAAATCATCACCACGGCACCTTCGGTCATCTACAAGATCAATCTCAGGGATGGCACTCATGTCGACATGCACAATCCCGCCGACATGCCGGATGTCTCGCTCATCCTGAACATGGAAGAACCCTGGATTCAGGCCACCATATTCGTGCCGGATGACTATCTGGGCTCGGTGCTGAAGCTCTGCGAGGACCGCCGCGGGCGCCAGAAGCAGCTCACCTACGCCGGCAGCCGCGCCATGGTGGTCTATGACCTGCCGCTGAACGAAGTGGTGTTCGACTTCTACGACCGCCTGAAATCGGTGTCGAAGGGTTACGCTTCGTTCGACTACAAGATGACAGAATATCTCCAGGCCGATCTGGTCAAGTTGTCGATCCTCGTCAATGAAGAACCGGTTGACGCCCTCTCGATGGTGGTCCACCGCACGCGCGCCGAGCAGCGTGGCCGCGTCATGTGCGAGAAGCTCAAGGACCTCATTCCGAACCACATGTTCAAGATTCCCATCCAGGCGGCGATTGGCGGCAAGATCGTGGCCCGTGAAACCATCTCCGCCCTGCGCAAGGACGTGACGGCCAAGTGCTACGGTGGCGACATCTCGCGCAAGCGCAAGCTTCTCGACAAGCAGAAGGAAGGCAAGAAGAAGATGCGGCAGTTCGGCAAGGTCGACATTCCGCAGGAAGCCTTCATCGCCGCCCTCAAGATGGACGAGAATTGAGACGATTCAGCTGCCGCTGAACACAGCGCACAGGCGCGCCTGTTCATCCGGCGGCAAGGGCTTGCCATCAACCGAGCAAGTTGCGGTGCCTGTGAAGTGCCTACATCCCGCGCAGGTACCGAAGCGGGCAACGCCCTGCCGGCCGATTTCGAGATCAAGCAACTCGGCGAGGGCACGGGCAAATCTCCGCCGGGTCTTGCCGCCCAGCGTTTCGAGATCAGTCGCGACGGCGAGCAGGGGATCGGAGCGTAGCGTCTCGTGTCCAGCTTCGGTCAGGTCGAGCAGAACGTAGCGCTCGTCGGATTCCTTCGTCCGGCGGCTGACGAACCCTTTTCTCTGGAGGCTCAGCAGGCTTTGCGACACCGTGCCCTTGGTTGCACCGAGATAGCGCGCCACCTGCCCCGGCGAACGCGACAGGCGGTTGGCTCGTGAAAGGAAGCGCAAGACCTCCCACTGGGCCGGAACAAGCCCACCCGCATGTCCGGACTGCCTGAGCAGCCGTCCCAGCCGCTCAAGCCGCGTGGCGATGTCGAACGTCGTTGGCTGGTCGCCGTCTTCGCTGTCGCTTTGCTCTTTGGCCATGGTCAGGCTGCGACGCCACTGCCGACAGGGCAGGACACCCCCGTTCCGCCAAGGCCGCAGTATCCCGCCGGGTTCTTGGCAAGGTACTGCTGGTGATAGGCCTCGGCAAAATAGAAGGGACCCGCCTGCGCGAGTTCTGTCGTCACAGGTCCATGGCCTTTTGCAGCCAAAGCCCTCTGGTATATTTGGGCAGAGGCGCGCACTGCGGCTTCGTCGCCCGGCTCCGTCCAATAGGCGGCAGACCGGTATTGTGAGCCCACGTCGTTACCCTGGCGCATGCCCTGTGTGGGATCGTGGGATTCCCAGAACACCTTGAGCAAGGCCTCAAGGCTGGTCTGGCCGGGATCAAAGACCACAAGAACCGCCTCGGCGTGGCCGGTGGCGCCGGAACAGACTTCCTCATAGGTGGGGTTCGGCGTGAAGCCTCCGGCATTGCCCACGGCCGTGACCCAGACGCCGGGCACCTGCCAGAACCGACGTTCGGCCCCCCAGTAGCAGCCGAGGGCAAAGACGATGCTGCGCATGCCTGCCGGATATGGCCCTTTCAGGGGCCGGCCGGAGACAAAATGCGTGTCTGCTGTGGCAATTGGCTGCGGGCGCCCCGGCAGGGCGGTTGCCTTGTCGATGAGTGTCGCTTTGCGGCTGAAGAGCATCGGTAGACTCCTGTGGTTCCAGCACTAGCATATGGGGACGCAAGGCCAAAATCCCGCAGGCCGCCACCAGCTGGCAGCCTGCACTTTCCCTTGAAAGTCATGTGAACAGGCCTTGAACCTTTCGAAACGCCGGGTATAAGCCTCCGCCAACGGAAGGGTGGCCGAGTGGTTTAAGGCGCACGCCTGGAACGCGTGTTTACGTGAAAGCGTAACGAGGGTTCGAATCCCTCCTCTTCCGCCATTTTCTCCTCCCACTTCAACACTGGATGCTGGAATTCGCGTTTGGTTCCCGGGGGGATGACACCCCCGTTTCCTGTGCTAGCATTTGACATCTCGTGCCGGACTAGTCCGGCAGGACAACAGGGAGTTCCAGCACATGAAACACTATGGCATCAGGTCGCTGCTGGCAGGCGCTGCCATCCTCGCGCTGTCTGCATCGGCGTCCTTTGCGGAAGTCATCTTCAACCGTGGCAATTCTGCAGACCCGGAATCGCTCGATCCGCACAAGACGTCGACCGTCTACGAAGCCAACATCCTGCGTGATCTTTTCATGGGCCTGATGATCCACAATGCCAAGGCAGAACTGGAACCGGGCGCGGCTGAAAGCTACGCTGTATCAGACGACGGCAAGGTCTACACCTTCAAGATGCGCGCTGGCGCAAAGTGGTCGGACGGCAGCCCGGTGACGGCCGAGGACTTCGTCTATTCCTGGCAGCGCCTCGTCAACAAGGACACAGCTGCTGAATATGCCTACATGCTGTCTCCGGTCGTCAATGCGGATGCGGTCACCAAGGGCGAGAAGAAGCCCGAGGAACTTGGCGTCAAGGCCGTCGATGACATGACATTCGAAGTGACGCTGAACTCTGCCACGCCCTACTTCCTCGAAATGCTCACCCACCAGGCGACTTATGCGATCAGCAAGGCCAACGTCGAGAAATTCGGAGCCGACTTCATCAAGGCCGGCAACCTGGTCTCCAACGGCGCCTACATGCTGGCCGAGTTCGTGCCCAACGACCACATCAAGGCGGTGAAGAACCCGAACTTCTACGATGCCGCCAACGTGCAGATCGACACGGTCAACTACATCCCCACCGAAGACCGTTCCACGGCAATGAAGCGCCTGGAGGCGGGCGAACTCGACTCGAATGACGACATCCCCACCGAACAGCTGGCGGAACTGAAGGCCAAGTTCGGTGACCAGGTCCGCATCGGGCCCTATCTCGGCACCTACTATTATGTCTTCAAGACCGACAAGGAACCGTGGAAGAACGTGAAGCTGCGCCATGCTGTTTCCATGGCCATCGACCGCGACTATCTGGCGGAGAAGGTCTGGACGAACACAATGGTCCCCGCCTATTCGCTCGTGCCGCCCGGCATCAGCGGCTATGAGGCACGGCCAGCGGAATACGCCGAGAAGACCCAGCTGGACCGCGAAGACGAGGCCAAGAAGATCCTCGCCGAACTGGGTTATGGTCCCGACAAGCCGCTGAAGATGGAAATCCGCTACAACACCTCGGAGAACCACAAGAACACGGCCGTGGCCATCCAGGAACAGCTGAAGCCGCTGGGCATCGAAGTGTCGATGGTGAACACCGACACCAAGACCCACTATGGCCATCTGGAACAGAAGGGTGATTTCGACATCGCGCGCGGCGGCTGGATTGCCGACTACAAGGATCCCGCCAACTTCCTTGATCTGTGCAAGACCGGCACCGGCAACAACTACGGCCAGTACGCCAATCCCGAATATGACAAGCTTCTGGCCGATGCCGCGGCAGCAGGCGCGGAAGAGCGCATGAAGAAGCTCTCGGAAGCCGAGGCGATGGGCGTGGCCCGTGACCTGTGCTTCGTGCCGCTGCTTTTCTACAGCTACCACACCATTGTCTCGTCGAAGCTCTCGGGCTGGGAAGACAACGTCATGGATGTGCATCCCACCCGCTTCATCAAGAAGAACTGATCTCACATGAAAGCCATCCGTCCCGGCATTGGCCGGGACGGATAGAAGTGTCCTGCACATGCTGCGCTATGTCTTCCGGCGACTCCTGACAGCCATTCCGACGCTCTTCGTGATCGTCACCATTTCTTTTTTCCTGATCCGCGTTGCGCCCGGCGGTCCGTTTAATCAGGAAAAAGGGCTGAACCCTGTGATCAAGGCAAATCTGGAACGGCAATTCGGCCTCGATCTGCCACTCTGGAAACAATACCTGAACTATCTCGGCAATCTGCTGCATGGTGATTTTGGCCCGAGCTACAACCTGCCGGATTTCACTGTTGCCGAACTGTTTCGCACCGGCCTGCCGGTCTCCGTGCAATTGGGAGCCACCGCGCTGGTGCTGGCGCTTATTGTCGGCGGCGCGCTCGGGGTATTCGCGGCGCTCTATCAGAACCGTCCTGCTGACTACATGGTAGTCGCGGCTGCAACGGCGGGCAGCACCATACCCACGTTTGTGATCGCGCCGCTCTTCCAGCTTTTCTTTGCCTTGACGTTGAAATGGGTGCCGGTGGGTGGCTGGGGTGACGGCGCGCTGGTCAACAAGATCGGCCCGGTGATCACACTCATGTTGCCGCAACTGGCTGTGGTGGCGCGGCTGATGCGTGGCGCGATGATCGAGGCCCTCAGGGGTCATCACATCCGCACGGCCCGCGCCATGGGCCTGTCCGACTATTCGGTTGTCGTGCGCCACGCCATGCGCGGAGCCCTTTTGCCGATCGTGTCCTATGCCGGACCGGCGGCGGCTTCCTTGCTCACAGGTTCCCTGATTGTCGAATACATCTTCGCCATTCCCGGCGTCGGACGGTACTTTGTCGATGCGGCGCTCAACCGCGACTACACGCTTGTGATGGGAACAGTTGTGGTCATCGCCATCTTCACCCTGTTCTTCAACCTGATGGTTGACGTGATGTACGCCCTTGTTGACCCCAGGGTACGCTATGACTGATGCACACCTTCCATCTCCGGCGGCGGGGCGTTCCCTGTGGGCCGATGCGCGCGCGCGCCTGCTGCGCAACAGGGCGGCGATGGTCAGCATTGTCTATCTCGCGGTGATGGCGCTGGCCTGCATCTTCGGGCCGTCACTGGTGCCCAACGACTTCACCACGATTCACGCCGACTACACCCGTGTGCCGCCCTCTCTCTCGGCCTATCCCAAGGCAGAGGGAATCGAGGCCGCGCTGAAGGATGCCTTGCGCCGGGCCCGTCTTGATCTTGTGGCTTGGAAGCAGGACGGTTCACAGCTTGACGTCACGGTGGCCTCCGCCAAGCCGGTTGATCCGCGCTCTGTCCGCTACCTCGACCGTTCGGACGTGTTCGAAGGAACCACGGTACGCGAGAGCGCGGCAGATGGTCTGACAATGACCATGTCCACGCAGGTTCAGCACACCTATTTCTTCTTCGGCACCGACAGCAACGGCCGCGATCTCCTGCAGCGCACGCTGGTGGCGGGGCGCGTGTCATTGGCCATAGGTCTGCTGGCCGGCATCGTCGCGGTCATCATCGGCGTTCTCTATGGCGCATCAGCCGGACTGATCGGCGGCAAGACCGACGAGGTGATGATGCGCATTGTCGATATCCTCTATTCGCTTCCCTTCATCTTCTTCGTCATCATGCTGGTGGTGTTCTTCGGGCGGAACTTTGTCCTGATGTTCCTTGCTGTCGGAGCTGTGCTATGGCTCGACATGGCGCGGATCGTGCGCGGGCAGGCGCTCTCGCTCAAGCGCCAGGAATATGTCCAGGCGGCGGAGGCCCTCGGCGTTACCCGGGCGGGCATCCTCGTCCGCCATGTCATTCCAAACCTTCTCGGGCCGGTGGTGATCTACATGACACTTCTGGTGCCGCAGGTGATCATCCTCGAGAGTTTCCTGTCCTATCTCGGGCTCGGTGTGCAGGAACCGCTGTCAAGCTGGGGTGTCTTGATCTCCCAGGGTGCAAAGTCCATTCCAGGTGCCCAGTGGCTGCTCATTTTCCCATCTGTGTTTTTGACCACAACGCTGTTTGCCCTCAACTTCATCGGTGACGGACTGCGCGATGCGCTTGATCCGAAGGATCGCTGACATGACCGGCGCTGCCCTCACGCTCAAGAATGTCGCGGTCCGCTTTCACACCCTTGATGGTACCGTCGATGCCGTGAAGGGCGTGTCGCTCTCCGTCAATCCCGGTGAGACGCTGGCGATTGTGGGGGAATCCGGTTCCGGAAAGAGCCAGCTCATGATGGCCGTGATGGGCTTGCTCGCAAGCAATGGCCAGGCCTCCGGGGAGGCCACCTTTGACGGGAAGAACCTGATCAGCATGCCCAAGGCGGAACTCAATTCCGTCCGTGGCCGGCGGATCACCATGATCTTCCAGGAACCGATGACATCGCTGGACCCGCTCTACACGGTTGGCGACCAGCTGCGTGAACCGATCATGCAGCATCAGGGCCTGCCGGCAGCCGCTGCCGAAGCGCGCGCCCTTGAAATGCTCGAACTTGTGCGCATTCCCGATGCCCGCCGCCGCATGTCATCCTACCCCCATGAAATGTCCGGCGGGCAGCGCCAGCGCGTGATGATTGCCATGGCGCTCGCCAACAAGCCCGAAGTCCTCATTGCCGACGAGCCCACGACTGCCCTTGATGTCACCATCCAGGCCGAAATTCTCGAACTGATGGCTGACCTGCAGAAGCGCCTGGGCATGGCCATGATCTTCATCACCCATGACCTCAACATCGTGCGCCGCATTGCCCACCGCGTGGCCGTGATGCGCCATGGCGAGGTTGTGGAGGAGGGCGCGACGGCCACGATCTTCTCGAAGCCGGTCCATGCCTATACCAGGGCGCTGCTTGACGCCGAACCCACCGGCCGGAAGGAAGCGGTTGCCGCGAATGCCCCGGTCGTCCTGAGCGGCATCGATACACGGGTGAACTTTTCACTGGGCGGCGGCTGGTTCAGCGGTCCCAAGGTCGTGCTGCGTGCCGTGGACAGGGTTTCGCTCACCCTGCGACAAGGCCAGACCATTGGCATTGTGGGGGAATCGGGTTCGGGAAAATCAACACTTGCCCGCGCCCTGCTGCGGCTTCTGCCGGCCGAAGGTGCCATCACCTTTGACGGCCGCAGCATCGCGGGGCTGGATGCTGCCGCCATGCGGCCATTGCGCCGGCAGTTGCAAGTCGTCTTGCAAGATCCTTTCGGTTCACTCAGTCCGCGCATGACGGCGGGGCAAATCATCACCGAGGGTCTGCTGGTGCATGAGCCCGGCATGTCGGCCGCCGAGCGGGACCGCCGGGCCGTGCGCGCCATGGAAGAGGTGCAGATCGACCCCGCCTTGCGCAACAGGTACCCGCACGAGTTTTCTGGTGGCCAGCGCCAACGCATTGCCATTGCCCGTGCCATCATTCTCAAGCCCAGGGTCGTCGTCCTGGACGAGCCCACATCGGCATTGGACCGGCAGGTGCAAAGGCAGATCGTGGAGCTGCTGCGCGACCTGCAGAAGGCCAACGGGCTGTCTTACCTCTTCATCAGCCATGACCTCGCGGTGGTGCGGGCCATGGCAGACCATATCATGGTCCTGAAGGATGGCCGGCTGGTGGAGGAAGGACCTCCCGCCGAAGTCATGGATCATCCGCAGGACCCCTATACCCGCCGCCTGATGGCAGCGGCCTTCGCCAGCACGACTTCACTTGAAAGACTGTCATGACCCGCACCTTTGCCCGGCCGGAAAAAATCACCTTTGTCAAAGCGGCGCGCGAGGATGCGACAGCCGACACGGCTGCCATCGAAGCCACGGTCAAGACCATTCTTTCGGATGTCCGCGAGAAGGGCGACGCGGCAGTCCGCAGCTATGCCATGACGTTCGACAAGAGCTGCCCGGACGTTCTGGAAGTCAGCAAGGCCGAACGGATGCAGGCCCTTGATTTGCTCGACCATCAGACGCGTGAAGATACGGAGTTTGCCATCGGGAATGTCCGGTCCTTTGCCGAGGCGCAATTGAAGACCATTCTTCCCCTTGAGGTGGAATTGCGGCCCGGTCTTCATCTTGGCCATCGGGTCATACCTATCGAAACCATTGGCGCCTATGTACCCGGCGGACGCTATCCCCTGCTGTCTGCGCCGATCATGACGCTGGTGCCTGCCAAAGTCGCAGGATGTGCCGAAGTGATCGCATGTCTTCCGCCGACGGCGCATCCTGCCATGATTGCTGGATGCCACTTGTCGGGTGCCGACCGGATTTTCCGTGTGGGTGGCGCACAGGCGATTGCGGCCATGGCCTATGGAACGGAATCGATCCCCGCTGTCGACAAGGTCGTTGGCCCAGGCAATGCCTTCGTCAATGAGGCCAAGCGCCAGGTCTTTGGGCCTGTTGGAATCGACCAGTTGGCGGGCCCAAGTGAAATCTTTGTTGTCGCTGACGAGTCGGGCGATCCGGAAATGATTGCAACGGATCTTCTGGCCCAGGCGGAACATGACATCCGTACCCGGGTCGGCCTGATCACCACCAGCAGGCCGCTGGCCGAAGCAACCGCACGTGAAGTGGAAAGGCAGCTGACAACACTCTCCACTGCGGCCGTTGCGGGACAGGCTTGGGCCGACTACGGCACCATCGTCCTTTGTGCCGACGAAGAGGCGATGCTGGCTTACTCGGATTTCATTGCTGCCGAACATCTGCAGGTACACACTTCAGACCCGCACGCTACCGCCAGGAAGCTGAAAAACTACGGCTCGCTGTTCATCGGCACCATGGCCAGTGTGGTCTATTCCGACAAATGTTGCGGCACCAATCACACCCTCCCGACCATGGCTGCAGGGCGCTATACGGGTGGACTCTGGGTCGGCTCATATGTGAAAGTCTGTACACATCAGTGGCTGGATGAGCGTGGTGTTGCTGCCGTGGCGCCGCCCGCCACGCGCCAAAGTGCGACGGAAGGCATGGAAGGTCATCGCCGCGCCGCTGCCTTCAGGTTGAGCCGCAAGCAATTGGCTTGACGTCTCCCCCGGTTTGACACCGGGGTTCGTGGCGTGGCATCATATTTCCATGTGCTTTCACCTTTCACCCGCAGGCGACGTCATCCCCGTCCTGACACGCACGGCAAAGACCGATGTGCTGGTGAATTGCGCCCGTATCGGTTTCAAGCCGTAAGTCCCTGTTCCTGAAATAAGATTTGTTGTCCGCAGCCTGCGGCTCCTGTTGTTTCACGTCCGGAGACCACCCATGACAGTCCACCAGAAAAACCTGAACATCGACGAAATCGTCAAGAGCGACATAGCCCACCATTTTCATCCGTTTACGGATCACAAGACCTTCCACGCGGGCGGTGGCCCGCGCGTCATCACCCATGGTGACGGCGTCTATGTCTGGGATGGCAAGGGCAACAAGATCCTCGACGGCATGTCGGGCCTGTGGTGCGTGAACATCGGCTATGGCCGGAAGGACCTGGCCGACGTCGCCTACAAGCAGATGCTTGACCTGCCCTACTACAACACCTTCTTCAAGACCACGACGGTTCCGGCCACCGAACTTGCCGCGAAGATTTCGTCGTTGTTGCCCCAGCGCTTCCAGCACATCTTCTTCACCAATTCGGGCTCGGAAGGCAACGATACCATTGTCCGCTGGGTGCGCCACTACTGGAAGGTGATGGGAAAGCCCTATCGCCAACACATCATTGGCCGCCGCCGTGGCTATCACGGCTCAACCTGGGTCGCTGCCAATCTGGGCGGCATGGTCGGCATGCATGAGCAGGGCGGCACACAGCTGCCGGGCTTCCATCACATCCAGCAGCCATATTGGTACGATTTCGGCGGTGACAAGACGCCGGAGGAATTTGGGCTGGAGGCAGCGGCCGAACTGGAGAAGAAGATCCTCGAACTGGGACCGGACAATGTTGCCGCATTCATCGGCGAACCCATCCAGGGGGCGGCCGGCGTGCTCATCCCGCCATCCACTTATTGGCCGGAAATCCAGCGAATCTGCCGCAAATATGGCATCCTCATCATCTCGGACGAAGTGATCTGCGGTTTCGGACGTACCGGCAAGTGGTTTGGCTTCGAAACCTTTGGCTACGAGCCGGATATCGTCAACATGGCCAAGGGCCTGTCCTCCGGCTACCTGCCCATCGGTGCCGTCGCCTTCTCGGAAAGCCTGTTGAAGCCGTTCTTCGACAAGGGCAGCGAATTCTATCATGGCATGACCTACGACGGGCACCCGGTGGCGTCAGCAGTCGCCCTCAAGAACCTCGAAATCCTTCAGGACGAGAAGCTGGTGGACCGCGTGGCGGAACTGGCACCCCACTTCAATGCCATGCTGAAAGGTCTGGAAGACCACCCCATCGTCGGTGAAACACGCAGCGTCGGCCTGATCGGGGCGCTGGAACTGACCCGAAACAAGGCCACCCGGGAGCGCTTTAATGACTCAGGCCGGGTCGGAACCATCTGCCGTGACCACTGTTTTGCCAATGGTCTGATCATGCGTGCCTGTTGGGATACCATGGTGCTGGCACCGCCCTTCTGCATCTCGAAAAAGGAAATCGATGAGATTGGCAGGCTGGCCCGCACTGCGCTCGACAGGACCTATGCCGACGTCAAGCCGGAAGTGGCGTGATGCCGCAACAATTCAACCTTCGGGCCATGGCACTGCCGCATTTGGCTCGATAATTTCTTCAGTTTGAGCGGGCCATGTGGGCCTGCATTCGGAGGGCGACCTGACATGAAGACCATCCTTTCCACCCCCACGATGAACCGCCGCCGCCTGCTGCGTGGCAGCGGCGCACTGTTCGCAGGGCTGACGCTGCTGCCCTACAAGGCAATGTCGGAAGAGGAAAAGAAGCTCAGCTTCTACAACTACGACACCTACATCGGTGAGAACACGCTCGCCGACTTCACCGCTGCCACGGGCATTGAGGTGAAGATGGACCTCTTCGCCGACGGCGATGAACTCTTCACCAAGCTCAAGGCCGGCAACCCCGGCTATGACGTGATCATCCCGACCAACGACAAGGTCGAGCGCATGGCCAAGGCCAACATGATCATCCCGCTGGATCACGGCAAGATTCCCAACATTGCCAACATCGATCCGGCCTTCATGAACCCGAGCTTCGATCCGGGCCGCAAGTTCTCGCTTCCCTACATGTGGGGCACGGTCGGCATCGGTTACCGCAAGTCCAAGGTGCCGGATGCCTCAAGCTGGAAGGTGATGCTGGACGATCCGACCTACGCGGGCCGCATCGCCATGCTTGGCGACCAGGAGCACAACATCGGCGCGGCGCTGAAGTATCTGGGCTATGGCTACAACTCCACAAACATTGAGGAGTTGAACAAGGCCAAGGCGCTTCTCATTGCCGCCAAGAAGGGCATCAAGAAGTATGCCGATGACAACGGCCAGGACCTTCTGGCGCAGGGCGAAGTGGACCTGACCATGGAGTACAACGGCGACATCGCCCAGATCATGGCAGAGGATGAAGACATATCCTATTCGGTGCCGAAGGAAGGCTCCAACGTCTGGGAGGACACGATCGCGATTGCGGCGGGCGCGCCACACCCTGAGAATGCCCATGCCTTCATCAACTTCGTCTTCGACAAGGACAACGGCAAGCACATCGCCGAGACCATCCAGTTTGCCACGCCGAACAAGGCGGCCAGGGAGATCATGGATGAGGCCTACAAGGGCAACCCCGCCATCTTCCCGCCAGCGGAAATCCTCGCCAAGTGCGAATACGCTGCCTATCTTGGCGAAGAGGCGTTGAAGGTCCGCGACGAAATCTGGACCGCCGTTCAGGCGGCCTGATCATTCACGCCTGAAGTCAGTCGGGGCGGAGGCGAACCTGTCTCCGCCCCTTTTTTGTGAGGCTCCCGTGAACGCAATGTTGCCGCCGTCACTTCCAATCGGACTTGTCCGGCAGGCCGTGCAGGACAATTTTGGCCTTGAGGGCGAATGGACCCGGCTCGATGGTGAACGGGACCAGAATTTCCGGCTGCATGCTCGAACGGGCAGCTTCGTGGTCAAGCTTTGCAACCCGTTCGAGGGGCCGGGACTTGCCGCAGCCCAGTTGATGGCGCTTGAGCACATTGCCGCTGTCGATGCGGCGCTTCCCGTGCCGCGTGTTGTCAGAACAGTGTTGGGTGCGCCGCTTGCACTGTTGCCGCACGGTGGCTTGATCTATCCCCTGATGCTCCTGAGCTGGCTGCCGGGCGAGGTGATGGGTGACAGGGACATGCCAGCGCAGCACTACCACGCCCTTGGTGGGCTAGTGGGAAGGCTCACCCGGTCACTGCGTGGTTTTGCCCATGCCGCTTTTCCGGACCGGCAGTTACCCTGGAACACCGCAGCATTCCTGCCCGCTGCTGAAGATGTGGCGAGGCTGCCCCCGGGGATCCGTGGGCGCATTGCGGATATTCAATCCGATTTTGACGCTGCTGTCCGTCCAAGGCTTCCGGAATTTCCCTCGCAGGTCATCCACGGAGACGTCCACCCCTACAACACGCTTCTGGATTCCAGCGGCAGCATCTGCGGGATCATCGACTTCGGTGACATGGTCCATGGCCCCCGCATCCTTGATCTCGCCAACACGCTTGCCGACTGCCTGCTACCTGCTCAGGATTGGGCAAAGGTCATTCGCCATGTTGTTTCTGGCTATGTGAAGGAAACGCCTCTCGAAGAGGGCGAAGTGGATTTGGTTCTTCACCTGATGCGCGCCCGCCTGGCGTTGACTGCCCTGATCACGGCACGCCGCAGAAGCGAGGGTGCGGCAGTGACGCCTCAGATCGGCGCGCTGGATGCAGCAAGCCTTGATATCCTGAAAATGCTGGATGACGCGCGTCCTGCTTCCGAAATCCGATTTGCCGCAAACTTTGGTGCGCAGCGCAGCACTCCATCAAGCCTTCTGATGGACCGCCGCCTGGCGGCCATGGGACCAAAGCCCCTGCTGTTCTATGATGAACCCCTGCACTTTGTGAAAGGAGACGGCGTTTGGCTAACTGCTTTGGACGGCAGACGATATCTCGATTGCTACAACAATGTGCCGCACGTAGGCCATGCGAACACGCATGTTGCGGAGGCTGTGGCACGGCAGATGCGCGTCCTCAATACAAACACCCGCTACCTGACGGATGAATCGGTCGCCTATGCGGAACGTCTCAAGGCGACGCTGCATCCGTCCCTCGATACGGTGATCTTTGTCAATTCAGGGAGTGAGGCGAATGACGTGGCCTGGCGCATGGCCAACGTGTTCACGGGCAAGCGAGGCGCCCTGTGCATGGACTTCGCCTATCACGGTGTGACCATGGCCACTGATATGCTTTCACCATCCAACTATCCGCCGGGAAAATGGCAGGCACCATTCGTCCGGGAGATGGAAGCACCGGATGTCTATCGCACGCCTCTGGCCTGCGCGGATGGTGAGGAGGGAGAAGCCTTTGCCGACATGGTCGGGGCCCAGATCGCTTCCTTGGACGAAGCGGGTCACGGTGCATCCATCGCCATCATCGATTCAGCCTTCATGACCAATGGCATTCCCGACGTGCCAAAAGGCTACGTGCAAGGCATTGCAAGGCGCGTGCGCAAGGCCGGTGGCCTGTTCATTGCGGATGAAGTCCAGTCGGGTTTCGGGCGCATGGGCACCCACATGTGGGGCCACCAGCACCATGGCGTTGTGCCGGATTTCGTCACCATCGGAAAACCCGCAGGCAATGGCTATCCCCTGGGAGCCATCATCACGCGCGCGGAAATACTGGAGCGCTTCGTCGGCGAAACTGGGCCGTTCTTTTCGACTTTCGGCGGCGGAAATGCCGCCTGTGCCGCAGGGATCGCTGTTCTTGATGTCATGGAGCAGGAGAACTTGCTCGCCAACAGTCTCAGCACTGGCATGCTGTTGCGTGAAGGTCTCCGGGGTCTGATGGCAAAGCACCCGCTCATCGGCGATGTGCGTGGGTCAGGGCTGGCCACGGGCGTCGAACTGGTCAAGCATAGTTCCACACGGGAACCCGCGGCAGGGGAAACAAGACGTGTGATCAACCTGATCAAGTCGTGCGGCATTCTGGTAGGAAGCGATGGCAAACTGGGCAACGTGCTCAAAATCAGGCCGCCGCTGGTCTTTGGCCCGGAACACGCCCGGATGGTTGTTGGGGCGTTGGACAACGTTCTGACCCAATTGTCCTGAACTTGCCTGAACCAGCAAAATCGGCTTTAAATCCAAAGAAAAACATGAGGCGAGGGACAAAAGCATCTTGGAAGACTGGAAAAGCAACAGCCGTGCGTTCTGGACGCTGGCCACACCTGCAACGCTCTGGCTTCTGGCCTTTTTTCTGATTCCTCTCGCCTATCTGCTGGCATTGTCCTTCTCCAGCAAGGCACTGGTCAATGGTGAAGTCTCCATCAATGACTATGACTACTTCACAGGCGTGGCGAACTACATCCGCGCCATCAATCCCGACATCATCTCCATTTTTCTGCGCACACTCTGGTGGAGTGCGCTGGCGACGCTTGCATGCCTGCTGATCGGATATCCGATCGCCTTTTCCATCTGCTTCATGCCCGAGCGCTGGCGGCCGTTGGCCCTGTTGCTCATCGTCCTGCCCTTCTGGATCAACCTGTTGATCCGCACCTATGCGCTGAAAACAGTGATGGGTGCGCGCGGTGTGGTCAACTCAGCGCTGGGTCTGGTCGGCATCGGTCCCGTCGAAATGATCGGGACCACGGGAGCCGTGATCTTCGGACTGGTCTACGTCTTCCTGCCCTTCATGATCCTGCCGCTCTATTCAACCATTGAAAGGCTGGACAAGAGCTACCTTGAGGCAAGCCTCGATCTCGGTGCCTCCCAGTTCCAGACATTCTGGAAGGTGACATTGCCGCTCACCATGCCCGGCATCATCACGGGCGTGATCCTGGTCTTCATTCCATGCCTCGGCATGTTCCTGATTTCCGACGAGTTGGGCGGCACGACCTCATGGATGATCGGCAATGTCATCCAGGCCCAGTTTGGCGCCTCCAATGACTGGCCCTTCGGCTCCGCCCTGTCATTTGCGCTGATGCTGCTCACCATCATCGTGCTGGTGATGCAGTGGTACTACCAGAACCGTTCCAAGGGGGCGCATTGATGTCGGGCCAGTTGAAACCGGGGCAGGGACCTCTCGAGTACGGCCGCAGGCGCTGGCTGCAGAGCCTCTTTGCCGTCACGCTTATGGTCCTTTACCTGCCCATCGCAGTGCTGGTTGCCTTTTCCTTCAACGAGCAGAATCGCGGCGGAGTGTGGAAAGGCTTTACCTTCGAAAACTATCCGAAGGCCTGGGCCAACCAGTCGATTTATGATGCGATGGTCAACTCCCTGACCATCGCCGTGATCACCACGCTCTTTGCCACGGTCATCGGCACCATGGTTGCCGTCATGATGTGGCGCTTCCGCTTTCCGCTGAAGCCTGCCTACGAAGCCGCCATGGGCCTCCCCATCGTCATCCCGGAAATCTGCATGGGCGTGGCGCTCCTGCTCTTCTTCAATGGCACGGGGCTCATGGGGTTCTTCAGCAACCTGGTCTGGCCGTTCAACCTGGCGACGATCATCATCGCGCATATTGCCTTCTGCTTTCCCTTCGTGGCGATTGTCGTGCGCTCGCGGCTTGTGGGTTTCAACAAGCAGCTGGAAGAGGCCTCCCGCGATCTCGGGGCCAACGAGTGGCAAACCTTCTGGCAGGTGCTGGTGCCCTACATGAAGCCTGGCATCATTTCGGGCGCGCTGCTCGCCTTCACGCTTTCGCTCGATGACTTCGTCATCACCTTCTTCACCTCGGGTCCCGAAACCGTGACCTTCCCCGTGAAGATCTACTCCATGGTCAAGACCGGTGTGAAATACGAAGTCAACGCCGCTTCCACTATCTTGATTGTCATCACCATCCTCGCCACCGTGCTTGCCATGAAACTGCAGGCCCCCGAAAAGTCAGGTCACTGATCATGCCAGATCCGATTGTGTCAGTTCGCAATGTCTCACGCCGCTATCCCGGCGGTGTGACGGCTGTGGACAATGTCTCTGTCGACATCATGCCCAACGAGTTCTTCGCGCTGCTGGGTCCGTCAGGCTGCGGCAAGACCACATTGCTGCGCATGATCTCCGGTCTTGATGCGCCATCAGAGGGGCATATCTACATTGGCGGCGAGGACATGGCGCTGACGCCACCCAACAAGCGCCCCACCAACATGGTGTTCCAGTCCTACGCCGTTTTCCCCCACATGACGGTGTCGGAAAACGTCGCCTATGGTCTGAAGGTGACGGGCGTTCCGGCCGACGAAACGAAACGCCGCGTCGCGGAAGCGCTGGAACAGGTCAAGCTCACCCACCTGGCCGACCGCAAGCCGGACCAGATGTCGGGCGGGCAGCGCCAGCGCGTGGCACTGGCCCGTGCCCTCGTGAAGCGTCCCAAGGTTCTGCTCCTCGATGAGCCGCTCTCGGCGCTGGATGCCAAGCTGCGCGACGACATGCGCCTGGAATTGACCCGCCTGCAGCAGGAGGTCGGCATCACCTTCATCATCGTCACCCACGACCAGGATGAGGCCCTGTCCATGGCCACCCGCATTGCCGTGATGGAGAAGGGCTCAATCAGGCAATTGGCAACGCCGGAAGAACTCTATGAACATCCGACGTCGCGTTTCGTCGCGGATTTCATTGGCAAGGTCAATCTCTTCGATGCTGATGTCGTTTCCCAGAAGGGCAAAGCGGTCATCTGCAACGCCAAGGGCCTGGGCAAGATGAATCTGACAACCGACCGGACTTGCGGCAAGCAGGTGACGATCGCGGTCCGTCCGGAAAAGCTCAAGCTCTCGAAGACCGCGCCCAAGGCGGAGGGCCTGATCAAGGCAGAAGCGAAGGTTCGTGACGTCGCCTACTACGGAGATTGGAGTGAGGTCGTTGTCGAACTGGCGAATGGCCAGATGGTTTCGGTCAATGTCCAGAACGACAAGCGCGATGGCAGCATTCTGGGCATCAATCGCGGCGAGAAGACATTTGTCTCGTGGAACCCCGCCGACAGCCTCGTATTGACGGAGTAGCATTGTGGCACTTGAAATGGACAAGCTAGGCCGTCTGCCCGGCGATGACGCATTCCGCCGGACGGACGCGAAAGGCACCAACTGGGAACCGACCTATGCAGGGGCCCTTTCCTTCATGCGCCGGAAGTATTCCCGTGACCTGACAGGAATAGACATCGCAGTGACTGGTGTTCCCTTCGACCAGGCAGTTTCGCACCGGCCTGGCACGCGCTTCGGGCCGGAAGGAATCCGCCGAGCCTCTGCCGAAAATGCCTGGGGTCCGTTCTGGCCGTGGAACTTCGATCCCTTCGATGCGCTTGCCGTCGTGGACTATGGCGACTGCTACTTCGACTGGGGCAAGAAGGAAGACTTCCCCACGGCACTGGAAAATCACGCCACCGGCATCATTTCCGGCGGCACCGAGATGATCACGCTCGGCGGCGATCACTACATCTCCTATCCCCTGCTCAAGGCGCACGCCAAAAAGCACGGTCCCTTGGCACTCGTCCATTTTGATGCCCACCGCGACGTCGAGGTCGACAACGGCGGCCGCATCGACCACGGCACCATGTTTGGCTATGCCGTCCGCGAAGGTCTCATCGATCCGCGAAAGTCCGTCCAGATCGGCATCCGCACCACCTTCGTGGGCGAAACCACCATGGGCTTCCGCATCATCTACGCCGATGAAGTGCATGACGTGACGGCAGACCAGCTTGCCAAGATCATCTCGGAGAAGGTCGGCACATCGAAGGCCTATCTCACCTTCGACATCGATTGCCTTGATCCCGCGGCGGCACCCGGAACAGGCACGCCGATCCCAGGCGGCCTGACCTACCACCAGGCAGCATCGGTGATCCGCCGTCTCAAGGATGTGAATTTCGTCGGCATGGACATGGTGGAGGTGTCACCTCCCTATGACCACTCCGACCTGACATCGGCGGCGGCGGCGAGCCTCATCATGGAGTATCTCTGCCTGCGCGCCTGGCAGCGCGGTGCGCGAGCCGTGCCGATGCCCGAGTGAGGCCTCGAGAACGTCAGGCGGCTTTCATCTTCGGTTTGATCTTCAACACGTCCTTCACGATGTGTTCCGCAGTGCGCACCGCTTGCGCCACAATCGTGAGCGACGGATTGACGGCAGTTGACGACGGCAGGAACGCCGCATCGACCACGTAGAGATTGTCCACGTCCCACACCCGGCAGTAGGGGTCCAGAACCGACGTGGCCGGGTCCTTGCCGAAACGCGCCGTGCCGCACTGGTGCATCGCCACCTTGATGTCCATCTTCTGCGTGATGATGATGGGATAGCCCAGTGAACGCATCAGCTTGCTCCAGTGTTTCACCAGTTCGCCGTGGGATTTCAGGTTGTTCGCCACATAGGACAGCCGGATCTTGCCGTCACTGTCGATGCTCACCCGGTTGTTGGGGTCGGGCAGGTCTTCCGACATGATCCACCAATCGACGCTGCGTGTGGCAAACCAGTTCATCAGCCATTCCGGAATGCCGCGCATGTTGGCGGTGAGCATGCCGCCCTGCAGCTTGCCGAGGCCCTGCACGTTCCCCAGCGGATAGGGCTTCACGCTGTTGGCCAGATAGAAATCATTGATGCACAGCGACTTCTGGAAGACGACATTGTTCTTCTTGAACGGGTTCACCGCCATCATCGCGGTGTTGTTGTGGGCCATGTAGTTGCGGCCCAACTGGTCCGACGAGTTGTTGCCAAGTCCCGTGGGGTGCTTGGCATTGGCCGAGCGCAGCAGCAGGGCAGCCGAATTGATGGCACCGGCGCTGGACACGAACAGGTCGCCCTGGATGGTTCTGGTCTGCCCGGCCTGCTCGATTTCGACGGCCACGACCTTTCGTCCGGAATCATCCGTGATCAGTCGGCGCACCAGGGTTTCCAGAACGAGATCCACATTTCCGGTTTCGATCGCCGGATCGACCATCCGTACTTCGGCATCGTTCTTGGCGCCGAGCTTGCAGGCAAAGCCGTCACAGGTGCGGCAGCGGATGCACTTGCCGCCGGGGTGCAGGTCAATTGCCACGGGCAACGGGAAAGGGCGAAGCCCCTTCTCCCGCAACTTCGTGTCAAAGACCTGGATCTCGGGTTCATGGCCGATGGCAGGATGCGGCATGGGGCCTGAGCGTGGCGGTTCGCAAGGGTCCATCCCGGCTGTGCCGTGGGTGCCGAATAGCTGCTCCGCCACGTCATAGAAGGGAGCGAGGTCCGTGTAGGAAATGGGCCAGGCCGGCGCCACGCCCGCCTCGTGCTGCAGCGCCTCGAAATCCTGCGCCCGGAAGCGCACCGTTGCCGTACCGAAGAATTTCGAATTGCCGCCAACGTAATAGTAAGTGGACGGATTGAATTCGATTCCGTCCCTGTCGCGCCAGGTCTCGCGCGTGGCATAGCGCCGTTCATGAAAGACGGCCTTGACGCTCCAATTGTCGGCCTCGCGTGGCAAGCGTATGCCGCGCTCGATCACCAGAACTTTCGCACCTGCTTTGGCAAGGCGGTTCGCCATGGCACCGCCACCGACGCCCGCGCCTATGATGACAGCGTCATAACTCTTCTGGATCGTGTTCATGCAAGTGTCCTCTGGATCATTGGGCCTTCTGGCGTGCGGGGCGGGTGGCGGCATCTTCGCGGAACAGGCTGGCACGGTCTGAATGCATGCCAGCCATCACGGCGAAGGAGGTGTCGAGATGGATGCGCATCGCCAGTTCCGCCTGCATGGCATTGTTCCGTTGCACCGCCTGCGCGATGGCGGCGTGCTGTTCGGTGACATCTGCCAGATGCCCCGGTACGGGCGCGCTCAATTGCCGCATCCGGTCAAGGTGAACCTTGGCAAGCGTGATGAACTTCCAGATGCGCGGATAGCCCGAAATCCGGGCAATCGCCGCATGAAAGCAGTCGTCTTCCTCGAGGTAGTCCTCCAGCCGCCCCGCAGTGATGATTGCGCGCATGCGGGCGATGCTGGCGTCCAGAATGGCAGCGTCCGGCGCTGTTGCCAGTTCCGCTGCCTTGCGGACACTTTCCACTTCTAGTGCCCGCCGCAAGACAAAGCCCTCTTCTGCCACCTGAAACGATATGCGGCTGACCCACGTTCCGGAATGGGGCAGGATGTCCACGAGATCTTCCTCTGCCAGCCGCTGCAGCGCTTCGCGAACCGGTGTCCGCGAGACATCAAAGCGCTCGGAGATGTCTTTTTCCTGCAAGGGTGCGCCCGGCTCAAGGTCGAGCCGGACGATGGCCCGCCGCAGGTACTCATATATCTGATCTGACTTTGCCTGCGGCTTGTCGTGCATGTGTCGTGACCAATGAGCCCAAAGATGAATAAAAATACAAGCACGGCTTACGATTGACAGCGTGCCGGACTTCTGCGCCTAATAACTCATATATTGGTTGGTGATACAAGGGGCCAACGCCCGCGGGATTGCAGAATGAGCACGATTACCTATCTGACGCGCATCGAGTTTGGAGAAGGCCAGATTTCGCGCCTGCAGGAGTTTCTTGATGGTTTGGGCGTCAAGCGCCCGCTGATTGCCACCGACAAGGGGCTTGTCGCGACAGGACTTGCCGCCAGAGTTTCCGCCCTGTTGCGCGAAAAGCCCATGGTTTTCGACGGCACACCCGCCAACCCGACGGAAGAGGCAGTACTGGCAGCCCACGCCGCATACATGGCGGGAGACTGCGATGGCATCATCGGGCTTGGTGGTGGTTCGGCACTGGATCTCGCCAAGGGCGTGAGGTTGCTGACGGGTCACGATGGCCCGCTGGCGCAATACACGCTCGTTGCCGGAGGCATCTCCCGCATTCATGGCCGCATCTGCCCGATGATCGCCATTCCCACCACATCCGGCACCGGATCGGAAGTTGGGCGCGCCGCCGTTATCATCACGGCAGAAGGCCGCAAGCTCGGCATCATCTCACCGCACATGCTGCCATCGATTGCCCTCTGCGATCCGGAATTGACCTATGGCCTGCCACCAGGACTCACGGCGGCCACCGGCATGGATGCCATGTCCCACTGTCTCGAAACCTACATGGCCTCGGCTTTCAATCCGCCGGCAGACGCCATTGCCATGGACGGCCTGACCCGTGGCTGGCGCTCGCTGCGTGCTGCGGTGTCTGATGGCAAGAACAAGGTTGCGCGCAACGACATGATGATGTGCGCGCTGGAAGGTGCCATGGCATTCCAGAAGGGCCTCGGTGCCGTGCATGCACTGACCCATCCATTGGGTGCCATCCGCTCGCTCAACCTGCACCACGGCACACTCAACGCCATCCTGATGCCAACCGTACTTCGCTTCAACCGTTCGGTGATTGGCGGGAAGTGGGAGGCTCTTGAGAAATTCTTTGGTGATGCCCCTGACCGTGCCATTGCAACGCTGAACCAGGATATTGGCATCCCCTCCGGCCTCGCCTCCCTGGGAGTGACAGAGGCAATGATGGTGCAAGTTGCAGAAGAAGCGCTCAAGGATCACTGCCACGCAACCAACCCCCGGCCAGCGACTGCCGCTGACTATCTGGCCATGTTGCGTGAATCGGCCTGATCGGCCTGATCGGCCTGAGCGCAACATTAATCACATCCAGCACAAAAAACGGAGACCCGCCATGTCGGCCATTGAGAAGTACCGCAGGATTTTTGATCTCACCGGCAAGAAGGCCATTGTCACAGGTGGCTCGCGCGGAATCGGGCAGGCCCTTGCGGAGGGTCTCGCGGCTCATGGTGCCGATGTGGCGATTGTCGTGAAGTCCACGGTGGAGCGGGGTGAGAAAGTGGCCGCCACCATCAAGGCTGCCGGGCGCGACGCCTTTGTCATCAAGGCGGATGTGTCCGACGAGGCTGATGTCAAGCGCATGATCGCGGAAGTGATGAAGCGCTGGGGCCGGATCGACATTCTCGTCAACAATGCGGGCATCATCTATCCGGGCAATTCGGAAGACTATTCGCTTGAAGATTTCCGCAAGACCATGGCGACCAATCTTGATGGCGTTTTCCTGGTCTCGCGCGAAGCGGGCAAGCACATGATCCAACAGAAGTCCGGGTCGATCATCACCATCGGCTCCATGTCCGGCTATATTGTCAACTGGCCCTTCCGCCACACCGCATACAACGTCTCGAAGGCCGGCGTGCACATGCTGACCAAGGGTCTTGCCACCGAGTGGGCCGAGCATGGCATCCGCGTCAACGCCATCGCGCCGGGATATATCCGCACCGAACTGACGGATGAGGTGATGAAGGAACACCCGGACGTCGTGAACAATGAATGGGCCAAGGCGGCTGTGCAGAACCGTATCGGTTCGGTTGATGAACTTGTCGGCGCCACGGTCTACCTGGCTTCGGACTCCTCCAGCTTCACCACAGGCGAAGTGATCGTCATCGATGGTGGCCTGACATTGCGCTGAATTAGCCGCGCAGCATCGGTTCAGACGCTGGCACAAGCTGGACCTTGGCCTGTAGTCTGGAAGAATCGGACGGGAGGACCGCGCCTTGGCGGCCTTGGACCGCGACGGGGCGGGAAACATTCGATCGTATTGCAATGCGGGGTTGCAAGGTGTGTTGCGGTCCTGCACACTGGGTTGACATATCCCTGTCAGGATCCCTCAATGTCGCCCCTCATCCATCCCGTTCTGCTGTGCGGTGGCTCCGGAACCCGGTTGTGGCCCCTCTCAAGGCAATCGGAACCCAAGCAGTTTGCCAAGGTAATTGGGGATGAAACATTGTTTCAATCCACAGCCGGGCGTTTCGCGGCCGAGAATTTTGCCCCACCCATTGTTGTGACATCCGCGAATTTCTGCGATCTTGCCCTCGACCAGTTGCGGGCTGCGGACATGGTGTGTGCTGAAGTGTTGGTGGAGCCAGCCCAGCGCAACACGGCCGCCGCTGTATGTGTCTCCGCCCTCTCCCTCGAGGCAAGACATCCCGGCGCGCTCATGCTCGTCTGCCCGACAGACCATCGCATTGCCGATGCGCCGCGCTTCAGGGAGGCGGTCCAACGCGGAATTCCTGAAGCATGCAAAGGCAATCTGGTGACGTTCGGCATCTGGCCGGACCGGCCGGAGACTGGCTATGGATGGCTGGAACCCGGAGAGTCTGTGAGCGGTGCAACTGGCGCAGGTGTTCACAGGGTCAAGGCATTCATCGAAAAACCGCCCTTGGCCAAGGCGCAGGACATGCTTTCCGGACGTTTGCACCTGTGGAACTCTGGCATTTTCCTGTTTCGTGCATCGTCCATCCTCAATGCCTACGCCATGCACGCTCCCCACGTGCTGGATTTGGCAAACGCATCGCTGCAAGGCGCGACCCACGATGGAAAGTCCAGGCAACTCGCGTCTGGTCCCTGGGAAAACCTGCCGAACATATCCATCGACTACGCCATCATGGAGAAGGCGGAGAATGTCTGCGTCGTTCCCTATGATGGTGCCTGGTCTGACTTGGGTGACTGGGAGGCCGTGTGGCGCGAAAGCGCAAGGGATGCCAGTGGCACGGCTACAACGTCCCGCGCGACGGCAATCGACTGCCGCAATACACTCCTCCACGCCGTGTCTGATGATCAGAGGCTTGTCGGAATCGGCCTCGATGACATGATTGCGGTCGCGATGCCTGATGCGGTGATCGTGGCCCGAAAATCCAGGGCACAGGACGTTCGTCGCGCCGTTGAACAAATGAAATCCGAGGGTGCTCCCCAAGCCGGGTTCAGGGCGACTGCCAAACAGGGACCGGGCCCCGGAGAACAGCTGGCATCCGGGCCTGGCTTCGCTGTGAGGCACATCGTCGTCCGCCCCGGTGACGAACATGTCTTCGATGCGCAGCTAGGCCACACGGCGCACCTGATCATCGTCGAAGGTGTTGCCCGGATCACGCAGAATGGAAATGTGACACGCATTGCCGTGCCCGGGGCAGTCCGTGTCTCCACCGGGACCAGCTGCAGGCTGGAAAATCCCGGCACGGCATCTGTGTCGGTGATCATGGTTCGGGCCGGCGATACTGCTTCCGCAGGTGGCGACGTTCGTCACGAAAATTCACGTCACACGACGCCGGGAATGAAGTCTTGGCGCGGTTGAATTGTTTCAAGGCCTATGATGTCCGCGGCCGGCTTGGCACCGATCTGGATGATGAGATCGTCTGTCGCATCGGGCGTGCATATTCCCAGGTCCTGGAGGCTCGCCAGGTTGTTGTTGCCAGGGACAATAGGGTGTCATCCGCCGGGCTGTCACAAAGCCTGTGTGCCGCTCTTGTTGATGAGGGATGCCACGTTCTCGATCTGGGTCTTGCCGGCACCGAGGAAATGTATTTCGCAGTGAACCACTTTCATGCCGATGGTGGGATTTGCGTCACCGCCTCCCACAATCCGGTCGAATTCAACGGCATGAAAATGGTTGGAAAGGGGGCTGCCCCGCTTGATCCGGCAACGACTTTCGCGGACATCCGCAAGCTCGCGGAAACCGGTTCCTTTCACGTCAGCAGGTCTGGAGGACGTATCACTCACCGCACATCGCAGGTGCGGCAGGCTTACGTGCAACGGGTGCTGTCATTTCTCGACCTGTCTGATTTGAAGCCTCTCAGGATTCTGGTGAACGCCGGGCACGGAACAGCTGGTCCGACTTTTGATGCAATTGCCATGGAACTACAGAGGCGCGGTGCACCGTTTTCGTTTGTGCGCCTGTTCCATGAGCCGGATGGGACATTCCCCGAAGGCATCCCCAATCCCCTGCTGCCTGAGAACCATCTTCAGACAGCAAGGGCCGTCCGTGCCGCTGGTGCTGACTTCGGAGTTGCCTGGGACGGCGATTTTGACCGGTGTTTCTTCTTTGATCACACAGGTGAATTTGTCGGCGGCGAGTTTGTTGTCGGCCTCCTTGCCGAGGCGTTCCTCCGGAAGAGTCCCGGAGCGCGGATTGTTCACGATCCCCGGGTGATCTGGAACACGCGGGATACCGTTGCGGCGCTTCGGGGTCATGCAATCCAGTCCCGCACGGGACATGTCTATGTCAAGCAGGCCATGCGCGACCACGACGCGGTCTACGGTGGTGAACTGTCGGCGCACCACTATTTCCGTGATTTCTTCCACTGCGATTCCGGGATGATTCCGTGGCTGCTGGTTGCAGGTCTTGTCAGCCGGTCCGGCCCGCTGCGGGACTTGCTCGCCGGCCGCAAGGTGGCATGCGCATCTTCAGGCGAACTCAACTTCACGTCGGCGGAACCTGATGCAGTGTTTCAACGGCTGCTGGCCGTGCTCCGTCCACCGGACTCCGCGGTCGACTGGACGGATGGTCTGAGCATCGACATGAGGCATTGGCGCATGAACCTGCGCGCCTCGAACACGGAACCTGTCATGAGGCTGAACGTCGAATCCCGTGGCGATGCGCAGGCCATCAGGGATGCAGTCGCTTTGGTGAAATCCGCCATTGCAGATACAGAAGCAACGCGCCGAAGCGCCAGAACCGGGATGGTGG